>OODK01000888.1_pt1 | contig 20922 bp, 13 predicted proteins | sample 1671371 | NCBI WGS metagenome assembly OODK01 (sample SAMN06348150, study PRJEB24527) | human gut metagenome | biome: human gut; feature: ankylosing spondylitis patient; material: feces | host: Homo sapiens | place: China | collected 2015-10 | reverse complement strand
GATGATTGCTCATTACAAGAGCCTTGGAATTGACCCAAAAACAAAGACACTTTTATTCAGCGACAGTCTTGATTTTGAGCGTGCTGACAAGCTCTACAGACATTTCTGCAAGGAAACAAATGTAGCTTTCGGTATTGGCACATACTTAAGCAATGATACAGATGTTCCTGCACTCAATATTGTCATGAAAACCACAATATGCAATGGTATGGATGTAGCGAAGATTTCTGATACACCCGGCAAGGGGATGTGCAAAAATCCGGATTATGTGGATTACTTAAACCGCTGCATTGATTACAGGATGAAAAATGACCGCTAGGAGGAAATGTCATGAATACAGGATTTTACCGTGTTGCCGCATCGTCCCCTGAGATTTATCTCGGGGACTGCGTGAACAATGCTGACAATATCATACACATTGCAGAGTCACTTGCAAAAAAGGATGTGCAGCTTGTGGTTTTTCCGGAGCTGTGTATTACGGGATATAGCTGTGCAGACATGTTTTTGAGAAAAGAACTGCTCGCGCAGGCTCAGCAAGAACTGGACAGGATTAAAACAGCATTGCAGGATTTAAGCATCCTTGTATGCGTGGGACTGCCGATAGAAGATGAAGCTGGCAGACTTTTCAACTGTGCTGCATATGTACACAGCGGAGAAATTGTTGGAATTGTGCCAAAAACATATATTCCCAACTATGGTGAATTTTATGAGAAACGCTGGTTTACAAGCGCAGACAAGAGATTATCAGATGAGATTACTTTAAATTATGTCGCAAACAGGCCAACAGTACCTTTTTCTCCGAATATTATTATCAAGGATCTGAGAGGCGCAATTGTCGGTACTGAGATTTGTGAAGATTTATGGGTAAGTGCGCCTCCGAGCGGGGAGCTTTGCAAAGCCGGTGCAAATATCATTATAAATCCATCAGCAAGCAATGACGTAATCGGAAAAAGAGAATACAGGCGCAGTCTTGTGGCGATGCAGTCAGGAAGATGCCGTGCCGGATACGTGTATGCGTCAAGCGGTGCAGGAGAGAGCAGCACGGATCTGGTATTTTCCGGCCACTGCATCATAGCTGATAATGGCAGAATAGCTGGTGAGACGTCAGATTATTCAAAACGTATGAATAAAAAGGTATCAGAAGATGATGTGATGAGCTCTGGTTTTGTGATAAGTGAGATAGATATTGATCGCTGCATGAATGACCGCCACAGATACAACAGCGATTCATGGGCTGATGTGCCGGATGTGATAAAAGTAATTTTAAATGGTGAAAACCGGATGAAGGATTATCAAATATGGCCAAAGAAAGTTAATCCGTATCCGTTTGTACCAAGTGATAAAAACAACCGAAAAAACCGCTGCATGGAGATTTTGTCGCTTCAGGCAAAAGGTCTGGAACAGAGACTCATATCCACCGGAATAAAAAATGTTGTTCTTGGAATATCCGGCGGTCTGGACAGCACACTTGCACTTTTGGTATGCTGTGATGCATTTGAAGCACTTGGCATTCCGAAGAGAAATATCTATGGTATTACAATGCCAGGATTTGGAACTACATCTACTACAAAGACAATTGCTGACAGGCTTATGGAAGAATTTGGAGTGACAGCCGTGGAAGTTAATATTGAGGCTGCATGCAGACAGCACATGAAGGATATAGGACATCCGGATGATGTTTTTGACGTGACATATGAAAACATTCAGGCCAGAGAGCGTACGCAAGTATTATTCGATTATGCAAACATGGTAGACGGACTTGTAATCGGTACAGGTGATATGTCAGAGCTTGCACTTGGCTGGTGCACCTACAACGGTGACCATATGAGCAATTATGCCGTGAACTGCAGTGTACCAAAGACACTTGTTAAATACATTGTACAGGCTTATGCCAGCGAGTGCGCGTCAACGGATGAAATGAAAAATGTGCTTTGCGAAATAGCAGACCTGCCTATTTCTCCTGAACTACTGCCGCCGGATAAAGACGGTAACATAGCACAGAAAACAGAGGAGAGCATCGGCAAATATGACCTTCATGACTTCTTCCTTTATCATTTTCTGCGTAATGGAGAAAGCCGGGATCGGATATTAAAACTTGCAGAGATTGCTTTTGCAAATGTAAGTAAGGGTGAAATAGAAAAGACTCTGGAAACATTCTTTACGCGTTTCAGGCAGCAGCAGTTTAAGCGTTCATGCATACCTGACGGACCAAAGGTGGGAACTGTTTCATTATCTCCTAGAGGTGATCTGAGAATGCCAAGCGATATGGTGGAATTGTATTAGGCCGAAGTGCAAAAAGATGAAAGAAATATTAGCTAACCACAAATGAACATCTAGTCACAGCGTAAGAAAACCGGGAGACCGGGAACGCAGCCGGGGGGATGGCACACCCTCATGTAAGCGACTAGCGAAGCTGTTTAGATACTGTAGAATTATGCACATGAAACACAGAAATGCCCAGCCATGGATGGCTGGGCAAGGTGTTATGCGCCATGGACGGCGCATAAAAGCCGGTTTCGTCAAGCATAGAAACACTATAAGCATAATTCGTACAGAATCTTAACAGCAAAGCGTTAGCGCACATGAGGGTGTGCCATCCCCCCGGCTGCGTTCCCGGTCTCCCGGTTTTCGTAGTTAGTCAAGTGAATTACGCAGTCTTTCCGGTATAAAGCTGATAATACTTTCCCTTCTTTGAAATCAGCTCATCATGACTTCCCCTTTCAATAATGCGTCCCTGCTCCAAAACCATAATGCAGTCGCTGTTTCTGACAGTAGAAAGCCTGTGTGCGATAACAAATGTAGTACGGCCATGCATGAGCTTATCCATGCCGTCCTGAACAATACGCTCGGTACGTGTATCAATTGAGCTTGTAGCCTCATCGAGGATGAGCACAGGCGGATCGGCGATAGCGGCACGCGCAATGGCTAGAAGCTGGCGCTGGCCCTGGCTTAGGTTTGCACCGTCACCTGTCAGTACAGTATTGTAGCCGTCAGGAAGCTGGCGGATAAACGTATCGGCGTTTGCCAGGCGGGCAGCTGCGTATACTTCATCATCTGTGGCATCAAGCTTGCCGTAGCGAATGTTTTCCATGACAGTAGCTGTGAAAAGGTGGGTATCCTGCAAAACAATGCCAAGAGAGTGGCGCAGATCAGCTTTTTTAATCTTGTTTATATTGATGCCGTCATATCTTATCTTGCCGTCTGCTATATCGTAGAAGCGGTTGATAAGGTTAGTGATGGTAGTCTTTCCAGCTCCGGTGGTGCCAACAAAGGCAATCTTCTGACCGGGTGTTGCAAAAAGATCCACATCGTGCAGTACAATTTTCTCAGGAACATATCCGAAATCCACATCGTCAAATACCACATCGCCCTCGAGCTTTTTGTAGTCCACAGAGCCGTCAGCCTGATGAGTATGCTTCCATGCCCATAAGCCGGTGCGCTCAGGTGTTTCAGTAAGTTTTCCGTTTTCTTCCTTAGCATTTACAAGTGTGACATAGCCTTCGTCAGTCTCAGGCGCTTCATCGAGCAGTGAGAAGATACGGTCGCATCCGGCAAGTGCCATGATTATACTGTTGAACTGCTGGCTGACCTGCGAGATAGGCATGTTAAAGCTCTTGTTAAAGGTTAAAAAGCTCGCAAGCTTACCAAGGGTAAGACCGCCAAAGCCTGAAAGAGCCATAACACCGCCGGCAAGAGCACAGAGCACGTAGCTTAGATTTCCAATCTGTGCGTTTACAGGACCGAGCATGTTGGAGTACATGTTGGCATTGTAGGCGATTTCAAAGAGTTCATCGTTTATTTTGTCGAAGGCTTCAATATTTTCCTGCTCGTGGGTAAATACCTTGACTACCTTTTGGCCGTTGAGCATTTCCTCGATGAAGCCGTTAACCTTGCCGAGGTCGCGCTGCTGCGCAAGGAAATAGCGGCTGGAGAAGCCTGCAAATTTCTTTGTCACGACTGTTGTTACGATTACCATCACGATAGTTAGTACGGTGAGCGGAATATTTAATATGACCATTGAAACAAAAACGCTCACAACAGTGATAGCACTGTTAAGTATCTGCGGAAGACTCTGGCTGATGAGCTGGCGAAGTGTGTCGATATCGTTTGTATAAATTGACATGATATCGCCGTGCGCATGTGAGTCAAAGTATCGGATTGGCAGATCCTGCATATGGGAAAAGAGCTCAACACGCAGGTTCTTAATTGTGCCCTGTGATACGTAGATCATTATTTTGCTGTATGCAAACGTGCTGATGACGCCGATGCCGTAGAATACGGCGACCTTTCCCATTGCTGCAAGGAGTGGTCCGTAGTCGGGACTTCCTGTCTTAAGCAGTGGTACTATATAGTCATCAATCAAATTTTTGGTAAACATGGTTCCCTGCACATTTGCAAGTACACTGACAAAGATACATATCACAACAATTATGCAGGCCGGTAAATATTTCTTGAAAATAAATCCCATGAGGCGCGCAAAAAGCTTACCGGGATTTTTAATTTTGGGTTTTGGACCTTGTGGTCCTCTTGGTCCTGGCATCAGGCAGCACCTCCTTCATCAAAGTCTTCTCCGCCGTTTGTCTGGGAATCATAGACATCGCGGTAGATTTCATTATTTTTAAGCAGATTTTCGTGAGTGTCAAAGCCGTCCACTTTTCCGTCATTCATCACGATGATACGGTCAGCATCCATGACTGATGAGATACGCTGTGCGATGATGAGCTTAGTGGTTCCCGGTATTGTTTTTGCGAGGGCAGCACGGATTTTTGAATCTGTTGCTGTATCTACAGCCGAGGTGCTGTCATCGAGTATGAGTATCCTTGGCTTTTTAAGCAGAGCTCTTGCGATACACAGCCGCTGCTTCTGGCCACCGGATACGTTGGTTCCGCCCTGCTCTATGTAGGTGTTGTACTTGTCAGGGAAGGAGACGATAAAGTCATCGGCGCATGCCATTTTGCAGGCTTCAATACACTCATCTGTGGTAGCGTTTTTGTCACCCCAGCGCAGATTTTCGAGTATGGTGCCCGAGAAAAGCACGTTTTGCTGGAGCACGACAGCTACCTTGTTTCTGAGAGTGTCCATGTCGTATTCACGCACATCGTGGCCTCCGACGATTACAGAGCCGGTGTCTGTGTCGTAGAGACGGCTTATCAGGTTTACAAGGGAAGATTTCGAGCTTCCGGTTCCTCCTATGATGCCGATGGTCTCACCGGATTTTATGTCTAGATTTATATCCGACAGAACCGGAGTTTCAGCGGTGTCTGAATATCTGAAGGTTACATGCTTAAAGCTTATGCTTCCGTCAGGCACATCGTAAAGCGGCTCCTTCGGATTGTGCAGTGTGCTCTGCTCATTTAATACCTCGCTGATTCGTCTTGCAGATGCGAGTGAGAGTGAAATCATTACAAACACCATCGAGAGCATCATGAGGTTCATCAGAATATTCATGCAATATGTGAGAAGAGCCATCAGATCACCTGTAGTGAGTGTGCTGCTTACCACCATGTGAGCTCCAAGCCAGCTTATTAACAGGATGCAGGCATACACTGTAAACTGCATGAGCGGAGAGTTGTATACAACAAGGCTTTCAGCCTTCACAAATACGTCGTAGATATTCTGTGCTGCCTTTGAAAAACGTTTCTTCTCATAATCCTCACGGACGTATGCCTTTACAACGCGGATAGCGGATACGTTTTCCTGTACGCTTTCATTCAGGTCATCATAGCGCTTGAAGGCTCTGTCGAAGTATTTCATGGCCGCCATGCTGATGAAAAGCAGCAAAGCTCCAAGCACAATGACAGCGATTAAGTATATTGTCGCAAGGCGGGGGCTGATGAAAAATGACATAGCCATCGCACATATTATGGACGCAGGGGCTCTCATAGCCATGCGAAGCAGCATCATGTAAGCATTCTGGATGTTGGTCACATCGGTTGTCATACGTGTGACAAGACTCGCGGATGAGAATCTGTCGATATTTGCAAAGGAAAAGGTCTGGATGTTGCGAAACATTGCAGCACGCAGATTCTTTCCAAAGCCCATTGCGGCCTTCGCACCATATTTTGCACTGAGACATCCTGTCAGAAGACCAAACAGTGCTGCGACAATCATCCACACACCCATGATATAGATATGACTTGTGTCGCCCTTATTGACACCATTGTCGATGATTGATGCCATGAGAAGAGGGATTATGGTATCCACAGCCACCTCAAGCAGCATGAAAACAGGTGTCGCAATCGAAGCCCATTTGTATTCCTTTATTTGGGCACCTAGTGTTTTTAACATATGTTTTGTCCTTTCTTCTTATATTTTATATTTGATTAAAACAAACTTCCCACATTTATGGTAATGTGGTTAACTAAAAAAAATACTTGCATTTAATTAGTTAGTGTGCTAACTATATTATAGATATACTTTTTTTATTGTCAAGAAAAATTTATGAAAGGATTTCAGATATGAAGGAGTTTACACCGGATAAATACTTAGGACACAAGATAAACCGCATCAGCAGGAGCATAGACAGATATTTTGACAGAAAAAGGTGCAGTAAAACAGAATGTATACCGCGAAGCCAGGGTATGATGATTGGATATATAATGGATAATCAGGACCAAAATATATTTCAAAAGGATATCGAGGCAGAGTTTCATCTGTCAGGAGCCACAGTGACAAATATGCTTAAAAGTCTTGAAAAAACGGCTATATCGTACGCACACCTATGGAAAATGATGCAAGGCTTAAGAAAATTGAGCTGACGCAAAAAGCACTGGACCACGAAAACAGGGTAAGGGAAAATATAATGGTAATAGAGGAAGCCATGCACGAAGGCTTTTCTAAGGAGGAGTTTAACATGATGCTTGGCTTTTTGGACAGAGTGATTGACAATATGGAAAAGCTTAACAAGTAACAAAATAATTACAGAGTTGAAAAAGTAGCATAAATATTGTGTTTTTTTTTGTGCAATAAGTCAAAATGCTACAAAATATTGTTGAGCGTATTGACATAGCAACAATATCTTGTATAATTTAGATTGTCATCAAAAGACAGATGCACAGATTTGTATTAAATAATATGGCATTTTATATGTAGCTATATCGTAATTGTTTGGTGAAAAGCCCGCTTTACATTGCAGGGCAGTGACATGAATTAATGATTACATCTCATTTATAGCTGCATATTTTGTGCCATTACACATGATAAAATGTATATATATAGTATGTGCATTGAATGACAATACTATATATAGTACACTACATTATATGGAATATAGTATACAGAGAGGAGAAATTTACATGAAAATCATCAAGCGAAGCGGCAGTGAGGATATATTTGATGCAGCCAAAATTGTAGCTGCCATTAGAAAGGCAAACGATTCAGTGCTAGACTATGAGAAGCTTACTGCTGATCAGATTGAGGAAATTGCAAGCAACGTGGAGACTGCATGTGAGAACATGAAGCGCTCTCCAAGCGTTGAGGAGATACAGGATATGGTGGAGAACCAGCTCATGAACAAGCGTGCCTTTACCGTAGCCAGAAACTACATTACTTACAGATATAAGAGAGCCATCGTCCGTAAGTCAAACTCTACGGACCAGCAGATTCTTAGCCTTCTTGAGTGCAATAACGAGGAGGTAAAGCAGGAAAACTCCAACAAGAATCCTACTGTAAACAGCGTGCAGCGTGACTACATGGCAGGTGAGGTGAGCAAGGATATCACACGCCGTTTTCTGCTTCCTGAGGATATAGTGGAGGCTCATGAGAAGGGGCTTATCCATTTCCACGATGCAGATTATTTTGCACAGCATATGCACAACTGCTGTCTTGTAAACCTTGAGGACATGCTTCAGAACGGCACAGTAATCAGTGAGACTATGATTGACACACCAAAGAGCTTTTCAACAGCCTGCAACATCGCTACACAGGCTATCGCACAGATTGCCAGCTCACAGTATGGTGGACAGAGTATCTCGCTTGCACATCTGGCACCATTTGTACAGGTCAGTCGTGAGAAGTTCAGAAAGCAGGTGCAAAAGGAATTCGAGAGCGTAGGCCTTGATTTGGATGAAGAAAAAATTAACGAGGTAGCAGAGCTTCGTGTCAAGGAAGAAATCAACCGCGGTGTGCAGATGATTCAGTATCAGGTCATCACACTCATGACTACAAACGGACAGGCACCGTTTATCACAGTATTCATGTACCTGAATGAGGTATCCGATCCGCAGACAAAGGCAGATCTTGCCGCAATCATTGAGGAGATGCTGCACCAGAGAATAAAGGGCGTAAAGAACGAAAAGGGTGTATATATTACACCGGCATTCCCTAAGCTCATATATGTGCTTGAGGATGATAATATCACAGAGGATTCAAAGTACTGGGATCTCACAGTGCTCGCCGCACAGTGCTCAGCAAAGAGAATGGTGCCTGACTATATTTCAGAAAAGGTCATGAAGGAGCTTAAGGACGGAGATGTGTATACATGCATGGGCTGCCGTTCATTCCTCACAGTGGACAGATGCTCACAGACAGCGGGCAATGTGGCACAGGCAAAGAACTTTGATCCAAACAAGCGTAAATACTATGGACGTTTCAACCAGGGTGTTGTTACCTTAAATCTCGTTGATGTGGCATGCTCATCAGAAAAGGATGAGGAAAAATTCTGGAAGATACTTGATGAGAGACTTGAGCTGTGTCACAGAGCACTTATGTGCAGACATAAGAGGCTTCTTGGTACCAAATCCGATGTAGCACCGATTCTCTGGCAGAACGGAGCACTTGCACGTCTGAAAAAGGGAGAGGTTATAGACCCATTATTATTTAACGGATACTCAACAATCTCACTCGGCTATGCAGGACTTTGTGAGTGCGTACGTTATATGAAGGGAGTATCACACACAGAGCCAAAAGAGGGAACACCGTTTGCACTTAAGGTAATGCAGCGCTTAAACGATGCATGTGAGCAGTGGAAAAAGGAGTCAAACATCGATTTCAGTATATATGGCACACCGCTTGAGTCTACCACCTATAAGTTCGCGAAGTGCTTACAGAAGCGCTTTGGTATCATAAAGGGTGTTACCGACAAGAACTATATTACAAACAGCTACCATGTGCATGTAACAGAGCAGATTAATGCATTTGACAAGCTAAAGTTTGAGTCCCAGTTCCAGAAGCTGTCTCCGGGTGGCGCTATCAGCTACGTTGAGGTACCAAACATGCAGGACAATATCCCTGCAGTGCTTTCAGTAATGCAGTACATTTACGACAATATCATGTACGCAGAGCTGAATACAAAGAGCGACTATTGCCAGGTATGCGGCTACGACGGAGAAATCAAAATCGTAGAGGAAGAGGGCTCAGGCAAGCTTATCTGGGAGTGCCCACACTGTGGCAATCGTGACCAGAACAAGATGAGTGTAGCCCGCCGTACATGCGGCTATATCGGCACACAGTTCTGGAATCAGGGAAGAACCCAGGAGATTAAAGAGCGAGTGCTTCATCTGTAGAAGTTAAAGGAATTGTATTTGAGACAGACCATTTCAGCACATTTGCCTTTGTAAAGGTGAATACCAATGCAGGTACTAAAGCAGCTCTTCTAAAAGCACAACATAAAGCATAAGAAAAAAATAAAACCGTCGTACCGGGGCCGTAAATAGCAGGGTACGACGGTTTTACTTATGTTTTTAAATGATTAATTACTTTAATTATTCATCAAACTTTTCGGCTTTATCGAAGAGCTCATAAACCTCTTTTGAAGGCTCAATTGTGCAAAGTGTCACAACAACGGCTGCGATAAGTCCTAAAACAAATCCCGGCAGCAGCTCGTAGATTCCGGTTGATGTGAGGAATGCATACCACAATATATCAACGGCAGCACCTGTTATGATTCCTGCAACAGCACCCTTGAAGTTAAAGCGCTTCCAGAAGAGGCTGAGCATGATTGCAGGTCCAAAGGCAGCTCCAAAGATACCCCATGCATTGGAAACAAGTGCCATGATAGAGCCGGCATTAGGGTTTGATGCGATGATGAGTGCTGCAACAGAGATTCCAAGAACGACAATACGGCCGGTCCACATCATCTCTTTGTCATTTGCCTTACCTTTTCTGATGACAGGCTTGTACACATCACTCGAGAAAGCAGATGAAGCAGCAAGCAGCTGGCTGTCTGCGGTACTCATGGAAGCGGCAAGCACTGCTGAGAGGAGTATACCTGAGATAACACCCGGGAAAATCTTTCTTACAATCTGTATGAAAACAAGAGAGTTTTCATTGATTGATTCGTCAAAGCCAAGGAAAAGTCTTCCGATTACTCCGATTAAGGTTGCAAAAAATACAATAAGCAGAGTCCATGTGATTCCTATTTTTGCTGATTTTTTCAAATCCTTCTGAGATTTGATGGACATGAATCTGATAATGATATGTGGCATACCAAAGTAACCAAGTCCCCATGCCAGTCCTGACACGATATCCTGCCAGCTTGAGAATGGATTTAAGTAACCGCCCGGGAGTGATGACATAGATGATGTATCAAGCATAAATGCTGCAAAAATCGGTGCTATAAACATAGAACCAAGCACGAGCATGCCCTGAAAGAAATCTGTCCAGCATACAGCCGAGAAGCCGCCGAGGAAGGTATAGCCTACGATGACCACTGCAGCAAGATACATGGCAATCTGTGGGTCCATTCCTATTACAGTGTGGAAAAGAGTACCGCATGCCTTTACGCTTGATGCCGCATAGATAGTGTATGCAACCAAAAACACAATTGCACATATTACCTGCAGTGCAAGTGATTTGGACAGGAATCTGTTGGTCAGATACTGCGGAATGGTGATTGAGTCGTTTGCTACAATCGAGAATTTTCTCAGTCTCGGTGCTTCAAGCAGCCAGCTTATAGTGTAGCCGATTGCAAGTCCTACAGGAATCCATACCTGACCTAAGCCCAGTGCATAGATAGAAGTAGGAAGTCCCATGAGTACCCATGCACTCATGTCTGAGGCTCCGGCTGACAGCGCCGCAACCCATGGTCCCATCTCACGTCCACCAAGGAAGTAGGTTTTTTCTCCGCCGTTTCTGTTTTTCACGAAGAAGAAAATACCGATACCCAGCATGCACAGCAGATAGACGATAAATACAATAATTTCTGATGTTTTCATTTGTAGTACCTCTTTAATAGTTTATTTAGTAACCATGCTACCACGTTAGCGTGATAAAGGCAAGAAAAAATTAATGATAAAACAAAACGATTCATTTATTATTTGTAATTATATAGATAATCAGCTATACTATAAAAAAGTATAGCTGATTTTTATATGTCAAAGGGGTGAAAACGGGATGGGAATATACTTTAATCCTGGAAATGAGAGTTTTTTACAGTCAAAAAACAGTAGAATATATGTGGATAAGACAGAACTGATCAATGAATTAAATAGCAGATTATCGACAGATGATAAATGTATTGCAGTAAGCCATGCAAGGAGATTTGGAAAATCTCATGCTGCCGGAATGATAGATGCATATTATAGCAGGGGCTGTGATTCAGCAGAGTTGTTTGAAGACACTAAGCTTGCAACAAATCCGGCATATAAAAAACATATGAACAAATACAATGTCATACATCTTGATATTTCATCATTTTGGGATGATTATAAGGCAAATATCATTGAAAAAATCAAGGAATACGTTGTGTCGGATTTAAGGGATGAATTTGAAGAAAATGTTGATTTCTCAAAGAAATTCAGTGTTATACTCATGTCTGTTTATAAGCTTACCGGGATACAGTTTGTAATTATTATAGATGAATGGGATTGTGTAATCAGAAATAGTGATGACCAGAATCTGATTCATAATTATTTACAGTTTCTTCATTCATTATTTAAGTCAGAGGAATCAAAGTACTTCCTTGCTTTGGCATATATAACCGGGATACTTCCGATTAAAAAAATAAAGGACGAATCGGCATTGAATAATTTTCAGGAGTTTACAATGCTTAAATCCAGACCGATTACACAATATTATGGTTTTACAGAAGAAGAAGTCATGATGCTGTGCAGGCAATACAACATTGATTATGAGAGCATGAAAGCCTGGTACAATGGCTATCTGATAGATGGTTTGCATATGTATAATCCGAATTCTGTGTCGATGGCACTTAATTACAGGGATTTTGATTCTTATTGGAAAAACACATCATCATTTGAGTCAATCAATACATTTATAAACATGAATTATGAGGGCTTGAGGGATGATATTGTAAATATGCTGTCAGGGAAAAAATTATATGTAAACACCGAAACTTTTCAGAATGATTTTTCTACTGTTTCCTCAAAGGATGAAGCTTTGACAGCTCTGATTCATTTGGGATATCTGGGATATGACAGAGAGGAAGAGAGTGCATTTATTCCAAATTATGAAGTGAAAAAGGCATATCAGGCAGCTCTGTGCACAGGAAATTGGGGGAAAATTGGAAAATCAATTGCCAGATGCGATGAATTGTTAAGGGCTACAATTAATTGTGACAGTGATAAAGTGGCAGAAATAATTGAGCTTGCACATGAATCATATACATCTGTTTTGAGATATAATGATGAAAACTCATTAAGCTGCGTTCTGACAATGGCTTATTTTACAGCACCTGCATATTACAATATTGTCAGAGAAATGCCGGCGGGTAAAGGATATGCAGATATGGTATTTATACCAAGAGAAAATGCCGGAAAACGCCCGGCAATTATAATTGAATTAAAATGTGATAAGACTGCCGAGGCTGCAGTTAAACAGATTAAGGACAGGCACTATGAGGGAGCACTGGCAGGCTATAAGGGAAAGCTTCTTTTGGTTGGAATCAATTATGATAGTCAAAATGGGGAAAAAAAGCATCATACATGCGTCATAGAGGAATATGAAAAATAAGCACATTTCTCTATTGACGAATACCTTGCATTCGCATATCATAATATATAAGTGAAAGGGAGTAGCCGGCACGAGAGTGCTTACTTATCCGTCAGTACGATTGCTCATACATATCATACATATCATACATATATGACAGCAATCCGGAGAGTGATTAAATGGCGAGACTTTTGTTGTTTTATACAGCAGAAGTGTCGCCTTTTTTGCATATAAAAGCCTTCTGCTGATAGGACATAGCTGTAATTATCAATTAATCAGGCATCCTTAAAAAGGACAGCAGAAGGAGGAAAATTATGATTTTTGTAGCAATTTTACTGCTTATAGCAGGCTTTGTAGCACTGGTGAAGGGCGCGGACGTGTTTGTGGATGGAGCGGCGGCGCTCGCAGGGAAATTTGGTATTCCGCAGCTTGTGATTGGACTGACGATTGTGGCGATGGGTACGTCGCTGCCGGAGGCGGCAGTCAGCATCACTGCAGGAATAAAGGGTAATGCGGGTATTACAGTTGGCAATATTGTCGGCAGCAATATACTAAATATCCTTATAATACTTGGAGTGACAGCACTTATCACAAATGTAGCCATACAAAAAACCACCTTCAAATACGAGATACCATACATGCTTCTTATCACAGCGGTGCTTCTCGTGATGGGAATGACAGGCAATGAAATCACATTCATCGAGGGAGTTATACTGTGGATTTTATTTATTGCATATCTGCTTTATTTGTATCTTCTGGCAAAAAAGGGCAATGATAGTGGCGATGAGCAGCCAGTAAAGCTATATCCGGTATGGAAATGCCTGCTCTTTATTGTGCTTGGCGGTGTTTGCGTCGTAATTGGAAGCCAGCTTGTCGTAAACGGTGCCACAACTATAGCGAGAGCCTGCGGCATGAGTGAGCGCTTTATCGGACTTACGATCGTGGCATTCGGTACATCACTGCCGGAGCTTGTGACATCTGTTTCAGCAGCACGAAAGGGAAATGCAGGAATTGCAATAGGAAATATAGTCGGCAGCAATATTTTTAATATACTCTTTGTAATCGGTACAGTAGCTCTCATTTGTCCGGTACCGTTTGAGAGCAGGTTTGTGATTGATACAGTTGTGGCAATCCTGTGCGGTGTGCTCCTGTGGGGCGGTACAATAAGACATAAAGAGCTTAGAAAGCCATGTGGAGTGGTGATGCTGCTTTGCTATGCTGCATATTTTGTATATCTGGCAGCTATGTAATGATACCTTATGACCCTTTAATTTAAATATAGCAAACTGTCAATAATTGTGCATACAAATTAGTGTTTTAACATCAAAATGATAGTGATTTTGCTATGAATATAAACAATTAATTAAAAATAGCACTCCAACTTGACAAGTGCTGATTGCAGGTGTATAACGTAGTCAGAACGAACGGAAGGAAGCGATTATAATGGATAAAAACCCAAAGCATCCATTGAAGAAAAAGAATAAGGCAGATGCAAAGAAGCATCAGAAGCACGTATACGAATAGCAGCTTCCGTTAAGGAATACTATCCAGTAAGCACAATGTACCCCAGCCCGTCACAGGGTTGGGGTATTTTGTGTTTTTGGAAGTATTTTCAGAGACAGCCCTTGAGAAAGCTGTGAATACATTTTCACCTGCACCTTTTATGAGAGAAGCTTTAAGCTTGTCGCCATACATATAGAGGTCATTTTCACGCACAATGCCCCATTCCATCAGGAGCGCTGCCGCACCGGTTACGAACGGAGCAGCCATGGAGGTGCCTGTTTTTGAAGTGTAGCCTCCGGTGTTTGAACAGGAGATAATGTCCACACCGGGCGCTATGATATCAGGCTTTATGCTGTCAAAGGCCCAGGTATAGCCTCGGCCGGAAAAGGCAGCTGTGCGGTTTGTGCGGCTGTCATAGGCTCCGACAGAGATGACATTTTGTGAGGTCGAGGGGATGGTCAGGGTGATATCGGGTGATGCATTGATAAATGAGGTCTGTGCATTGCGCAGAGCACCTGACGGCAGCCATATATCCCATGAACCGTCCTTTACAGATATGGGCATAAGCGATATTTTCCAGATGCCGGGTGAGATGTATTCTGCTCCCATGAGTTCAATGAATATTTCCTGAAAGGGAGAGTAGGGTGAGGGACCGCCGCCTGTTATATATATGTCTGTCCCATCGAGCCTGTATCTGTATGTAAAGCTTTTTGCCTGATTGGTAATTGTATCTGGAATCTCCAGCATATCATTATTTGGGGCGGTAATTTGCAGCTGTATCTCATCCCAGTATTTCTTCCATAAATCTATGGAAAGAGATGGCTCAGGATAGCCTATCGCAAGCTCTGCATCGGCAGGGTATGATTTGCCGTTTGCATGACCAAAGCCGGCTCCATCGTTACCTGAGCCGACAGAGACCGCGCAGCGGTAGTTTTCTGCTATATAGTCCAGGTATGTTTCAAGCAGTGAGGTACCGCTGTGCGAGCCGTTACTTGTGCCAAAGCTTAGGTTTATGGCTATAGGCATATTCATATCGATGGATTTTCTTATGCAAAAGTCTACTGCCAGCATAATCTGCGTGGTTGTGGGAAAGCTGGCACCGCCTGAGGTTTTGAGTTTTACGATTATAAGAGTGCTTTCATAAGCAACACCGCGGTATTTTGTGTTTTGTTCATTATCATTACCATTTCCGTTTCCGGCAGCGATTCCTGCCACATGAGTGCCGTGCCCGGATATGTCGATGCTTGGGCAGATGCGCTGCATTTCTAAGCTGTTTTCTGCATTTATGGCTTTGGTGATTGTATCGCGGTCATATAAGGTGCCGAAAGGGATGATATCACTGCGTGAGGAATCATCGGAAACAGTCTGGTCCCACAGATAGGCGATTCTGCTTACACCATCCTGTATAAAAGCCGGATGGGCATAGTAAATTCCGGAGTCGATAATGCCTATGAGCACGCCTTTTCCGGTCAGATTATATGGATTGGTGTGTACGGGAGTGATGCATGAGGCCTGCGAGCCCTCGTATACATCGTAGTTAAACTGCTTTGGCTTTTCCATATATATGATTTCATCGCACAGAGCGACGGTATTTACAAGTGATTTTTCAATTACAAGCACCGCATAGTTTCCGAGCAGTTTTGTGATGAGCACAGAAGGATATTTTCCTTTTATTTTTTCGATGTCACCGACATATTTCACTATCACTTCCCAGCTATCACTCTCCGGCAGATAGCCGCTTGAAAGCCCTCCCTCTTTACCAAGCTCATAAGGGGTGGACAGCAGGGCGGCGGACAGCTGTGGAGAAATTTTCTCACTAAATGCTATTTCCATACTAACCTCCATTTTTTATTAGTAAAATATTAAAAAAATCTTAAAAGACAGATGCAATATATATTTGGTATGATTAATTTATAATCAATCAATTAATTATAAGAAACCGGGAGGTCGAAATGAGTAAAAAGAAAAAGATTATCATTTCAGTGATTGCAGTTGTGCTGATTATAGCAGTTATTGTGTCAGCTGTTGTCATTGCAATGACAAAGGGAAAGAATGCAAAAAAGTCATCGGGGGTGTATGCAAACAAGGTCTCTGATGTCATGTATCAGGCGGGAAGCACTGACAGGTACAGCGGTGTCGTGGAAGCAGCCGACAGCATGGATATCAAGGCTGATAGTGAGAAAAAAGTAAAGGATATTCTCGTGTCAGAGGGTGATGAGGTACAGGTGGGTACACCTCTTTTTACCTATGATACAAAGGATCTTGCTGCGAAAAAGGAAAGTGCCACGCTTGAGCTTGAGAGCTTAAACAATACGCTTTCCGGCTATGATGCCCAGATAGAGCAGCTCAACAAGGAAAAGAAGGAAGCGTCAAAGGATCAGCAGCTTGACTATACACTGCAGATTCAGCAGGTGCAGACACAGCAGAAGCAGACACAGTACGATGTTGCCACGAAGAAGGCAGAGATAGAAAAGTACGATGAGAGCATCAAAAATGCCACTGTAAATAGCACAATGGTCGGTGTTGTTAAGAAAATCAATGAGAATCAGAGTGTAGACACAGCAGATTCTGCATTTATGACAATTGTTGCCACCGGCGATTACAGGGTAAAGGGCACAATCGATGAGCAGAGCTTTTTAAACAGCGGACTGGCAGAGGGGCAGGCAGTTATCGTGCGCTCAAGAGTTGATGAGTCAAAGACCTGGCAGGGTACCATCAGCAAGGTTGACACTGAGAATCCTCAGACTGATAACAGCAATTCAGGCATGTATGATGATGGAAACAGCGAGCAGAAGGCCTCAAAGTACAACTTCTATGTGCAGCTTACAGGCACAGGCGATATGCTTTTAGGACAGCATGTATATGTGGAGCCGGATTTTGGACAGACGCAGGTGAAGGAAGGCATATGGATTGATGAGAGCTACGTTGTAAAGGATGGCGATGATGCATATGTCTGGACACTTAATAAAAAGGATAAGCTTGAGAAGACAAAGGTTGAGCTTGGAGACTATGACGAGAATCTCATGATGTATGAAATCAAATCAGGGCTTTCAAAGGATGACTACATAGTGTGGGCATCGGATGACCTTTATGAGGGTGAGCCGGCACAGACATGGGAAGAGTACATTGAAAATGGCGGCGGTGAAGACACAGTTTATGATAATATGGGTACAGAAGCTCTTGATGACCAGATGCTTGAGGGCACTGAGGGCGGTCCGGTTGATGATGGCACAATGGACGAAGGTGCTGCAGATGCCACCGGTTCAGGTGACGCGGAGGTACAGTAGATGATTCTAGAACTCCAGCATATTTACAAAAACTACGACCAGGATAAGCTTGTGGTGCCGGTTTTAAAGGATGTTTCACTCCAGATTGAGGAGGGAGAGTACGTGGCAATCATGGGGCCGTCGGGCTCTGGCAAGACCACTCTCATGAATATTGTGGGATGTCTTGATCTGCCAACATCGGGCACATATATACTTGACGGCAGACAAGTCAGTGAGCTCAGGGAAAAGGAGCTTACGAGAGTCAGACGGGATACAATAGGATTTGTATTCCAGAATTTCCAGCTCATGCCGCGTGAGAGCGCACTTGACAATGTATGCCTGCCACTCATATATGCCGGTGTGAGCAAAAAGGACAGAAGGCAGATGGGTATGGAGGCATTGGAGCGCGTAGGGCTTTCAGACAGGGCTGATTTTAAGCCAACACAGCTTTCAGGAGGACAGAAGCAGCGAGTGGCGATAGCGAGAGCTATGGTAAATCATCCAAAGCTTCTGCTTGCGGATGAGCCTACGGGAGCACTTGACTCAAAGTCAGGCAGGCAGGTGCTTGAGCTCTTTGAGAGCCTTAATGAGTCCGGTGTGACGGTTGTCATGATTACACATGACAGAAAGGTAGCCGAGCAGGCAAAGCGCATCGTCCACATCATAGACGGCGAGATAACAGAAGAAGGACAGGAGGCAGGTAATGAAAAAGAAAAAGAGAATTAAGATCATTATAATAGCTGTCCTTGTAGTTGCAGTTGCAGCGGGAAGCATCACAGGAGTGGTTTATTACAAGAACTCCAAGGGGCTTGCTTCCGTCATGAGTGTTTCAATGATCAGCACGACAAACGACAACACATCCATGACCAGTGAGGGAATGGTGTGTGACGATGCATGTCAGACAATCAATTTAAAGGATGGACAGAAGGTGACAGAGGTTTATGTCACAAAGGATCAGCAGGTAAAGGCCGGGGATAAGCTCCTTGCATATGATGTGACGAGTCTTTCACTCTCGGTTGAGATGAAACAGCTTGAGATACAGAGTCTTGAGAACCAGCTTGTATCGGAAAAGCAGAAGCTTGATAAGCTAAAGCATACTAAGCCGGTTGCAAAGCAGCCTGAGACTCCTGTTACACCTGAGCCACAGCCTGACACACAGCCGGCTGCACCTGAGCAAAAGCCTGATGAACAGCATGATGTGATATCGGATTTGTCAGAGGCTAAGGGAAGCGGTACAGAGTATGATCCTTATGTATTTACATGCACAGAGGCTTCATATGTAGCCGGATCGCTTTTGAATACACTTGCTGATAAGAGTGCGGTAGCCCGGTTTGTAATAGGAGATGCTAACGCACCTGATATGGAACTTATCGTAAGAGGAGATAAGCTTGGCAGCTATGATGACAGCGATGAGATAAAGCTTTTCCTTGCAGGTTCAATTACAGCAGGAAATGCTTCTGCTGATACAGCAGTAAATGAGCCGTCAGATGCCGCAGCAGACAATGCCACAGAACAGGCCACACAGACAGAAGCTGATACCGCAGCAGAAGAAAAGACATACACAGCAGATGAGCTTAAGGATGCCATAAAGGAGCAGACAAGAAGTGTTGCAGATGTTGATTTACAAAAGAGAATTGCACAGGCTGATTTAAAGGAACTGCAGAGCGAGCTTGAGGATGGCGTGGTATATGCAAAGAAGGATGGAATTGTGACAACAGTTTGCGATCCTGCCAATCCACCTCAGGATGGTACACCGTTCCTGCAGCTTTCAGGAGCCTCAGGACTGTATATCAGCGGAACAATCGGTGAGCTGGATCTGGATACAGTAAAGGTAGGGCAGAGCGTATCAGCAGTCAACTACATGACAGGTGATACCTATGAGGGCACGATATCAGAGATAAGCAATGTGCCGTCAGACAGTGTTAACTACTATGGAGACAGCAATCCAAACTCATCATTCTATGAGTACACTGCATACATTGAGAATCCGCAGAATCTCAAAAAGGGCGATTCGCTGCAGCTTACTATAGATACGTCATCAGAGGGATCTGACAGTGGTCTTTATATCGACAAGTCATATGTCAGAACAGAGAATGGACAGTCATATATATACAAGGATGACAACGGAAAGCTCAAAAAGCAGTCTGTCAAAACAGGCAAGTCGCTCTGGGGCTCATATGTGGAGATAAAGTCAGGCCTGACAAATGATGACTATATCGCATTCCCGTATGGAGTCAGAGAAGGCGAGAAAACCAAGGTGTCCGAAGATGGTATGTATTAGTTTAGCAGGGAGGATTAAAGATGCTTGAAAATATTAGATTGTCCTTTAGGGGAATCTGGTCACATAAGATGCGTTCGTTTCTGACCATGCTTGGAATCATCATCGGAATTGCAGCAATTATTGCGATTGTTTCCACAATTCAGGGCACAAACGAACAGATAGAAAAGAACCTTATAGGTTCAGGAAGTAATAACGTAAAGGTCACACTGCAGAAGGATGGTTATGATATGGATCTGTCATATGATTCAGCACCGGCAGGAGTGACAGAGGTATCGGCTGCCACACTTGACAGCATAAAGGAGCTCGACCATGTGCAAAATGCAGCACTTTACCGCACAAGACAGGCTTACAATGCAGTCTATTATCTGAACACGGCGCTTTCAGGCGGCAATATAACAGGTGTCGATGACGGATATTTCGACACAGCAAGCTATGTAGTCATGAAGGGCAGAGGCTTCTCAAAGAATGACTATGCAAAGGCCCGCAGGGTGGCTCTTATCGACGAGAGCGTGGAGAGCAGCCTGTTTTCAGGAGAGAACGCGCTCGGCAAGACAGTAGAGATACAGGGATATCCGTTTACAGTAGTCGGTGTAGTCACGGAAAAGGACAGCTATGATCTGGTAATAAATTCAATGGATGATTACTATATGTATGCCTATGATGACAGCCAGGGCAATGTATTTGTGCCAAGCGGCACATGGCCTGTCATATTTGGCTATGATGAGCCGCAGAACCTTCTGCTTAAGGCAGACAGCACCGATACCATGGCTACAGTGGGAAAGGCAGCTGAGGAGATACTTAACAGCAGCTTAAATGTCACAGACGGCTCTGATGTGACCTACAAGGCACAGGATTTACAGGAGCAGGCAAAGCAGATACAGCAGCTCAGCCAGTCAACCAACATGATGCTCATATGGATTGCCGGAATATCACTGCTCGTCGGCGGTATCGGTGTCATGAATATCATGCTTGTGTCAGTTACAG
>OODK01000885.1_pt1 | contig 21050 bp, 20 predicted proteins | sample 1671371 | NCBI WGS metagenome assembly OODK01 (sample SAMN06348150, study PRJEB24527) | human gut metagenome | biome: human gut; feature: ankylosing spondylitis patient; material: feces | host: Homo sapiens | place: China | collected 2015-10 | reverse complement strand
TCGAAAAGAATATATATATAATTTATTTATGTGTATATTTAATGAACTCTTAATTACCTTGAGTGCATTGTTACCCTTGATGTTTATAAGTCATTATTATCTATTATTAGCGGCCGTAGAAGCTAAAATCTATCATTTATTATTATCTGTTCTTTTTATAAGATATCAAAAAAGATATCGTTATTTTATTAATAAATATTGGGTTTTAGTGATGATGAATTTGACAGCTTGTTTATTGATTTTAAATTTACAGGGTAGAATAATCATGGAAGGCAGTTATACATTTAAAACAATTATGACTATATTCTTGTGTATATTTGTTGTTTTTTTATCATTAACATTTTTTGCTTTTTTAGAAGAATCTAATAATGAAAAAGAAAAAGTTACAAAACAGTTAGAAGAACGTAAATATCAAAATATTACATATGATATGATGAAAAGGACAAAAGAAGAACTCTATCGTTTAGAACATTCATTAACTTATTATATGTTATCTATAAAAAAATATTTAGAGACACAAAATCAAGATGAAGTATATAAAATCATTGATTCGTATATTGAACGCGTATCTAATGTGAATATTGTCATTTATACAGGAAATGATTTATTTGATTTATCACTTACAACGCATTTGAGTCAAATGTCATCTAAAGTCAATATGTGTATTATGATTAGTAAAGATGAATTTTATAATCATATTCAATTTATTGAATTTGTTTTATCATTGTTAGATTTGATTGAATCAAAAGATGTAAGTTTATTAATAAAAGAAGATGGTTTTGTTAAACTTATACAAATAAGTGCAGAATATGATTTTATTGATGAAAATCAAGTAAAAGAGATTGTGAACCGTGATTATGAATTTGATTGTCATTATCAAATGATAACGGATCAAAATCTGCATCTATTAAAAATAAAAATAATTGAACATTTTGAATAAATAAGTGTTATAATTTTTGAGTATTAAAGAGAGGATGGAGATTATGTACGCTAAAAATACTTGGGAAAAGTATAAAGATCAATTAAATGAAGTATTTGATTATAATGAAGGTTATAAACATTATATTTCAAAAAATAAAACTGAACGTGCCTGTGTTAAAGATTCTATTAAATTAGCTGAAGAAAAAGGTTTTAAACCATTAGAATCATTTGATACCTTAAAATCAGGGGACAAGGTTTATGTAACAAATAGAGAAAAAAATATTGCTTTATTTATTATTGGTAAAAAACCTTTAACTGAAGGAATGAGAATATTAGGGGCTCATATTGATTCACCAAGAATGGATTTAAAACAAAATCCTTTATATGAATCAGAAGGTTTTACTTTAGCTGATACACATTATTATGGTGGAATAAAAAAATACCAATGGGTAACAATTCCTTTATCTTTATATGGTGTGGTTTGTAAAAAAGATGGAACTGTTGTTGATGTTGTCATTGGTGAAGATGAAAATGATCCAGTTGTAGGAATTAGTGATTTATTAATTCATTTATCTGCAGATCAATTAGATAAAAAAGCAGCTAAAGTTATTGAAGGAGAAAACTTAGATGTTACTTTAGGAAATATGCCATTATTTGGTGAAGAAAAAGATGCTGTTAAAGCGAATGTTTTAAAATTATTAAAAGAAAAATATGATATTGAAGAAGAAGATTTCGTATCTGCTGAAATTGAAGTTGTACCAAGTGGTAAAGCAAGAGACTATGGTTTGGATCGTTCAATGGTTGCAGGATATGGTCATGATGATCGTGTTTGTGCTTATACTTCACTTACAGCTATTTTAGATAGTGATGTCAGTGAATATACAAGTTGTGCTATTTTAGTAGATAAAGAAGAAATTGGTTCAGTAGGAGCTACTGGAGCACATTCTTTATTCTTTGAAAATACAGTTGCTGAAATGTTACTTAAAATGGGAATTGATAGTTTTGTACAAACAAGACTTACAATGTCTCGTTCTAAAATGTTATCAAGTGATGTTTCTGCTGGTGTAGATCCATTATTTGTAAGTGTAAATGATAAGAAAAATGCTGCTTATTTAGGAAATGGTATTGTTTTTAATAAGTATACTGGTTCTAGAGGAAAAAGTGGTAGTAATGATGCTTCTGCAGAATATGTAGCTCAAGTGCGAGCAGTGATGGATAATGCTAATATTCACTATCAAACCGCTGAACTTGGACGTGTTGACCAAGGTGGAGGCGGAACAATCGCTTATATCTTAGGTAATTATAATATGGATGTTATTGATGCTGGAATTGCTGTTTTAAATATGCATGCACCAATGGAAATTGTAAGTAAAGTAGATGTTTATGAAACATATCAAGCTTACAAAGCTTTCTTAAAAGATGCTTAAAAAATACTTCATTTTGAAGTATTTTTTATTATCTATTTTTTCATCAATATGATATGATGATTGTATTGTTAGAAAAGGTAGGTTTTTATGAAAGAAAGAGAACAATTTAAATCAAGAATTGGATTTATTCTGCTTTCTGCAGGATGTGCAATAGGTATAGGAAATGTTTGGAGATTTCCTTATGTTGTAGGAGAAAATGGTGGAGGAATATTTGTTTTATTTTATCTTATTTTTCTTCTTTTAATTGGAGTACCTATTTTAAGTATGGAATTTTCTGTTGGAAGGGCAAGTAAAAAAAGTCCTGTAAAATCTTTTAAAGTATTAGAAAAAACAAATCAAAAATGGCATTTACATGGTTATATGTCTTTACTAGGAAATATTTGTTTAATGATTTTTTATACGACAGTTTCAGGATGGATGTTAAAATATTTTTATAATTTTTTAACAGGTCAATTTAATGGATTATCAACAGCAGATGTTCAAAATGTTTTTTCACAAGTTTTAGCTAGTCCTTCAACAAATGTTTTTTGGATGATTGTTGTAGTTGCTTTAGGTATGTTTATTTGTTCTAAGGGACTTCAAAATGGAGTAGAACGTATTACTAAAGTTATGATGATAGGTTTATTAGGATTAATTGTTGTATTAGCAATTCATGGTGTTTTATTAGATGGTGGTATGGTAGGTGTTAAGTTTTATTTATATCCTGATTTTCAAAAGATTTCTGAAATTGGTTTAATGAATGTCATTGTTTCAGCAATGAATCAAGCATTTTTTACACTAAGTATTGGAATTGGATCAATGGCTATTTTTGGAAGTTATTTAAATAAAGAACAAACGCTTTTAAAAGAAGCAACGAATGTTGCAGTACTAGATACTTTTGTAGCTATTATGGCTGGATTAATTATTTTTCCTGCATGTTTTTCATTTGGTATTAATCCAGATAGTGGGCCTAGTTTAATTTTTATTACTTTACCTAATGTATTTGTTTCGATGGCTGGAGGACAAATATGGGGTGCTTTATTTTTCTTATTTATGTCTTTTGCTTCACTCTCTACTGTAATAGCAGTATTTGAAAATATTATTGCATGTACAATGGAATTATTAAATATAGAAAGAAAAAAAGCAGTTGTTATTAATTTTATAGTGATTAGTATTTTATCATTACCTTGTGCATTAGGATTTAATGTTTTAAGTGGTATTCAACCATTAGGAACAGGTTCTACAATTTTAGATTTAGAAGACCTTATTGTTAGTCAGTTCTTATTACCGTTAGGATCACTTGTTTATTTATTATTCTGTACTTCTAAATATGGTTGGGGATTTGAAAACTATCAAAAAGAAGCAAACATAGGTAAAGGATTAAAAGTTCCACATTGGGTTAAATTTTATGTTACAATAATCTTACCAATCATTGTTATTTTTGTTTTTATAAATGGAATTATATAGGAGAAATCTATGAATGTAAGACTTGCATGTGTTGATGACTTAAATGAAATTATGGAATTATATCATCTTGTTAGTGATATGATGGAAGATAGTGCATATGATATAGGCTGGCGTAAAGATGTTTATCCAACCAAAGAAATTGTTCTTTTAGATATAGAACAACAAACACTTTACGTTTTAGAAAAAAATGAAAAAATTATTGGTGCAATTGTTTTAAATCATGAATATGAAGAATGTTATCAAAATATTTATTGGCAAATTTATGCTGAAGATGAAGAAGTAACAATTATACATCGCTTTTGTATTCATCCAGATTATAGAGGATGTGGAAAATATTTATTAAAACAAATTATAAAAATAGCAAAAAAAGATGGACAAAAATCCATCCGTTTAGATGTATTATCATCTAATAAGCCAGCTATTTGTCTTTATGAAAAATGTAGTTTTTTATTACAAGGTCATCAAATAATGGATTATGGAAAACCAGTTATTGCAAGTTTATATGAAAAGATCATTTAAACATGTTGTCAATTGACAACCTGTTTTTTTATTCGAATTCATTTTGATTAAAATCTTCAGATGTTTTTGAATACTTAAATCTCATAACTGCTTTATTATTGACAATTGTACCACTTGGTACAGATTTAATAATAAAAGTATTTCCTCCAATAACAGATCCTTCACCCACAACAGTATCTCCACCTAAGACACTTGCATTAGAATAAATAGTAACATTATCTTCAATTGTAGGATGTCTTTTTACATTCTTTAAACTTTGTCCACCATGAGTAGAAAGAGCTCCTAAAGTAACCCCTTGATAAATTTGAACATGTTCACCAATAACAGTAGTTTCACCGATAACAATACCAGTTCCATGATCAATCATTAAATATTTACCAAGTGTTGCTCCTGGATGAATATCAATTCCTGTTAAACTATGCGCATGTTCTGTCATAATACGAGGAATTAGTGGAATATTCAATTTATATAATTCATGAGCAATACGATTGACCATAATTGCATAATATCCTGGATAAGAAAGTACGATTTCTGAAATAGAAATAGCGGCTGGATCGCCATCAAATGTTGCTTGTGCATCTGTAGCAAGGTATTCTCTTATTTGGGGAATTGTCTTCAAAAAAGCTAATGTTTTATCTCTTGCTTCCTCTTCTTTACAAGCATCTTTACAGTTTTCACAATAGTCAAAGGCAAGTAAGATTTGATTTTTTAAATCATTATAAATGATTTGAATTTGATCACCTAAATAATATTTAACATAATCACTTTTAAGACCTTTTCTTCCAAAGAATCCTGGAAAAATAATATCTTGTAAACGTTCAAGAATATCAATGATAATTGTTTTATCAGGCTGTCTAATTGTATCGACCTTAGAAATATCATTGTGTTTTTGATAACTTTCAACAATATCATCAATAACAGTATCTAACTTCATAATTAACCTCCATTTTTATTATAAATATAGTATCAAAAAATAGGATTATGTTCAAATTATTGAATAATAAAATATAAAAATGTATACAATCTTTATTGACAAAGAAGAAATGATAGTATATAGTTAAATCATACTAAATCCATAGGAATAAGGAGAAGTAAATATGAGCAAAGTAAAAAACAGTTTTTTAGACCTAGTAGGGAATACACCAATAGTAAGAGTAAACAACTTAATCAAGAAAGATGATTTGAAAGCGGATGTTCTAGCAAAACTAGAATACTTCAATCCCGCAGGATCAGTCAAAGACAGAATCGCAAAAGAAATGATCCTAGATGCACTAGAAAAAGGATTGATCAATGAAAATACAACATTGATTGAACCAACAAGTGGAAATACAGGAATTGGACTATCAGCTGTAGCAACAGCATTGAATCTAAAGATCATTATTACAATGCCAGAAACAATGTCAGTAGAAAGAAGAAATCTTATGAAAGCTTATGGAGCTGAATTAGTCTTAACACCAGGAAGTGAAGGAATGAAAGGAGCAATCGCCAAAGCAAAAGAATTGGCATCACAAATCAAAAACAGCTTCATTCCAGGACAATTTGAAAATCCAGCGAATCCAACAGCACACTATAAAACAACAGGACCAGAAATCTATGAACAAACAGAAGGAAAAGTAGATATCTTTGTAGCAGGAGTAGGAACAGGAGGAACAATTTCAGGGATAGGGAAATACTTGAAAGAAAAGAATCCAGAAGTAAAAGTCGTGGCAGTAGAACCAGCAAGCTCACCAGTATTATCAACAGGGAAAGGTGGAGCACATAAGATCCAAGGGATCGGGGCAGGATTTGTACCAGAGACATTGGATACAAAGATCTATGATGAAATCATTACAGTAGAAAATGAAGATGCATTTGCGACAGGGAAAGAAATGGCAAAGACAGAAGGAATCTTAGTAGGGATATCATCAGGAGCAGCATTATATGCAGCCAAAGAACTAGCCAAGAGAGAAGAGAATGCAGGAAAGACAATTGTAGTTTTATTACCAGATGGTGGAGATCGTTATTTATCAACACATTTAATTCAAGATTAGATAGGGGAATTTGAATGATTGAAGAATTAAGACATAATTTCCGTAATGGACGAATGTGTAAATAGTTTTATTTATTCATAAAACAATATATAATATTTATACAAAAGAAAGATGAGGAAATTAAAATGGCAGTAACTAAAAGAGAAGATAGAAAATTTAAATTTGAAACATTACAATTACATGTAGGACAAGAACAACCAGATCCAGCAACAGATGCAAGGGCAGTACCTATTTACCAAACTACTTCATATGTGTTTAAAAATAGTGCACATGCAGCAGCTCGTTTTGAATTAGCAGATGCTGGAAATATCTATGGACGTTTAACAAACTCTACACAAGGTGTATTTGAAGATCGTATTGCCGCTTTAGAAGGTGGGGTAGCAGGTTTAGCTGTTGCTTCTGGAGCAGCTGCAATCGCTTATACTATTCAAGCTTTAGCAGGACAAGGTGAACATATCGTTGCTCAAAAAACTATTTATGGGGGAACTTCTAACTTATTAGCGCATACATTTACTCAATACGGAATTACAACTACTTTCGTAGATGCTCATAATTTACAAGAAGTTGAAGATGCAATTCAAGAAAACACAAAAGCAATTTATTTAGAAACTTTAGGAAATCCTAATAGTGATATTCCTGATATCGATGCAATTAGTGCAATCGCTAAAAAACATGGATTACCAGTTGTTGTTGATAATACATTTGGTACACCATATCTATTTAGACCAATTGAACATGGTGCTGATATCGTTGTTCATAGTGCTACTAAATTTATTGGTGGTCATGGTACAAGCTTAGGTGGTGTCATCGTTGATGGTGGTACTTATGATTGGGCTAAAAGTGGACATTATCCATGGATCAGTGAACCTAACCCAAGTTATCATGGAGTGAAATTTACTGAAGCTGCAGGACCAGCTGCTTTCGTTACTTATATTAGAGCAATCTTATTAAGAGATACAGGAGCTACAATTTCTCCATTCAATGCATTCTTATTATTACAAGGTACAGAAACATTATCTTTAAGAATTGATCGTCATAATGAAAATACTAAAAAAGTTGTTGAGTTCTTACAACAACATCCAGCAGTAGAAAAAGTAAATCATCCTTCATTACCAGATCATCCAGATCATGCTTTATATGAAAAATATTTCCCAAATGGTGGAGGATCAATCTTTACTTTCAATATTAAAGGTGGCGTAGAAGAAGCTCATAAATTTATTGATAATTTACAAGTATTCTCTTTACTTGCTAATGTCGCTGATGTTAAATCATTAGTTATCCATCCAGCAACAACTACACATTCACAATTAACAGAAGAAGAATTAGCTGATGTTGGAATTCAACCTAATACAATTCGTTTATCAATTGGTACAGAACATATTGATGATATCTTATTTGATTTAAAAGAAGCTTTAGATCAAATTTAAAAACTTGGCAAATGCCAAGTTTTTTTATTCTGTTTCAGTTGTTGAATCTGAATTTGTATTTTCATTTGATGAAGAATCATCGGTTGTATTTTGTGATGAATCACTTTCATCGCTGTTTGTTGTATTATCACTTGATGTACTTTCTTCATTTTCAGATGAAGAAGATTCTTCTTGTTGGATTTCCTTTTTTGTAGATGTTGACTTGTCTGATTTTGTTTTATTTTGTTGATCTACTTGTTTTTCTAATTGATTAATTTGTTTTTGTTGATCTTGATAATGTTCATATGCAAAATACCCACCAACTCCTGCACCAATAATTAAAAGTAAAATAAGTAACGTGATAAAGAAAGTAGAAACTTTAGAACGTCCATTTTTTTTCTTTTTCACTTTCGTTTTTGTCTTCTTTCTTGTTACCTTTTTTGTTTTAGGTCTTTTTTTATTTTTACTTTTTGTATAGGAATAATCAGTATTATCATAATATTCTTTTTCTAAATCATCTTGTTGATTATCGTTTTCATCTATATTTTCTTCTTCATCGTTGAATTTAAATCTTTCAGCCATAATTATCACCTCGCTATCATTTTATATATCAATATGAATTGAATTTGAACTTTTTATGTGAATTATTTGAAAATATTTGACTTTAGATATGAATTTTGTTTTTATAAATAGAGAAAGTGAGGATAAAAGATGGATAATTTGGAGTATTTAAAAGAAGTAGAGAAGAGTATTCAAAAAAAATATAAGAAAAAATTATGGAGACCTTTTTGTAAGGCTATTAATCAATATGAATTAGTAAAACCTGGAGATAAAATTGCTGTATGTATTTCTGGTGGAAAAGATTCTATGTTGATGGCTAAACTCTTTCAAGAATTAAAAAGACATAATAAATTTGAATTTGAACTTGTTTTTATGGTGATGGATCCTGGGTATAATCAATTAAACAGACAAATGATTATTGATAATTCGAAAAAATTAAATATTCCAATTCAAATATTTGATTCACAAATATTTGATTCTGTTTTTAATATAGAAAAATCTCCTTGTTATTTATGTGCGAGAATGAGAAGGGGACATTTATATGCGAAGGCAAAGGAATTAGGATGTAATAAGATTGCTTTGGGACATCACTATGATGATGTTATTGAAACTATTTTAATGGGTATGCTTTATGGAGCACAAATTCAAACAATGATGCCTAAACTTCATAGTTTGAATTTTGAAGGAATGGAACTTATTAGACCGATGTATCTTATTCGTGAAGATGATATTAAGGCATGGAGAGATGAACATGAATTAACATTTTTACAATGTGCATGTAAATTTACTGAAGAAAATCAAGATGCTCATGATGAAGAAAATGCTTCTAAACGTTTAGAAATTAAACAATTAATTAAGGATTTAAAGAAAGTAAATCCTTTTGTTGAAGGAAATATTTTTAAAAGTGTAGAAAATGTCAATTTAAAAACAATTATGGCTTATAAAGATGATGAAGGAAAACATCTGTTTTTAGAACATTATGATGATTAATCGTGTAGAAATACACGATTTTTAAATAAAAAAACATATCAATGATATGTTTATTAGATAATATATTCAATTTGATATCCATGTAAATCAGCAAGATCTTCTAAAGTATAGGATTCTAAATAATCAGTAATAACTTTATTTAGTCCTTTATAAAAAGGAAGAGTTAAACATTCACTATAACGAGGACATTGATTAGGTTCAGTTTCTAAACAGGCAACACAAGCGATTGGACCTTCAACAGCGACTAAAATATCTTTTGCTGTATATTTATTTATATCTCTTGTAAGAGAATATCCACCTTGGGCACCTCTAACGCTTTTAATAAGTCCTGCACGAATTAAAGGAGTAGCTATTTGTTCAAGATATTTGATAGAAATTTCTTGTCTTTTAGCAACATCTTTAAGTGATATATTCCCTTGTTCTTTATTTTGGGCTAAATCAATCATTAATCTTAGAGCATAACGCCCTCTTGTTGATATTTTCATATGACCACCTCTTGTCTATTATAACATCTTTTTTGGATAATTCCTAGAGAAATTATATGAATTAAACAAAAAGAAAAAGACCAAAGTCTTTATTCTTGTTCGATAAATGTATTATAGATAGCACGAATTGCTTCATTAAAGTGAATGTTTTTAACACCAACAATGATATTTAATTCTGAAGAACCTTGATCAATCATTTTAACATTGATTTTTTTATTAGCTAAAGCTGTAAAAACTTTTGCTGCAACTCCACGACCATCTTTCATACCACGACCAACGATAGCAATTAAAGCAAGGTCAGATTCAAGTTCAATTGAATCAGGTTCAACGGCACGATGTAAGTTAGCTAAAATTTCTTGTTCATGTTCAATGAATGAATTTAATTCAACAATTACGTTCATTGTATCAATACCAGAAGGTGTATGTTCATAAGATAGACCAGCTTCTTCAATAACTTGTAAAACTTTTCTACCAAAACCAATTTCATCATTCATCATATCTTTTTCAATCATGATTGTCGCAAAACCTTGTTTACCAGAAATACCAGTAATAATATGATCTGGTTTATGCACAGTACTTTCAACGATTAAAGTTCCAGCATCTTCAGGTTTATTAGTATTTTTGATTACAATAGGAATTCCTTGAGAGCGAATAGGGAAAACAGCATTTTCATGCAAAACACTTGCTCCCATGTAAGAAAGTTCACGTAATTCTTTATAAGTGATTGTTCCAATCACTTCTGGATTTTTAACAATACGTGGATCAGCAACTAAGAAACCTGAAACATCTGTCCAGTTTTCATAAAGTTTAACTTGACCACATTTAGCGACGATTGAACCAGTAACATCACTTCCCCCACGAGAGAAAGTTCTAATTTTTGTAGGATCTTCACTACATGAACCATAGAATCCAGGAATAACACAATTTTCTACTTCACTTAATTTTTTAGATAAAACAGGATCTGTTTTTTTATCGTCATAATTTCCATGTTCATCGATAAAGATACATGTTGCAGGATCAACAAATTCAAATCCTAAATAATTCGCAAGTAAGATACCATTTAAATATTCCCCACGACTTGCTGCATATTCTTCACTGATTTGATCTTGGAAGTTTTTCTTAATAACTTCAAATTCTTCAGTAAGATCAACTGTTAAATTAAGTTCATCAATAATACTTTGATAACGATCTTTGATTGTATCAAAAGTACATTCAAATTCTTGTTCACTTTCTGCGTTATATGCTTTATATAATAAATCAGTAACTTTAATATCATCTTTAAAACGTTTACCAGGCGCTGAAGGTACTACAAAACGACGATCTGGGTCACTTTTGATAATGTCACCAACTTTTTTAAATTGATGGGCATCTGCAAGAGACGAACCACCAAATTTGACGATTTTCACCATAATAATTCTCCCCTCATATTAATGATATTAAAATATCACTTTTTTCAAGTATATTCAATCTTTTTTCTAATTGAAAAAAGAAAACAATAAATATAATAATATTATATAGAAAAGAGGTCGACATTATGAGAGAAAATATGACATTTCTTACAAATTATTATCAAATAAGAGAAATGACAATTGATCGTATGAAAGAAATTATTGATCAAAATAAAAATGCAAAGGAAGGAGGTACTGTCTTTTTTGGAGATTCTATCACCCAATTTATGGATATAGAAAAATATTTTCCTGAAATAGAAAATAAATATAATTGTGGTATTGGTGGAATTACTTCCACAATGCTGCTTCATTTTATTGATGAAGGAGTTTTAAAATTTAAACCTAAACAACTTGTTTATATGATTGGTACGAATGATTTAGGAAAAACAGTTATGCAATCACCTAAAGATATTGCTATTAATGTTAAAGAACTGGTAGAAACAGTTCATTATAACTTACCTGAATGTGAAATCTATGTAGTGAGTCCATTACCTTGCCTTCCAATGCATGATTATAAACATACACCAGGGGTTTTAAGAAGTAATGATCTTTTAAAAATGATTTATAAAGAATTTAAAAAGACAATCCCTTATGAATATGTAACTTTTATTAATGCTTATCCAACGTTATGTAATAAAAAAGGAGAACCGATTGAAGCATACTTTGAAGATGGTCTCCATATCAATCATGATGGATATGTACGCTATACAAATTGTTTAAAAGAATACATTTTATAATAAAAAAGGAAACGGGAATATGAAAAAAAGAATATTAAAAATAGCATCAATGATTATCGTTTTACTGATGATGATTACACCTATAAGTGCTCATCCAGGAAGAACAGATGCAAATGGAGGACATTATTGTCGTACAAATTGTGCCAAATGGGGACTTAGAGATGGTGAATATCATTATCATAATGGTGGAGGTTCGAGCAGTTCTTCAAGCTCAGATAGCTCCTCATCAAGCTCAAGTACAGATAGTGGATCTTCTTCAACAAGTCAAACACAAAGTACACCTCAAGTAGTTGATTATACAAAACAAGGAGAAACGGCAGGTTATAATTATAAAAAGGCAAATCCTGATGCAGGTAAGGAAGATCTTACGGGGAAGGATCAAACCTATATAAATGGTTATGATACAGGGTTTACGAATGCTGAAAATGAATTAACGACACTTTCTAAAGATCAAGGAACAGCCAAGGGAACAGAAGATGGAACGACAACAGAATCATATAATTTAGAAGTTCCAGTTGGTTTAATAAGTAGTGTTTATTTAGATTCTTATAAAGATGCTTATAATCAAAGTGAAGCAAGTGATTTTTCTAAAATAAGACAAGATGCAAATAAAAAAGCAATTGATAATGCAAGAAATTTAGAAGATGAAGATACAAATAGTGAGTACACTTTAGAAAAACAAAAGAAAGTCTATAAAGAAAGTTATCAAAGTACTTATGATCAAGAAGAAAAAGAGATAAATTCTTTAAAAAAGAAGCTTTCTAAATATGCGCAGGATGATTTTGATAATGAGAAGCAAAGTGATGAATCTTATCGTAAATATAAAAATTATAAAGTCTATGATGTTTTAGACAAAAAATATAAAAAGGAATATAACAAGTATAAAAAACAAAAAGAACAAGAAGATGAAAATGGTGTTGCTGGTGGAGCTGGTGTTGTAGCACTAGGTATTATTGGATATGTCCTTTATAAAAGAAAAAGGAAATAGAAAAAAATGAATACATATGAAAGTATATTGACTAGAAGAAGTACAAGAAAATATTTAAATAAGCCAGTAAGCAAAGAATTACTAGAAAAAATCATAGAAACTGGAAGATATGCACCAAGTGGTGGCAATAGTCAAAGTAATCATTTTATAGTTATTCAAAATAAACAAATAATTGATCGTTTAGTAAAAATGGTTGAAAAAGCATTTTCTAAAATGGAGATTACTGAAAATATGTATAGAAGTTTACAAAATTCAATCAATCTTTCTAAAAAAGGTGGATATGTATTTTCTTATAATGCACCTGTTTTGATTATTGTCGCCAATAAAAGAGATTATGGAAATAATCAAGCGGATTGTGCGATTGCCTTAGAAAATATGATGCTTGAAGCTAATGAATTAGATTTGGGAAGTTGTTATATTAATCAATTAAAATGGCTCAATGAAGGTCGAAAAATTCTCTCTTACTTACAAAGTTTAGGTATGAAAGAAGATGAAAGGGTCTATGGCTCTTTAATTATCGGCTATCCTGATACAAATGATGGAAAACCACTAAGAAAAGTATTACCTAGAAAAGGTAATGTAGTGACATGGCTTTAAAAAAAATAAAAAGATGATAACTTATGTTTGATGTTATCATCTTTTTAAATACATTTTATTTATAAATCAAATTATAAAGATTTTGTTTATATTTATTTCCAATAGGAAGTGTTACTTCATTTTTTAACTCAATGGTATTTTCTTTTATGCAAATGACATTATTTAAATTAACTAGATAAGATTTATGGCATTGAACAAATTCATTGCCTAATTTTTTATGAATTTTCTTTAAAGTATATCTTAAGGTATAATCTGAGATAGATGTATGAATAACAATATAATTTCTAAATGATTCTATGTAAAGAATGTTATTTTTGATTATATGATAATTTATTTTTCCGCTTTTTAAAGAAATTGTATTTATCTTTTTTAATAAAAAATCTTTACTTTTAAGAAATGCTTGATATAAGTCTTCATATAAGGATACATTACGAATATAGTAATTAACATATATATTTTGATGATCAAAAATATTATTTTTTTCATCTAAAACATAAATAAGAATGGAATTTTTTTGAATTTCACTTAAATGAGATATGATTGTTAAATTTTCAAGTATGATAACATCATAAATTGTTTCTTTTTCAAATGAAGAAGATATTTGTATTTTTAATTCAAGTTCGTCAGAAATTTCATTTATGAAATCTGAATTTATTTTACTTTCCAATAACCATAGAATTTTAATCATCTAAAATACCTTCTTCCACTTTTTTTAAATGTTCCCATAGATTAATATTATCATTTTCTAAAACAGATAATATGTGATATTTATCTATAAAAATAATACCTTTTTTTTTCATTATTTCTATTCCACGAAGATAATTAGATTTATCAATTCCTAATAATGAATCGAATATAATTTCATCACCTGATTTTAAACATACTTTAAAAAGAATATTATACCCCTCATTATAAATATATTGAGTTGATATTTTTTCATAAGTAATCGTAATATTCTCAATTATTGAATATTTAATTTCTTGTATACCTTTTTTTAAAATGAAATACTCCCAAGTTTCTATTAAACCTGATGGTTGTACTATTAAAATAGAATTGTTACTTAAATACCATTTAGGTGTAAATACCATTGGTAAAATAATAAATAGATAAACAAGAACACCAACGACAATTATAAGTTCCTTATTTATAAATGGAAAATAAGTCATGAATAATCGTATACTGACTGCATAAAAAGAAAAGTAAATCATTACAAGTAATATTTTCCAAATGATAGATCTGTTTTCTTTTTTTATTTCAAATTTATATTTCATATAAATCACTCCTCTTTCTATTTATAATATAATCTAAAAAATACATAATGCCTATATTTTAGGGACAAATAGATTTTTTTAGGGATGAAATAAAAAATGGTGCAAATTAGCACCATCTTGAAATTATTTTTGTAACTCCTTGTTTTTTTCTCTTTCTAACATATCTTGATAAGAATATACACAACCACAATAATTTTGTCGATATAGGTTATATAATGCCGCAAATTTAACCGATTTTAAATACCCGTTATTCTTTTTAAAATCACTGAAAAGAAATTGTGTTTTTTCTTGAGGAAAGCTTGCGCCAATTTCATTGATCCATTGACTATTTTTATGTGGAGAAACACTTAAAACAGTTGTCCAATAATCAAAGTGATGTAAAGATGCATAATCATAAGCATCTTTCATTCTCTTTGAATAACAAAGATAACAGCGTTTTCCACCTTCAGGTTCATCTTTATATTGAGAAATATCTTTTAGATATTCTTTTGGTTGATATTCTTTTTCAACAACTTGAATATTTTGATTGAAATCTTGATTAAAGCATTGAATAAAATTTTCTAATTCATGAAATCGTCGAAAATACTCAGTATCTGGATAAATGTTTGAATTAGAGTAATAAATAGTTATATCGAAAAATTCAGATATTTCTTTTAAAACGTTTCCGCTACATGGTCCACAACAAACATGGAGAAGTAGGGTGGGTTTTGTACCTTTAATTTTTTCTAATTCTTCTTTGAGTTTTAAGTCGTAATTGATTTTCATTATAAAATCATCATGCTATCACCAAAGCTAAAGAAACGATATTTTTCTTTGACAGCTTCTTTATAAGCTTTGAAAATAAGTTCTTTTGAAGCAAAGGCACTAATCAACATTAATAATGTTGATTTAGGTAAATGGAAGTTTGTAATCAAACAATCAATAGCTTCAAATTTATATCCAGGATAAATAAAGATATCAGTATTTTCACTTGTTGCTGTAAATTTACCATATTTTTTCATATTAGCTTCTAGAGTACGTGTTGATGTTGTTCCTACAGCGATGATTCTTTGACCATTTGCTTTTGCTTTGTTTAATTTATCAGCGACTTCTTCACTGATCATATAGAATTCACTATGCATATGATGATCTAAAACATTTTCTTCTTTAACAGGTCTAAATGTTCCAAGACCAACATGTAAACAAACATCTAAGATTTCAATACCTTTATCTTTTATTTTTTGATTGATTTCTTCAGTAAAATGTAAACCAGCTGTAGGAGCTGCTGCACTTCCTTCAATTTTAGCGTAAACTGTTTGATATCTATTTTTATCTTCAAGTTTTTCTTTAATATAAGGAGGTAAAGGCATTGTTCCTAATTGATCTAAGATTTCATAGAAAATCCCATCATACATCATTTCAAAAACACGAATACCTTCATCTTTGATTTCAATACATTTTGCTTTTAATAACCCTTCACCAAAAGTAATCACCGTATTCATTTTAATAATACGAGCATTTCCACATAAACATTCCCAAGTATCTTTCTTTAATTCTTTTAACAAAAGAACTTCTACATGTCCATTTGTTTCTTCTTTAATTCCAAATAAACGTGCAGGAATAACTTTTGTATTATTTCTTACTAAAACATCGCCTGGTTTTAAATAATTAAGAATATCATAAAAATGTCTGTGTTCAATATTTCCGTTTTCTCTATTTACTACCATTAATCTAGAAGTATCTCTTTTTTCAACAGGATGTTGAGCAATGAGTTCTTCAGGTAGTTCAAAATCAAATTCACTTAGTTTCATTTAAAAAGCCCTCTTATAAACATCTCTACCATATTTATCTAAAAATTCTTCTTTAAAATCTAATAAACGATCTTCTTGAATTGCTTTACGAATATCTTCTGAAAGTTGTAATAAGAATCTTACATTGTGAATCGATAACAATGTTTTTCCAAATAATTCATCTGATTTATGAAGATGTCTTAAATAAGCTCTTGTATAATTTCTACAAGTATAACAATCACATTCAGGATCAATAGGAGTAAAATCTTCTTTAAACTTTTCATTATTAATATTCATACGTCCATGATGTGTCATTAAAGCACCATGTCTAGCAACACGTGTTGGTAAAACACAATCATACATATCAATACCACGAATCGCAGCTTCAATTAAATCAATTGGATTACCAACTCCCATTAAATAACGTGGTTTATCTTCAGGTAACCATTGAATTGCATCTTCGACCATTTTATACATCACATCTTTTGGTTCACCAACGCTTGTTCCACCAATTGAATAACCAGGGAAATCCATTTCTACAAGTGCTTTGGCACATTTTTCTCTTAAATCAGGATATTCTCCACCTTGAACAATTCCAAATAACGCTTGTTTTTCATTATGATGCGCTTCTTTACCTCTTTTAGCCCAACGAATTGTTCTTTCAACACTATGTTTCATATAATCATAAGTTGCTGGATAAGGAGCACATTCATCTAAAGACATAATCATATCTGCTCCTAATTTGTTTTGAATATCGATTGCTTTTTCTGGAGATAAGAATAAAGACTTACCATCAATAATACTTTTAAAATAAACGCCTTCTTCTTTAATCTTTCTTGTTTTTCCCAAAGAAAAAACTTGAAATCCTCCACTATCTGTAAGCATAGGACCATCATAGTTCATAAACTTATGAAGACCACCCGCTTTAGCAACAATATCTTCCCCAGGTCTTAACCATAAGTGATATGTATTAGAAAGGATTACTTGTGATCCCATTTCTTTTAACATTTCAGGGGCAATCCCTTTTACTGTAGCTAGTGTACCTACAGGCATAAACATAGGTGTTTCTACATCTCCATGGGGAGTATGTAAAATCCCATATCGAGCACCACTTTGTTTACAAACATGTTTTAATTCATACCAAAAATCTTTCATTTTTCCACCTCTTTTTGCCTATTCATTATACATGAAAGTATTTATAAATAAAATAGAAAAAGAGCTAAAAGCTCTTAATCAAATGTAACATATTCATTTTCTAAAGGTTTAGCACCTTCTAAATGATCAACATGTAAAATAGGAATATTACTTTGAATAGATTCATCATATTCTAAACTAATGGTTCCATCAACCATTAACCATTCATCTTTAATTAAATCTTTAGCGTATTTACTAATACATACTAAACCTAAAAGTTGCATATCATCACTACAACATACCATGGCTTGTCTACCTAAAACAAAACCATTTTCAATTAATTTATCACGGCCAATCACTTTACCTTTGATCTTAATTGTTTTATTTTCATAGATTTGAGGATTTTCCATAATATGCATACAGAAAATACCATAATCCATATCATTTACTTCAATATAATCATCATTTAAGTTATATGGTAAATCATTAACAGTTAAATCTTCAATTTGTCTATTTTTATTTTCATAAACAATTTGACACATTGGATTTAAAGATTTGATACTTCCTCTAATAGGATATTTCTTTGTATTTTCATCACAACGATTCACAATAACTAAATCACTACCTGTTATATGATAAACAAATTGTCCACGCATATTGTTGTAATAAAGATCAAAGGTTTCAGCAGAAATAGTTGTAAGAATTTGAACAACTTGCCATTGGTCAATACAAACTTCATCAACAAATTTTGTATTATCCCACATACCATTATATTCAATCATAACTTGTGTTGGTTGGTATTTTTGATGTAAATGAAGAAGAGTTTCATAATTTAAATCTTCTTCGTTTTCAATAAATTCAACAGAAGCATTTTCTTTTTCTAAAGCAGGAATATCATATTCTACTTCACCTTCTTCACAGGCAATAATCAAAGTTTTTTCATCTTCACCAAAACCTTGTTCAAGAAGAGTATCTTGGATAAATGAAGATTTTCCACTTTCTAAAAATCCAGTAAACAAATAAACTCTTGTTTTATTCATACGCTTATCCTAAAAATAACTCCTTAATTGTATTTTCATCTAAGTCTTTACCAATTACACAAACTTGACCTGTATAAATAGGTTTACCTAAACGAATTTCAAATTCACCTGGTACTAAATCAAAATACCACCAATCTTCATTTCCACTATCTACAAAACCTTTAGCTCTTAAAACATTATCATCATTACATAATTTATTTAAGATTTCACTTAATTCAACTTCATTATATTTTTTAACAGTATCAAATCCGATACTATTAAATACTTCGTCAGCATGATGGTGATGATGTCCACAACCACATTCATGATCATGGTCATGGTGATGATCGTGTCCGCAACATTCATGGTCATGATCGTGTTCATGATGATCGTGTCCACAACATTCATGGTCATGATGGTGATGATGTTCATGTTCATGTAATAATTCTTCTTGAATGTTCACTTCACAAGCATTAATGATATCTAAACCATTTAATTTATCCCAAGCAGTTGTAATGATTGGTGAATGATCGTTTAATCCTTTTAAGATATCTAAGCATTCTTTTAATTGGAATTCAGTTAAGTCTTGGCTACGACTTAAAACAATTAATGATGCATGTTCAACTTGGTTATTATAGAATTCACCAAAGTTTTTAGTATACATACGACATTTTTTAGCATCTACAACTGTAATAAAATTATCTAATTCCATTTCATCACTATTGATTGTAGAAACAGCTTTAATAACATCAGATAATTTTCCAACACCAGAAGGTTCGATGATGACACGATCAGGATGATAAGTATCTAATACTTCTTTTAACGATGTTTCGAAATCTCCTACTAAACTACAACAAATACATCCAGAGTTCATTTCGTTGATTGTAACACCAGAATCTTTTAAGAATGTTCCATCAATTCCAATTTCTCCAAATTCATTTTCTATTAATACGATTTTTTCATTTTGATATGCTTCAGCAATTAATTTTTTAATTAATGTTGTTTTTCCAGCACCTAAAAAGCCAGAAATAATATCTATTTTACTCATATATTTCACCTCCGCTAGATTATAACACTCATAAATCATTTCATCAAATGATAATACCTATGTTATAATGATTGACAAGTAAAGGGTGATAAAAAATGAAATGTCCAATAATTAAAAGATGTGGAGGATGCTTTTATCCACAAGATCAATATCAAGAAGAATTAAAAGAAAAGACATTATTTATAGAAAAAGAAATAAAGAAAACAAAATTAAAAATAGATGTAAAACCAACAGTAGCTTCACCATTAGTTAATGGTTATCGAAATAAAGCAATTGTTGCTTTTAATCAAAAATATGAATACGGTCTCTACGAAGAACATAGCCAAGATATTATTCCTTATAAACACTGTTTATTGCATGAAGATATTATGGATGAAATTTTACAATATATACAAAGCTATTTAAGAAAGTATCGTGTTTCTATTTATGATCGTAAAAGACATAAAGGATTATTAAGACATATTTTAATTCGTCGAGGTGTTAAAACAGATCAAACGATGGTTGTTTTAGTATGTAATGAAAATATGTGGCGTGGGTCTAAACAATTTTGTAACCAATTAGTTAAGAAGTTTCCAAGTATTAAAACAATTGTCTTAAATGTCAATACACGTAGAACACCAATTGTTTTAGGAAATGAAGATAAAGTTCTTTATGGAAAAGGGTTTATTGTTGATGAATTATGCGGTTTGAAATTTAAGATTTCTCCACAATCTTTTTATCAAATCAATCATGATCAATGTGTGAACCTTTATACCAAAGCTTTATCCTTATTGAATATTAAAGGAAATGAAACAGCAATTGATGCTTATTGTGGTATTGGAACAATAGGAATGATTCTCTCACAAAATGTAAAACAAGTTATTGGAGTAGAAAGTAATAAAGATGCAATCAAAGATGCAAAAAACAATGCACGAATGAATCAACTTTCTAATATTCAATTTGTGTGTGATGATGCGACTGAATTTATGAAAAAACTTGCGAAAGAAAAGCATAAAGTAGATGTTGTCATTATGGATCCCCCAAGAAGTGGTTCAACCAAACAATTCATGGATTCGGTTAAAATATTAAATCCTAAACAAGTTGTTTATATTTCATGTGATCCAACGACACAAATTAGAGATATACAATACTTTAAAAAGATTGGTTATCATACTCATACAATGTATCTTTATGATATGTTTCCACATACAAGACATGTTGAGACGGTAGTACTGCTTTCCCACAAAAAGCCAGACGGACATATCAACGTAAAAG
>OODK01000861.1_pt1 | contig 21585 bp, 24 predicted proteins | sample 1671371 | NCBI WGS metagenome assembly OODK01 (sample SAMN06348150, study PRJEB24527) | human gut metagenome | biome: human gut; feature: ankylosing spondylitis patient; material: feces | host: Homo sapiens | place: China | collected 2015-10 | reverse complement strand
CAATCATGAGCTGGTTCGTACAGGGCAGCGACTCAAAAATCTACGAGTTTCTGTGCCTTGTTACCGAGCCGGTCATTCAACCTTTTCGCAGTCTGCTGAGCCGCGTGAGTGCGCTGCGGAATTGTCCGTTTGATTTTGCGTTTATGCTGGCTTTTTTTGTTCTGATTGTTTTAGAACAAATGGTATATATGCTTTAAGCCTGCCGGACAAACGACGCTGATTTTGGTCGGGCGCAGCCCGACCATTTTTCCGTGTCAGTACGGCAAATGATATAAAGACGGAGGAAAAACATATGACGGTGCAGGAAATACAAGAAATCGGCTTTGAAAAAGCGGTTTTCGGCGGATATGACATGAAGTCTGTCGATACTTTTCTCGAGCGTGTTGCAGAGGAATTTGCAGCGATGCAGAAGGAAAACGCTGCTATGAAGGCAAAAATGAAAGTGCTGGTCGATAAAATTGAAGAGTACCGCGGTGTTGAAGAAGGAATGCACCGTACCCTGCTGACCGCACAGTCGATTGCACAGGAGACAATTGACAAGGCGAAGAAGGAAGCAGAGGAGATCATTGCTTCTGCGAAGGATGAAACCGCCAACAAGGTGAAAGACACCCAGGTGGAAATCAACACCGAGGAACAGAAACTGGAGACTGCCCGCAAGAACACTGCTGAGTTTATCGCTCATGTAGCAAAGCTGTATCAGTCGCAGGCAAGAGCACTGGCAGAGTTGGCGAAGGGCGAAAACCTCGCTCCGGTACAGCAGACTGAAGATGCAAAGAACACAAATGCGACTGGGAAGGGCGATGCACCGGTGGAAGATGCAACGCGTAAATTCGACTTCGGCGAACTGCAGTTCGGCACTGAATACGACCCGAAGGATGTTAAGTAAATAAGCGAAAGGACTGAATACTGCACAATGCAGCAGGATTACAATAATACGATCAATTTGCCCAAAACCGAATTCCCGATGCGTGCCGGTCTGCCGAAGCGCGAGCCGGGTTTTCTGGAAAACTGGGAGAAGAACGACCTCTACCATGAACTGATGAAGAAGAACGAGGGCAAGCCGCTTTTCGTTCTGCATGACGGCCCTCCGTATGCAAACGGCAATCTGCATATGGGTCACGCACTGAATAAGATCCTTAAGGATTTTATTCTGCGTTCGCGCAATATGATGGGTTATCAGGCTCCGTACATTCCGGGCTGGGATACCCATGGTCTTCCGATTGAGCGTCAAGCAATCAAGGCTTACGGCATGGATCGCAGCAAGGTTTCCACTGCGGAGTTCCGCTCCAAGTGTGAAGAGTTCGCACACGATCATGTCAATACCCAGCGTACCCAGTTTAAGCGTCTGGGCGTTATCGGTGACTGGGATCGCCCGTACCTGACCCTGACCCACGATTACGAGGCTGCTCAGATTGAGATTTTCGGCGAGATGGCTAAGAAAGGTTACATCTACAAGGGTCAGAAGCCGGTTTACTGGTGCCCGCACGACGAGACCGCACTGGCTGAGGCAGAGATTGAGTACAAGGATGTTCCGTGTAAGTCTATCTTTGTAAAGTTCGCTGTAACCGATGACAAGGGTGTTATCACCAAGCTGCTTGGTACCAAGGAGAATGTATATTTCGTAATTTGGACCACCACTACCTGGACCATTCCGGGCAACCTTGCAATTTCTCTGAACCCGAACTTCGAGTACGATTTCGTTAAGGTTCCGAACGGCGAGATTTATGTTCTGGCTAAGGAACTGGTTGCTTCTGTTATGAAGACTGCCGGCATTGACAGCTGGGAAGTTCTCGCAACCGTTCTCGGCTCTGATCTGGAGCTGATCAAGACCAAGCACCCGCTGTTCGACCGTGATTCTCTGGTTATCACCGGTGACCATGTAACGCTCGATGCCGGTACCGGCTGTGTTCATACCGCTCCGGGCTTTGGTGCTGATGACTTTATCGTTTGCCAGAGGTACAACATCCCGATTATCGTTCCGGTTGACGGCAAGGGCCGTCACACCGCCGAATCCGGCAAGTACGAGGGTATGTTCGTTGACGATTCCAACGAGGTTATTCTCAAGGATCTGGATGACTGCGGCGCACTTCTCGCAACCGAGGACATCGTGCACAGCTATCCGCATTGCTGGCGCTGCAAAAATCCGATCATCTTCCGTACCACCGAGCAGTGGTTCTGCTCTGTTGATGCGCTCAAGGATGACGCAGTCAAGGCTTGTGAGGACATCAAGTGGATTCCCGGCTGGGGTCAGGAGCGCATGACCTCCATGATCCGTGAGCGTTCCGACTGGTGTATTTCCCGTCAGCGTGTCTGGGGTGTTCCGATTCCGATCTTCACCTGCAAGAAGTGCGGCAAGCCGCTGGTAAATGAGCAGACGATTAAGACCGTTGCTGATCTGTTCCGTGAAAAGGGCTCCAACGCATGGTTCGACATGACGGCTGCTGAGATCCTGCCGGCAGGCACTAAGTGTGAGTGCGGCTGCAGCGAGTTCGACAAGGAAACCGACACCATGGATGTATGGTTTGATTCCGGTTCCTCCTGGCGTGCTGTTATCGAGAACCGCGAAGGTCAGAAGACCCCGGTTGACGTATATCTGGAAGGCAATGACCAGTATCGCGGCTGGTTCCAGTCCTCGATGCTGACTTCTATTGCTACGCAGGGCAAGGCTCCGTACAAGACGGTTATCACCCACGGTATGATCGTTGATGAGGAGCGCCAGAAGATGTCCAAATCTCTGGGCAATGGTATTGCTCCGGAGGATATCCTCAAGCAGTATGGCGCAGACGTAATGCGTCTGTGGGTTGCTTCTTCTGACTACCGTCAGGATATGCGTATTTCCAAGGACATGCTCAAGCATCTGTCGCAGAACTACCTCAAGATCCGTAACACGGCTCGCTACATTCTGGGCAACCTGTTTGACTTTGATCCTAAGACCAACGCTGTTGCATACGCAGATATGCCGGAGCTGGATAAGTGGGCACTGATGAAGCTGAACGACCTTGCTGCAAAGGTTCGTGAGGGATATGATAGCTACGAATTCCACACCGTATTCCATGCAATTCATAATTTCTGTGTTGTTGATATGTCCAACTTCTACCTCGATGTGATCAAGGATCGTCTGTACTGCGATGAGACCGATGGTCTGAGCCGCCGCTCTGCACAGACTACGATCTATCGTATCCTGAGTGCGCTGGTTCGCATGCTGTCCCCGATTCTGTGCTTTACCGCAGACGAAATCTGGCAGGCTATGCCGCACGCTGCTGAGGATGATGTTCGCAACGTAGCATATAACGAGATGCCGCAGGCTGACGAGGCTTTGTCCTTCAGCGATGAGGATCGTGCTAAGTGGGACAAGCTGACAGCATTCCGCGATGATGTAAACAAGGCTCTCGAGGGTGCGCGTACTGCTAAGACCATCGGCAAGCCGCTGGAAGCATGCGTTACTGTTTACGCTGACGCTGAACAGGCTGCATTCCTGAACGGCTGTGGTCAGGATCTGGCTGATCTGTGCATTGTTTCCGAACTTGATGTCGTTGCCGGTGACGGTGAGGGCGCTGCAAGCGAGAATCTGCCGGGTCTGAAGATTGCTGTTGCCCGCGCAGCAGGTGAGAAGTGCCTGCGTTGCTGGAAGCAGGCTAAGACCGTTGGTTCTGATGCAAAGCATCCGGGTCTGTGTGCTCGCTGTGCTAAGGTTGTAGGCTAAAAGAAGAATCCAAGGGGGAGCAGAGCAATTCTGTTCCTCCTTTTTGTTTTGGAGGTAGAAGATGCCGATTTATATTTGTGCAATCTTGCTGATGATCGCGGCAGATCAGGCAGTGAAATACTGGGCGTTTACGTCCCTGCAGGCACAGCAGACCATTCCGTTGATCAATGGTGTGTTTCACTTGACTTATATCGAGAATCGCGGTGCAGCATTCAGCCTGTTCGCGCAATTTGATTCACGCTGGATTTTTGTTGTATTGGCCATTGTGATTACAGTTGCCATTTTCACAGCGATTTACAAGAATATGCTGCAGACTCAGCTGGGCTGCTGGTCTCTGATTCTGGTGGCGGCAGGCGCACTCGGCAACGCCATTGATCGTGTAGCACACGGTTTTGTTGTCGATATGTTTGACTTCCGTCTGATTCATTTTCCGGTATTTAATGTGGCAGATATCTTCATTTGTGCAGGTGGTGTACTGTTTGTGCTATATTTTATGTTTCAGCACAAGGAAACAAGCGAAGCGGAGAAGTAACCATGAGTGAATTACAATTTACAGTTCCGGCAGAGCAATCCGGCAAGCGTATCGACAGCTGGCTGGCAGAGCAGATTGAAGGACTGACCCGCTCTGCGGCGCAGAATCTGCTGTCAGAGCAGGCAGTAAGCTGTAACGGTCAGCCACTCAAGAAAAATTACAAGCTGGTCGGCAGCGAGGCGATTACGGTTCAGCTTCCGGAGTTAAAGGAAGTAGATCTCAAGCCGGAGAATATTCCGCTGGATATTGTTTATGAAGATGCGGATATTGTGGTGGTCAACAAGCCACGCGGCATGGTTGTGCATCCGGCGGCCGGCAACTGGGACGGTACGTTGGTAAATGCATTGATGTACCACTGTGGTGACAGTCTGTCTGGCATTAACGGTGAACATCGACCGGGTATTGTGCATCGTATTGATAAGGATACCAGCGGTCTGCTCGTTGTGGCGAAAAATGACGCCGCACATCAGAGCCTGGCAGCTCAGATTGCGGCGCATACGGCGTATCGCGGCTATGAAGCGATTGTGGTTGGTTCTGTCAAAGATGATACCGGAACGGTGGATAAGCCGATTGCCCGCCACAAAACGGATCGAAAAAAAATGGCAATCGTGGAGGGCGGACGTGATGCAATCACGCATTATGCTGTCATCAAACGATATAACGGCTACACATATATGGCATTTCAGCTCGAGACCGGACGTACACACCAGATTCGTGTACATATGGCATCTATTGGTCATCCGATTATCGGTGATCCGGTGTACGGACTGAAAAAAGACCGGTTTTCCAATATCGGCGGTCAATGTCTGCATGCAGCGAAGCTGACGCTCACGCACCCGAAAACAGGAGAGCGGATGGAGTTTTCGGCATCGCTGCCACAATATTTTACTGAAGTTCTTGATAAATTGGAGCGTATGCAATGAAAAAGTTTAAGGGTATGCTGCTGGCCTGCGATATGGATGGTACGCTGCTCGATGATTCAAAGCAAATTCCGGCAGAAAATTTGCGCGCATTACAATATTTTACGAAACAGGGAGGACGGCTGTCGCTTGCGACCGGCCGTTCTCCTCATGCTATTGGCACATATATAGACCAGTTGCCGGTCAATGCGCCATACAGTGTGATGAATGGTTCGTTGATTTGCGATGAAAATCGCAAGATTTTGTATTGCTCCGGCATGCCGTACGAGACGAAAGAAATGATCGAGCATGTATTGTTAAATAATTCACAATTCGGTTGCGAGGTTTTTACTGCAGAAACGGCGCTGATTCGTCAAATGAGCGATCACACGCTACAGCACATGCACAAGCTGCATTTGGATTATCAGATGCTTTCTAATGAGCAGTTTGCAAAAAGCGCAACTGCGGACTGGTGTACGGTCAATTTTACCGGTGAACCGGCACAAATCACCGCACTTACACAGGATTTACTGATTCGATATCCGCATGTATTTGATGTGACATCCAGCATGCCGACATTCTGTGAAATCACAGCCGCTGGTGTGAATAAGGGTTCGGCTCTACGAAATATTGTTGAATACTTACCAGACGTTGAACGTGTGTTTGCTATTGGCGACAGCTACAATGATGAATCCATGCTGCAAGAAGCTCAGATTTCGTTTGCACCGGCCAATGCAGGGCCGGAAGTGCTGCAAAATGTCAATATAACGGTAAGTTCTAATAATGATCGTGCTGTGGCTGATATGATAGAGTATCTGGAGAAAATAGGATGAAAACTGTTAATTATTAATTGTCTATAAAATAGATGGTTTGCTAATTATACAAAATCTTTATTTTGTATAATTAGGCGATTGCATTAAAAAGCTATCGCGCAATCCCCTAATGTATACAAAATAACCGTTTTGCTCAACTTCAACTAACTTATCAATCGCCCCAACCCGATATCATTTCATTTTCTCCTGTTCACCTTCAAGAACATCAAATTTCACTTCAGGCTTAGTCCATTTATCGGGCACGTCAAATTCAACTTCGCTTAGATCAGCCCATTTATCTACGGAAACCCTATTGCCATACATCAAAATTTCTGCTAAAATACTGGAGTAAGATAATTTATCCGGCACTATGAATCGGGCAGTTGACTGTAACAACTGCTCGATTTCTTTTTTTGTCCTAAATGGTAATTCACGCAACAACGCCGGGTCAGAACTACAAGCTATATACAAAACCTTTTTCGTGCCCTTAAGCCCCTCGGGAGGCGAAACAGAATGTAAATCCATCACGCGAGGAAAAATCCGCTGAAACTCCTGCCACGAACTATTCGCATAATCCACAGTTATTTCAATACGAGTAAGATTGGTTTCCAGCCCTTGTTCGAGCGCTTTATTGTAAACCTTGACTTGACCATGATTAGAACGGACACCCGAATACTCCGTCCGGTTCTCACCTCCGTAATCAAGCAGTGTATACTTGCGATTATCTTTTAGCAATCGCAACTGACTACGAGGTACAGGAAGATCAACAGCAACATCAAAACGCCGAAAGTCGATAAACTTAGATCGTTGGATTAACATCTGATATAGATTTTTGAACCAACGAGAATTACCAACCTTAGCAGGATTAAACTCCAATTTAGCGTCCATTGCAGAATTAGTGTAATCCTTGCCATAAGTGCCAAACCCCAAATAGAACGTTATACCGTCCTCAGTTTGCAATGTGTAATTGTCTTGCATTAATGCCGGATGATAACCATGCCAAGCCTTGACAAGATCGCAATATGTATGATCATCAATAGTCCAGAGCCGCACAAGCTCACCAGACACGGCTTTAGGCAGCCGCAACAAAACAACTAATTTATCCAAAATATACACGTTATCAATTCCTACCCCCTTAGTAGAACATTGCGGATTTGCATACTGATAGCCCCTAGTTAGAAAGGGGGCGAGCAGCCGACCAAGAAATAAACGCCTACTTCCCTGCCCTCATAGTCTTCAATCTTCCGCCAATACTCCAATGCTCCGCTGCCTAACCACGACTTCCAGCATTTCTGCGTGACGTCACCGCGCTTATAGCAGTAGTCCTCGACAAATTGCCACAAGCTAACGCGCTGGCAGCCGTCCGGCAAATCATCAACCGCGAAGAACCCGCCATGCGCTAACGTGTGCAGAATCTCGTAAGCGTCATATACCATCTACCTTGCTCCTCTCTGTCATTAGGACGCGCATTATTGCTGACGCTCGTCTTGCAATCCTGCCCGCAATGCTAATTGCTGCTTGCGGGCAAGCCTGCTATTGGTCAATAGGTCAGCCGCTGCGCTCTGACCTTTCACAAGATCGCACTGTCTGCGCTTGCGCGCTGCTTGCTGTCGCTGGCGGTGCGGCGCTACCGTCGGACGGGCTCCCACCGCTACGCGGTGCCCCCTGTCCGTCGGTGCTGCCGTCCGTCAGCGTGTCAAAGAGCGCGTAGCTGTCATACATTGCAGCTATGCGTTTACGATACCAGATCACTTCTTGACCTAGTTTCATCCGCTGACCATACCACTTTTCAACCGCCAAAAAGCTGGTCGGCAGAAAAAAGAAAAAGCCGTTGTTCATCTTGATGTGCTTAATGTCATACTCAATAAGTGATCGTATCTGCTTATCAAGCATTTTGTCACTTTGCGCTATCAAGATCACGTTAAAGCCAAACTTGCGGTGCTGGCTAAAAAACTTTATCCAGTCCATACGGCTGTCAGATTGCCTTTTAAGCGCGCTATGAACAATACCTTTTCCATTCCAGTCACGGCTGTTAAAAATGCACTGTGCCTCGTCTATGACGATAAGGCATTGACCCTCAACGCCTAGCTTGTGGTGCTGACGGGCATAAGCCATCAATCGTGAGATCGTAATATCGCTATTATCCCAATACTCAAAATTTTCCGTTATCTTCTTTCCTGACAACGGGAAATTCGCAATAACACGATTTTTCGACTTACGTCCAAGCTTTCTGACAATATCAACAACGGCATGGTAACTCTTACCGCTGCCGGGAGTACCGGAGTACAAATAGATCACAACATCACCTCATTCAATCGTTTTTACCCACCGAGCAAGAACAGAAACCGCATAATACAAGCCAATCGCCACAAGCCACGCCTCCATTATCGATATAAATTCATATATCGGAATAAAATAGTTGATCTGCGCGAGTAGATCACCAAAGCCGCTATGCTCAATGATCGTAAACGGAGAGTTAGGAAAAATGCCCGCAACGAAGTTAAGCACAACTACAACAGCGTCCAAAAGGCACTGAACAAACGCCGCTAAACCCTTAAACAAGGAATAACCCCCAATCAATTTGCAAGATTAAAAAATCAACTTGCAAGAAATCAGCTCCAACAACGCTGCAGCACGCCCGAGCAGGCTATGCAGCACACGAAACCATGAAAGAGAAAAAGAAAATCTTGCATTACCACTTGATAAGATCGTGCGTCCGCGACATCAGAACCCAAACAAACCATACAACGACAAGATACCGGAAGAACGCTAACGGCAGCGCCAGCGGCGTTAAATCAACCGTATGATCTACTTGAAAATACTGAGTATCCAGCTTTATGCGAAATTGGTAGTCAGACGCAGTAGCCGCGAACTGTTTAACGCTGTCCACCATGTCAAAGGGTATGCAGAATGGAAACTTGTCCTTAATCGCCAAATTACGGAACCCATCCATATTTAGCCGGAAATCACTAGGACTATCAAAGAAATTTTTTAGCAGCTGAATAATCTTATCTAAAAGGTTGGTACTTGTATCTGTTCCCTCGCCCGGTTTGCTCGGAGTATCTGTGCCGGTGTCGGTATCGTCCAACGTCTTGCCGGTGCTCTGATCTACAACCTTGTCATACGGGATATCCGGCACCTTGACGCCATCAGCGTCTACTGGATAAGGCACCGCTACAGCGTCCTTTGTATACGCCATATCAGACGGGTAAGTTACCTCACCTGTGGCAGTGTCTACGCTGGGGATATCCGGCATACGCACGAGGTAATTATCAGACGGATACGCAAGATCAGGAGTAGGCACGGCAATATCGTAAAATCCCTTTACAACTGCTACATTTGATACATTATTAGCCCCCAAGAAAGAACTAAAATAACGCTCAGTCGATGTAACAACATCACCATTAGGCTGCTTAGAATAAAAATAAAAATAATATCCCACATAAGGACTGATATCAATACCAACACCAGCAGAAACGCCATAAACTGCACCAGTATAAGGCTTAGAATCGGATGATGTAACAACTGTAGTAGTATAAGTAACAATACCGCTATTATTAACCGATTTCGGCACAAGAGATAATGTAAGAGAGCCATTATCATTGTACGCAGTGGCTCGTGTATACTGAGCGGCGACAAAACTATTCAACATACTACGCGCAGCAGCAATATCAGCATAATCATGCTTAGAATTATCAACCGATAATGTATCAGATGAAACCTGCACAATACCGTCCGAATAAGCCGAATTAAAAGCGTCTACAATACCCTGATACAGATCTTTACCAATCCGCAGAGCAGCAGACCCAATCGCCTTGCCATGCTCCACCGCCCAAACCGATATAGCCGCAATCTTACTTGCTATCGCCTCATTGCCCTTTTGCAAAGTCTTATACATAGCCGCACCCGCACGAGCCATATCACCAGAGTTGGCAAAATACACGCCAGCAGCCACGAGCACAGAGCCAACAAACACGCCAGCATAAGCAACAGCAGCAGATTCAGCAACCACCGCGCCAGCCTGAGGAACCATGAAGAAGCACCACAGCACAACGGCGATCAGTATTATACATAAGCAGCGAACAGGCAGCGACCGCCGCGACAAAGAAAATGTGTACTCCATAACAAACCCCCTAAACTAAAAGCGGGACGGGAAGAACCCGCCCCGCAATGGAGAAATAAGATAGATGGTGATATTACGTTGCCATGCCCTTGTACTTCTTCCAGAGGACCTTTGCACCCCAGAAGACAACGCCAAGAGCAATAGCCGCGCCGATAACGGTTACCGCGTCGCTCTTAAGACCGGACGCAGCGTCCGTAATGATCTTCACAACAGACGTACTACCATCAGTAGCGCCGGCCTCAGACAGCGGGGAAACACCATCATTAGCCGCAAAAGCCGCGCAGGAAATAGCCGGTGCAGCCATCATAAGAGCAGTACCAACCTGCATACCCTTGTTACGCATAAGTTCCTTGATTTTCATTTTTCTTTGCCCCTTTCTAATCAAACATTTTGGCGTAAAAAATCTATTGCCCACCGAGAAAACAACCCGGTTAGAGCCACCACAAAAAGCGAAGACGCGAAAGCAACAACATAAGTATTAAAATCAGCCATTGAAGCCACCCGCAAAACAATTAACCCAAAGCCGCGCCAACTCAGCCAAACGCGCCGAATATTCACTCACTTTAGCAACTTCGCCATTCAATTCTGCATTCTCAATACACGAACAGAGGTCACGCATACGAGGAAAGAGATCGTCAAAGGAATAATCAGCAGAATTAGTACAAGCCAATTCGCAGAAACGCCATTTTAGCGGCTGGAATACATCAAAGCGCATATCATCAAGCATAACATCCATGCTCTCATCAAGCGCGGACAGGCGGGAACGTACATACTCAGTACAAGACATCACGTAAACCACCTCAAAGCCGTATATACAAACGCCAGCACAAGCAGCAGCGCCAAAATAGCAGCTAAAACGTGCTCAATACTAGCAACATCTTGTGCAAGCTGGGTAACATAAGGAAGCAACACCTCCGACTGACCTACCGTAACCGTTGCACCTTCCGCAGCTTCCGCCGCGGCAGCCATAACGGCAGGGTCAACCACGCCGCCCATTACTTGTTATCCTTACCCGCGAACGGTCGGAACGGCTGCTTATAGGTCAGCTTACCCATTTTAACAGTCGGCTTACCACGAGCGCCAGCCACAAGCTGAAAATCAGCCGAAAAGACCGCAGGAAGAGCGCCAACCGTCTCGAACATCTCGTAAGGAAAATTTGCCGTCAGTACAGACAAGCCGCGCTTATTCTGTTCCGGCTGAGGCTCCCAATCCTCGACATACTCAATTTTTGTACCCTGCACCAGTTCGCCAGTTTTTTCGTCCGTCATGCTATAACGTCTTGCACTGAGGACTACAACATCGCTCGTAAATTTCATAGGGCTTACCTCCAAAAAATATTTTTTACCGGATTATCCGGTAAAACAAGAATACCGCGAAATCCGGTAAAAGTCAACATCTTTTTACCGAGTTATCCGGTAATGCCAAAAGCAACCAAGATTGCTAAGGGTCGGATAATACGCTAAAATATGAGAAAGACACAAGAAAGGCGGCGCAAAAATGATAGGAAAAAACCTAAAAAGATTACGGAAACAAAACAAATTATCACAGACAGAAGCCGCAAAAATCTTCGGAATAAGCCAAACAACTTATAGCGACTACGAAAGGGACATACACGAACCGCCCTACAAAACACTCGTACAAATAGCAGATTACTTTAACACTTCCACCGATTTTCTGCTAGGAAGATACGACAAAAAGGAATAAAAAAAGTGCCCCTAAAGGCACAAACAAAGTTGAAGTTGAGCAAAACGCGACTCATTTTGTATAATTAGCGGTGCTGGTAATTACGCAGCACCGCTGCTACCCTAATTTTTCTTATTCAGCTTCTTCTATCCTCTGTCACATTTAGTCATAGCATGCTCATATCTTTCTGTTGGTGTTTTTGCATGACGAAAGCGGCTCTTACAGAGCCGCTTATTTTAGTTATCCCGCATTCTTCAACCGAAACTGCTCAACCATCCGAATGAAATGCTGATGCACCGTCAAATCCATATCTAATTCCGGATGAAATGCGGTCACGAGCATATTATCCTGCTGCGCAGCAACGATATTACTGTCAACAATGGATAGCACCTCGACATTATTTCCTACGCTCTCAATATATGGTGCGCGAATGAATGTCATCGGTATTCTCTCGCTACCGCCAAACCGATCATCCGTGAAAAAACTGCCAAGCTGTCTGCCATAGGCATTACGCTTTACGCGGATATCCATCACACTGAAGCATGGTATGCCACCATCAATCTGCTTAGCCAGCAGAATCAGACCGGCGCAGGTTCCGAATACAGGAAGTCCGTTTTGAATCTGCTCACGCAGCGTATCATACAAATCCAGCTCGCGCAAAAGTTTATTCATTACTGTGCTTTCGCCACCCGGAATAATCAAACCATTCATCGGCTGATCCAGATCGCGCTTCTGGCGAATTTCGAAATGCGATACGCCGAGTTTATCCAGCACTGCGGCATGCTCTGCGAAGGCGCCCTGCAGCGCCAGAATTCCAACTGCCATTTTACTTGCCTCGCTCTGCCATCAGCAATGCGATTTCGTTCTCGTTAATGCCAACCATTGCTTCACCCAGATCGGTAGACAGTTCTGCAATCAGCTTTGCATCGGTGTAGTTAGTAACCGCCTTTACGATTGCTGCAGCACGCTTTGCCGGATCTCCAGACTTGAAGATGCCCGAACCAACGAACACTCCTTCTGCTCCAAGCTGCATCATCAGTGCTGCGTCAGCCGGAGTTGCAACGCCGCCTGCTGCAAAGTTTACGACCGGCAGTCGGCCATTTTCATGCACACTTCGGAGCAGTTCAACCGGAACCTGCAGTTGCTTTGCGGCCTCGAACAGCTCATCCTCACGCAGATTCTGCACACGGCGAATTTCTGCGTTCATAGCGCGCATGTGACGAACTGCCTGCACAACATCACCTGTGCCCGGCTCACCCTTGGTACGGATCATTGCTGCGCCTTCAGCGATGCGGCGCAGAGCTTCACCCAGATCACGCGCACCGCATACAAACGGAACCTTGAACTGTGTCTTATCAATGTGGTACACATCGTCCGCCGGAGACAGCACTTCACTCTCGTCAATATAGTCGATCTCGATTGCTTCCAGAACCTGTGCCTCAACAAAGTGGCCGATACGGCACTTCGCCATAACCGGAATGGAAACTGCTTCCTGAATACCGCGAATCATCTTTGGGTCGCTCATGCGGGAAACGCCGCCTGCTGCACGGATGTCAGCCGGAATGCGCTCCAGCGCCATAACTGCACATGCGCCTGCTGCTTCGGCAATCTTCGCCTGCTCCGGTGTGGTTACGTCCATAATGACGCCGCCCTTCAGCATCTGGGCCAGCTCCTTGTTCAGCTTATACTGTACGCTCATGTCGTTCAGACTCCTTTGTTGTTTGGTGTATGAACGCATTATACGCTCAATCTGAATATGTTAAAATACTCAGATTGCAATTATTTTGTAATGCCAGTTTGTAAGAAATAAAGAAAAGCACGGTTTCTGTTCTAAAACAAAAGCCGTGCTTTATACTGCTTATCAGCTGTTATATGCTGTATTTTCCTCATCAGTTACCGCGTTTGATGTATTTGGTGTGGCATTCAGATAAACCGTTGCACCTTCATCGACGCCCCAGAAAATTTCGGTATTGTTCGCATCTGAAACGCCGGTTTCCACCGCTACCAGCTGATAGCCTTCGGGTGCTTCCATGCCGTCCGGAATCGGCAGTGTATCATCGAATGGAATTTCGTTGCCGTCCTTGTCAATGAGCGTTTTGGTGAATACACCCGTACTGCCATCCGCCGTGTGAACGATAGCGGAAGTCGGTACTATCAGGCAGCTGTCCGATTCGGCAACTGCAATTTTGTAATCGACCATCATGCCGCTGGAAATCGCCTGACCTTCGATAGAATCAACCGTGATAATTGCCTTAAAAGTCGTCAGACTGCCCTGACTGCCCGTGTTCTGACTCGGCTCCGGCGAAACCGAGTCAACCACACCGGTGAGCGGCAGCTCGGAACCATCCATCGTGTACATGTTCATTGTCACCGTCTGACCAGGCTCGACAGACTGCACTTCATCTGTCATCAGCTCGGCCGTAACAACGGTATCGCTTAGGTCGGAAACAACAACCAGAGGCTCGGTACCATCGGTCTCCTCCCCTTCTTCCGCGTTCAGTGAGGTGACAACGCCGTCGATCGAAGCCGTCATCGTGGCATCCAGAATCTCCTGCTGCAGCTTGAGAATGCGCGTCTGAATCTCGCTCACCTTGGCCTGTGCGGCTGCAGCCGTACTCTGTGCAGCCGTGAGGCTGCTTCGCGCGTCCGAAGTATCCGGCGCTGTAACATTGGAGATCGACATAATGACTGCACCGCTGCTGTATGTGTGGTTCGAGCCGTTATAGGCCGTGATTTCACCGCCGATCGGTGCCGTGATAACCTGCTCCTTGATGTAGTCCAGCGTGCCCGACCCGGAAGAGAAAATCGTGCCGGCACTGTCGCTGTTGATCGTTGCGGTAGCACTCGTTCCCTGCGCCAATGCACCGGAAGGATTCTTCACGGTCAATACAACAAGGAAAGTACCTTTGCCGGAAGCGGAATCAATCGACGAAACCACAGCGGAAACCTGTCCGACAGAGGTAGAGATCGTAGCCGTCTGACCGGCCTTGATATCTTTGGCATATTCCGAACTAAACTGTACAGCAAGCTGCATCTGGCTGTCGTTGACCATACGGCCGATGGTCTGTCCTGCACTTACCTTCTGCCCTGCTGCAAATGTGCTTGATGCGATAAACTTGCCGCTGAACGGTGCCGCAGCGCTGCCGTGGGTGTACTGGCTCTGCGCCGAGGCAATGCGGCTCTGTGCCTGCGTAATCGCTGCCTGTGCGTTGGTCAGCTCACTCTGCGCGGCAGTGAATTCTGCCTGTGCCGCTGTCAGTTGTTCGCGGATTCCAGTCGGATCGACAACGACCAGCGGATCACCGGCATGCACCTCATCTCCCTCGGAAACCAGCACCTGAGAGATTTTGCCCTCAAGTCCTAAGCCCAGTTCTTCCGTATTGCGCGCAGCCGTTTCACCGCAGCCCTCGATATAAGTGCCAATATCGCCATAGGTAACGACTGCAGTCGTCGGAATTGTGTCCTCCGTGCCGGTATTGCGCGAGCGAATGACAGCAAATACCGAACCGCCGACAAGCAGAATAATCAATCCGGCTGCAATGATAACGCGGACGCATTTACTTTGATTAAATCTTTTGCGAAAGGATTCAGTAAACTGCTCTGCCTTTTCGTCAGCATCAGCTTTTTCGGATGCTTCTTCCGGTGCGGTGTTTTCCTCCGTCTGAACGGTCTTATCAGCGGTGTTTTCTGATATCGGTGGAAGCGTCTGTGTCTGCTCAAGCTCCTGTTCATTCTTGTGTTTGCCGAAGAACTTCTTCTTGTTCTGGCTCATATTTTGATGTTCCTTTCTATGCTCTGTTCCTGTGAAACAGAGCCGTGCCTGATCTTGAAAGTTATCTCTTGATCAGAGCCTGTAAAAAGTCGTGTACTTTTGCGGGCAGTTCCTCCAGCGAACCGTCGTTGATGAATTCCGCATCATAGGCGTACGCTGCAACACCATCGTCTGAGCGGTTGCCAAGCTGTCCGCGTGCCTGCTCAAGTGTCGGTCGACGCACGAGAATGGTCTTGCAGTTTACGCCTGCTGTCTGACGAAACCGCTCGATCTCCTCCGGTTCCCGGATATGGACGAACAGCAGTTCCGCATCATTTTCAGCAAATATCTGCAGCTGTTCTGTGCAGTAGCGGAACGGAAGGTCGTTGAATTCCGTGCAGTCTGCCTTCAGCTGCGAAAGAAAACGACGTGCCGCCGGTGTTTTGGTGCCGTCCCATCCCGCAGCTTTGGCTACCTGCAAAATGGGTGTGATGGACGAAATGTTCTGCACCTTCCAGCTTTGCGCGGCAGCACTGCATACGGTATCCTTGCCGACACCGCCGCTGCCGTTTATGATAAACACTTGTTTGGTCAAGTAAAAGTCTCCTTCAAATGCGCATTTCTATACACTATACATTTTAGCACAGCAAATCGACCTTTACAAGCGGACAGTCTTTACAATTCTGTTAAAAAAGCGTGCCTGTTTTTGGCAGGCACGCCCGATTTCACAGGATGATGCAAATGAGTCCTCCTGCGCTTTCATTGATGATCTTTTCCAGTGTTTCACGGATTTTACCGCGGGCATCATCCGGCATACGGCTCAATTTGTGCGACAATTCCTCACGCACGAGTTCACTGAGCGACTTTCCGAAAATATTGGTCTCCCAAATCTTCTCCGGCTGTTCCTCAAACTCGCTGAGCAGATAGTGTACCAGTTCTTCCGACTGCTTTTCCGTGCCGACGATCGGATTGACCTCGGCTTTGATGTTGGCCCGCATCATATGGATGGATGGTGCAGAAGCCCGCAGACGCACACCATACCGCCCTCCCTGCCGAACGATTTCCGGTTCCTCGAGCGAAAGCTCCTCCACCGACGGCATCACAATGCCGTAACCGGTCTGATATACCTGATCGAGCGCACCATGCAGCCGTTCGTACTGCTGTTTCACTGCAGCGAAATCCTCAAGCACACGAATCAAATCTGCGTCATCCCGCACCTGAATGCCGGTCTGCTCGCCGACAATGCCGTAGAATACGGTTTCCGGTACGTCCACACGCACGACCGCCGAGCCGCTGCCGAGCGCCATATTGTCCACGCTCGCCCGCTCGACGTATTCGTTCTCTTCGAGGGTACGGCATAGCTTCTGTACATCACGCATTTTCTCTCCGTCGGCGGCGGCTGTGCGAATGCACTGGTAAATGCTGTTCTGCACCGGATGATGCAGCGGCAGAGTACCGATATAACGCGGAAGGACAAAACCAATCTCGCAGACCGGAAATTCATACAGCACCTGCTGCAGAATATCCGCAATGCCGCTCTCATCCAGTTCAAGACAGTTCACCGCAATCGGTGCAATCCCGTACTGCGATTGCAGCTCGTCGCATACACGCTGTGCCGCTTCGCCGTTCGGCTCTGACGAGTTTACCAGTACGAGAAACGGCTTGCCGAGTGACTGCAGTTCCTCAATTACGCGTTTTTCTGCCGGTATATAGGCTTCACGCGGCAGCTCGGTAAAGCTGCCGTCGGTCGTCACCACCAGTCCGATGGTAGAGTGTTCACCGATAACCTTGTGTGTGCCAATCTCTGCCGCTTCGGCCAGTGTCATGGGATCTTCCTGCCACGGTGTAGATACCATGCGCGGTGTATCTCCCTCCATGCCGCCGAGTGCGCCCTCTACCAGATAGCCTACGCAGTCCACCAGCCGTACCCGACATGCGCCGCCTTCCGGCAGAGCGATTTCCACCGCTTCTTCCGGCACAAATTTCGGTTCGGCAGTCATAATTGTCCGTCCGGTGCCGGACTGCGGCAATTCATCCCGTGCGCGCTCCCGCTTGTAGGGATTCTCCATATCGGGCAGTACCATAGTCTCCATGAACCGCTTGATAAATGTGGATTTGCCCGTACGAACCGGACCGACAACACCAATATAAATATCACCGCCGGTACGGCTGCTGATTTGATCGTAAATCTGGTTTTCCATTCTCTTCCCGCCTTTCAGTCCTGAATCGGAATCAGCAGCATGGCATTCTGCACACACTCTGCCTCTGCCGGCAAGTCATTCGCACAGCGGATGGCCTGCTCGGTCGTACCGCAGTTTTTGGCAATGTCCCACAGCCGTTCTTCGCCGTTGATCTGCTTGAGAACCAGTGTTACGCCGTTATGACTGCTCTCCTTTGGCTTGATCTCCAACGCAGAGATATGGCAGAATGTCACACGCTCCTGTGTTGCAGCAGCACCGTTTGCGGTGACAGTCAAAAGCAATCCTCGCTCACCCGCCGCTGTGGCGCGTGCCGAAAGCGTAAGCTCTTCCGGCTCTCCGGCTTCACTGTACGGCATGGTCAGCGGTACAATACGCTGTACCGCGCAAAGCTGCTGTTCATCACTCAAATACAGCACGCGAACACCAGCTTTGATTTGCAGCTCGCTCTCCGATACACGCTTTGCGCCGCAGCAGACCGCCTGCGCGGCAATCACATGAGATACATGCTGTGCGGTCTGCAAAGTCTCACTGCCTTCGGATGTAAACGGCTGCGCGGATGGCATATTCTGCAATACAGGATGCTCTGCCTGCGCAGCAAGCTCCTTGCCGGGCAGATACATATCCTCGATGCAGTGCAGCTTGCGCTCCTGCCGCAGCAGTACTATTGCCTGTGCGCTGATGGTGCAGGACAACATGCCATCGGATTCCAATCGGCAGTCTGCCTCAGATACGGTCATCCGGACTGCAGTCAGGGCGTCTTCTTCTGCTTCCGGCAGCTCGAGAATCTGCGTGAACGGCGTGCTGCTGTTCAGTACACGCACAGCATCATCCTCCTGCATGGCAAGACAGTGCAGCACAGCTTCACCTTTCACGATGATTCTGCCATGCATGGCGCGGCACTCGGATACCTGCATCGTGCAGTCGGTGTGCAGCAGGGACAGCTCCGCTGCATCCGCAAGCTGTATGTCGTCCAGTATTGTCACCGGATAACTGCGTACCTGCTCCAGCAGCGTTATGCTCTGCAAATGGCTCAGGCATTCTATGCCGTCCAGTTCGACCGATTTCGTCACGTCGCATTCAGCTTTGCAGTAGCCTTCGGTTAAAAAGCAAAGCTGAACGCTGACGCTCACCTTGCGGCTGTTCATAGCTTCGGCATCTACTGCAGCAATGCGGCACACGGTGCTGCAGATAGATTCTGCCGTTAAACCCTCACATTCCTCAATATGCGCAAACGTGACCGGCACGGAGAGCCGACGCAGTTTACCACCGTTTTCCGGTTCGTACAGTACGGTCGTCTGCACGGTGCCGGATACCAGCAGGCGGTCATTCTGTGGAGTCTGGTCCTTGATGACCGCCGTACCATACGCGCACACGATTCGTCCGATATCCGGAAACGTGTCCGGCACAATCGAATCCGCACTCTCAGTCGCCGCAGAGATATGCGCTAATTTCTTTTCGTAGTAGCAGATGCTTGTTTGATTCAGTTCCATTGATGCTGCCTCCTTTGGTTTCACCGCTGCTCCTGCATTACCATATGAAGCGCTTGCGTAAAATATGAGCAGATCGGTTTCGCTTTGCTGTCACATTTTCTATCCGAGCTACTTATACTGGTAACAGGAGCGTGATGCGCTATGTTCTGCCGTGGTCAGGCGATCGGTCTTGCCGTATTTATGTTTGGAACAGGCTTGCTGCTAGGCAGTCTGCTCCCATCCTGTCTGCCGGTGTGGCTGATTGCACTGGCAGTGATCGCGGCAGGACTGTTCCTGCTGCAGTGCTGAAGGAGGGTAAGGCATGATGAAGGTTGTTGTATGGAAAAGTCCCAAGTGCTTACGCGGGATCCTGTGCTGCCTGTTTCATGTAAACAGGGCATAAGAAAAAGCGCATTCGCAGATGAATCTCTGTGAATGCGCTTTTGGCTGTTTATGGAATTGTTACTTCTTTTCAGTCGTGCTGCCGAAGCCACCGGTGCGTTCACCGTCAGCCTCATCGTCCACGGTGATACCGAACGGCAGGAAAATACCCTGTGCAAAGCCGTCGCCTGCGGCAACCGAGAGGGTTTTGCCCTTGTGATCGTCGCTGGTCATCTTAATGAGAATGTGTCCTTCATTTTTAGCCTCAAAGTAGTCGCTGTCGATAATGCCAACCGTATTGTCAAGCTGCAGACGGTGACGGAAGCCCAGACCGGAACGCGGGTACAGGCTCAGCACCCAACCGTCCTCGATCATAACGCGGATACCGGTCGGAATAAGGATGGTCTCATGCGGAACAAGCGTAAAGCTTTCCGGCGCAAAAAAATCATAGCCGGCAGAGCCCTTGGTCGCGCGGCGCGGCAGCCGGATGTTCTGATAGACCTTCTTGGCCTCATCCGCGCTGCGACGGGTAGCCGCGCACCAGTCACGGACAAACTGTTCCTCGGATACCTTGAAAAACTGTGCGATCTGTTGCATAATTCAGCACTCCTTTTTACTTATCGTCATGCAGGACGATACTGTTAGCCGCAAGCGTGCGCGGAACGTCAATCACGCGCTGGTTGGCACTGCCGCGCCAGTGAAGCTGCGGATCGGCCTGCGCCTGTACAAAACGACCGTCGATCAGCACGTCAATCTGATCAAGAAACGGCAGCCACTTGATTTCCTCCCAACGGTAGCCGGTATACAGCCAGATGGTCTTATCCGGAAACTTTTGCCGAATCTCGCGGCACAGCTCGCTGATCTCCTCGCGGTTGCCGGGGAAAAGCGGATCACCGCCGGAAAACGTGATGCCGGAGATGTAGTCCTTGCCAAGCTCGGTGAACAGCTCAGCCTTTGCTGCCTGATCAAACAGCAGACCGCCTTCCGCGTCCCATGTGATGGGGTTGTGACAGCCGGGACAGGCGTGTCCGCAGCCGGCTACCCACAGCACAACACGCAGGCCATCGCCGTTGAGCATATCGTCCTTGGTTATATTGTGATACTGCATTCGTGTTACATACTCTTTCTTTCAGCAATTTCGGCCATCTTGGCATCGTTCAGGCGCGTATCGCCCTTCACGCGAGAGTAGGAAAGATAGCCGTTCATTCTCTCGATTTTAGTAAGGTTGCGGCTACCGCACTTCGGGCAGACGTCCATGGAAAGCTCCTCATGACCGCAGTCATCGCAGTACGCGAGTGAAAGATTGACACCCTCATAGAAGCCCTTTGCCATGGCGCGGCGCACCAGAGAGCGAATCGCCTCATGGTTGTAGTCAATCGGGTACTTGACATACTGGATCTTGCCGCCGTTGCACAGATTCCAGAAACGACCCTCAAGATCCTGCTTCTGAATCGGTGTCAGGTCCTCGGTAACGTGGCAGTGGAAGCTGTTGGAGACATACGGACGATCGGAAACACCCTCGATGATGCCGTATTTCTTGCGGAACTGCTCGACCTGCAAACCGCACAGACTCTCTGCCGGTGTACCGTAGATAGCATACAGATTGCCGTCCTCATTCTTGAACTGCTCGACCTTATCGTTGATATACTGCAGTGTTTCGAGGGCAAACTGACCGTCCTCGGCAAGCGATTTGCCGTTGTACAGCTCCTGCAGCTCGTTAAGCGCGGTGATACCGAACGACGCGGTAGCAGTTTTCATGATCGGCTTGATCTTGTCCGACGGCTTGAGATGTCCGCCGTAGAAGCCGCCCTCGCAGTACGCCAGCGGATTGGTAGACGCACGCATCTCCCCCAGGTACGCATAGGTGCGGATATGCAGCTTGCGGATAAGCTCCAGATAGTAGTCCAGCACCTCGTGGAACGGACGGCTCTCCTGCTGTGCCTTAGCGTAGATCATCGGCAGGTGCAGCGATACCGCACCAATGTTCCAGCGGCCGACAAATACCGGCTCGTCGTTCTCGTCCGCAGGCTT
>OODK01000852.1_pt1 | contig 21806 bp, 22 predicted proteins | sample 1671371 | NCBI WGS metagenome assembly OODK01 (sample SAMN06348150, study PRJEB24527) | human gut metagenome | biome: human gut; feature: ankylosing spondylitis patient; material: feces | host: Homo sapiens | place: China | collected 2015-10 | reverse complement strand
ACATTTACGACAAATCTGACACTGCTTTACAATACCAGACAAAATGACTGATGCCCCGGAAAGCCTGTAAAACAGGCACTTCCGGGATACACAAGACAGGACAAAAATCGACTTCCATTATCAAGTATTGAGTGCTAATTATTTTGTGAAGATTTTGTGAACGCTACGAGCCATGCACATCCTGATGTTACAGCATCTGGATACATGGGATTTGCCACCCGAATCAACCCTGAAAACTTTGCATTTATTCATTTTTAATATTGTTCCAAAAAGTCTTTCATTGTGAGAATCTCTGGTGTTTCGACATCCAACACCAGAAAGTCTTTATCCCCGGTCAGAAATACATCTATCCCTTCCATAATTGCAGTTGCAAGTATCGGAGAGTCTTTTACATCCCTCATTTCCGGGAACTCGTTCAAATCCAGCTCTTTCGGTGTATAAACCAGTTCAAATGGTAATTCCATGAAAAATCGGTCAAGGAATTTTCTCTTTGCCGGAAATTTACGTTCCGTTACAAGTCGTAATTCTTCAATCACATAATCGCAAACTACTATCTAATGGCTTTCTGTTATATTAGCTAAAGAACTTTCTCAAATAAATCGCCAGTTCCAACAAAATTCGATCTTCTTCTCTATGTAATGACAATCCGGTCACATCCTGAATTTTATTTAACCTGATTGGAACAGTATTATAGTGAATATAGAGCGTCTCTGCCATTCTTCTTTGGTTTCCGTTCACAGCAAAATAGACTTCCAGCGTATGCAGTAACTCTTCCCCCTGAGGGAAACCTGCATCTACTATTTCTTTCAATGTCTCTGCTATAAATTCTGCAATCGCTTTTTCCGTATTATTAGCATACAACAATCTTAAAATACTCAACTGTTCAAAATAGAGAATTGACTTATTCATCTGTGAAAATGACGCTTGAAACGCAAGTTCCGCCTCGTGATAGCACTGTCCAAAAGTATTGATGCCTGTATGTACCCGACTAATTCCTGCATGTATTTCAAGTGTTGCCGAACATCCATATAACGACTCAAGAATAACGGGTAACATTTTGCCGCTTTCCTGAAGTATCGTTTCGTTTTTTGCACTTAGAAATAAAATATCTTTTTCTCCATGCTGAATAATACGCAACGATAACTGTCGTTTTCTCAGTTCTTCTTTCAAGCCATGAAAGTAAACCGTTCGCTTGATTCCCCATGCCGAAGAAAAAGGATCCACATCTGCCATTTGTAATTTAAGATTGATAAAAATATGTGCTTCTGATAAATCAATGCCAAAACTTGCCGCGCGAATCTCTTCTTCTTCCAAGTTCTCTATTTCTCCTGACGTCAAGTGTAAAAAATATTCCGTAAAAAGCCTGTCTTCATTCTCCAAAAGTGCATGCATTCTTGAAATTTCCAGAGGAACGATTTGAAGGATCTGCTGCATGAGTGCTTCATTCATTTTCTTTAATTCAGGATTTTGATGAAGATAAATATTTCCAAAATACTGTTCGCCATGATTCATTTCGTATATATTCGATTCATCCATCAGTGCCTGATATACTTTTATTCCAGGCCACGCATCAAAACGTTCTTGATCACTGGCCTTCAAAAAAACTGCCTGCCGACGATTGAGATGATCTACAATCATCGTGCTACAACCCATAATTTCCCCAATCATCTGCGTGATTTCATCCAGTGTTGCACCTGCAGTAATTGTTTGAATTAACATCTGGTTAATATACAAACTACTCCGTAAAAGGCGTGTCTGACGCCTTTGCAATTCATCCGCTACGGCCTTTGTAATATCAGCAAAACGAATCTCCGGTTTCAATTCAACTAAAGGAAGTTTTAACATCTTCGCCTGCTGAACCATATAATCTGGTATTTCCTCCAAATAACGTTTTGTCTTAATACACACTGCTGACAGCTTTTTCTGAGCAAGCGCTGGAATAAATTCCTTTAATGCATCTTCATCTTTATAAATTGAAAAACACGTTGTAATAAGCATCTCTGACTTTTCGATCCAATTCATATAATCGGGTGTATCTGTCAGATTCACGCCACAAACCGGCAAATCTAAAGAAATAGTTGGCGTCAATAATCGACTTCTTTCAAAAACAGAAAATCTCAGTACTTCTTCGACAGTTGGATAACAATCCATCAAAAAGTCTTCTTTTCTTATATTTTTCATCATACGTACCCCCCCTATAGCCATGTGATATTACCACATTATAAATTCTCATTTATATGATTATATTACATATTTTATTTTTATATTGTCAAGTAAAATTAAAGCATAAGAAGTCATTATTCTGCAAATTTGAAAGGAGTTTTAATATGTACGAACTTAAAATTAAAAGCAAAGAGGATAAATTAAATTTAAACAAAGAAAAAGAAGCCATTATCACCTCAGAAGATTTAGCACAACCTTTGTCACAAAAGCAAACAGATACCGAACCGGATCATATTGTTTATGACATGTTTTTTGCCAGAATCTACGGCTAACATGCCGCAATGGGCTGCCTCGCTTTGAGGCAGCCCCTTCTCTTAGCATTCAGGTATGAATGATTTTATTTTTATAATGTTGTACCATGGTCCACAATTAGGTACTGACCTGTCACTGCAGCTGATGCGTCCTCCGCAAAGAACAGAATAGCATTGGCCTGATCCTCCACACTGGATTCCGGCAAGGACATATCCATATGCTGCGCACAGCGTTCTGCAAACCATGTAGAAAATTCAGCCACTTTTTCCGGTGTATTCAGCGGTGTCGGTGTTGGTCCCGGGCAAACGGCGTTGCAGCGGATACCGTTCGGTGCCAGCTGAATAGCCACGTTCTTTGTCATGGCCAGTGCCGCTGATTTGGCTGCTGAATAGGAAATACCACCATTGCCGAACACACCGCCGATGGAAGAAACATTAATGATCGAGCCTTTGCCGGCCGCCATCATATGAGGAATCGTATCCTTCATCATATAGAACAGAGAACTCTGGTCAATGGCGATAATCTCATCCCACCACTCATCTGTACACTCTGTAATCGGACGGTGCTTATCCACAATACCGGCATTATTCACCAGAATGTCCACTTTACCAAACGTATCTACAGCCGCTTTTACAACCGCACTGCAGTCCTCATGGCTGGACACATCCGCCTTCACCGTCACAACCTGAACACCATATTGACGGCATTCCTCTGCCACTTCGTCCAACGCCTCTTTTCTGCGGGCACACAAAACCAGATCCGCACCCTCCTTCGCAAAAAGAATCGCTGTTGCCTTGCCAATACCTGAATTACCGCCAGTCACAATCGCTGTCTTATTCTCTAATCTCTTCATCGTTATACTCTCCTTTACCCTATTCCATTCTTTATCTTTATATAGAACAAATACAAAGCGTTTATTACCTCGTTCTTCTCATTACCTACCAGTGAAACGCCAATTTTCTTGGATACGGTTTCAGAAAACCTGGACGTTTCGCTTTGATTACATTTGCATGCCGCCGCACACCGGCATGGCCATTCCCGTGATATGCCCAGCCATCTCGGAACACAGAAATACCACTGCATTCGCAACATCTTCCGTGGTTCCCATCTTTTTCATAGGTATAATATGATTTTTCAGAAATTCCGCATCCTGCGCACCGGCATCAATACTATCCTGCATGAGTCCGGTTCCTTCCGTCGGTCCCGGACAGATTACATTGACACGGATACCTTTGTCTGCATTTTCCAGAGCTGCCGTCTGGGTAATGGCGATCACTCCGGCCTTTGATGGACCGTAAGCACCAAATCCCGGTGCCATCCTAAGTCCACCGATAGATGCATTATTAACAATGGCGCCTCTTCCCTGTTTCTGCATCTGCAGAAGTTCATATTTCATACAATGAAAGACGCCGGTCAGATTGGTATTGATCACTTTCTGCCAGTCGCTTTCCGTCACCTCTGTCAGCGGCGCAAAAGGAATATTTTTGCCGTCCGCCCCACAACCGGCGTTATTAAATGCATAATCCAGCGAACCAAATGTCTTCACCGTTGTCTCAATCGCTTTACGGACAGAATCATCATCTGTCACATCACATTCAACAAAAATCGCCTCACCGCCGTTTTCCCGTATAGCCTGCACCGTTTCCAATGCCTTTGGATTTCTGGCCGCCACAGCCACCCTGCAGCCAAGACCGCCAAAACAAATAGCTGCGGCCTGTCCCATACCGGAAGCCGCCCCTGTTACAAAAGCTGTTTTTCCTTCAAATTCTTTAAATATTTTCATCCGCTTCTCCTATCAGATAACCATAGCCGAACTTCTTAATCACTTCTTTTTCCCGGACAAGTCCTTCTTTGATAAATTCAATAAAACACTGCCCTGCCTGGGTATCCGCCTGATTCTTCAGACGGCCGATGCCAATAATAGCCGGTGCAATATCATCCGTTATCGTACAAATCCGAATATCAGAATCCGGGTGCAGATTCAGCATTTCACAGGCCATCACAATCGGAATGATCGCCACACCGCGATTGTCATTGAGCAGATTGTACATAAGCTCATTGCTCTGCACTTCGTATCCTACCTTCGGTACAAAATCATACACGCGACAGGCCTGATACAGCTGACTTAACTGAAATCTGAAGGTATCACAGATAAACGTCGCCTCTTTGAGCTGTCCCATGGATAACTTCCCGCACTCCGCCAACGGATGATTTTTGTGCATAACAAATACATAAGGATTGCTGTCAATCAACTGAAAATCAATCCGTTCATCCTCGATCATTTCATTCGACAATGCATAATTAATATTTCTGTCCAGCAGGTTCTGAACCAGCTCAAGTGTTGTAAAATCCAGCTGCCTTATGCCGATTTCCGGATGAGCCTCTGAAAATCTCGGCAGCCGAATAGCCAGATAATGCAGGATATTGCTTCCCAATGATAAAATATTCTGATTTAATGTGTATGTTCTTTGGACATTTTCCACCCCGGCCTTTAACTCTGCAAAAGCAATGTCCACGCTGGAAAGAAACATGCGGCCATAATCATTGAGCACGATTTTGCCTTTTCGGTGTTCAAACAACGGCACACCGATTTCTTCCTCCAGCTGCGCAATACGTTTGCTGAGATTTGGCTGCGTAATATATAATTCTCTGGCCGTTTTGGTCATGTTGCCATTTCGGGCCACCGCCTGAAAATATTTTAAAACTGTAAAATCCATCTTTTTCCACCGCTTCCGTCATTCCGGATCATGCCGATAAACCTTCCAAAAGCCGCAAAACAACTGTCCTTTTTATATACGCATGGCTGCATAATAAGCTTCATGATTGGCTCTGTAATAAGTACCGCCTCTTGCCGTACAGTCGCCCACCATGATCACATCTGCACTGCCGTATTTTGCCAGAAGCACTTTGCCAAGGCTGTCATCTGGTTTGACACCCAGCGCATTCACGACACTGTCCGCCGGATAGAAATGCTTTTCGCCGGTGACTGTATCCACCGTTTCAACCCCGTCCTTTACCGCCTGAATCCGCTGCCCGCCAATAAGTGCTACATTCAGATTCTCCAGCTGATCCAACAAATCCGCTTTATTAAAAATCGGCATTTCCATAATAAAATCTTCCCGCTTCAGCTGGTCCACAACAGTGACGCATTTGCCCTCTTTTGCCAGCACAAGGGCACATTCAAGCCCCGTAATACCGCCTCCGCAAACAACCACATTTTCACCGGTCTCAACTTCATGGGCATCCACGGCACGAACGGAAAGTGCATTTTCTATCCCCGGAATCGGAGGCTGAACATAAACAGAACCTGTTGCCACAATAATGGCATCCGGGTTTTCTTTTTCAATTAAATCCTCCGTCACTTCTGTATTCAGCAGAATTTCCGCCCCACATTTGCCGGTTTCTCTGATATCCCAGTCCAGATATTCCCGCATCAGTGTTTTAAACGGTACAAGGCAGGCATCGTTTAACAGACCGCCCAGTCTGTCGGATTTTTCATACAGTTTGACACTATGGCCTCTCTGTACCAGTGTCTGAGCCGCCATCATGCCCGCAGGACCACCACCAATCACCATGACTTTCTTTCGTTCATTTTCCGATACAGGCTGAATCTGTCCGCTCACACCACAGCGCGGATTGATGGCACAGCTCATATTGGTTCCCCATGTATTGGCATTGCCGCAAAGATCGCACCGGGTACACGGACGGATTTCTGCCTGCTGAGCTCTCAGAGATTTTCTGACAATATCGCCGTCTGCCATAAAACTTTTGGCCATGGCTACAATATCTGCCTTACCTGACGCAATAATCTCCTCCGCCTGCTCCAAAGTTGTGATCATCCCCACAACAGCCACCGGCACATGCAGATGTTTCTTTACTTCTGCTGCATAATCCACATTCAACGGTTTGTGAGGTTCACGAAAATATGTCGGTATACAATAACGCGCCGACAAATGAAAAATCGAACCCTGAGAGACATGGACGATATCCACATACTCCTGCGCTTCTTTCATAAATGCCAGAGATTCCTCAAATTCCATGCCGCCCGGAATACCTTCCACAGCAGAAACTCGCATCTCAATGACCATATCTTCACCGACAGCTTCTCTCACTGCCTTCAGCACTTCCAATGGGTATCTACGCCTGTTCTCAGGTGAACCGCCATATTCATCTGTCCGCACATTGGAAGCCGGTGACAGCCACTGGGCCAGGAAATTCTGATGGGCACAGTGAATCATCACCATGCGAAATCCCGCATGTTTGCAGCGCAGGGCACAGTCTGCATAATGGGCTTTCATCTCATCCATATCCTGTCGATTCATGGTACGCACATTATCTTCTGGATTCAACGGTCTTTCTGCAGAAACAATAGCAATGGGTGAACCATCCTGAGGCGCTCTGTTGCCCCGGCCCGCATAGGCCAGCTCCGCAGAAATTTCGGCACCATTCTGTCGACAGACTTCTGCCAGCGCATTCATCCCATGAATACAGTCATCATCACAGACATTCATCTCACATAACCAATGTGAAGTTTTGTCATGGGTCACCGGTGTATCACCTACCGTTACCCAACCTGCACCTGTTTGTGCCTGCCAGGCCATAAAATCCAACATATCCTGTCCAACAGTACCGTCCGCATTGCACTTCAGAACAACCGTCGGCGCATATTCCAGTCTGTTTTTCAACGTTACACCGCGAATTGTCAGCGGCTGAAAAAGATGCGGATATAAATTCTTATTCATACTCATCCCCCATAATTCATTGTCAAATATAACGTTATTATCTTCACTTTTACTATGAGTATAGCAATCGGAAGATGCAATGTAAAATGCCCATTTTGATATTGAGGTATAACCGCAGCGACATAACTTATTACATTTTTACATCCGATTTATTTAAAACCCTAAAAGCAGCGAAAGGCCGCAGCCCAAATGGGCTGCGGCCTTTTTGATTCAGGACTTGCTTACAATTCCTGCGCTTCATATACATTTATTTTTTACTGGATAGAGATATATTTCTTCTCTTCTACAGCAGGTTTTGCTTCTTTCTTAGGTACGAACAGTGTCAGAATACCATGTTCAAAGGATGCCTTGATATCCTCTTCTGTGATATCTTCGCCAACATAATAGCTTCTCTGGCATGCACCTGCATAACGCTCACGTCTGATGTACTTGCCTGTCTTCTTGTCTTCCTTATCTTCATCAAGACCCTTTGCTGCACTGACGGTCAGGTAACCATTATTCAATTCAGCCTTAATCTCGTCTTTCTTGAAGCCCGGAAGATCAATCTCAAGTTCATAGCCATTGTCCAGTTCCTTGATATCTGTCTTCATCAGATTGCCTGCATGGTGACCATACAGTTTCTTCTCTGCCTTATCTTCTGCTCTGTTGTCATAATAAAATGGAAAACCAAAGAAATCATCAAATAAATTATTGTTAAAAATGCTAGGTAACATAAGTCATATCTCCTTTTCAATCAAATATCTATATTCCAATCTGTTAACTGTTATTGTCTAAAAACATCTGAGCCGATGAATCATTATCCCTCAATGGATATATATTTCTTCTGCTCTACTGCAGGCTTTGCTTCCTCTTTCGGAATTTCAAGCTTCAAGGTGCCATCCTCGAACTTAGCCTTGATGTCTTCCTGTTTAACACCTTCACCAACATAGAAGCTTCTGCTGCATGAACCGCTGTAACGTTCACGTCTGAGGTACTTGCCCTCCGAGTTCTTCTCATCTGTCTGCTTATTCGATACAGCACTGACGGTCAAGTAGCCATCCTTCAGTTCAGCTTTCACATCTTCCTTCTTTACTCCCGGCATGTTCATCGTTACTTCATAACCATGATCTGTGTCTTTCACATCTGTGGTCATCAAACCTGCTGCATTATAATTATAATCTCCATCAAATGGGAATCCAAAAAAGTCATCTAACAAATTCTCTCCAAAAATACTAGGCATTAACATAAGTCATATCTCCTTTCAAAAGATATCTTAAAATCTAATCAAGCACTTTCGGATCACTCCTGAGTGTTATCAACATTTTCAACTCCGGATTCGGAACTCTTCTTTTTGTTCCCCTTCCTTTGTTCTACATGTAATATAACACTTATTGTTAGCACTGTCAATAGATGAGTGCTAATTTTTTGTGAACATTTTGTGAACTCTACGAGCCATGCAAAGCAGAAAAAATTTCATCTGCAGCCAGACCAAAGGTATGGTTGCATGGGCAAAAGAAAATGTAGCTTCTTCCGTATTATCTGACAAGCCACTCGGCTCCCTGTTATAATACCCATCAATACGCATATACTATCTATATCTCTATCATCATTAAATAAGACAATTTATTTATAATATTGTCTTGTACGCAAGACAATATTGATATATAATTATCTCATATAGAAAGAGGTGACATATATTATGAATCGCGATACTTTAAAACAAATCATGATTGATCAAAAAGATATTTATCTCAACAATCCATTAATAACAAGACAGTATTCTCTAGAAACCAATGTCAATTATTGCTTTGTTGGTATCAGAAGAACCGGAAAGTCATATATGATGTATCAACAAATAAAACAATTAGAAGACAATGGAATTCCCTTGTCCCAAATTGTTTATGTGAATTTTGAAGATGAGCGTCTTTTGGAAATGACTGCTGAAGATTTAAATCTCATTTTAGAAATTGGATTAGAAATATCCGGAACTGATATCAAGCCATATTTATTTTTAGACGAGATTCAAAATATTAACGGGTGGGAGAAGTTCGTTCGCAGAATTGCAGATATGAAGTATCGAATCAATATTACCGGCAGTAATAGCAAAATGCTAAGCAGCGAAATAGCTTCCACTTTAGGTGGGCGTTTTGTTATTATGAATATTTATCCATATTCTTTCTCTGAATATCTTATTGCAAATAATATGACAAAGAATTACCTGGATGTTATTAGCACCAAAGACAGGGCAGATGTCCAAAATCAATATAACAAATATGTAACCTATGGAGCATTTCCAGAATTAGTTGAGATAAGAAATAAACGAGCTTTTTTAAACAGCATCTATCAAACTGTATATCTCGGTGATATTATAACCAGAAATAAAATCACCAATGATTTTGCAATAAGGCTAATCCTAAAGAAAATTGCAGAATCTGTCACAAAACCTTTATCGTATAACCGACTGACTAATATATTAAAAAGTGGTGGAATGTCTATCGGTAAACAAACCGTAATAAACTATGTCAGCTATATGACAGACTCCTACCTGCTCTTTACTCTGCAAAACTATGCCGCCAAACTTGTAGAAAAAGAGACTTCTCCTAAGTATTATTTTATGGATACCGGACTTCTAGGACTTATGCTACTAGACTGCAAATCTGCTCAGCTGGAAAATCTTGTTGCAATCGAACTGATGCGACGTTATGGTACCGAAAATGTCTATTTCTTTGAGAATAATGTAGAAATTGACTTTTATGTACCATTAGACAATCTTGCTATCCAGGTCAGTATGCAGGTTCTGGATAACATAGATACAAGAGAACGTGAAACCAGAGCCTTTGTGAAGCTAAATAATTTTATCCCCAACGCCAAATGTATTCTCATTACTAATAGCGAAGAGACGGTGATTGATTGCGATGGAATCAATATTGAGGTAATTCCTATTTGGAAATGGTTATTGGATAACTAATCGAGTAGGAGGCGGTGATTAACCGCCGTCCTCTCAATTCTCATAATCATTACACAATCAAAAAAGGCGCAAATCATATCATATGATATGATTTACGCCTGGCTTCATACTGATTTCAGATATATTGTTCTAAACTGTCAGGAAACTGTCAAATCCTACCTTCACATTTTCAAATTTCATGCCTGTTGTCTGTGAGATTGCACGTACCAGTGCTCCCGCAGGCAGCATTTTTCGTATTTCTGATCCGCTCATTGTAGTTCTCCCCGCAATATCCCCGTCAGGATGTAAAAAAATAACAGACATCCCTTAACTCCCCTGTTGTAGGGACTTTTCGAGATGTCTACAAAGAAAGCCGCATCATGGCTGTTCCTAATATTTGTCTTTATGAAAATGGAAAATGTTATGATGACAGCATTCTGATTAACCGGGACGGGCAGATTCCCGGGATTCAGAAGACGGTACATGTAACTCAGGCGGACTGAAATCTACGAATAGCCGCTTACAGGTTTTCCAATACATAAAAACGATTGTTTTCCTCAGCTGCTTTTTTTCGCATTTTCGTGCAAAGCAGCTCACGGTCGGAATCATCATCATTAATGATTATTTCGACAATTGTCCAGATATCCTCATCTGAAAGATTGGTCTCAAAACATGAAAAAAAGATAACAGCACCAAATTGGCTGTATGGAGCTATATCCGATGTCGGCAATTCGTAATCCGGGAACCGTTTTTGAAATTCTGCAAGCCAGCTTTCCTCTATCGGAACATATGTATCACGGATGCGCGCATTGTGTGACACGCGAAGGCCACCGTGATTACCCTTGATGATGATTTTCCTTTCTGTTAAAAAGAGACTGTTTTTTCTGTGATATAACCAGACCAATGAATATCAGTGCCGCACCGGCCACTGAGGCCATGGTCATTTTCTCATGAAGCACCAGAAACAGGAAATTGGCGAGGACTTCCGGCTTCATCAGTATCTCCGGTTTCCAGCTGGCTTTCTGCTGGATCAGCACTGGGATCAAAAATAGAATACCCTAGAAATACACTCTTCTTGTAACAGCCACGATCGGATATTCCCACTCACCGATTTTCTTGATCAGCGCCGAATAGCAGCCCCATGAGATCATCGTCAGAAAGGCCAGACCATCTCCCAGGGGATTAAGCTGCATATTTTTCCGCATGGCGCCTATCTCAACTAATGGTAACCGAAAATCTATATATTTTCAATATCTATCCATTTTCTTAGCACCCGACATTTCAAGTTTTCAAAAAAAACAAAGAAACCTTTACCATAAAAATTGTTTTTAGGAGGGTTGTCTTTTCCAGATTTTTCTGTTATTATTCAAAAGGATTATCTCTATGCGAGATTCCCCACTTCTATAAGTGGTCAATCATTGACGAAATTTGAAAGTTAAATGGAGGTGAGTTTTCATGGACAGTTGCATAGGTCGAAGTAAGATATGCGGTGAACAGAAGTATACAGTCAGAATGCGGCTATTCGGAAAGCTCAGCCTTAGACCCATAAGCAAATCTTAATACAATATTTGTGCCTGCAAAGCAGACACAACCTATTCGTATGGAATTTGCCTCTGCTTTGCAGATATGGTGTCTTTGGGCAACTTCTTTTCTATACGCATCCTATATTTTCGTGCGTTCTTTTGTACATCGCATCCAACAGTCTATGCTATTAAACTGAAACGTGAAGCGATGTATTTTTTATGCCCTTTTTTGGGGTGACAAGGAGGACGACATGAAAAAAAGAATGTTTTACAAGAAAGATTATGTAAAAGAACTGTTAAAGATTATCCGCACGGAAACAGATACCACCAAATTGCCGAAGCTGCTTTCCGATTACCATGAGAAAGATATTGCTGAAGCGATCACCTTGCTGAGTGAAAACGAAAGAAAGCAACTCTATCCTGTCCTCGGCGCACAGAAAGTAGCTGAAATCTTTTCTTATCTGGATGATTCCGAAAAATATATTGAAGAACTTCCGATTGAAAAGGCTGCCAAAGTGGTTTCTTACATGGATGCCGATGATGCACTGGACATTCTGGATGATCTGACCGAACACAAAAAACAGGAACTTGTCAGCCATCTGGATGAAGATACCCGAAAGGACGTCCGCAGACTGCTTTCCTATGATGATGACGAAATCGGAAGCTGTATGACCAACAACTTCATCTGTATTTCCGACAAATTATCCATCCGTGAAGCCATGAGCGCTCTCGTTCGCCAGGCTGGTGAACATGACAATATTTCCACCATTTACGTTGTGGATAAGGACGAGAAATTTGTAGGTGCCATTGATCTGAAGGATTTAATCATTGCCCGCGAAAATGATGCCCTATCCGACATTATCAGTCGTTCCTATCCTTATGTCTGCGAACACGAGAAAATCAACGACTGCATTGACAAGATTGCCGATTACGAAGAAGACTCTCTTCCTGTTCTGACCAAAGAGGGCCGCATCGCCGGCATCCTGACCGCAACGGACATTGTGGAACTCGTTGACGATGCCATGGGCGATGATTATGCAAAGCTCGGTGGTCTGACATCTGAAGAAGACTTAAATGAACCGACCATCATCAGCATGAAGAAAAGACTGCCTTGGCTGATCATTCTGTTATTTCTGGGCATGGGTGTATCCTCGGTTGTGGGTATCTTCGAATCTGTTGTTGCCGTTCTGCCGATTGTTATCTGCTTCCAGTCACTGGTTCTTGATATGGCAGGCAATGTCGGCACACAGTCCCTGGCTGTTACTATCCGTGTTCTGATGGATGAAAACCTGAACACAAGAAAGAAACTCTACCTTCTCGGCAAAGAAATAAGAATCGGTTTCTTCAATGGCATCAGCCTTGGCCTGATGGCTCTGGTATTTCTCGGTGTTTACATCCACTTTTTCAAGAAATACGCATGGCTTTCCGCTTTCCTGATCTCAGGCTGTGTCGGCCTCTCACTGGTTGTGGCCATGGTCGTTTCCAGCATGATCGGCACCATTGTGCCAATGTTTTTCCACAAAATCCACGTGGACCCGGCGGTTGCATCCGGCCCGCTGATTACAACTGTCAATGATCTGGTAGCTGTCGTTACATACTATGGACTGGCAATGGTATTCCTGATTGATGTTTTCCATATTTGACAAAAGTCTCCTTATGGTTTATATTAGTTCATAAATAGATATTTCAAATTTGAACTAATTATTCCATAAGGAGGCTTTTTGTGAAATTAGGTATTGAATTTCCAAGGAAACTGTCTCTGGCCTATGAAAGCATGTGCAAACCGCTCTGCCATGAACTGAAACTGCCCCAGACAGCTTTTGATATTCTTATGTTTCTGGCCAATAACCCTGAATTCAAAACAGCCAGAGATATTGTCGAAGTCCGAAAGCTTAAAGCGAATCTTGTCTCTGTCAACATTGATAAGCTTGTAAATGAAGGTTATCTGGTCCGAAAGAATGTAGAAGGTGACCGACGTAAAGTCCAACTTCTCTGTACCGATAAGGCACAGCCTATCATCCGCAGAGGCCAGCAGCTGCAGAAACACTTTGTTGAACAGCTTTTTGCAGACATCGACGATACCACACGTCAAACCATATTCCAGGGCATGCGGCAAATGGAACTCAATCTGAATCTTATTCTGGAGGACAACTAGTTATGCATTTACTTTTTACGATTATTGTTACTTTTTTTGCCGGCATGGGAGCCGGTCTGGGAACAGGTTTTGCCGGTATGAGTGCTGCCGCCGTCATCAGTCCGATCCTCATCACCTTTCTCGGTATTGACCCCTATACGGCCGTAGGCATTGCATTATCATCCGATGTACTGGCCAGCGCCGTTTCTGCTTATACTTACGGCAAGAACAAGAATCTGGATATCAAAAACGGCCTGATTATGATGGTTACTGTCCTGATCTTCACTGTTGTGGGCAGCTATATATCCAGCCTGGTTCCATCCGCAACCATGGGCAATTTCTCCGTCTTTATGACTTTCCTGTTGGGTATCAAATTCATTGTGAGACCGGTTATGACTACCAAGGAAGCGATGCAGGGTGTATCCGCTAAGAAACGTGCCATGCAGTCCGTTATCTGCGGTATCATCATCGGATTTATCTGCGGCTTTATCGGGGCCGGCGGCGGTATGATGATGCTTTTGATTCTGACTTCTGTCCTGGGATACGAACTCAAAACAGCCGTTGGCACAAGTGTATTCATTATGACTTTCACCGCATTTACCGGCGCTGTCTCCCATTTCGCCATCGGCGGCCTTCCGGATCCTGCTGTCTGGATTCTGTGCATCATCTTCACTCTGATCTGGGCCAGAATTGCTGCGGTATTGGCCAACAAAGCCACACCAAAGACATTGAACCGTGCAACCGGTGTAATCCTTGTTGTTCTCGGGGTCGTTGTTATGGCGTTCTCATTTTTATCGTAAATAACATAAAGTCTTTTCTTCCATAGAAAGAGGCTGATGCATCATCAATGATCTTGTTAGGATACATCAGCCTTTTTCCTTACTCTTATACGACACGCATTGCAATCTGTCTGGTAAATCGTTCCTGTTTACAGATAAAATCTCTCAATAATATATTTTGCTTTTCTCCTTTCAGGCAATCCATGGTATACTATCTATCAGGCCCGATTAGTTTTGACTAACCATATAAAGGAGACGTTCTTATGCCTTTAAATCTTACAGAATTCAATCATTTTTATATTATCAGCAAAATATGCGGCCAGGAAAAACATCGACACTATCTTGAGACTCTGGGATTTGTTCCCGGCAGCGAAGTGACCATTTTATCCGAGCTTCACGGCTATTATATTGTTATGGTCAAGGGAAGCAAAATCGGCCTGGACAAAACACTGGCCAAAAAAATCATTGTCTATGCCAATTAAGGCCGACAAAATGTTTTTGTGCCATTGGAAAATACAAGAACATTTTTAAAGAGGGAATTATGGAAAAAAATAAAGTTATTTCAAAATTGTGCTGTCTGGAGACAACATTTTATATCGTTTTTCTGACAATTTTGATTCTTCGTTATAAAAAAGGACTGGGAAACCGCACCTTTGCTCTGCTGATTTTTCTTTCTTTTCTTGGCTGTGCCGTATCACTGGCATTGAGAGATTATCTGAAAAGTTTGCTCCGAAATGCCGGTTTTGACGTAGCCGGGGTTCACGACAAAAAATCATTGGAAAAAGAATTGCTGAAACTTCAAAATGCCGATGATACACTGAATATCGGCGTCATGATGTTCGATCTGAACAATCTGAAAAAAATCAATGACACCTACGGACATGAAGAAGGAGATTTGTTTATTCAGACATTTGCTTCCTATCTCACTCGAATTCTCACAGAAAACAGTTTTCTGGCAAGGTTCGGCGGCGATGAATTTGTGATTATCCAAAGAGAAACTTCCTGGTCGGAACTGGAACAAATGAATATGCGGCTTCAGTCCCTGCTTGATGCCTACAATCAAACAGCCATCCATCCCATCAGCTATGCTGTGGGCTATGATATCAGCTGTAAAAATCATTATTATCTGATTATGGATCTGCTGAAAATGGCAGACCAGAAAATGTATCAGGATAAACATTATAAGAAATCCCTAACGGCCCATCCGGACCGTCTTTACAGCCAAAACCGTCTGGTGGAAAGCATTTCAACAGATTCTCTGAAAGAAAAAATTTCTACAATCCTAACCAACAGCTGCCGGAATAAACAATACGCTTTCCTGATGACGGATGTTGATAACTTCCACCTGATCAACGATTACTGGGGATATGAGACAGGCACTGCTATCCTGAACTTTCTTTTTAAAAAAATGGAGCTTTTCCCTCAGACAGTCTTCGTCAACCGTTATCATTCCGACGTTTTTGCCTGTATCGTTGATATTACCGGCCAGAATCAGCAAAGTTTCAGGGAAAAAGTCATCCGCTATAACAAGCAGACGTCTTCTGAAATATTGGAGGCCTATCCTGTCAATTATCTTTTTCTGAATACAGGTATTTATTATCTGGAAGGCACCGAAATTTCATCAGAAGAATTGATCTCACATACCAATATTGTCCGCCGAAAAGCCAAAACCGAACTTTCTGGCGTATGTGAATACTCTGAAGATATTGCACGGGACGAACAAAAACGTGCTGAAACCATTCATACCTTCCGCAATGCACTGGAGCAAAAAGAATTTCAACTCCATTTCCAGCCAAAGATCAACGGAAAATCCCAACAAATTTCCAGTGCGGAAGTGCTTGTCCGATGGCAAAAAAATGACGGTTCTCTCTGGTTTCCCGACAGTTTTCTGCCAATCCTTGAGGAGACCGGTGAAGTGGAAGCGTTGGACTATTACGTTTATGAAGCTGCCTTTTTGTGGCTGTCCGAACGCATGAAGAAACAGCAGAAGATTATTCCGCTGTCCCTCAACGTCTCACCTATCCATTTTCGGAAGATCAATACTTTTATTCATAAAGTATCCGACCTGATCGATAAGTATAAGATTCCCTCACAGTATCTGATCTTTGAGATTACGGAAACAACTTACATCCATAATATCGATGCTGTCAATCAGATGATCCGCTTTTTCCAGAAAAAAAATATCCGGATCTCCATGGATGATTTCGGTTCCGGATATTCTTCGCTAAATACTTTAAAAGATATTTTATTTGATGAAGTCAAAATCGATAAACGTTTTCTGGATGATGACCTGTCTGAAAAAGGCAAAATCGTCCTTCAGGAAATCTTCCACCTACTGAAGCGCACCAACAAACTCATTGTCTGCGAGGGCGTTGAAACAAAAGAAATGGTTGATTTCCTTGTACAGGAAGACTGCGACGAACTTCAGGGATACTATTATTATAAACCGCTGGAAATGCAAAAATTTGAAGCACTCATTGCGTAAATGAGTGCTTCACTTGTTTTATGGCGTTAACATTTTCTTTCGCCGATTATCTGTTTTTAACCGAGAATTTTCACCGAATCGTTTTTCTTGTTCTCTCAAAACAATTCCTTTACAGTCGGATAAATCTTTCTGAAATACCGATAGCGTTCTTCGTATTTCCTGGTCAGCTCAGGTTCCGGTGTCACTGTGTCCACCACCTTGACAATCTTTGCTGCTGCAGTCTCCACATCCGGATATTCTCCGCATCCCACAGCCGCCAGCATAGCACCTCCGAGTGCCGGGCCTTCTTCATTCTCAAGAACATCCACCTTCAGATTCATTACATTGGCAATGATCTGACGCCACAGAGAGCTCTTCGCACCGCCGCCGCAGATTTTCGTTCTCTCAGGGCTGATACCGAGACTTCTGGCTACCTCCAGAGAATCTCTCAGACCAAAAGCAACACCTTCCAGGACTGCCTGGGTCATTTCTTCTCTTGTCGTATCCATAGACATGCCAATGAACATAGCTCTTGCGTCCGGATTATTGTGGGGTGAACGCTCACCCATCAGATATGGAAGAAAATAGACATGATTTTCACCCAGCTTCGTAATGCCCACCTGCTCCGCGCTATAATCTTTGGTTTTCAGAATTTCTTCATTCCACCATTTATTGCAGGATGCCGCACTGAGCATGCAGCCCATCAGGTGGTAATGACCATCCGCATGGGCAAAGGAATGCAGCGCATTGTATTCATCCACACCGAAATGCTCACTGGAAATGAAAATTGTTCCGGAAGTCCCCAGCGAAATATTGCATTTGCCTTCTCCCACTGTACCTGTTCCCACTGCCGCTGCTGCATTATCGCCGGCACCGGCAATAATTTTTACATTTTCAGAAAATCCCAGTTCCTCTGCGATTTCCTTTTTCAGCGTACCCACCACTTCATAGCTCTCATAAAGTTTTGGCAGCATTTCTTCTGTAATACCGCAGATATCAAGCATTTTCTTCGACCAGCAGCGATGCTTCACATCCATCAGAAGCATACCGGATGCATCGGACATATCTGTACAGAAAGTACCAGATAACCGATAAGCCAGATAATCCTTCGGCAGCATGATTTTCACAATCTTCGCAAAATTCTCCGGCTCATGCTTTCGCATCCACAGAATCTTTGGCGCCGTAAAACCGGCAAAGGCAATATTCGCTGTATAAGCAGACAGCTTATCCTTGCCAATCACCGTATTCAGATAATCCGTCTCCTCACCGGTTCTGCCGTCATTCCACAGAATCGCAGGACGAATCACCTGATCATCGGCATCCAACGCAACCAGACCATGCATCTGTCCTCCGAAACTGATGCCAGCCACCTGAGACCTGTCACACTCAGCCGTCAGTTTCTTCAGCCCATCCATCGCCTGAGTAAACCAGTCCTCCGGACGCTGCTCAGACCACCCCGGCTGCGGAAAAAACAGCGGATACTCTCTGGACACAACCTTTTTAATATCGCCAGACTCATCCATCATTAGCAGCTTTACCGCGGAAGTTCCCAAGTCGACTCCTATATATAGCATCTCTACATCTCCTTTCAACTGAAAACACTCGGGCAGTGCAAACGTGCCTGCTTTGAACTTTTGATTTTTCACAACGCCCTGGACACATGAAGTTTCGCATTCTGGTATTTTTATTAGCCCCAAGGGTTTTCTGTTGGATAGCGCACGCCTGCCGGCTGATTATAGCCAATCTCCTCTACAGGCACGCCGATATACTTAAATACCTCAAACAGTGCCTTGCCGTAATGACCGAATGCTACTGCGCCATGATGCGGAAAACCTTTTTCAATCAGAACATGTCGATAGAATCTGCCCATTTCAGGAATGGCAAAGACGCCGATGGAACCAAAGGAACGTGTTGCCACAGGAAGAACTTCACCCTGGGCCACATAGGCGCGAAGCTTATTGTCAGCTGTGCTCTGCAGACGGTAGAATGTGATGTCACCCGGTTTGATATCACCTTCAAGAGTACCCTGTGTTACTTCTTCAGGCAGTGTTCTTGCCATGATCTTCTGGTACTTCATCTCGCAGAAAGACAGCTTGCTGGAGGCTGTATTGCCGCAGTGGAAGCCCATAAATGTATCTTTCTGAGTATAGTTATATTTGCCCTTGATATCGCTGTTGTACATATCAGATGGAACAGAATTGTTGATATCCAGCAGTGTAACAGCATCCTGACTGACAACCGTTCCGATGAACTCACTGAGTGTACCGTAAATATCCACTTCACAGGATACCGGAATACCCTGAGCCGTCAAACGGCTGTTGACATAACATGGCACAAAGCCGAACTGTGTCTGGAATGCAGGCCAGCATTTGCCTGTCAAAGTTACATACTTGCGATAGCCGCAGTGCTCTTCAATCCAATCTTTTAATGTCAGTTCATACTGAGCCAGCTTAGCAAGGATTTCAGGCTTCTTGTTGCCTGCGCCAAGCTCTGCTTCCATTTCTTTCACAATGACAGGGATTCTCTCATCACCGGCATGCTTATTGAAAGCTTCAAACAGATCAAGTTCTGAGTTTTCTTCAATTTCAACACCCAGATTATAAAGCTGTTTGATCGGGGCATTACATGCAAGGAAATTCATCGGTCTTGGTCCAAAACTGATAATCTTCAGATTCTGAAGTCCGATAACTGCTCTTGCAATCGGCATAAATTCATGAATCATATCGGCACATTCTTCCGCATCACCCACAGGATACTCCGGAATATAAGCCTTAATATTGCGCAGCTGCAGATTGTAGCTGGCATTTAACATACCGCAGTAAGCATCACCTCTGCCGTCTAACAGATTGTCTCCGCTCTCTTCCGCAGCAGCAATAAACATCTTCGGACCATCAAAATGCTTTGCAAGCAAAGTCTCTGAAATCTCAGGGCCAAAGTTGCCAAGATAAACACAAAGTGCATTGCATCCTGCTTTCTTGATGTCCTCCAGGGCCTGTACCATGTGAATTTCACTCTCTACAATACAGACCGGACATTCATAAATTCCCTCTGTCCCATACTTCTCTGTATAAGCCTTCATCAAATTCTGTCTTCTGCTGACAGAAAGGCTTTCAGGAAAACAATCACGGCTGACAGCCACAACACCTAATTTAACTTCCGGCATATTACTCATAATAAAACTCCTCCATTTCATGTTATAAAAATTGTGCCATATAAACTGGCAGACATATAATATCCTGGTCCTTACACAAATCTTTGGTATAGACAAGATATTTCCACAAAATTCTATCTGAATATTTTTGTGAAAATGCATCCAGTGATTTGTGTGTTTTGTAACCAGATGACTTTATTTCTATCGGGCAAAGCTTATTTTTCCTGGCAAGCAAAAAATCTATTTCATAATTATGTTTGGAAATAGGATTCGCAAACGTATAATAAAATAATTCGTTGCCATTCGCCGCCAAAATTTGTGCGACAACATTTTCATACAAATAACCCAGATTTGTACTCAACTTGTCATTTAAAAGTTTTTCATAGATGATATTTTCCGTGAAATCTTTATCCTTAAACATAAGTGTAACAAATAACCCTCTTTCCCTACACGACGCTCTTCCGATCTGTAACAAATAACCCTGTATCACACAAAAACATTTTAAATTTTGTCAGATCCTTGTTATTTGCCATACCGGCGTTTGGATCATTTGTATGATAGGAAATCAAAACCGTTTTTGAATCTTTCAATTCAGCTATGAGTTCCAACATTTTGTCCGACCATCCGCTGTCCAAAACACTTGAAATCTGATAGCGGGATGCATTTTTATTCAGCTGTGCCGGAATGGCATCAAATAAAACAGATAATCTTCCGGTCGCATCTATCTTTTTAAAATCATCCTCATACAAACTAAGAATATCCCGTTTCACGGCGTCCACTTTTCGAAAATTATTCGTTTTGATATATTCATCAACAGCCTGCGGCATTCCTCCCACCAGCATATATAATCTGAAGTCTCTAAGTAATTTTCGATTCATCCTCTCACCAAGTGCCTGTTCCGCTTCAAACAGCTTTTTAACCAGAGAAGTACTTACCGTGTCACCTATTGCCCACAAAAACTCCTCATAATCCATCGGATACATGCTTATTTTTCTTTCTTCACTGGGAATAAGAATATCCTGCACATTTTTCTTAATAGAAATTAATGACCCGGTTTCAATATAATCATACCGATGATCTTTAACCAACGATTTAATGGCCTGCCTTGCTAATGGGCATAACTGCACTTCATCGAAAATAATCAACGATTTTCTTTCATGCAGATCAACTTTATATTGCAGCTGAAGCTGTAAAAAAATATAATTCAAATCAGATATATCTTCAAAAAGCTCCCTAACCGTTCTTGAAGCTGTTGAAAAATCAATTAAAATATAGCTTTCATATTCATTCTTTGCAAAATTTTCTACAACTGTGGACTTTCCAATTCGTCTGGCGCCCTCCACTAAAAGCGCGGTTCTTCCATCAGACTCCTTTTTCCACTCTACTAGTTTTTCATAAATTTTGCGTTTGAACATACTGTTTTCCTCCTTTATTGAAAAATCCGCATTTTATTTTTCGCTAATATATATTAAATCCGCATTTTATTTTTGCGCAAAATACCGTAAAATCGCATTTTCTTTTCTTTAATATTATAGTAAAATCGCATTTTCTTCAAGAGGAGTTTATAAAGAAAGCCGACAGTTACACATGAACTGACGGCTCTCCGCATAAC
>OODK01000845.1_pt1 | contig 21918 bp, 13 predicted proteins | sample 1671371 | NCBI WGS metagenome assembly OODK01 (sample SAMN06348150, study PRJEB24527) | human gut metagenome | biome: human gut; feature: ankylosing spondylitis patient; material: feces | host: Homo sapiens | place: China | collected 2015-10 | reverse complement strand
ACCGCAGAAGTCTTGGACTGGCCGCCTGACCGTCCAAAAAAACATCCGCACCCCCTTCATGATGTTATGTAATGCTAGTTTATGGCGGATGGAAAGTTGAGGAAAGTTAAATCTGCTTCATGGGCTTCTCTCTGATCTGTATTTGTCCCGGTTCATATGTCAATCGTTTGACCTGTCGACCGGGGCAGAATCCGCTGTCCCGGTCGGCGATTTCGGCTTGTTTTCGTGAACCGGGACACTCCGGTTTCCTCAACTCATATCGTCTGGCAGACGGAATCGGCGGAATAAGGCCGATTCTGGAATTGGCACGTTGTCCCGGTTTTCGCATAAATCGATTGACATTTATACCGGGGCAACAAAAATTGTCCCGGTTTGCAAAGATCGCCCGAAATCGCGAACCGGGACAGCGGATTCTGGCCTGGCTTGAACGTCAAACGATTGATGCAGGTACCGGGACATTTTCCGCCACGAAAGTTGGGCCATAAGTCTCAAGTCCTAAAGCCCCCCTGAAAAACGGCGCTTGCCCGGACAAAGCAAAAGGGCTGGAACCTTCCGATTCCAGCCCTTTAGTTGCTGGTGCGAGTGGGGGGAGTTGAACCCCCACGAGCATACACTCACTGCCACCTGAAGACAGCGCGTCTACCATTCCGCCACACTCGCAGACAATCGCCTAACTTACACCCGGCTGGGTAATCATGCAATCTTCGGCGTGTCGCATGGGCGGCAGGGATATATCGCTTGTGGGTCTCCTGCGGGCGCCGTGATCTTTGAGGGTGGCGGCACTCCCCTCAGTCACTTCGTGACAGCTCGTCCGCAATTAAGGACGGGCCTTGCCTGCAACCTGCTGGTTCGACTATCGTCTCACCTTCGACTACAAACAGCCCACTGGGCTGTTTGCTTAACGTCTCAGCCTCAGCGGGGGAGCAGAGAGAAGTTCGGCACAAGCCGCAACGAAGGAGAAAAACTCACAACCCTGGCCGGCGCTCGCCGTTGCCGTAGAAGTGGGCCAGCGCTTCGTCGCGGAACTCATCAAAGTATCCGCCGTCGATCGAGGCGCGGATGTCGTCTAGCAGCTTCACGAAGAAATGCTCGTTGTGGATCGTGGCCAACGTAAACCCGTTGAACTCGCGGGCGCGCAGCAGGTGGTCGACGTACGCGCGCGAATAATGCTGGCATGTGTAGCAGTCGCATCCCTCCTCCAGCGGTCCGAAATCGAACTTATGCTGGGCACGCTTGATGTTGTACCGGCCGGCGCGCGTGTAAATCGCGCCGTTTCGGGCGCAGCGTGCGGGGGCCACGCAGTCGAAGGTGTCGCCGCCGTTCTCCACGCAGGCGAAAATGTCGTCCACAGAGGCGATACCCAGCACGTGGCGTGGGCGGTTTTCCGGCATCGCGTCGCAGATCCATGCACAGGTGTCGCCGATGATGCGCTTCTCGATCGCGCCGCCGATGCCCACGCCGTCGAAGTCCAGAGAGGCGATTTGCGAGGCCGCGCGTCGGCGCAGATCCTCGTAATTCGCGCCCTGCACCACGCCATACAACGCCTGATACGGCTTCCCGACTCGATCAGCCGTCAGCCGCTGGTGCTCGTCCACGCATCGGCGGGCCCAGCGGAAGGTGCGCTCCACCGAGTCCTCCTGGTAGGAGCGGGTGTTCATCAGCGTGGTGAGTTCGTCGAACGCGAACATGATGTCTGCGCCGATTTTGTGCTGGATGCCCATCGAAATCTCAGCGGAGAAACGATGTGCGTCACCATTCAGAGGCGACTTGAATGTCACGCCGTCCTCGTCCACCCAGGCCATGCGTTCCTTGCCCTTGGCGATGATGTCGTCCGACTTCATGCCGGTCACGTCCATCGCCAGCGTCTTCTTGAAGCCGACGCCCAGCGACATGACCTGGAAACCGCCGGAATCGGTGAACGTGGGCCCATCCCAGTTCATGAAGCGCGCCAAGCCGCCGGCCGCGTCCAGCACGTCCTCGCCCGGGCGCTCGAATAGGTGGAAAGCGTTGGCCAGCAGGCACTGTGCGCCTAGATCCTTCATCTGCTCGGGCAGCACGGCCTTCATCGCGGCTTGCGTGCCCACCGGCACGAAGGCAGGCGTGCGAATATCGCCGTGGGGCGTGTGAATGATGCCGGTGCGACCGTATCGAGCACCGTCGCGCCCAAGTCCGCTGGCCGTGGATGGCAGGCGGGTGATTGTCTCGAAGTGGAAGGCGCTGCGGTCGCCGGGCTGTCCGGGCTGTGCGCCCAACGGATGTTCAAGAAGGCTGATCGTCATATGTTCACTTTAGGCAGAAGGGCCAGAAAAGGGCCGGAAATTGTGAAGAACTCGGTTTCGAGGGGCGGATTTCGCCGCTCCCGAACGTCTACTTCCGCTTCAAGGGGCTCCTGGCCAAGTAGGCCGGCTGCAAAAAATGGCGGAATGGCGTTAAATGAGGGCTCTTGATACTCGGAATTGACCGCGCGAACAGCCCCTTGAAGTGCAAGTAGATGTTCCCGAAACAGGAAATCAGCCCCTCGAAGCCGAGATGCCCATAAGACTCTGCGATGATTACGCATAGACTTTCAATCAACGTTCAGAAAACCTCCAGATTAACTGCCTTTACTACTGAGGTAGCACACGAGAAGCGGCAAGGAGCAAGCGCCCAAATAGCCGCCGAACAGACGTGATAGGAATTTAGGAAAAGGAGCAGCAATGGCTGACGAATTCAACCCGCAGGGCGTCGACCAGACCCCGCAGAATAACGAAAACCCCAATAATACTGCCGATACCGGCAACATCGAGCCGAAGAACCCATTTGTAGGCGGCGCCTCGGTTGATGCCGGCAACGCCAGCGATTCCAGCGAGCAGCAAGCCCCGGTTCCCCCGGCCGCCCCCGCTGCCGATCAGCGGCCTACGCAAGCCGTTACCGACACCGCCGCCACCGAGCCCATCCCGGACTACGCCTCCGCCAAGGGCGAGAGCACGGTGGTCTCCTCCTCGCCGGCTTCTCCGGCAGCGCCGGCCGCAGACCAGACCTCGGCCACAACTCCGCTGTACCGCCCGGCCCCGGAATACGGCGCTTATGGGCCGACCCCGACTCAGGCACAGGGCCAGCAGGGCGGCCAGGCCGGCAACAATGCCCAGCCCACGCAGCAATTCCCGTTCGGCCAGCCTGCACAGCAAACCCCACAGGGCCAGCAGGGCAACCGCAACCCCTACTACACCAATAACCCGCAGCCGCAGGGTAACGGCAATCCGTTCAATCCGCCCACGCAGCCGCAGCAGAACAACGGCAACCCGTTTGCCAGCCAGTCCGGTCAGAATGGCCAGAATGGCCAGCAGCCCCAGCAGGGCGGTCTGTTCGGTTTCGGCGTTCCCGGTACCGGTACGCCGAACGGTCAAGGTCCGACCCAGCCGGGACAGCCCGGTCAGCCCGGTCAGCCCGGCCCCGCCAAGCAGGGCATGTCCAAGACGGCGAGCAACATCCTCATCGCCGTGGTCGCCGCCGTTCTGGCTGCGGCCCTCTGCCTGGGCCTCGGCTACGGTGCCCTCACCAGCGGCCTGATCACCTTGCCGACCAGCAACTCGCTTACCAACGTCAGCTCGAATAAGTCCGGCTCCGGGTCCGCCACCGCCAAGAGCGGCGAAGCCCCCGACTGGCAGACTGTCGCCAGCGATGTCTCCGGCTCCGTGGTCTCCATCCAGACCGCGTTGAGCAACGGCACCGCCAAGGGCTCCGGTGCCATCATCGACACCGAAGGCCACATCATCACCAACAACCACGTGATCTCCGGTGCCCAGCAGATTCAGGTGACGCTTGCCAACGGCAACATGTATTCCGCCACGCTCGTCGGCACTGACGCCACCACCGATCTTGCGGTCATCAAGCTCGACAACCCGCCGAGCGACCTCAAGGCCGTGGAATTCGCCGATTCCGACAAGCTCGCCGTCGGCGAGAACGTGATGGCCATCGGCAACCCGCTCGGCTACGACGACACCGCCACCACCGGCATCGTCTCCGCCCTGAACCGCCCGGTGACCGTGCCCGACGATAACAACAACGAGATCGTCACCAACGCCGTCCAGATCGACGCGGCCATCAACCCCGGCAACTCCGGCGGCCCGACCTTCAACGCGGCCGGCCAGGTGATCGGTATCAACTCGTCCATCGCCTCGACCGCCGCCTCATCCGACTCCGCCGGTTCGATCGGCATCGGCTTCGCCATCCCGTCCAACCTCGTCAAGCGTGTGGCCGACGAAATCATCAAGGACGGCAAGGTCAAGCACGTTGCCCTCGGCGTGGTCATCAAGTCCGACACGGTTGAAGCCGACGGCGTGACCCGCGGCGGCGCGACCATCACCAAGTCCAGCGCCACTGGCAGCGCGGTCGTCTCCGGCGGCCCGGCCGACAAGGCCGGCCTCAAGGAGGGCGACACCATCGTGGCCTTCAACGGCAACGCGGTGAACAACAACTACTCGCTGCTTGGTTACGTTCGTGCCGCGGCTTTGGGAGACAAGGTGACGCTGACCATCGTGCGCGACGGCAAGACCATGGATGTGGACGTGACGCTCGATCAGGAGGAGTCGTCGGTGAACGGTTCGTCCAGCTCCGATTCCAACGGCAACAGCCAGAATAAGCAGAACAACCAGAATGGCAATGGCCAGAACGGTTACGGTAACGGTAACGGCAATGGCAACAGCGATGGCGGCACCGGTGACGGCGGCGGCTTCTCCGACCCATTCGGCCTGTGGTAAAGCCGACTCGACAACGTCACACGGTGTTGAGCGGTAACCGCTGAACACCGTGTCAGACAAGCAAAGGCCCGTGGCAGTGAGCAAACTCCTGCCACGGGCCTTTCGTATGCGCTATTGTGCCCTGCGCCCATGCCGCCAACGTAGTTTCGATATCCGGCATGTCGCACAACGCTCGTTGATAGGGTAGGTCAAGCACTGAGTTCGGGCGGTGCTCCGAACAAAGCGCATAATTCAATACAAAACTGAACATTTCTTTACGCCGTGTATCGGAAGGTCGCGCGGGAGCCGAGCAAAGCGAAGCCCCAGGCAAAGCCGCCGGTGGGTTAACAAGGCGTGACCGCAGCGCCGATTGCGCGGGCCACGCTTGCCGTACCGCAATCGACTCCGTATACGAGCGTAAGGAGCAATGATGGGCGCACTCATCAGATTCTTCACCAAAATTCTCGACATCTGCAAGCTTGTGCCGATGCTTCCGGTCGTCGTCATCGCCGCAATTCCGCTGGCTTTACTGGGCGATTGGCGTCCGTGGGGCAATGCGATGGCGATTCCGGTACTTGGCAATCCGGGCTTCGGCCAGTGGCTGGTTATCGCATTGGTGCTGATTATCGTGATTGACACTGTGCGCGGCATGATTGACGATTTGCGTCATGGGCAGGTTGGAGTCGATGTGCTGGCCGTGGTCGCGATCCTCTCCACCGTGGCCGTCGCCGAATACTGGGCAAGTTGGGCGGTGACGCTGATGATCACGTCCGGCGAGGCCATTGAGGAATACGCTCAAGCCAAGGCGCAGCCTGACCGCGCTGATGGAGGCCGCGCCGCAAACCGCGCACGTCGTCAACCTGCCTGGCGTGGGGCGTGGGTTTGCTGCCGGTAAGGGCGATTCGTCCGATGGCTTCCGGCGTGTGGGCTTGGCATCGGCTGCCGCCGCCGCGCACCGCTTCGACACGGTGCCGGTCGAGCAGGTGCAGCTGGGCGACGTACTCATGGTGTTGCCGGGCGAAACTGTGCCGGTTGACGGCGAGCTGCTGTCCGGCACGGCCACGCTCGACCTGAGCAATATCAACGGTGAGCCGGTGCCGCGTGAAGTGTTCGCCGGCGCCCGCGTGATGTCCGGCGCGGTGAACGGCTCGACTGCATTGACCATGCGTGCCACCCAGGTGGCCGCCGATTCGCAGTACCAGCGCATCCTCGAGCTCGTGGCCTCCGCGCAGGAGTCGCGCCCGGCCGTGGTAAAAACCGCCGACCGCTTGGCTGTGCCCTTTACCGTGCTCTCGCTGATGATTGCCGGCATCGCATGGGCGATGTCCGGGGTGCCGACGCGATTCGCCCAGGTGCTGGTGCTGGCCACGCCCTGCCCGCTGCTCATCGCCGCACCGGTGGCGTACATCGCCGGAACCGGACGCCTCGCCGCAGCCGGCGTGCTTATCAAAGCGCAGGACGTGCTGGAAAACCTTGGCCGCGTCACGCAGGTGTTCTTCGACAAGACCGGTACGCTCACCGTCAAGCAGCCGCAGGTCGTGCGCGTCGAGATGCTGCCCGGTGCCGCAACCCGTCTCAACGAAGACCATGTGCTGATGATGGCCGGCGTGGTGGAAAGCTACTCGGTGCACATCCTGTCCAAAGGCATCGCCAAGGCCGGAACGGAGGCGATGGCCCGATTGCGCCAGCGGTTCGAGGATGGTCAGCGGCTCTGCCCCGAGCCGGAGGCCAGCTGGCCCGGCCATGGACGGGAGTATCCGGTCATCAAGAATATCAATGAAGATGCCGGCAAAGGCGTTTCCGGCGAGGTGAACGGACATGCGGTGCGCGTTGGCCGGCTGTCTTTCGCGGCCGCCGGGGAGGAAGGATTCTTGGCGGTCGATCGGACCGCCCCCAGTCGGTCTGAGGATGACCTGCGCACACGATTTGGGCTGCTTCAGCCGGACGAAATGGCGTCGTATGTGTCTGTTGATGGTCAGCTGATCGCGCGCATCGTGCTGCGCGATGTGCCGCGCGCCAACGCCAAGGCAGCGCTCGCCAAACTGCATGAGTTGGGCGTCACCAAGCTCGCCATGCTTACCGGTGACAAGCGGGCTTCCGCCAATATCATTGCCAGCGAAGTCGGCATTGACGAGGTTCACGCCGAACTGTTCCCGGAGGATAAGGTAGCCGCAGTCAAGGCCGCTACAGGAGCCGGCAAAACCGTCACGATGATGGTCGGTGATGGTGTGAACGATGCCCCGGTGCTCGCCGTCGCCGATATCGGTGTGGCCATGACCGACGGCACATCCACCGCCGCTTCCGAAAGCGCTCAGGTGGTCATTATGAATGACAATATCGCCGCCGTGCCGCGCGCCATCGCCATTGCACGCCGCACCAAGCGCGTGATGCTTCAAGCCGTAATCGCGGGCCTTGTGCTTGCCACCATCGGCATGATTGCCGCCGCGTTCGATCTCATTCCGGTCGTCGTCGGCGCATTCCTCCAGGAGGCCATCGACGTGGTGAGCATCCTCTGGGCTCTCACTGCTTTGATTGATCGGGACTGATTAAGATAAACCGGAATTGATTGGAGCCGCATCCGGATTATGTGCAATATAACAATTTGATATCAATATTTTGTGTGTGCTTACCGGATGCGGGTGCCGTAGGTGGTAGTCTATTAGACTAAAGGCTGTTTGCAGCATCATTTAGGGGCATTGAGGCCTTTGCCAGAGGAGTCGATATGTCAGAGGGTGAGGAAGAGCTCAATGTGGGCGCAGTCCGTTTGGAGGAAGTGGCATCGGCGGCTAATGTATCGCTGTCCACTGCGTCCAAGGCCTTGCGTGGAAAGCCTCACGTCAGCGAGAAAACCCGTATTCGAGTGATTGATGCTGCGCGGAGGTTGGGTTATAGCGCCGCAGAAGCTATGGCATCGATGGCAAGGTTAAGCGTCAGGGATTCTCACGGCATGCAGGATTTTCGCGTTGGCACCATTGGCGTTGATATGAAAGGCGTCTTTTCTCCGACCATTCTTATTGGAGCGGAGAATGCGTTTCAAGCGCGCTCAGCCGCAGCGCTACTGTTCAATGCGTCAGGCAATGAGGCATTGTTCCACAGTGGTATTGAACGAATGTTGGTGCAAGGAGTGTCGGGACTGTTGATTATCAGCAGGTGTACGGATCCGGTGCCATACTACGTGGATTCTCCGGTACCTGTGGTCTACGCCTATGGCCCGTCCCGTGATCCCGATGATTGTTCCGTGGCACAAGACAATGTGGAATCAGGGTGTTTGGCCGTTCGCCACCTTCTTTCCTGCGGGCGCACTCGTATTGCGATTATTGCTGGCGACTCCGAGTACTCGGTTACACATGAACGGATGCGGGGTGCGCTCAAGGCCTTGCATGATGCTGGATTACAGTTGGCTGGCGAAGCGCGGTTCGGTCCATGGGAAGCGGAATGGGGGCGCGCCGCTGCCCGTCTGCTGCTCAATGACGGTGCTGCATTCGACGCAGTGATATGCCAAAACGATGTGCTGGCTCGTGGCTGCATCGAGGAATTGGAACGTAACGGATGTCGCGTGCCGCAAGACGTAGCGGTTATCGGGCACGACAACAGTCCGGATTATGTGTCGTACGCGCATCCGTTGCTTACTTCTATTGATGACAACAACGAAATGCTGGGGCGTCAAGCTGCCCTATGCCTACTGGATGCGATTGCGGGGCATCCTCACCATGGTGTGGAGCGTGTGCCGGTGAAGCTAATCCAACGCGAGTCAACGTTGCCGTTGGATTGATAACGTCACCGGATAGGCGGCAGCAGCCGGTTCACATCTTGCGTGGCATCATCCAGACCTTTGCGAATATCATTGATGCCGGAATCCTGTACAAGGCCGTGAACGTCGATGTTGCTTTGTTCGCTCAACGCTTGGCCGCGTACGCGCATGCTATGGATAAATCGTCCGACCTTGCGTGCGTAGTCGGGCAGCTTGTCGGGGCCTACCAGCACTAAAGCGATGACAAGAATCACCATGAGTTCCGTGCCCGAAATGCCGAACAACATATTATTCTCCTTCTGCAGTTATTGTTGCAGGGGCTTCCTGTTTGCCGGTGCGCTTGGCTTTGCGCGCCGCGCGAAATGGTAACGCGGCGCGCATTTTATGTAAAAGTTTGAGAAGTTTGGGTTCTTCGCCCGCCGCGCGCATGACTTTCCATAGCTGGATGTGCTCGTATACTGCGCATACGGCTATGGCTGCGAAATAGATTGCGATGATGGGCAAAGCGAGTGCGCATAATGTTCCTGGGTCGCCGGTTGGCGTGGCCACGGCCGCGAAGATAAACGCTATGACCGTTGCGAGACGCCACTGCTTCAACCATGTTCGTGTTTCGACCGCATTCATCATCGTCAATGCCGCCATAACTACGGGTAGCAGGAATGAGAGGCCGAAAGCGACTGTCATGCGCAGAATGAAATCAAAATAGACGTCGGCGCTGAGCAATGTGGCGGTGTTTGCGGGGGCAAAGCCGGTAAGGATCGCCACCGCTTGGGGCAGCAGATACCATGCCAGTCCGGCTCCGGTGAGGAACAGCGGCACTGAGGCTCCGATGAATGTAACCGCGGTCCAGCGCTCTTTGCGCTTCAACCCTGGATTAATGAATGCCCACACTTGGTATGACCACCACGGGCAGGAGGCCGTCAGACCAAGGAAGAACGCAATCTCCAGCTTTACGTTGAATGCGGAGACCACGCCATTGAATGTGATGCTCATCAGTCCCTGTTGCTGCCCGGCCGCCGTCAGGAACGGTTGTTGCAGGATACGAAACACCTGATCGCTGAACATCCATCCCACTATCGACATGATGATGATGCCGGCAATGGCCCGAACAAAGCGTTTGCGAAATTCGACAAGATGATCGGCCAGAGGCATCACCGCATCGGGGTTGCGGGGCTTGCGCGTTTTGGACTTGCGCCCTACACCCCGCTTCCACCGGCGTGTAGGGTGTTGCGCACCCGCGCTGGCCTGCTGCGTGGCCTCGTGTGAGTGATCGATGAGATCGTCGAGGTCAAGATGTGTATCCCGATCGCCGGGATGCATCGCCGGTGCAAGGGGTGCCGGAAGCGCGGGGTTTCCGGGAACCGTGCTCATCGCTGTTCGGCTCCGGTTGCTGTAGTCGGGGCGGCGGTGGCGTTCATCGTGACGGCTTGGGGTACGGCGGGAGCGGGAGCCGGTGCTGCCGCCGGAGCTGGGGCAGGGGCGTCGCTGACTGTATTGACGGTTTGTTGTGTTGCCGGGTCATCGGTCTTGGTCTCGGCACGGAAAATCTTCATCGATTGGCCAATGCTTTTGGCTAGCTCAGGGAGCTTCTTCGCGCCAAACAGCAGCACGATGATAAGTAGAATGATAATGAGCTCGGTGGGGCGAAGATTAGGCATGATAGTATGTCCTTCCAATTTCTGTGTTGTGACAGGGGAAGGGTATACCTCATTAACGCACCAATTTATCAGTATAGCGAGGAATGGTGTGTTGTTCAAGTTGAAGTGCGGTGTTGCGTTTGAGCTGCTTGTGAGAGTTGCTCGGGAACATGTTAATTTGAATGCATTTACTGTGTTATTGGTGAGCATATGTGTTTGGGTTCGTTGGTTTTCGCAAGAGGAAAACAAAAGGAAAATTACGAAAATAGCATGGCTGGAAATGCTGATAAAGACTGATTTTCATTGGTATTGTGCGCTACGAAAACCAGAGAAAAAATGAGTGAGTCGCTTTCTTTGACGCATGGTGAGAATCGTCTGTTTGAGTTATTGTGAACGCGCACAACGAAGACAAGCGGCATGGAGGGCGCGCAAAAACTCGAATAATCGCATATGGTAACTGTTTGCTTTACCGTCATCTCTCCCATACATACATGACGACGGGGACGCACCACAATGATGTGATGGTAAAACGGGCAGTACCAGACGATTCCGAGTATGTGTGTGCCATCCACTGACGCATCTTACCTGCGTCGTCGGGCCATTGAATGGATTAAGTGCATTGAATGGTTGCGAATGCGGCAGAGTGTCTTCGTCCGTCATGCCTCGCAATGAACGCGCGGCAGTCCAACGAAGGAGCAAGATGAGTTCAACGGAAGCAACAAACGGCATCTCTCGCCGTGCTGTGCTCGCAGGCGCGGCCGCCATCGGCGGCACCATCGCCGTGGCGAGTGCATTGGGTACAGGAGTGACAACGGTGCAGGCAGCGCCATCCGTCGCTGGCACGGCAGGTGCAACGGGCGCGAACGGCGCGGGCGGCGTGGCCGTTCCCGCAGCGCAGCGCACCACGAAAAGCGCGAAGACCATTACCGACGCGCCCGCTCTGCCGGGCTGGAAGGTAGCTCCGTTCCCTCTGCGGAACGTCGCCATCACCTCGAACAGCGTGTTCGATCGTGCCAAGGAAGGGATGCTCGACTATGCACGCAACTATCCGGTAGACCGCTGGCTGGTTTGCTTCCGTGCGCAGGCGAACCTGCTGCCTAAGGACAACACGACGCAGCCTTCCGGTGGCTGGGAGAACTTCCCCAGCGGCTCGCTAGACAAGGCTGTTGAACAGCAATGGGGCGATGCCGAATACACGCGTGGCCAGAACAAGAACGGTGCTGATGGTCTGTTGCGCGGCCACTTTGCCGGACATGCATTGCACATGCTCTCCCAAGCGTATGCCGAAACGGGGGAGGAAGCGATTCTCAACAAGATCAACGAGTTCGTCTCCGGCCTGAAGGAATGCCGAGATTCCCTGCGCGAGATGAAGTATAACGGCAAAGCCCGCTACAGCCACCCCGGCTTCCTTGCCGCCTATGGCGAGTGGCAGTTCAAGGCATTGGAGGAATATGCTCCCTATGGCGAGATTTGGGCACCGTGGTACACGGAGCACAAGATTCTTGCCGGTCTGATTGCCGCTTACGAGTTTGCCGGTAATGCCGACGCGCTCGACCTGGCTGAAGGCATCGGACATTGGACCTATGCGCGTCTGAGCAAATGCACCAAAACCCAGCTGCAGAAGATGTGGGACATCTACATCGGTGGTGAATACGGCGGCATGAATGATTCGCTGGTGGATTTGTACAACGTCTCCAAGGACAAGGACCGTAGCGAATTTCTTAAGGCCTCCGCATTTTTCGACACTGACAAGCTCATTGACAACTGTGGTGCTGGTGTCGATATCCTCAACAACTTGCACGCCAACCAGCACATTCCACAGTTCGTCGGTTACGCCAAAGACGCGGCCATGGGCGACGCGGATATCGATGCTGATGCTCGTGCGCGTTATCTCAAGGCCGTTGAGGGGTACTGGGGCATGATTGTGCCCGGCCGTATGTATGCTCACGGTGGTACTGGCGAAGGCGAGATGTGGGGGCCGGCACATACTGTGGCCGGCGATATCGGCAAGCGCAACGCGGAATCCTGCGCGGCATACAACATGCTCAAGGTGGCTCGCTATCTGTTCTTTATCGAACAAAAACCTGCCTACATGGACTATTATGAGCGCACGATTCTCAACCATATTCTCGGAGGTAAGTCCCGTGACCTCGATTCCGGCACGGCCCTCACGCCGGGCAACTGCTACATGTACCCAGTGAATCCGGCTACGCAGAAGGAATATGGTGATGGCAACATCGGCACTTGCTGTGGCGGCACCGCTTTGGAAAGCCACTCGAAGTACCAGGATTCCATCTACTTCCACTCGACGGACAACAAGGAACTGTACGTCAATCTGTTCACAGCTTCCACACTCGACTGGACCGACACCGGCCTGAAGCTCGCACAGGAAACCAACTATCCGGAGGAGGAGACCTCGACGATTTCCATTACGGCCGCGCCGAAGAGCGCCGTCACCTTCCGCATCCGCATCCCCGCGTGGAGCAAAGGTGCGAAGATCGAGGTGAACGGCAAGGCTATAGATGGCGTCACCGCTGGCGAATACGCCACCGTGGCCGGCAGCTGGAAGGTCGGGGACAAGATCGTCGTCACCATCCCGCTGCAGCTGCGCACCGAGTCGACTGATGACCGCAAGGACATCCAGACGCTGTTCTACGGTCCCACGGTGCTCAACGCGCTCAACCCATCCACCAAGTTCATCCAACGCGGCTTCTACGAGCGCAACGGCTTGGATGGCACCATCAAACTGGGCGTACAGAAGAAGGAAGGCACGAAGAACTACTTCATCATTGACGGCGACGAGTTCGAGCCCGCCTACAACGGCGACAACACCCCGTACCACATGTACTTCCAGCGCAAGGACGAGTATGTGGGCTTCGCAGGCAAGCTCACCGATGTGCTGAACCCGAAGCGCCCGGCTGCACAGGACCGTAGCGAGAGCACGCTGATGGATGACATCTGGGCGGGCGCGCCGTTCAAGGACCGTGCCGCCTTCATCAAGAAGGTGCAGGAGGTCACGAAGACCTATCAAGACGAGGGGCTGCTTTCCAGTCGTGATCGTCAGGTGGTTCTGCTTGCCTCCGCTCGCGCCAAGATGAGCTGACGTTTTCCTGCGACCAAACCGTCTCCCGTAGTGCACGACACGGCGGGAGATGAGTGATACAAACCATAACGCCTAACAGAAAGAATATTATGACCATCGAAAGCACTACTTCGGCCGTGAAGGGCGGTGTGGCGAAACGATTCGCCGCACTGTTCGTAGCTGCGGCCACGCTGCTGGCTGGCGGTGTCTTCTCCGTATCGGCCGCGCCGAGTGCACTGGCGGACGACGCTGAAACGAATGTTGCGCTCAATGCAGAAAAAGGCAACGACAATGCACCAGACGTTCAGGTCAGCTATGTCACTGGCTGGAACAGCACTGCTGCCATCAATGACGATAGCTTGGACGGCAACGCCAGCTATGGCGGTTGGGGCACTTGGGGCAACACCAGTGCCAGCGAAACTGCCACTTACACATGGAATCGCGCCGTGACCACGTCCAAGTCTGTGGGCTACTACTGGACGAACGTCAAGACCGGTGATGGTGGCGTGCCGCTGCCCAAGGATGTCTCGATTGAGTATCTCAATGCTGATTCCGGCCAGTACGAGACCGTGCCGAACCTGAAGGTGGACAAGACATTCCCCGCCGACGACGAGCTCGACGCCACCAACCCGGTGTATGGTCCGTATACCTACACCTTCGACCAGGTCACCACCAAGTCCATGAAGCTTGTGGTGAACAAGAAGGCCAATGACAACAAGGGTATTACCGTCACTGAGTGGCAGGTGTTTGGTACCAGCGCTGCACTACCAGTGGATCCGGGCGACCCAGGTGCTTTCTTAGACGTGCAGCAAGTTGCCGTGCGCACCACGCCGGGCGTGGACCCGACCTCGAAGTTGCCTGCAGAAGTGTGGGCGACACCTCAAGATGGTCCCAGCATTAAGGTTCCAGTGACTTGGGAAACCGTTCCGGCCGACGCTTATGCTACAGCTGGTACTACCGCCGAAGTCAAGGGCACTACTGCTGCCGGTACCTATGACAACATCAAAGTTGCGGCCGGTCAGGCGACGGCCACTATTGGTGTCTACGACCAGCTCAACACCGAGGTGACCGACGCGGAGTACGTCTCCACCATCACCGCTCCCGGTGTCAAGCCGGTATTGCAGGATACCGTGGCGCTGACCTACGCTGACGGCTCGGTCGAGTCGGGTCACAAAGTGACTTGGGACAGTATCCCGGCCGCCGAGTATGCTGAAGCCGAACAGGTCGGCTTCGTGGAAGGCTCTATCGAGGGTGTCGGCAATATCAAGGCGGAAGGCACGTTCTTCGTCGTCGCGCCTTCCGACCCGAAAGCCCAGCCGATTGTTGCTATCGATTTCGACTCCGCGGCCCCCGGCTCCGGCTGGTACACCACTGCCCCGAAGTTCACCATCACCGCGCAGCGCGGCGTCTCCACCGTGCCGATAAAGACGATCGAGTACAAGATCGGCAAGGGCGAGTGGACCAGTGGCAAGGGCCCGATCAGCGTGACCGCGCAGGGTTCCGTGACCATTTCCGCCCGTGCCACCGATGAAAACGACAACAGCCGCGAGGTCTCCCAGACCATCAAGGTCGACACCAACGTGCCGGTGGTCACCGCTAAGCAGGAGAGCAAGAACGGCAACGATGTGGTCGTCTCTCTCACCGCTGATGACGGTGCCGCAGGCTCCGGCGTGACCCGTGTGCTGTACTCCACCGGCCCGTCCAGCAACCCGAAGTCCAACGAGAACACGATGTGGGGCACCTACACCGACGAGGACAAGGTGAAGGTGCAGCTCTCCGCTGACCACGACACTTACGTGCACTTCTATGCGCAGGATGCCGCCGGAAATGAGTCCGACTACGCCAACATCAATCTCGGCAAGGGCGAAGCCGTGACCCCGACCCCGACTCCGTCTGTGGATTCCGTTGCCGTCTCCGGTGATGGTGTCAAGGATGGCAAGCTGGCGCTGGTCGCTGGTGATACTGCCCAGTTGTCGGCCGAGGTGAAGGTGACCGGTGATGCGGCCAAGACCGTGGCCTGGAAGTCCTCCGACGCGAAGGTCGCTACTGTGGACAAGGATGGCAAGGTGACCGCCGTTGCCGAAGGTACGGCGACCATCACCGCCACCTCCACGGTTGACGAGAACAAGTCCGCGTCCGTCGAAGTCACGGTAACTAAGCCCGAGGCTCCGGTTCCGCCTGCCACCGATGAGGAGCGCAAGCCTCTTGCCGACAAGATCGCCGCTGTTGAGAGTGAGAAGCTCAACCAGAACGACTACACGGCTGATTCGTGGAAGGCATATGCGGATGCACTTGCTGCCGCAAAGCAGGTAGTCAAGGATCCGGCCGCAACCGCACCGCAGGTGACCGCTGCGCTCAACAAACTCACTGCCGCACACGATGGTCTCGCCAAGAAGGATAGCGGCGAAAAGCCTGAACCGCAGAAGCCCGGTCAGCAGAAGCCTGGGCAAAACCAGAAGCCTGACCAGCAGCAGAAGAACGCTACTACCACTGCCCCCACGGGTAGTGCGGTGGCTGCCGTTGCTGCGGCCGTAGTTGTGCTCGGCGCGGCTGGCGCCGGTCTGGTTATCTGGCGCAAGCGCCGTGCCTGACGTGAGGCTATTGCCCCTAGGCTAATAACAACCCAATAATTGAATACAGGTCTTATACCTGAAGTTGATCTGCGTCGCACTGGCTTGAACCCGAATCGATGTTCGGGCTAAGCCTGTGCGGCGCATTTCGTTGCGGCTGTGTTGCTCATAATCCGGTATCGGAGTTATTCATTAGGTCGGTTTGACGTTTATTAGGTCGGTCCTTGGTCGGAGCGGCCCTTGAACCCCCGCCGTTCCAAGGGATGGCTTCAGCACCCTCCGACCTAATGAACGAAGAAATGACCTAATGAATGCAATCGAGGTCGTAAAGAGCCGTTGGAGGTGACATCTTCAGTGTCATCAAGGCCCGAATTCAATTTGTAAGTGCAACGCTCGTCTTTGGGTGGCTTGTCTTCGAGAGTACCTTGCCGAGCTCTCGATACCAAACCTCGTTGGGCGTTTCCCAGTCCAGGACCTTCATGGGGGTGTCGTTGATCTCGTCCACGATGGCCTGCAGGTCCTCGTCCGTCAGGCCGTCGAAACTGGTTTTCTTGGGCAGGTAGCGGCGGATGCGTCCGTTGCGGTTCTCGTTCGTGCCGCGCTGGTATGAGGAGTAGGGGTCCGCATGGTAGGTGAGCATGCCGAGGGCCTCGTCCACGAGCAGGTGGCAGGAGGACTCCGTGCCGTTGTCCCAGGTGCGGTCGATGCGCGCGGGCGCGGGGATGTCCTTGTAGATGTCGTATTCGGCGCGCGCCGTGGCCGGCGCGCTCTTGTCGGGGATGAGGCGGGCGAACAGGCGGCGGCTCTTGCGTTCGACCTGCGTGTCGATGCACCGTTTCGAGGGGGCCGTGCCGATGACGGTGTCGGACTCGAAATGGCCGAACTCATGCCGCGAGTCGACACGTTTGGGCCGCTGGGCGATGGGCACGCGCATCGGGATGCGCGGCCCCTTCGACCTCCTGCCCTTGGCGCGCGTGCGGCGCCGCTTGCCTCTGGGCAGGTACTGCCTGAGATCCAGGATCCTCTGCGGCTTGGCGTAGATCCACTGGTAGAGGCACTCGTGGCTGACCCTCATGCGCGGGTCGTCGGGGAACTCGACCGCGAGCCGTCCCTCGATGCGTTCGGGCGTCCATCCCTTGCGCAGCGCGGTCATGACCCATGCGAGCAGCGGGTCGTACGCCATGCGCCTGGGCTTGCGCGGTTCACGCGCGCGTTGTTCGGCCTTGCGCTGCGCGGTCATCGCCGAATAGAACGGACGGCACGTCCACGGCCCCGTCTTCAAGCGTTTCGGCCGGTACGGCCGGTACGAGTCGTTCTCATTGGACGCGAACCACAATCCGCGTTTCAGCTCGCGGCTGACCGTGGCCTTGTCGCGGCCGATCCTCAGGGCTATCTGGCGCACGCCGAGCCCGTCCCTGTTGCGCAATTCGTCGATCCGGATCCGTTCCTCTGCCGACAGGTGGGAATAAGCTTTCATATCGAGCGCAGCACTTTCTCTTCGGTTGTGGACTTGAACACTTCCAACCATAGAGCGGGTGTTGCGCTTCTATTTAGAACTCAGGAGGGATTCGCCGGTTGTGCAGTATTGTTATTGTTCTGCGGCGGCTCTTTACCGTCGGCCTTCCAGCCAATCGAGGGCGGAAGTGACGCGGATTCCTTGTGAGACGTAACTTTGCTCAACCCGACTGGTTACGTACTGTTGCTCACACGGTATGCCGAGAACATTGCCAATTAAAGTAAGGTGCCGGGCGAACCGGTCATGGTAGGTTTGCCCGGATTTGATTTCGATCATCAGGCGATGATTCGGATCGGTGAAATCCAACAAATCCACCTCGACCTTGCTGGCATCGCGGTAGAAGAATAATTGTGGCTCCTGATTGGCGTTCAAATGCTGTTTCATGGTTTCCGCAATGATGAGGTTTTCAAATATATCGCCGAACTTGGGGTGCGCAACCAGTGCTTCGACCGTCCGAATGCCCAAGAGATGGCACAGCAAGCCAGTGTCATAAAAATAGAGTTTCGGCGTTTTGACCACCTGTTTGCGTGCGTTCGTGTAGAACGGCATGAGATGGAATGCGATGTAACTTGATTCCAGAATCGACATCCATGCCTTTACGGTTCGCGGACTTACACCAAGTTCATTGGCGATGTTGGTGTAGTTTATGAGTGCTCCGGAACTGAGTGCGCAAAGAGTCAAGAATCGGCGGAAGTCAGCCAAATTGCGTACATCAAGATATTCGGAAACATCACGTTCGATATAAGTGTCGATGTAGTTCGAGAAGAACAGATTGAGCGGCATTCTCGTGTCGTAAATGCGTGGATAACCGCCTTGCAGCATAAACGTATCCGGAGTAAGGGCCTGATTCGCCTTGCATGCTTCTTGGAATGAGAACGGCAATAACTTGACCAATAGGGAAACCCATAATCTGACATTAGCAGTGCTCGTAGGTTTCCCAAACGCACAAACTATGGCCTAATACACAGAATTCCCACCACTCTCCCTCTGTCGCAACGGAAGGCTTTGCGTTAGGCTAGAGCGCGTGACTGAATCCGTGAATACTGAACTCCGCATTGCTGTAATCGGCGCTGGCCCGGCCGGCGTCTACTCATCCGATATCTTCCTGCGCCAGCTCAAGAAGCTGGGCGAAGAACTTGGCCTCGGCACCGAAGCGCGCATCGACCTGTTCGAGAAGCTGCCGGTGCCGTTCGGCCTGGTGCGTTACGGTGTGGCCCCGGACCACCCGTCCATCAAGTTCATCGCCTCCGCGCTTGAGAAGACGCTCGACAACCCGAACATCCACCTCTACTGCGACGTGGAATTCGGCAAGGACGTGACTCTTGACGACCTGTTGGCCCGTTACGACGCCGTGCTGTTCGCCACCGGCGCGGTCAAGGACAAGCCGCTGAACCTGCCCGGTGCCGACCTTGAAGGCGTGTACGGCGCCGCCAAGTTCGTCGAATGGTATGACGGCTACCCCACCGGTGCCCGCGAATGGCCGCTTACGGCCGAGAACGTCGCCGTGATCGGCGGCGGCAACGTGGCCATGGACGTGGCCCGCGAACTCATGCGCAACGCCGACGACCTCAAGGCCAAGACCGACATTCCGGACAACGTGTACGAGGGCATCGGCCAGAACAAGGCCAAGGTGCTCCACCTGTTCATCCGCCGTGGCGTGGCCCAGGCCAAGTTCAGCGTGCAGGAACTGCGCGAGATGGAGAAGCTGCCCGGCGTGCAGCTCATCATCAACGAGGACGACTTCGATCTGGACGACGAGACCATCGAGGTGGCCGGCAAGGACAAGCTCACCCGCCAGATGGTCGAGGAGCTGTTCGCCGTCCGCGAGATGGCCGAAGACATGGAAGATGACGGCGACGTCGACTTCGAAGGCAACCCGGCCGACCGCAAGTACTACGTGCACTTCAACTCCGCCCCCACCGAGATCCTCGGCGAGGACGGCAAGGTCAAGGCCATCCGCGTGGAGCGCACCGAAACCGGTGCCGACGGCAAGATGCACCGCACCGGCGAGTTCACCGACTACCCGGTCGAGGCCGTCTACCACGCCATCGGCTACAAGCCCGCCGAAGCTCCCGGTATCACCTACGACGAGCACGGCGCCCACCTGGCCAACGCCAACGGCGACGGCCGCATCACCACCGAGGCCGACGGCGGCAAAGTGCGCGACCGCCTGTACGCCACCGGTTGGGCCAAGCGCGGCCCGGTGGGCCTGATCGGCTCCACCAAGTCCGATGCGCTCGCCATCGTGACCAACATGCTCGAGGATCTGGCCAAGGCCGCTGAAGGTGGCCGTGTGGCAGCCGACCGCGACCCCGAATCCATCGACCGACTGCTGGCCGAGCGCGGCATTCGCCCGATCGACTTCGCCGGCTGGAAGAAGGTCGACGCTTTCGAGCGCGCCGAGGGTGCCAAGGAAGGCCGCGAGCACAAGAAGGTCATCGAGCCCGACCAGATGCGCGAGCTCGCCCACGCCTGACGGCCCGCCCACGCCCGTCCGGCATTCGTCCGGCATTCGTCCGGCATTCGTCCACCCGGCCGCGCCCCGTGCGGACGCGGCCGGGCTCGGGGCCGGACGGGCCGGGCGAATATGGGACATTTCTCGCGGCGCATATCCAGCAATCATTCAGCCTGCGATTTTAGTGTGTGCATTATGGATGCCAAAGTACGGGTGCACGGCCATTTCAACGGCCTGAAAACAACGCTGCTGTTTGCCCTGATGTGGGCCATCATCATGCTGATTTGGTGGGCCACGGGCGGCAGTCGGCAAACCCTGAGCATCTATATCGTCATCGGCCTGATTACCACGTTCGGCACCTACTGGTTCTCCGACAAACTCGCCATCGCCTCCATGGGCGCGCGGGAAGTCAGCGAGCAGGAAGCCCCGGAGATCTACCAGATTGTGCGTGAACTGAGCGCCAAGGCCGGCAAGCCGATGCCTCGCATCTACATCGCCCCCACCATGAGCCCGAACGCCTTCGCCACCGGGCGCAACGAACGGCACGCGGCCGTCTGCTGTACCCAAGGCATCCTGCAGATTCTCAACGCCCGTGAACTGCGTGGTGTGCTGGGCCACGAACTTATGCACGTGTACAACCACGACATCCTGACTTCCGCCATCGCCTCTGCCATGGCCACCGTCATCTCCTACCTAGGCTATTCGCTGATGTATTTCGGCGGCGGTTCGCGAGACGACCGCGACAGTTCCGGTGGCCTCGGCCTGATCGGCGCATTGCTGAGCGTGATTCTCGCGCCGATCGCCGCGTCTTTGATCCAGATGGCCATCTCCCGCACCCGCGAGTACGACGCCGATGAAGACGGCAGCCTGCTTACCGGCGATCCCGAGGCCCTGGCTTCCGCACTGAACAAGATTTCCTACGGCGCGCAGACCACGCCGATGCGCAAAACCGCCGGCACCCAGTCCGTCTCCGCAATGATGATCGCCAACCCGTTCTCCGCGGTCGGCTTCTCGCGCTTGTTCTCCACACATCCGCCGACCGATGAGCGCATCGCGCGCCTCATGCAGATGGCCAACGAAATGAACGGCACGCCGATCGCTCCGCCCACCTACTCCACGCGCGTCGGCAGGTGACGTGCTAGGATAACTACTCGTACCTCGTTTGGCTGAGCATGCTCGTCACGTGAGGTGCAGCAGCCGTAAGGCATGCGGACATAGTTCATCGGTAGAATGAAAGCTTCCCAAGCTTTAGAGGCGGGTTCGACTCCCGTTGTCCGCTCCATTGATTTTCAATGATTTTCATTATTTCCGGGAAAGTGTCGCGCATGATCGCAAAACTACGCGCTATTTGAGCGCTTTGCCCGCGGAACCCAGCTGCCGGCAAGCCTCGACCACGCGGGCGGACATGGAATCCTCGGCCTTACGGCCCCAAGAACGCGGATCGTAGAACTTCTTCTCGCCCACTTCGCCGTCGATTTTCAGCACCTTGTCGTAGTTCTCGAACACGTGGTCGGCGATTGGACGGGTGAAGGCGTACTGGGTATCGGTGTCGATGTTCATCTTGATCACGCCGTAGCTTACAGCTTCGGCGATTTCTTCCGGGCGTGAACCGGAGCCGCCGTGGAACACCAGCTCAAACGGCTTGCCGTTGGGGAAATCGACTATGCCGGCCGCGCTAGGCAACTCGCCTTCGGCCACCGCGCGCGCCACACGCGCCTGAATGTCGCCGAGTAGCGACGGACGCAGCTTGACCACGCCGGGCTTGTAGGCACCATGTACATTGCCGAATGTGAAAGCGGCCATGTACCGGCCACGTTCGCCCAAACCCAGTCGGCGGGCGACTTCGAGGCCATCTTCCGGAGTGGAATACAGCTTTTCATTGATTTCGGCGGAGTGACCGTCTTCCTCACCGCCGACCGCGCCGATTTCGATTTCGAGCACGGTGTGCGCCTTCTGCGACTTGTCGAGCAGTTCCTCGGCGATGTCCAGATTTTCCTTGAGCGGCACGGTGGAGCCATCCCACATATGCGACTGGAATGTAGGCTCCTGGCCTCGTGCCACCTGATCGGCCTCATGCGCGAGCAGAGGACGCGCCCACTCATCCAGATACTGCTTGGCGCAGTGGTCGGTGTGCAGGGCGATGGTGATGTTCGGGTATTTCGCAGCCACTTCATGTGCGAAAGCCGCCA
>OODK01000837.1_pt1 | contig 22115 bp, 14 predicted proteins | sample 1671371 | NCBI WGS metagenome assembly OODK01 (sample SAMN06348150, study PRJEB24527) | human gut metagenome | biome: human gut; feature: ankylosing spondylitis patient; material: feces | host: Homo sapiens | place: China | collected 2015-10 | reverse complement strand
CTGCTTGTCGGCGAAACTGTAGTTTCGCGACAGCCTCAAGCGGGAGAAACCTTTGGTTTCTCCCGCTTTTACTCTGCAAATCTTACTCAATTTCCTCGTCGTGCTCCATGGCTCTGACAAGCGGCGCCACCATCTGCTTCTTCCGGCTGACGACGCCGGGCAGGACGACCGAATGCTCGCCGCAGTCGGTCTTGAAGGCCGCACGAACCAGCTGCTGCGCGCCCTTGCCGACGTAGAGCAGCTCTGTCTTTTCCTCGATAATGTTGGTCAGCATAGCGAACAGCATGGACAGACCACTCGATGCCAGGCAGCTTTCCATGTACTCGAGCATTTTATCACGGATGCCGGACAGCTCGTTCTCACTGACACTCGTCACCTGCGAAATCGCAATCTTCTGATCCTGCACCTGGAAATACTTGAAATCCATGTGGAACAGCTCATCCATCGAGCGATCGAGCAGACGCGAGCTGGAACGGAACATTTCTGTTGCATACTGCTTGATGTCCAGACCGGCGATTTTCGCCAGCTCTTCTGCAGCCATGCGATCAAGCGGCGTACACGTCGGCGAGCGGAACATCAGCGTGTCCGACAGGATTGCCGAGCACAGCAGACCCGCGATTTTCGGCTCGATCTCCACGTTGTGCTCATGGTACATCTGCGTGATGATGGTCGCGGTGCAGCCGAGCGGCTGATTGCGGAAGTAGATCGGTCCGCTGGTCTCCACCGAGTCAATGCGGTGGTGATCGATGATCTCAACAATATTGGTCGAACGAATACCTTCGGCGGCCTGATCGCGCTCGTTGTGATCGACCAGAATGACCGACGGACGCTCCAGATCCAGCAGGTTACGCTGTGAGAACATACCGACGTATCGTCCCTGTTCATCCATCAGCGGGTAATAGCGGATACGCTTTTTGGAAACCGTGCGCTTTACATCCTCAACCGTTTCCTCCGGCTCGAAGGTGATAAGGCCCTTTTTCCGCATCACATGCCGCACCGGAACCGCCTGACCGATAACCTTGACACAGGTGTAGGTATCATACGGGGTGGCGATGATGGAAACGCCGTTTTCCGAGGCCAGCTTTCGGATGGTGCGCGAAACCTTGGAGCCGAGGCCGATGACTATACAGCCGGCGCTCATCTCAATGGCGCACAGCTGGCTTTCATAGCGGTTGCCGAGAATAACCATATCATTTTTGCCGATGTAGTCCTCGAGTACGTCCGGATTAGCCGCCGCAACGACCACGCTGCCCTGCTCAAACCGCTGGTCAATATCGCCAACCTCGAGCGTGCCGTCAAGCACATCGACCAGATTCCGATAGCTGGTCTTGGCCTCCGCCAGCGCATTGGCGTCCTGATCCTCGATGTAGAAGCGCGCAATATCGCCCAGCGTCAGCAGACCCTTCAGGCGGCGATCCTCATCGACAACGGCCAGCGTCTGAATGTCATTTTCGTTCATGTAATCCCATGCACGGTGCAGCGACAGCTCCTCGCTGATGCCCGGCACCTCGCGGTACTGCACATCGCTCAGGCGCGGCTCAAACGACTTGATGTAGCGCGGCGGCTCCACGCCGAAGCGTTCGAGCACAAATTTGGTCTCCGCATTGACGTGACCCGCGCGGCAGGCTATGTATTCTCCGCCGGTCAGCCTGCGCTTGAGGTGCGCGTAGCAGATTGCAGAGCAAATGGAATCCGTATCCGGATTGCGGTGTCCGATAACAAAAACTGGGTTCATGCATTGATGCTCCTTTATGTGATAAGGGATGGCTCCCCTTCGGAATCCGTTTGATGGAATGAAACCTTGTGGTTTGATTGTATCATTTAACCGGGGAAATCGCAAGGTATGGAAGAGGAATCCGACTCAAAACCATCTGCGGCCGCATTGCGTAGGCGATGGAGCTGACAGCACGGATTCCGCCGCTGCACCGAAAATCCTGCCGAAGTCCGCTCCTCCGTCTGCTCACCTACCTTTTGAAAAACCGAAAATCGCAGCAGTCACCGCCGCAGCCCAGCGTTTTTGTGCGTGAAAAGCCGATCTTGCGCAGTCCGCCATAGGTCACGTCATCCACGTCGCAAAACAGCGGACACAGCTCCAGACAGCCGTTTTCCCGGCACGCCGTGTGCCAGAGACACTTGGTAATCGACGCGGAAAAGTGCGTTTTGTCGTGTTCCTGTGTGCTCTCCCATAAGTCGGAGGTACGCATGATTTTGAGAAAACAATAGCTGTAAATCCGATAAAATCCCGGCACAAACTCCATTTTCACCGTAAAAGCGTGCTTTTCTGCTGCCACCCAGTCCATCATGTACGTCCGCATGTGCGTAAAGGTTTCCTCCGCAGGCAGCTCTGTCTGCAGCACCTTGTACAGCGCAATGCGCGGCAGAATGGTCTGCACCAGTGTTTTCATCTGGTTTTTGGACCTGTTTGCTGCGGTTTTGATTAACCTATCCAGCATTTTTTCCTGTCGTAAAAACAGCGAGCCGCCCCTGCTTCCACCGAAGGTCTGTATCAGAAATACCTTGATTTGCTTTTGCTGTTTGCTTTGCATAATTTCTTCATCTCTTTGCTTTTATGGGATTCCAGTGTCAATCCATAGTTAGTCCACCCTAACTATACCACACTGACTTCCAATATACCATCCTGATACACAAAAATCCCTGCCGATAATCGACATAGTATTGCTTTTTCGGCATAGCCTGATCGAGCTTCACTTCCCATATCATTCCGTCAGATACTATGGCGCACATCAAAAACGGCTCTTTCCCGAAGGCAAGAACCGTTTCCCTTTGTCTTACATACCCAGAAACTGTACATACTCTGCGGCGAACATCAGCGGCGCCTCCAGTTGTGTACGGGGCTCTGCTGTGACCTCGCCCTGTGCCGCAAACTCATAGCCGGCCTGCTCGGTCAGCAGCGGACTTTTGAGCGGGATCAGCCGGTCTGCAAAATTCTTAAGCAGCGCCGTCATGTTCCACGAGTACACTGGCGAGTCCAAGCAGACCACATCCGCAGACTGATATGCGCGAAGCAGCTCCTCCATGTCATCGTGCTGCACGCACTGTCCGATGCTGTAATCGCCAAGATGGTACAGCTCGGTTTCCGCTCCGGCACGAGCCGCGCCCGCCAGAAAGACCCCGAGCATGCGTCCAGCGGCACTCTTTTCGCCCGCTGGACTGCCGTTGAATGCCGTAAATTTCATTGTTTTCTTTCCTCTTTCGTTTGCTGAAACCTATTGCAGCAAGCAAACGAGAGGGAAACAAGGAACGCTCCGTAGCGTCCAAAAAGCTCGCCGGTTTATCCCCTTCCCAAAATCGCATCCAGGTCCTGCTGCGGATTGGTGGTCGGGTGCAGATCGTAGGTCTCCACCAGTGTTTTGACCACGGTTTCCGACAGAAACGCCGGCAGCGTCGGTCCAAGGTAAATATTCTTCACGCCGAGCGCAAGCAGCGTCAGCAGGATGCACACCGCCTTCTGCTCGTACCACGAGAGCACGAGCGTGAGCGGCAGGTCGTTGACCGTGCAGCCGAACGCATCCGCCAGTGCAAGCGCAACCTTGATGGCGCTGTACGCATCGTTGCACTGGCCCATATCCAGAATGCGCGGCAGGCCGCCGATTTCGCCCAGATCGAGGTCATTGAAGCGGTATTTGCCGCACGCAAGCGTCAGAACCAGCGTATCCATCGGCGTGGATTTGACAAACTCGGTATAGTAATTTCTGCCCGGATGCGCGCCGTCACAGCCGCCGACCAGAAAGATATGCCGCACCTTGCCGCTCTTGATGAGCGAGATGATCTCCTCCGCGTGAGCCAGCACCGCGCCGTGTGCAAAGCCCGTCATCAGCATATGCCCGCCGTTGATGCCGCTCATGCTGTGGTCGTGCTCGTACCCGCCGAGCGCGAGCGCCTGCTCGATGATGGGCGAAAAGTCCTTGCGGCCGCACGCATCCGCCTCGATATGGCGCAGACCCGCATAGCCCACCACCGAAGTCGTGTACACGCGGTCCTGATAGCTTGGGCGCTGCGGCATCAGACAGTTGGTGGTGAACAGCACCGGCGCGGGAATGTCCTCAAACTCCTTCTGCTGGCTCTGCCATGCCGTGCCGAAATTGCCCGCAAGGTGCGGATGTTTTTTCAGTCCCGGATAGCCGTGCGCGGGCAGCATTTCGCTGTGCGTGTAGATGTTGATGCCCTTTCCCGCCGTCTGCTCGAGCAGCTGTGCCAAGTCGCCCAGGTCGTGCCCGGAAACCACGATAAACGGGCCTTTTTTGATGTCGGTCGGCACTTTTGCGGGCTGCGGCGTGCCGAATGTGCCCGTATTGGCCTCATCGAGCAACTCCATGCACCGGAAATTCACCCGCCCGAACTCGACGATCAGCGCCAGCCATTCCTCGACCGAATGCGGGCGATTGACCGCGCACAGGCCCTTGTAAAACCACGCGCTCACCTCGTCATCCGTGTAGCCAAGATTCATCGCGTGGTGTGCATAGGCGGCCATGCCTTTCATGCCGAACAGCAGCGTGGAACGCAGCGAAACCGTATCCGTGTCGCCCTTCCACAGCTCCACGACCGCACACGGTTTTCCGCCGAATTTCTCTCGTTCCGCGCGTACCCGCTCGGTGAATTCCGCAATCGCCTGATTGTCAAAATTGACATTGGTCAAGGTGATGAACAGGCCGTCCATCAGCAGCCGGTCGACGATTTGTGTGCGTTGACCGGCCGCAGCTGCCGCCTCGGCCAAGCGAATGAGTTCGTACACCAGCTCATCCTGCAGCGCTGCCGTATCCGGCTGCTTGCCGCAGACACCCACGCTCACGCAGCACTTGTTGCCTGCGGTCTGCTGGCACTGAAAGCAAAACATATCTGACATGAAAACACACTCCTTTTACGAGTAGTGTTGCCAAATTTGTCAGAAGGTATGCGTTGTTTTTTGTTTCTTCAGCTGCTTCTGCGCCTCCAGATACATGGGTTCGGTATCGCACCGATCGTTGGTATCCTGTTCAGCGAGATTGCACTCGACGGCAAGGCATCTACTCTGTCCACCGAAGCGTTTCGGTGGGATTGGTTTGGGTAATCTTCCAAAATCATTCGTGCACCGGGACAATCACATTCCTGCATCGTCTACTGAGATAAAAAGGCTGACCGGATTTCCGGCCGGCTTTTTTCTCCCCGTGCGCGATACTGTCCGCAAATTTTATCCATATTATTAAAACTGTGAAAAATGCCTTGTATATTCCACATAAAAAGTGCTATAATCATTGCGAAAAAATAAAAAAGGAGGCAAGTCCTATGGACAGTTGTGACAGACGAAATGTACATATGACGATGGATACAGACTATACTGCTGTTTCGAGTGTCCGTAAGCATCCTCTTTTGAAATAAGCGCTGAGCCTTGCTCCATCGTGATGAACAAGTCCACAACTGATGTTTGTGTCACTGTATCTGTTACGGTGGATTTTTTGTGCCCTTTTCCGGGCACAGAAGGAGGCTGATTATGAAAAAAGCAACATGGAAAAAAACATCTTTTGCCGAGAAAATCGTTGAGATCATCCGCACCTCCCCTTCGATCAATGAGATGCGGGAGCAGCTGCAGGATTATCACGACAACGATATCGCACAAAGCCTGCAATTCCTAAACCGCGCGGAACGCAATCTGCTGTACAGCGCACTTGATGCGGAATGGCTGGCGGAAATCATCTCCTATCTGGATGATCCGGCGGAATACATTGATGAAATCGGCATTGACAAGCTGGCCGAAATTCTGAACGAAATGGATGCGGACGACGCGGTCGATCTGTGGGAGAACATCGACGAGAGCGTAAAAGTAAAGCTGCGCCCGATGATCGATGACGAAACCAAGTCAGCCATCCTGCTTATCAATTCCTATGACGACAGCGAAGTCGGCAGCCTGATCACGACCAACTACATCTGCATCAAGCAGAACCTGACCATTCGGCAGGCCATGCACGAGCTGGTAAAGCAGGCCGGTGAAAATGACAACATTGGAACGATTTATGTAGTCGATGATAAAAACCGCTTCTGCGGTGCAATCGACCTGAAGGATCTCATTGTTGCCCGAGAAAATGTGCCGCTGGATTCCATCATCAGCTACGCGTATCCGTATCTGCTTGACCACGAGAAAATCTCAGAGAGCATCGAGAAGATCAAAGATTATGCCGAAGACTCCCTGCCGGTGCTGAATAAGGATAGAAGGATCATCGGTATCATCACCGCACAGGACGTTGTCGAGGCCGTGGATGACGAGCTCGGCGAGGACTATGCAAAGCTCGCCGGTCTGTCCGCCGAGGAGGATCTCAACGAAACCACCAGGGAAAGCATGAAAAAGCGTCTGCCGTGGCTGATCATCCTGCTGTTTCTCGGCATGGGCGTTTCGACCGTTGTCGGTGCATTTGAAGGCGTTGTAGCCGTGCTGCCGGTCGTTATCTGCTTCCAGTCGCTGATTCTCGATATGGCCGGCAACGTTGGTACGCAGTCGCTGGCGGTTACGATTCGTGTGCTGATGGATGAAAACCTGAGTGCTAAGGACAAACTGCACCTCACCTTCAAGGAAATGAAGGTCGGCACCTACAACGGCGCGCTGCTCGGCATTATGGCGCTTGTCTTTCTCGGTGCATACATAGCGCTGTTCAAGGGCTATGCCATCGGACATGCGTTCCTGATCTCCGGCTGCGTTGGCATATCACTGCTTGTAGCGATCGTGATTTCCAGTCTGGTCGGTACGCTCGTGCCGATCCTGTTCCATAAAATCAAGGTAGACCCGGCGGTTGCGTCCGGTCCGTTGATTACGACGATCAACGATCTGGTTGCCGTTGTAACATATTACGGTCTGGCATGGATTCTGCTGATTCAGCTTTTGCATATTGTTTGAGTGAAAAAACACCCTCTATATCATCCGATATAGAGGGTGTTTGCTATCTGTTTTTGCTTTTAATCATGCTTTCTGCGGATACCGAAGTACGCCAGTCCCATTGCGGACAGACCGCACAGAGCCGCCCACAGACCGCCGATATCGCCGGTTTTCGGAACGCTGGACGTCGGAGTCTTGCTGTCGGGAATGTTCACTGCCTTCGTTTTATCCGGCGTCTTGGTCTGTGTTTCCGGCTTGGTCGTCGGAACCTTGCTGTCCGGGATGTTCTCCGTCGGCTTCAGCGGATCAAGCGGCGTAGGCTGATCCGGAATGTCAACCGGAGGCTTCGGATCGGGATCGGGGGTCGGTTTCGGGTCCGGCTTGTGGTGACCGCCGCCGCCGCCACCGCCGCCGCCGGATTTCTTGCTGTTGGTGATGGTGAAGCCATCTGCCATACTGCCGGAAATCGAGGTATTAAAGCCGTCAACGGCCTCCTCTTCGACGGTATAGGTATAAGCGCCGTCCAGATTTGCAAAGGTGTACGACCAGGTCTTGCCGTCCTTGTCGGTAGATCTTTCGCTCAGAAGCACCGTACCGATCGCGGTTCGCGTGCCATCCTTCGCAATGCGGATAAGGTTTACAGTAACAGCGGTTGGATACGCGCTTGCGCCGCTCCAAACCTTGTGTACGGTGAGGGAAACCGGATTTTCCAAGGTGTCCTCACCCGGGATGATCACTTCGCCGTTCGTGCCGACACCGCCGCCGCGCTCTGCGGTATTGCCCATAATCTTGAGCGGTGCGGTTTCAGCCAGTGCCTTGCTCTCTGCGGAAACAACAGCCTTGAGACCGTAGCCCTTGATCGCACCGGAAGCCGGCTCAACCGGGGCACCCGGGTTCGCTGCATCGTAGCGGTCGCCTGCGAAAGCGCCGTAGTTTGCATCGCCCGCGCCGATCGAGGTATCGCGGTACCAGGTTACCAGTCCGCCGCCGTACATCCTGCCGCTGAAGCTGGTGGAATACGTCTCGTTCCACTTAAGCAGGAATGCCGCATCATCAGCAGATTTGCCTGCCGTGTTGCCAAATACAGCCGCATCCGTGCCAAGGCTTACCGTGCCCACCGGGCAGGACCAAATGCCGCCGCCCTGAATGGCTGCCGTGTTTGCGGTGATAAGCGCATTCTTAATAGTGATCGACCACGGTGCATGGCTGACGTAAACGCCGCCGCCCTGTCGATGCGCCGTATTGTTCACGATATTGCCGCCTTCGAGTACAACGCGGTCTCTGCCGGACCAGCTGTATACACCGCCGCCGCAGGATGCCGTATTGTCCGAAATCGTGCCGCCGGTCATGTGGAACCGGCCGCCGCCAACCGTGTCATTCTCGCTCAGGACGGCCGTTGCAACGCCGCCGCCCATGCCGTTGGTCTTGTTGCCGGTAATCGTGCCGTTTGTCATTTCAAACGATGCGTTATCCTCTACGAAGACACCGCCGCCGCCTGCATTCGGCAGCTGAATTGTATCGGAATCGACTGCTGTGCTGTTGCCGGAAATCGTACCGCCGGACATGGTGAACGTGCCGTTTACAAGCACGCATACACCGCCGCCGCGCTTTGCCGTGTTGTCTGCAATCGTGCCGCCGCTCATGGCAAGAGACGAAGTGCCGTTTACAAGCACGCCGCCTGCCGCGTTATAATCCGATGCGGTATTGCCCGAAATCGTGCCGTCCGTCATCGTCATGGTGCCGTCTGCGAGGGCAACCGCGCCGGAATACTGATTCTTGAACGTACATCCGGTGATTTTGCCGCCGTTCATGGCAAATTTGCCGCCATTCTTCACATAAACCGCGCCGCAGTTTGCGGACGAAGCGGAAATGCTGCTGAGTTCGCCGTTCCCCATGGTGAAGGAGCCGCCGTCCACCGTAATCGCACCCATGTTCGAGCTGTTCAGGCTCATGCGGGTGATCGTGCCTCCGTTCAGCGTCATTGCGCCGTTTACCTCGGCAAACGAGCCGTTAGCGATGCGGAAGCAGGAGAAATTGAAGCTGCCGTCCAGAATCAGCGCCGCGTCTTTCTCCACGCGGAAAGCCGGACCGGTGAAACCGTTCTTGAACACAATCGAAAGGCCCTTGCCTTCATCGGTCAGCGTGATGGTCTTGCCGGACGGAATCGTAACCGTGCCGTTTACAATGAAGTTCTTGTCTGCCGTAATGGTCGCGGTACCGTTTTCCTCTACTGCGTCAACGGCCTGCTGCAGCTTGGTTTCTTCGCCTTCGCGGATGTTTTCGCCATCGACAGTGACCGCAAACTTTACAGCAACACCGGCAGGAATCGTCAGCGGATCCGAATAGATCGCAACATCTGCCGAGCATGCTTCAATATAGAAGTAGGTGATATTGGTATCGTTGTTAAATGCCTTTCTGTCGATGGTCTGCAGCTGGCTTTTGCCCTTGCCCTGTTCGCCAATCTGCACGGAAGTCAGCTTGGCGCAGGTGCTGAATGCACCGGCCGAGATGGTCTGTACGCTGTCGGCAAGCTCCAGCTTTTCGATACCGGTTTTCGTGAAGGCTGCCGTACCGATGGAAACAACTCCTTCGGGGATGATCAGCGTGCCGGAAAGATTCGGGCAGTTATAAAATGCATAGTTGCCAATATTTTTCAGCGTACCCGGGAACGTAACGCTGCTGATGGTGGTTTCGTTAAATGCGCGGGTACCCAGAAAAGTCAGTGCACTCGGCAGCACCAAATTGCCTTCAATCTTGACATTTCTAAATGCCTCATTGCCAATCGAAGTGACCGAATTCGGAAGCTGTAATTCTCCGGTCAGACCGCTGCCTTTGAATGCCTTTTCGCCAATCGACGTAACAGAATCCGGCAAATGCAGCTCGGTCAGACCCTTACAGTTGCTGAACGCACTCACGCCAATGGTCGTAATGTGCGACCAGTCAACGCCGGTAATTCCGGTGTTCAAAAATGCACCTTCCGGAATTTCGGTAATGCCTTCCGGCAGAACAACCTTACCGGTAATACCCGTCATGTTAGCAAACGCGTGGCTACCCAGAGACTCGATCGAATCAAAGGTATGCTCACCCAGTTCCAGCGAGAAGGAACCCATATTATTGAAGGCATCCTGTTTAATGCTCGTCAGTGCAGAGAAATTCAGGCCTTCCAGCGCAGTCAGCGAAGAACAGTTCATAAATGCCTGAATACCGACAGAAGTAACCTTGGACAGATCAGCGACCGAAGTCAGCGCCGAGCATGCCGTGAACATATAGTCACTGACTGCAGTAATATTATCCATGCCTGTAACCGTCGTCAGCGACTTCTGACCGCGGAAGGCATACTCGCCGATTTCCAGCGGCAGACCGCCCAGATCAGCGGTTTCCAACGCAAGACTGCGGTGATTTGCCCAGTCAAACGCATGATCCTGAATGCCGACAACCTTGTATTCCTTATCGTCATAGGTTACAGTTTCCGGAATAACCAGCTTGGTCACGCTGTCTGCGCAGCCGGTAACAACGGCATCGCCCGAGGAAACATCATACCGGATGCTGTCCTGCGTAAACGCGGTGACTGCATAGGTCGCAACCAGCTTTTCTTCAGCAGGCTTCTCCTCTGCCGGAATCTCAGCCGCAGGCGCTTTCTCCGCCGGTGCGGACGGTGCCGCCTCGGTCGGTGCTTCAGATGTACTCGGCGATGCAGACTCGCCCGGTGCAGACGGTTCGCTCGGCACAGACGGCTCGGCGTTCTCGCCGGTGCTCTCTGTCGGAGCGGGGCTGCTCGTGTCCGGTGTGCTTTCTGTACCGCTGTCCTCCGCTTTCGGAGCGGATGCTGCGGGATCGCCGCTCTCGGAGTAACCGGTGTCGGTGCTGCCGTCTTCCGCTTCAGCCGCAAATGCGACAAAAGTACCCGTACTGAACGTCAGATTAAGCGACAGCAGGATGGCCATCAGCCTTGTAAACTTTTTGCTCATACTACTCAGTCCTTTATCATGAAATCAGGAAATATATCCTCCTCGCCGGTGGTCCGTATCCGCGACAGACGAGGTGTTCTCTCTGTATGGTATAGCTTACCATACAGAGGGTACGAAAAAAGGATACATTTTGGTAGAAAGCCTTCAAGACTATATCGGCAAAACGTAGAAATTATTGATATGCGATTGTACAATGTGCTGAAACACGCGGTCAGGCGTGTAAAAACAATCAAAATCTGCACGAAATATCCAGTATCGGTGCGTCTGACAGATATAATTTTTTCTGTCAAGCAATAAAATATATCCGATTTTACAACTTAAATCAGATATACTATAATATTATGCAAAAAACGAGGTGAGCACATGAAGCCCAAAATACAGACTGTGATACTGTTTTTTCTGACAGCGGTGTTTGCCGTCAGCGCATTCATGCTGGTGCGCCAGATGACAAGCTACCGTGCAGGTGATGAAGCCTACGCCGAGGCTTCCGAGATTGCCGCGATACCCGAAGTGCCGGAGACGGAAACCGTTCAGCAGCCAACCGAACAGCCGCCGCAGGAAACGCAGACCGAACCCGAACCCGCTCCGTCTGCCGACCCATATGCACAGGCGCTGGAGCAGATGGACCTGCCTGCTCTACAGCAGGTCAACAGTGATGTCATCGGCTGGATTGCCATTCCGGGCACCGAGATTTCCTATCCGCTGGTGCAGGGCACGGACAACGACTATTATCTGACACACACCTGGAACCAAAACAGCAGCGCAGTCGGCGCGATTTTCATGGACTGCCGCTGCTCTGCCGATTTCAGCGGCTTTAACACCATCGTGTACGGTCACCGGATGAACAACGGCTCGATGTTTGCCGCGCTGAAGCACTACAAAAAGCAGGATTTCCTGCAGGCACATCCGCAGGTATATGTGACCAATGCAAGCGGAACCCATGCGTACAGCATCTACGCAGCCTATGAGGCAGCGCTTGACGGAACCGCGTATTACAGTGCGTTTTCCGATGAAACGATCAAAAAAACCTTCATTGACGAAGGCGTTTCCCTGTCGGTGATCCACACCGGCGCAGTACCGACCGTAAACGACCATATCCTCACGCTTTCCACCTGCACCGGCAACGGGCATGCAACCCGCTGGGTAGTGCAGGCGGTCATGGAATAAAAAAGCATCCCGCTTGCTGTGCTTCAGCAAGTGGGATGTTGTTATATGCCCTTATTCTTCCTCGTCCGCCAGCTTTGCCACGCGGACAAATTCATCCATTTCGCGTGTGCGCCATTTCTCCTTGTGGCTGAAAATCTGGCGGTAGAGCGAAATATAGCAGTCCTCGACCGACAAACGGATCAGCCTTCCCTCTTTTACGCTGTTCTCGACTGCGTACCACGGCAGAAAGGATACACCGCGGTCAATCTCGAGCATGCGAATGAGCAGCGAGGTATCGCCGCACTCGAGCGACGGCGTAAGGATGGTCCGCCGTGCGGCAAGACGGCGGTTGAGTACACGGCGATAATTATCCTGCTCGGTAAGGAAAAAAGGCTGCGTGAGCAGTTCCTCAATCGTCAGCTCTTTTCCGCCCAGCTCCTCGCGCAGCGATGCAGACGCCACAAATACGATCTCCTCGCGCTGCTCCATCAGCTTGTTCCAGTTGTTGCTGTACAGCGGCTCATCGAGCACATAGATCATGTCCAGCTCGCCGCGTTCCATGTGCTCAATCAAATCTTCCGGCTCACCGACCGTGATGCGGATAGACACTTTCGGGTTGAATTTGCGGTACAGATGCAGCACTGTCGGCAGTTTGAGACATGCAAGCGACTCAATCGTGCCGATATGCAGCGAACCATGCAGCTCTGCCGTGGATGTGACCGACATGCGCGCCTGATTGACCTGATTCATCACATCGCACGCGTGGCTGAGAAAGCGCTCGCCCGTGTCGGTCAGCGCGATACGCTTTCCCATGCGGTCGAACAGACGTGTGTCCAGTTCCTCCTCCAGCTGGCGTATCTGCACCGTTACCGCCGATTGTGAGTAGCCGAGGCTCTCTGCTGCGCGTGAAAAACTCTTAAACTGTGCTACCCGAATAAAGGTTGCAAGCTGCCGAAGCTCCATGAATTTCCCTCTCTCCCCTATATTATCAATATTTTGAATCGAAATGATAAAATATATGAATTTGACTTAACCCATTAAACAGAATATACTAAATCTGCAAAGAGGTCAAGAAAGAAATTGGAGGTTTACCACAGATTTTTTATTTATCCTTTTTGCACAAAAACCGCGTCCTATTTTACTGCATTTCGCCTAAAATAAGCGGTTCTTTTTGTGTCCGGAGGCAAAAAATCTCGGCAGACTTCCACGGCAGCAGACCAAAGAGGGGCAAACAAACGGCCTGCGCCGCAAAGGGTAACACCGCATAACCGAACTGTGTGGTGCTGCCCGCCAAAAAGGAGGAAAAAGAAATGGAAGAAAAGAAAAAATTCAAACTCGGATTACTGCCCAAGCTCATCATCGCCATCATTGTCGGCATCCTGTTCGGCCAGTTCCTGCCGGAAGGCTTCTGCCGCTTTGTGGTAACGCTCTCGTCGTTCTTCAGCCAGTTCCTGTCGTTTATCATCCCGCTGATGATCCTCGCGTATGTTACCATGGGCATTGCTAACCTCAAGAGCGGCGCGGGCAAGCTGCTGCTCATCACAGTTGCCATCGCCTACTGCTCGACCCTGATCGCAGGCTCAGCTTCGTTCTTTGTAGCCGACACCCTGTTCCCGCACTTCATGAGTGCGGACGCGCTCGACAAGATCGCCGCAACCGCAGGCAACTCGCTGGAGCCGTACTTCAGCCTGGAAATTCCGGCGCTGATGAACACGCTGTCCGCTGTTGTTACGGCGTTTGTGCTCGGTCTGTGCATGTCCAGCCTGCGCGGCAAGACCATCGGCGACACGCTGTACAACGGCGTTTCCGACTTCTCCGGCATCATTGACTGCGTACTGCACAAGGTCATCATTCCGCTGCTGCCGCTTTACATCTGCGGCACGTTCACCGATATGACCAAGTCCGGCAAGACCTTTGCCATCCTCGGTATTCTGTGGAAGGTATTCATCGTTGTTATCATCATGCACCTGATCTGCATCTGCATCCAGTTCGTAATTGCAGGTCTGGTCAGCCACAAGAACCCGCTTACGCTCATCCGCAACCAGATTCCGGGCTACGCAACCGCACTGGGCACCCAGTCCTCTGCAGCTACCATTCCGGTAAACCTGCAGTGCGCTGAGGCAGACGGCGTTTCCTCGGAAATCCGCAACTTTACGGTTCCGCTGTGCGCGAACATCCACATGGCAGGCTCGATGATCACCATCACAGCCTGCGCTACCGCAGTCTGCCTGATGAACCAGCTGCCGATCTCCATCGGCACGGTCATTCCCTTCATCATGACCCTCGGCATTGCCATGGTGGCGTCTCCCGGTGCGCCGGGCGGCTCCATTATGACCGCCCTGCCCTTCCTGTACATGATCTTCGGCACCGAGGCCGGCGACCCGAGCGGCCCGATCTGCGCCATCATGGTTGCACTGTACATCACGCAGGACTCGTTCGGCACTGCATGCAACGTCTCCGGCGACAACGCGATCGGCGTGATCGTGGAGACCATCTACCGCAGGTTTATCTGCAAATCCTCCGCTCAGTAAGGAGAATCCCCTATGTCCTTTATCAGTGTTTTTGATGTGCTGGGACCGAATATGATCGGTCCCTCCAGCTCCCATACCGCCGGCGCAGCCGTTATCGCGTATCTGGCGCACAAGATGATCGCGCCGCCGCTTAAAAAGGTAGATTTCACGCTGTACGGCTCGTTCGCCAAGACCTACCACGGTCACGGCACTGACCGTGCGCTGCTCGGCGGCATCATGGGCTTTTCGACCGATGACACCCGCATCCGCAATTCGTTTTCGATTGCGACCGAGCGCGGTCTGTCCTACTCATTCACGCCGTGTGAGACCGAGACCGATGTTCATCCGAATACGGTGGACATCCGCATGGAGAACGCCGCCGGTCAGGTGATGACCATCCGCGGTGAGTCGCTCGGCGGCGGCAAGTGCCGCATCGCGCGCATTAACGGCGTTGAGGTTGACTTTACCGGTGAATACAGCACGGTCATCGTCGTTCAGCAGGACAAGCCAGGCGTCGTGGCGCACATCACCAAGGTCCTGAGCGACAAGGGTGTAAACATTGCGTTCATGCGCCTGTTCCGCGAGTCCAAGGGCAACACCGCCTACACCATCGTCGAGTCGGACGGCCATTTCCCCGAGGGCATTGAGGAACCGCTTAAAAACAATCCCAACGTCCACGACGTCATGATCATCGAACCGTAAGGAGGAGAGCAGATTATGGATTTCAAAAACGCATCCGAGCTGCTTGCACTCTGCACGCAGCAGCAGCTCCCCATCTCCGAGATCATGCGCCGCCGCGAGTGCCAGCTGGGCGAAACCACGCGTGATGAGGTCACGCACCGTATGAAGAGAGCACTCGAAATTATGCGCTCATCCGCGCTGACACCGCTCAAAACGCCGGTCAAGTCCATGGGCGGCCTGATTGGCGGCGAGGCAAAAAAGCTGGCGCAGCACGCGGCCAAAGGCCGCTCCATCTGCGGGGACGTGCTGCACAAAGCGGCGCAGTACGCGATGGCAGTGCTTGAGGTAAATGCTTCTATGGGACTGATTGTCGCAGCACCGACCGCAGGCAGCGCCGGCGTTCTGCCGGGCATGCTGTTTGCCCTGCAGGACCGCTACAACATCTCGGATGAACGACTGATCGACGCCCTGTTCAACGCCGGTGCGATCGGCTACCTTGCCATGCGCAACGCAACCGTTGCAGGCGCGGTCGGCGGCTGTCAGGCTGAGGTCGGCATCGCATCCGCAATGGCGGCCAGCGCCGCTGTCGAGCTGATGGGCGGCAAGCCTGAGCAGTGTCTTGACGCGGCCTCCACCGTGCTGATGAACATGCTCGGTCTGGTCTGCGACCCGGTCGGCGGACTGGTCGAGTATCCGTGCCAGAACCGCAACGCGGCAGGTGTAGCCAACGCGCTCGTTGCCGCTGAGCTCTTGCTCGCGGGCATTCACCAGTTTATCCCGTTCGATGAAATGCTCGATACCATGTACGCGGTCGGCCGCCGCATCCCCATCGAACTGCGCGAGACCGCCCTCGGCGGCTGTGCTGCCACACCGTCTGCATGTGCAAAATGCGGACTGTGCTCTTAAATCAGATCATATCGATACTCTTTTTCGCAGGACATTCCCACCCCTCGGGAATGTCCTTTTCGCTTACAGAATAAGCTCTTATCATGAAAGCAGAACCGCCCAAATCGAACTATCCCTCCCGGGCTGTACCCGGGAGGGATAGTTGTATCATCTGATTGTTACTGATACTCCGCATTGAGGAACATGGACTTGATGGCGACAACCTCATCGTATTCCTCCTGCGAGACTGTGACATCCGCGTTCAGCGCCTTCAGGTCAGCCTTCACAACGTCGAGCGCCTGCGCGGCAGTCACTGCGCGGCCATCCATGACGGCACGCTGCATGCGGCGCAGCACAACCGGATGTGCATAGCGGGCCGGCAGCGGGAAATTTAGATAATCCGCAAGGTAAGCCTGCATTTTCTCCTGTGCCTGCGCATCATTCTGCATGATGGAGGTACGGTTGTTGCGTGCTGTCGGCAGGACGCTGAAGCCTGCAAACGTGAAAATCGCGGCAAGGCCGAACAGCGTAAAATAAATCGAGAACGAGCCGTGACGCACGAAGGAAACGATACCGTAAGCCAGCGCCGCAAATCCCAGCAGTGTGATCGCCATAGCGGCCCAGCGGTAGCTGCCGTTCGTACACTGAAAGTTCCGGCGGCGTTTTGCGGCTGCGCTCAATCGTTCAGCCAGCTCAGGACGGCGCTCCAGATAGTCGATTGCGTTATCGAGTGCCTGCACGGTTTTTTCCGCCTGTGCGCTCATCGGCGGACGATTGCGCTCTTCTTCCTCCCGGCGGGCCTTCTCCTCGGCAATGCGCTGCTCTGCCGCCGCACTGACACACGGAATAGACGGGTGCTCAGCTCGGATAACGCTCAGAAACTCATCGACCTGCTGCTCATACTTGAAATTGCACACCTTCTGTCCGCCGTCGAACTCCACGACCAGATAGGACAGCGTGGCGAAAATGCCCTTGCCGGAAAAGCCGCCCTTGCTCATCGCAACGCGCTTGTACACACGCGTTACCATGGAAAGCGGAACATAATCCCGCCGGTCAACAAAAAAGCTGTTCAAATAGAGGGCATGCCTGCCGATGCCGCACGGACCGATTTTCCGACAGGTTTTTTTATCCTCGGCAAGCGCCGCGTCATCAATGCGCCCCGCGCTGAGCGGATAAGGTTTCAACATTTTCCGTCACCCCGCAATTATCGTTATGGATGGCCGCAGCCGACCGCACAAAGGAACGGCCGGCTGCAGCAATGCTATTATATTCAAGCAGATTTCTTTGCGCTGCGCTTCTTGGTCGCACGAATGAACAGTGCGAGCAGCAGTGCCGCGAATACAATACCGATCGGGTACGCCACTGCGGTATTGTAAATTACCGTGCCGTCCGCTGTCTTGCTGTTCAGCAGGCTGCCGAGGCACTCCGGCGCGAGGATGAAATAGGTGCAGGAAACTGCACTCATGAACGTAGCCGGAACAGCTGCCATCCAGAAGTTCTTCTTTTCGGTGAACAGGTACATAGCTGCTGCCCACAGAACGATCATAGCGAGCGTCTGGTTGGTCCAGCTGAAGTAACGCCAGATAACCGTGTAGTCGATCAGACCGGTCGCATTGCCGATGCCGAGGATAGCGCCGATACCCAGTACCGGGATACACAGCTTCAGGCGGTTTGCGTACGAACCCTGATCCATGTGGAACCAGTCGGACAGCGTCAGACGAGCGGAACGGAATGCGGTATCACCGGAAGTGATCGGGCAGACAACAACGCCGATCATGGCCAGAGCAATACCAACGCCGCCCATAGTCTTGGAGCATACATCGTAGATTGCTGCGGACTGACCGCCTGCCAGCGCTTCCGCCAGACCGGTGTTGAGACCGCCGGTGACCTCATACAGAGCACAGCCGGCTGCCGCCCAGATCAGTGCGATAATGCCTTCGGCTACCATTGCACCGTAGAATACGAAGTGACCCTGCTTCTCGTTCTTCATGCAGCGAGCCATCAGCGGCGACTGCGTGGAATGGAAGCCGGAAATTGCACCGCATGCAACCGTGATGAACATGAAGCTCCAAATCGGCGTGCCGGACGGATGCATATTGTACAGGTGAGACCAAATCTCCGGAATGGTGTAATTCGGATTGGTGAAGATACCGATGATAACACCGACCGCCATGATGATCAGGCACATGCCGAACAGCGGATATATCTTGCCGATGATCTTATCAATCGAAATAAAGGTTGCAATAAAGTAGTAAACCAGGATGACGATCAGCCAGAACAGCGTGGTCGAAAGCATACCGGACATACCGTTGTTCTTGCACAGCGTAACGATCAGACCGGCCGGACCGACTGCAAATACCGTGCCGACCATGATCAGCAGTACGACCGAGAACACACGCATGATATTCTGCATGGTGTGACCGAGATACTTGCCGGTAACCTCTGCGATGGAAGCACCGTCATTTCGCTCACTGATCATGCCGGAGAAGTAATCGTGTACGCCGCCGGCAAAAATGGTGCCGAATGTGATCCACAGGAATACAACCGGGCCCCAGAGGGCGCCCTGCAGGGCACCGAAGATCGGGCCAAGGCCGGCGATGTTCAGCAGCTGGACCAGAAACAGCTTCCACTGCGGCATGACAACGTAGTCAACGCCATCGTTAATGCGAACTGCCGGCGTTTCACGGTCATCCGGGCCAAAGGTTTTGTCTACAATTTTACCATAAGTAAGATAGCCGGTGATCAATAATAATAAGCATACGATAAAGCTGATCATATTATCTCCTCCTCTATACCGGCTGCGAAAGCATGGTTTTCGCATAAAAATTACCGAAAAGCCTACTTTTTTCATTTCTCTTTTCCCTTTTCGGTAATCTCTATTATGAACCTATGATATAAAAACTACAAGGGCAATATGTTATAATTTTAACAAAAAAATTCGTTGAAATTTGTCTCCTTTAGAAAAAACTATCAGTGCAATAAAATCCCCCGGCCAATGGCCGGGGGATTCGTTCGCCCTTACAGGAAAGTATTCACTTTTCCAGTTCGGTCCAGTCACGAGTTTCGCGCAGCTTGCTCCACTTCTCGTGCTTGTTTTCCTTGAGGTCGTAATAGTGGCTGTTCGTAGCCTCCTGTACGGCCAGGTAGTACCATGCGGAAGTATCGGAGTTGTCGCTCCACTTGATCATGTCATTGTGCAGGTCCTCTGCGGTCTCCGGAAGACGCTTGAGGACGCGGTTTACGAGCGTCATCGCCTCGGCACGGGTGATCTTGTTATTCGGACGGAAAGTGCCGTCGGTATAACCGTTGATCCAGCCGTTGTTGGCAGCGGCGCTGATTTCGTTCTTTGCCCAGTGGGATGCAATGTCGCTGAAGTCAACAGCAGTCGTGTTGGCCTTGTCGTCAAAACGAGCTGCGATCGCAGCGAACTCCGCACGGGTGATCGGCGCATTCGGATTGAACTTACCGTGGCTGTCGCCCTTTACAATGCCCATAGCGCTCAGCGTAGAAACAGCGTGGTTGTACCATGCGCCGGCTGCTACGTCGGAGTAGCTGTTGGACTTCGTAGAGTTTGCATTGCGGGTCTCATCGGTGAGCAGACGGAAGAAGATGGTTGCTACCTCAGCACGGGTAATGCCGTTCTGCGGACGAACGGTGCTGTCCGGATAGCCTACGATGTAAGCATAGTGGTCATCGCCGTTCAGACCGGTCGGTACATCATCCGGAATGGTAACGGTGGGCTTGTGGCTGCCGCCACCACCGCCGCCGGAGGATTTTTTCGTAAAGGTCCATACGCCGTGCAGCGTAAGGTCTGCGGTCAGCTGCTGCTCGCCGGTCAGAACCGTGCCGTCATCCTTTTTCCAGCCGTTGAAGGAGAAGGTACCGTTCACGCCGTCCTTCGAGCCGGACACACTGGCCGGAACCGCTGCAACGGTATAGCTGCTGCCATTAACCAGCGTCTGCTTTGCCGGAGCGGTATAGCCTTCCGGCAGGTCACCGGTAACATCGTACGTCAGCGTGTACATCAGCGGATGCGCCGCCTTGAGCGTCAAAACGCCCTTCAGGTTTTCGCGCTGCGTGTACGGAACCGCATAGATATCACCATTTCCCGGATGCGCGTTCCAACGTGCAGTTCCTTCGCCCATTTTTTCGCTGTCGATATACCAGTTGTCAACAGTATCACCGCAATCCAGTTTCCAGCTGTCAGCAGTTTCGCCTAACTGCACAGTGCAGCCTTCCGTGCCTACGCCAGTGGAATAAATGTCATCAGCCCGGACACTGGCATGGTTGTTGTAAATCGACGCCTGTTTCAGGTCAGCTTTGATACCATACGCAGAGGCATAGGAGTCGATATAAATACCGCCGCCCTGCTTTGCGGAATTGTCGGTTATCAGCACATCTCCCAGATTCAGAACGTCACGTACACCGGTTTCAATCGCCAGCTTTGCAGAAGAATTGGTTTCTCCAATGTTGGCCTTTATATAGATGGCACCACCATCGGTTTTAGCAGTATTACCGCTGATTGTACCTTTTTCGATGGTAACACCGCCGTAATTAGTTGCCCAAATTGCGCCACCTTCACGGCTCGTTGCGGTGTTATTGGTGATAGTACCGTTCTTCATCAGAAAACGCGAACCATTACCGGTCAGATGAACTGCACCGCCGTATTTAGCCGTATTGCCGTCTATAATAGACTCGCCATCCATAATAAAAGTAGCAGTTACGCCTTTCCCGCCATAGGCATTATCAATTCCATCATGGAAAAGGGTTGCACCCATGCCAACAGCACCACCGATAACTGCCGAGTTTCCGTTGAGTTTCGTGTCAACAACCTCGCAAACACAATTATAGTATCCATCGTATGCCCAGCCCGATGCCAGATAAATAGCGCCGCCACTGGCACCAGTAACTGTATTATTGCTGATTTCCGAGCCGGTAATCTTAACATTTGCGGAACCACCGATATTTACACCACCGCCCGCTATAGCCGTATTCTTCTCGATGATGCAGTTCTCAATCTTAATATTACCGCTCTGGATATAAAAACCGCCGCCATAGGTTGCATGGCCGCCGGTGACAGTGCCGTTCTTGACGGTTACGTCCATATCTTTATCTTTGCCCGAAATGGAGACAACCGTTTTCGTGCCATCACCCGACAGCGTAAACTTACTGAGGTTGAGCGTCAGAGACTTATTGATGGTGATATTTTCCGTAGCATCACGGAGCAGAACGATGGGTTCGCTGCCGTCTGCTGCAGCAATCGCGTCAGCAACAGTCGGATACTCGTTCTCGCCGATCTTTGCAGCGCTTTTCGGTGTTTCCGGTTTTGTCGGAGTTTCCGATTCTGTCGGAGTCTCCGATTCTGTCGGAGTCTCCGATTCTGCCGGAGTCTTCGATGCGGATGTGCTGTCTCCTGCAGTGGTGTTCTCATCTGCAGGTTTTACGTCCTCAGAAGGCTGACCTTCCGTCTTAAGCGCTTCGGAGTTTGTGCCCTCAGAAGACTGATCTTTCGTCTTAAGCGCTTCGGAGTTTGTATCCTTAGGAGACTGATCTTCCGTCTGAGACACCGTGGGATTTGCGTTCGTTTCATTTTGGGTGGCAGGCTGAACCTGCTCCTGCGTTGTCATTTCTTTCTGCTCCGCTGTATCCGCTGCTGCAAATGCGAACGGAGACATCGTCAGCATCATGGATGCCGCCAGAATGCTGGCTAAGAATCGATTATTTTTTCCTGTTTTCATCATGAAAACCCCTCCTTCAATAGTAAAAGACTACTATGAAGAAGCTACATTAGGAAACCGGCTGCCATGCGGAATACCTTCCGTTTAGGCCCTTGGCTTTGCGAGACCGGCTTTCACCGGTGGTGCCCTTGTCTGTACAACTTACTCCTTACCGAGTAGCACAGATGGTTGGTTCTTTTTGAAATGGCTGTTGGCAACGCAGAATGGTTGTTCAGTCTCCAAATAAAATACCCCCTTTACAGCGCGCATAGCTCTGCAAGGGGGTAGCAAAGTACCTTTGGCAACCGGCTGCCATGCGGAGAAAAAACTCCGTTTAGGCCCATCT
>OODK01000833.1_pt1 | contig 22221 bp, 16 predicted proteins | sample 1671371 | NCBI WGS metagenome assembly OODK01 (sample SAMN06348150, study PRJEB24527) | human gut metagenome | biome: human gut; feature: ankylosing spondylitis patient; material: feces | host: Homo sapiens | place: China | collected 2015-10 | reverse complement strand
AGAAAAAATCCACCCCGGTGATGAGTTCATCGTGGTGGACGCTGATTCGCTCCCGTCTGCCTGACCCGGTAGGCGGTTATTTTTATCATTGGTCTGATAAGTACACCAGAAAATCAACTTTGCTGCGGCTATGCGGCATAAAATGATAGGATTTCAGGTGTGTACAAATGACCCAAAACGCTTTATAATAAAGGAGAAAAGACTATGGAATTCTTCAACAGTGCTATCGAAGTTCTTCAGACTCTGGTTGTCGCTCTGGGTGCTGGCCTCGGCGTTTGGGGTGCCATCAACCTGCTGGAAGGTTATGGTAACGACAACCCCGGCTCGAAGTCGCAGGGTATGAAGCAGCTCATGGCTGGCGGCGGCGTTGCGCTGGTCGGCATCACCCTGATTCCCCTGCTGAGCGGCCTGTTCGGTTAAGAACAGCGGGCGGCGGTTGCCGCCCGGTACATATTATAATAAGAAGCACCATAGTCACCATCTTATCTATAGAAGGTGAAGCAGATGAGCGAGATTTTACTGTATCACGGTAGCAAAGAGGAAGTTGTCTATCCCGAAATCCGTATCACACGGTATACAAAAGACTTTTCATGGGGATTCTATTGCACGAATAACTATCAGCAAGCCTACCGCTGGGCAGACCGCCGCTCCGCAGATGGTATTGTGAACATTTACCGCTATGTAGAGAATCCTGAGCTGAAGATTCTGCGCTTCCCGGAAATGTCAGATGAATGGCTGGACTTTATTGCAAAATGCCGTGCAGGAGAAATGCACCCCTATGATATTGTAGAGGGGCCGATGGCCGATGATACGATTTGGGATTATGTCAACGGCTTTACTTCCGGTCAAATCAGCCGCGAAGCATTTTGGGCATTGGCGAAATTCAAGCATCCAACACACCAGATCAGCTTTCACACCGTAAACGCTTTGCACTGCCTGACCTTTGAGAGGAGTGAACCCATCCATGACCGAAAAGCAGAAAAATGATGTTCTCTATGTTTGTAGCCTGATCGAGACCATTGCCCGCAAGACAAAGAACCATCGGCAGGATGTGATACACTGCTTCTCCAAAAAGGATATTGAACACCAGCTCTATGCTGCTGAGGTAAACCACTGCTTATCCTTTGAACAGGTGTCGGAAGAACTGATTGATTGGTTCAACATTCCGAACGGTAATTTTGATACCGTAGCTGAGTGCCGCTACGAAGTTCCTTCTGCAACTTCCATCGGAATGCTGTATCAGGGATTGGTGCTGTCCACCATGAAGAACGATGATGCCGCACAGACGATTATCGATGTTTTCTCCTCGTTCATCACCGATGAAATTTCGGACTTCAATTCCAATGTCTATTATACCAACCCTGATTATCTGCGCTGCTCTTATCTGGAGGGCAAGATGCTCGCTTAACTGAATTTTTACTATGCCGATTGCCGAAAAGCAGTCGGCTTTTTTGTTTCCATAGCACGATTTTTCGTCACAACAGCCCCCTGCGGTTTGCAGTTTTTGAATGTTGTCTGCAAAAATCGTGCTTTTAGTTTATCCACCTATCAACGAAAGGCGGTGCTATTATGCAGCTTCTGACCCACATTATTTTTCTCCTGAACGTCCTGAAAAACATCATCAACCACTTCACCTAAAGGACGGTGACTGCTGAATGGAAACCGTTCTCAAAGCCATTGCCGACTGGATCAAAGGCATCCTGACGGCAGGCATTATGTCAAACCTTTCCGGGTTGTTCGATGATGTGAACACGCAGGTGGGAAACATCGCACAGCAGGTGGGCACTAAGCCCTCCAGCTTTGAACCGAGAGTGTTCGCCATGATCGAAGCCCTCTCCCGGAATGTGGTGCTGCCCATTGCAGGCGTGATTTTGACCTTCATTGCTTGCTATGAATTGATTCAAATGATTACTGAACACAACAATATGGCACAGTTTGAACCGGCACTCATCATGCGCTGGATTTTTAAGACCGCTGTTTCGGTGTGGCTCATCAGCAATACTTTTGATATTGTGATGGCAGTCTTTGACCTTACGCAGAAAGTTGTGTCCGATTCCAGCGGCATCATTGCCGGAAACACCCGTGTCAACGACATTGGCTTGTCGATGCTGGAAGCCAGCCTGATGCAGATGGATGTAGGACCCCTGTTCGGGCTTTTTCTGCAGTCCTTCTTCATCGGCATCACCATGCGGATATTGAGCATCATCATTTTTGTCATCGTGTACGGGCGTATGATCGAGATCTACTGCATGGTAAGCCTTGCACCCATCCCGATGGCGACCTTCGGCAACCACGAGCAATCGCACATGGGGCAGAACTACCTGAAATGCCTGTTCGCATTGGGCTTTCAGGGCTTTCTCATCCTCATCTGCGTGGCAATTTATGCCGTGCTGATCCAGAGCGTGGCAATTTCTGGGGATGCCATCAACTCCATTTGGAGTATCGCGGGCTATACCGTCCTGCTTTGTTTCAGCCTGTTTAAGACCAGCTCCGTGACGAAATCCGTCCTCGGAGCGCACTAAAGGGGGTGCTTTATTGGCTGCGTATATCTCTGTGCCCCGTGATTTGACCAAGGTTAAATCTAAAGTGGCATTCAACCTGACGAAACGGCAACTGCTTTGTTTCGGCACAGCGGCACTGATTGGAGTGCCGCTGTTTTTCGTTCTCCGTGATTCCGGCGGCAACACTGCCGCCACCCTCGGCATGATGGCGGTGATGCTGCCGGCGTTCTTCCTTGGGATGTACGAGAAAAACGGTCAGCCCATGGAAAAGCTGCTGTCGTACTATGTGCAGTCCCGGTTTGTCCGCCCGAAGATTCGCCCCTACAAGACCAACAACTATTATGCGATTTTGATGAAGGGAGGCGTGACCCATGATCCCGTTTTGGAAAAAGACCGGTAAGCACAGCAAGCCGCAGTCTGCGCAGAAGCTCAGACAGAACGCAAAGCCCGCTGTGCCCCGGACCGCCCAGCAATCCATCCCCATGCAGCGGATGTTTGAGGACGGCACCTGCCGGGTGAAGCCCAATTACTACACCCGTACCATCCAGTATCAGGACATCAATTACCAGCTCGCTCAGCAGGAGGATAAGACGGCGATTTTTGAGGAATGGTGCAGTTTTCTGAACTTCTTTGATTCCAGCATCAAATTTGAGCTGTCCTTTGTGAACATGGCAACCGACAGCACCGAGTTTGAAAAGAGCATCCGCATTCCGTTCCAGAAGGACGGTTTCGATGATGTTCGTGCGGAGTACAGCCAGATGCTGCGCCAGCAGCTTGCCAAGGGCAATAATGGTCTGACCAAGACCAAATTCATCACCTTTGGTGTGGAGGGCGAAAGCATGGCACAGGTCAAGCCCCGGCTTGACCACATTCAAAACGATTTGCTCAACAACTTTCACCGACTGGGGGTGCAGGCAAAGCCCCTGAACGGTATCCAGCGGCTGAAACTCATGCACGATATGTTCAACATGGATGGTGCCAGCAAATTTCATTTTGACTGGAAAGACCTTGTGAAAAGCGGCCTTTCCGTGAAGGATGCCATTGCGCCCACCGCCTTTGCCTTCAAGAGCAGCCGCACCTTCCAGATGGGCGGCATCTTTTGCGCTGCCAGCTTTCTGAGCATCACGGCTTCCGACATCAGCGACCAGCTTTTGAAGGATTTTCTGGACATGGATTCCTCGCAAATCGTTACCATGCACATTCAGAGTGTCGATCAGAACCGTGCCATCAAGACCGTCAAGCGCACCATCACGGAACTGGATCGCAGCAAAATCGAGGAGCAGAAAAAAGCCATCCGTGCCGGGTATGACATTGACATCATTCCGTCGGATTTGGCAACCTACGGCAGAGATGCCAAGGCACTTTTGAAAGAATTGCAGAGCCAGAACGAGCGGATGTTCCTCGTCACTTTTCTGGTGCTGAACACCGGGCGCACGGAACAGGAACTGGAAAACAACGTTTTTCAGGCATCCAGCATTGCGCAGAAGCACAACTGCAACCTGTGCCGCCTTGACTTTCAGCAGGAGCAGGGGCTGATGAGCAGCCTGCCGCTGGCAGATTGCCAGATTGAGATTCAGCGAGGACTGACCACCAGCAGCACCGCCATCTTCATTCCGTTCACCACACAGGAACTGTACCAGTCCGGCAAAGAAAGCCTGTATTACGGCCTGAACGCCCTGTCCAACAACCTTATCATGGTGGACCGGAAGAAGCTGAAGAACCCCAATGGCCTGATTTTGGGTACTCCCGGCTCCGGCAAAAGTTTCTCAGCAAAGCGTGAAATCGCCAATGCGTTTCTGGTGACGGATGATGATATTATCATCAACGACCTCGAAGGCGAATACTCGCCGCTGGTGAATCGTTTGAAGGGTCAGGTCATCAAAATCAGCCCCAACAGCACCCAGTTCATCAATCCCATGGACATCAATGCCAACTACTCCGAGGAAGATAACCCGCTTTCCTTGAAAGCTGACTTTATCCTTTCGCTGTGCGAACTGGTGGTGGGCGGCAAAGAAGGGCTGCTGCCGGTGGAGAAAACCGTCATTGACCGCTGTGTGCATCTGATCTACCGCAAATATTTTGCGGACCCCTGCCCGGAGAATATGCCCATCCTTGAGGACTTGTACAATGCCCTGCTCCAACAGGACGAGAAAGAAGCCCACCATGTTGCCACCGCACTGGAGATCTACGTCAAGGGTAGTCTGAACCTGTTCAACCATCGCACTAACGTGAACGTCAATAACCGTATCGTCTGCTACGACATCAAGGAACTGGGCAAGCAGATGAAGAAACTCGGTATGCTCATTGTGCAGGATCAGGTCTGGGGGCGTGTCACGGCAAACCGCAGCAGCGGAAAGTCCACACGGTATTATATGGACGAGATGCACCTGCTTCTGAAAGAGGAGCAGACTGCGGCGTATTCCGTGGAGATCTGGAAGCGTTTCCGCAAGTGGGGCGGTATTCCCACAGGGCTGACCCAGAACGTGAAAGACCTTCTTTCTTCTCGTGAGGTCGAGAATATTTTCGAGAACAGCGACATGATCATCATGTTGAATCAGGCTGCGGGAGACCGCCAGATTCTCGCAAAGCAGCTCAACATCAGCCCTCATCAGCTTTCCTATGTGACCCACTCCGGCGAGGGCGAAGGGCTGCTGTTTTTCGGTAATGTCATTCTGCCGTTTGTGGACCGTTTCCCCACCGATCTGGAACTCTACCGCATTATGACCACCAAGTTGGGTGAAGTCTCGGAGGGCGCGCAGAAATGAGTGAACCGAAACTGAACATCAAAGAGGAATCGTCTACCAAAAAGACCCGTTCTCCCCCGAAAAAAGCCAAGGTAGAGCAGACGGTGCCCAAAAAGAAAAAGCTGAAAACCGATGCAGATAAAGCTGCGGAAAAGGCACAGCATCTGCGGTTTGGCAAGGCGGAACTGACCCCGGACGAACTGAGCCGGTTGAGTAAGGCGCAGAAGCGGGAGATGTACGCTGCCCATGCCGCCCGGTCTGCGGTGCATCACGAAGTTGACCAGTACGAGGATGAAAACGTCGGTGTGCAGGCGTTGAGCGAGGGCGAAAAAGCGGCAGAAAATGTCCGTGATATTTCCAAAAGCCGCTATGCCCGGAAGCTCAAGAAGAAAGCCAAGATGCAGGGCAAGAAAGGCTCCAAAACCGCAAAATCTTCTGCACGGGAGCCGACTGCGCCACAAGATGCAGGCGCATCCAGCACCGGCGAGGGCGGCTCTAACTGGCTTTCCCGGTGGCGGCAGAAACAGGACATCCGGCAGAGCTATTATGCCGCCGCCCGTTCGGGCACAGCGGCGCAGACCGCAGGCAGTAAGGCGGTATCCAACGGTGCATCTGCTGCCCGGTCCGGCGTGGAACAGGCGGTGGAGAAAGGCAAAACTGCCGTCAGCACCGCTGTGAAAGGGCTGATGAATGCCGCCAAGGGCAACGCACACGTTCTGGTAATCGTGGGCGTTTTTCTTTTGCTCATCCTGATGGTGATGTCCGGCTTTTCCTCCTGCGGCATCCTCTTTTCCGGTGGCACACAGGTGTCCGGGCAGACCATGTACTCCGCCGAGGACAGGGACATCCGGGGCGCAGAACAGGATTACAAGAAGCTGGAAAAGGAACTGGATAAGAAAATCAAGCGCACCCCCGCCGACCACCCCGGCTACAACGAGTACCAGTATCACCTTGACCCCATCGAGCATGACCCATGGCAGCTCACTTCGTATTTGACCACACTCTACGACGACTACACCCGCTCAGAAGTGCAGGGCAAACTGAAGGAAACTTTCAAAAAGCAGTACAAGCTGACCACATGGGTAGAGGTGCAGACCCGGTATATGACTGTGTGGGTCATGACTCCCGCAGGAATCCCAGTCCCCACGCAGGTGCCCTACGAGTACCGCATCTTCCACACCAAGCTGGTGAACCGTGGCTTGGAGGTGGTCATCCGGGAGGAACTGGACAACGACCAATGGAAACGCTACGAGATCTTTCAGGATACCTTAGGTGGCAGACCCTATTTGTTCAACGGCGGATTGCCACCCGGTGGTTCTGACGGCTCCGGCACACCCGGCATCGACTATCAGGTTCCGGCAGAAGCCCTGATCGACGAAGAATTTTCCAAAATCTACGCCGAAGCAAAGAAATACGTCGGTACACCCTACGTCTGGGGCGGTTCTACCCCGGAAACAGGATTTGATTGCAGCGGTTATGTCTGCTGGGTCTACAACCAGAACGGCTACAATGTGGGGCGCACCACCGCCAACGGTCTGTGGAACAAGAGCCAGCACATTTCCGAAGCCGAAGCAAAGCCCGGCGATCTGGTCTTTTTCAAAGGAACCTACGACACCCCCGGCATGAGCCATACCGGAATCTATCTGGGCAACGGCATGATGGTCAGTGCCGGAGACCCCATCAAGTACGCAAACATTCACTCGTCCTACTGGGAGAAGCATCTCGCCGGGTTCGGACGGCTTTCAAAATGATTGGAGGAGTTTTATGAGCGAAAAATCGGATAAGCTGCGGGCGATGCTGGAAAAAGAGAAGGAGCGCCGCATCAAACTGAACAACCGCATCGAGATTCTGGAGCGGCGCATTCAGGAGGAAGATTCCGCCGAGGTCAACGAGATGGTGCGGACCGCAAAGGTCACGCCGGAACAGCTTGCTGCCCTGCTGCGGCAGTCTGCTAACACTACCCCGAACCCGGCTGCGCTGTCTGCCGTGGGTGCAACTTTTGAGAAGGAGGTCGATGCTGATGAAGATTAAGAAACTGGGCGCACTGCTGGTATCGGCGGCACTGTGCGTTGGCATGGCGGCTCCCGCCTTTGCCTTTGAGGGTGAAGCCGCCCCTGTAGAACAGCCTGTTCTGCCGGAAGTCGTGGAGGAAGATGTTGTCACCGTGACCGATGAGGAATCTGGTGCTCTGACCCCGGAGGGCAACCTGACGCTGGTGGACGACTACCACACCAACTACTCCGATGGCAGCGGACAGCAGTTTATCACGCTGGTGTCGAAATCTGGCAACACCTTTTATCTGGTCATCGACCGCAATGCCAAGGGACAGCAGACCGTTCACTTTATGAACCTTGTGGACGAAGCTGATCTTCTGGCTTTGATGGAGGAAGAAGATGCGGATGCCTATACCGCTGAAAAGGAAGCGGCGGCGCAGGCGGAACAGGACAGGCTGAAAGCCGAGGAAGAAGCCAAGAAAGCCGCAGAAGAAGCGGCGGCATCCGGCGAGGAACAGCCCAAGGAAAACAAGGTCACAAAGATCGCATCCGGCTTTCTGGGCGTAGTCGTGCTGATTGCGCTGACGGCAGGCGGCGGCTTCTACGCTTTCACAAAGCAGAAGCAGAAAAAGCAGGCCGAAAAAGAAGCCCTTGACCCCGATGCAAATTACACCGAGGACAAGGGCGATTTTGAAATTCCTGTGGAAGATGAGCCGGAGGAGACCGGCGAGGAAGATACCGAACCCATCTGATTTTAAGGCGGCATTTGCCGCCTTACATATCTAAATCTGAAAAGAACAGGAGTTGATGCTTATTGTCTTATCAGCTTGTGGTCAGCGAGAAACCCTCAGTCGGGGCAGCTTACGCAAAGGTTCTCGGTGCGACCAATCGACAGGATGGTTATTGGGAGGGCAACGGTTATCTCGTCAGCTGGTGCATCGGGCATCTGGTGGAACTTGCTCCACCCAACGTATACGATGAAAAGTACGTTAAATGGAGTGTGGCCGACCTGCCTATTCTGCCAGAGAAATGGCAATACCTTGTGTCTGCCAGCACCAAAAAGCAGTTCGGCATCCTGCAAAAGCTGATGCACCGCCCGGATGTGGATAGTATCGTGAACAGTTGCGATTCCGGGCGCGAGGGCGAACTGATTTTCCGTTTGGTGTACCAGCAAGCAGGCTGCAAAAAGCCCTTTTTCCGTCTCTGGCTGTCCAGCATGGAGGAAAGCGCCATCCGGGAGGGCTTTGCGAATCTGAAACCGTCAACTGAATACGATGCGCTGTACAACGCAGCACGCTGCCGGGAACGTGCCGACTGGATGGTCGGCATCAATGCGTCCCGGCTTTTTTCGTGCCTGTACAACCAGCCCTTGGCGGTAGGGCGTGTTATGACCCCGGTGCTTGCTATGACGGTGGTGCGGGAAGCTGCCATTGCCGCCTTTGTGCCGGAGAAGTTCTACACGGTTGCCCTGACCCTTGCAGACGGCGGCACCGCATCCAGCAAGCGGTTTGCCCAGAAAGAGGATGCCGAATTGTTGCTTTCCAAATGCCGAAAGGAGGGGCGTGTCACGGTGCAGAAGATGGAACGCAAGGAAAAAGCCGAAAGCCCGCCGCAGCTCTATGACCTTACCGCATTGCAGCGGGATGCAAACCGTCTGTTGGGATTTACGGCGCAGCAGACCTTGGATTATGCCCAAAGTCTTTACGAAAAACGGCTCATCACCTACCCCCGCACGGACAGCCGATTTTTGACGGAAGATATGGCGGTATCCCTGCCGGGGCTGGTGACGGATGTGGGCAAGGCGTTTGCTGTGGAGGAACCGCTTCCCATCCATGTGCAGCAGGTCATCAACGGCAGCAAGGTCACCGACCACCATGCACTGCTGCCCACGAAAAGCATGGCAAAAGCAGACCTTGCCGCCCTCCCTGCCGGAGAGCGGAATATTCTGCGGTTGATTGCCGCACGGCTGCTCTGCGCCGTGGGTGAGCCGCACCGCTATGCAGAAACCACGCTCACCACCATCTGCGCCGGGGAAGAGTTCTCCGCAAAAGGCAAGATGGTGCTGTCCGAGGGATGGAAAGCCATGGAGCGGAAAATGCTGGGCGAACTGCTGGGCAAGCAGAAAGAAGTGGCTGCTCTGCCCGATGTGCAGGAGCAGAGCCAGTGTAGCGTTGCCGGTGCTGAACTGAAGGAAGGTCAAACGACCCCGCCGAAGCATTTTACCGAGAACCTTCTGCTTCATGCAATGGAAACCGCCAGTGCAGACAGTATGCCGGAGGGTGTGGAACGTCAGGGCATCGGCACCCCGGCCACCCGCGCCGCAACTATTGAAAAGCTGGTGCAGAAGGGCTTTCTGGAGCGCAAGGGCACCAAGAAAACCAAGGTGCTGCTGCCCACGGATAAGGGAAAAGCCCTCATCACTGTGATGCCCGAAGAAATCCAATCCCCGGAAATGACCGCCGATTGGGAAACAAAGCTACTGCGAATCGAGCGTGGCGAAATGGAGCCGGAAACTTTTATGACTGAAATCAAAGAGATGATTTCCTCGCTGGTAACGACCACCGAGGCTGCGAAGGGAGCGAATGCGCTTATGAAAAACAAGATTATTGGTATCTGCCCGAACTGCGGTGCAAATGTTGTGGAGCGTGAAAAGGGCTGGTTCTGCGAGAACCGGGAGTGCCGTTTCGTGCTGTGGAAGGACAATGCGTTCTTCAAGCGCTTGGGCAAGCGGCTGGATGCTCATGTGGCAGACAAGCTGCTGCGGGATGGCCGTGTCCGGCTGAAGGACTGCAAGAGTGCCAAGGGCAAGACCTACAATGCCACTGTGCTGCTGGGCACCGAGGTCGATGGCCGCAGCAAGTTTTCTCTGGAATTTGAAGGGGGCTACTGATGAAGGATGACGCTGTGATAAAGGACAATGAGGCGGTCTACCTCATCAATGAGCAGACGTATCTGCATCTGCGGGAAAATCTTGCAGGGGTCGGGTACGAGGTCTTTGACAAAAACAGCCCGCTCCCGGTGGAGGAAGGGCAGATTCCACGGGAAGCTCTGGGCAACACCCAGCGGCGCATCGAGACTGCCCGTGCGTACTATCTGGCAGAGCATCAGGATGAACCTGTGGGGAAGATCCAGAATGTTGCCGTCACCACCTTGGAGAAGTTTCGCTCCGGGGTTCGCAAACGCCGAAATCTGGCTCCGCGTTCTCTGCCGGAGAATGATGTGCGCTTCATTGACCCACAGTACAATGAGCTGTTCCGGGTGCCGGACGGCAGCGTGGTGCAGATGACCTACCCGGATGGGCACCAGCGTTCCGAGAAGGTCGAATATCTCGATGACTATCACATGAAGATTGGTTCCTCTGTGCAACACATCTGCGAATTTGCAGAGCGCATGGCACGCAGCCATGCCATCGTGGAGCCGGAGCCGCTGACCCAGCAGGAGCAGCGGGCGTGGAATCTGGAATACGATTATTACCTTATCGTGCAGGCAGAGGACGGCGGTGCATGGAATTACGCCCTCTATCAGGGCGACTGCTGCCTGTTGGAGCGCGGGAAAATTGATGCGCCTGAACTGATGATCGAAGAAGTGCGGGACGAAATTATGTACACTCACAACCTACGGAACAAGGACTGCATCCCGCTCACGCAAGAGGAGTTTACCCAGAAACTTGCAGGCCGAAATGAAATACAGTCATACCGTATGAAGCAATTCCAGCAGAGCGGCCACGACTGCTATCTGGTCATGCAGCTGCAACAGGATGCAGACCCTGCGCTCCGATTTGCCGCCATGCGCTATCTGAATAAGCAGAACATCGCTCCGTCCATCGAGAATTATGAGATCCTGTACAGGGGCAACCTCCCGGAAGGAAAGCGCAGCGTTCCGCAAGCGGAGCTGCTGGAACAACTGTACCAGAAATTCAACTTCGCCCGCCCGACGGATTACCATGGGCACAGCCTGTCGGTCAGCGATGTGATCATGCTGAATCAGGATGGGAAGATTTCGGCGCATTATGTGGACAGCATCGGTTTCAAGGAACTGCCGGGGTTTCTGGATAAAAAGCAGGAGCGCTCTTCTGTTCTGCAAACTCTTAAGGAAAAGTGCGATGCCCCGGAGTGTAACCCCACCGTCTGCCGGAAAGAGAGGGCTGGCCATGAACTTTGACCACGAAGAACTCATGCTGATGATGCTCTACAATTCTGGCACCCGGCTGGGGCTTATCCACGAACTGCGGCTGATGCAGTGCTACCTGATGCCCGATGAAACCGCCCTGCGGGAACTGTCGGAGGGCGTTATCGAAAAGCTGAAACTGCTGACCGATGCGGAGTTTGCCGAACTGGAATTTCCCCCGGACTGATCTTTGCCGCCTGTGGGCGGCGTACATATCCTCTTTTATAATGCTGTATGGTGTGGTATACTGAACTCAACAACTTGGAATTTGCCGAAGATATTGTGGGTGAGCATTGGGTATCACTGACGCAGGAATTATAAAATATAGGAGAGGTGACTCATTTGGATACAGCTGAGAAAAAGAAATCACGTGATTTTAATATTTACTATCTGAATTTCAGTAAGGTATATGAAATCGCAATGATGATTAACAATGTTATCCTTACTAAAATTGAAACCGACAAATCAAGCAGTTTTGAAGAACAGTATGGTTTTACATCTTCCATCTCTGCACAAGGAACAAAACAGTTCCTTGATGGAATAAAGGCGTCTATTTCAGCAGACGCAAAGGAAACTTCCACATCGTCGTCAAAAGTAGTGGAAAGTTTGGACGTAAAGACAACCAAATCTATCCTTTTGCGTAGGATCATTGAGCAGTGCGCCTCTGTGACTTTATTGGACAACTCGGTAGAGGGCGATCTTGTAAAAGTAAATCGCGTTAAATTAGAACTACTGAATGAAGAAAGTCTGCGGCAATTCCTTATTCTACGCCGTGATGCATTAAAGGGTATGCGGGTAGAAGGTATGGAAATAAATAATCTGGTCAGTTCGATGTTGCAAGACTATGCCTATATTTTGAAGGGACTTGTATATGATGAAAGTATGAAAGAACCTGTATCTGAAATCATCATTAAGATTCCAATGGAGATTCAATCGGAATTTGAAAACAAGTACAACATCAACGATCTGCTTATTGGGCATGTATCTATTGTTGGCATCTATAAAGGCATCGTAGGCGAAGAATTTATCACTTCAAATACATTCACCTTTTTCCAAGAAGCCGGTGCACGTAAGGAAAAGCAGGAGGAAACTGCCAGCAAAATAATCAAAAGCAACACGCAGCCTGTATCGCATAATACAGAAACAAAAAAGAGTGATGATGACTATCATTTCGTTGACACCTTAGCAATAATTCAAGATGTGGCATTCAAACTGGAAGAAACCCCTGCTCCAAAATTTCACTGGTGGAATCGCTTTGGTATTTGGTTAAGTAAATTGAGGAGGAAATAACTATGAATCATACCCTGTTTACTTACCGCAATCTTGAGGAATTGAGGAAAATCCAGGAAGAAAGAGAAATATTTGCCTTTATATTTGGAGAGACAAAGGATATGCTCGATTCCTGTTCTGAAGTTTGCATTGACATATCTGCCTTGGTACATTTTTTGTTAACTAACAAAAACAATATAGAACCGACATATATAAATTTTACAAGTATGTCGGAGGATACAGTTGTAATTGCAGAAGCGGCCATTGCAGAAAGTGCCATGGAATTACTGCCTCTTTTATTTTCTGATTATAAATGCTATTTTGAGGAAGATGGTGAGGAGAATTCCAGTTCCGAGGAAACGCATGAGTTTAAGCCATATCCAAGGCAAAAGATATATAAATACAATAATGCGCAGGATTTGGACACAATCATTCGATACGCAGAAACGAATGATATTCCAATCGCAACTTTTTCTCGGGCAAGCGGTGAACTACGAAAAGAATTCGAGCAGTTCAATAAGGCTTCCCAATTGGCTATATTGGATCTAACTTCCGTGTCATATGCAATCGAGGACAACAAAGCTCTGATTTATGCACTCGAACAATTTCTTAGTATTTTGCCAAATATCAAGGTTATTGCACAAACCTCTCAGATTGATGTGCTTCTAAAATATTTTCCACTGTTTTTGGACGGACAGGAACCTGTCTGTAAATTGCTTCCTGATTTATCTGGATTAGGAGAAAAAGAACCTGAAGAAATTAAACTTACAAAAATCACAAACTTGAATGGAGGGGCTTTTGACGCTTTCATCAATGCATTCAATCATAATTTAATTGGACATAATTATTTTAAAGAAAGACTGCGGTATGCTCTAAAGAATTTTATTGCTCTAAACAAAGCAAAGGAACAGACGGTTCTTTCGATTTTCCTGTTTGGTGCATCTGGTATTGGAAAAACTGAGGTTGCAAGGCTAATTGCAAACGGGCTTCAAAATGATTGTTATTTAGCTAAAATCAATTTCCAGAACTACAGTAGTCAAGATGCGTTGAACAGTTTGATTGGAAGCCCGGCAGGTTATGTTGGCTGTAATCACGGAGAATTAAGTGAGAAAATCCAAAAGAGCAAAGTAGGTGTACTGCTTTGCGATGAATTTGAAAAGACTACTCGTCCAGTTTTCTCTTTCTTTCTGGAGTTGTTGGAAGAAGGGCGTTTTACCGATTCCATGGCAAGAGAGTATGACATGGATGGATATGTTATTATCTTTACTTCAAACCTTCTCAGCGAAGCAGAATACAAAAAAGCAATTCCTCCTGAACTTCAAACACGCTTTGATTTAGTATGCGAATTTGAGGAGCCTACAACGGCAGAGAAAAAAGCATTTCTGGATTTGCTGTTGGAGATGGCAAAAACCAAGTATTCTAAGCAATTTGCAGAAATCGAAATGACTGAAGATGAGAAAAAGAAGTTATATGCCTTTGATTATTCATCTCTTTCGGCATTAAGGGATATCAAGAGGGTGTTTAACAATCGCCTAATGGACTTTTTCACAGAAAAAGGTGTTTTGCGATAATAAGTATCGATGATCACATCCAATTCAATGTCTCTTGCTATTGGAATCACTACTAATACCTTGGTGCATTGTTTTTATGAAGAATTCGGCAACTTCCAGTTTGACGAACAATCAAATTATTACATACCCTCTGCGGGCAACCCTAAAACGGTTGCCCGCTATTTTTATACCTTAAACTCTGAAGAAGGAGGCCAAAATGCCAAGCAAAACCGAAGAATATCTCGCCCTTGCCCAGCGCACGGCGAACGGGTTGACCCGGTATTGGGAAAACTGGACGGACTACCTGACCACTGCATCCCGGCTGTACAAGTACAGCTTTGCAGACCAGCTCATGATCTACGCCCAGCGGCCTGATGCCACTGCCTGCGCCAGCTTCGACATCTGGAACAATCGCATGAACCGCTATGTCCGGCGCGGCTCCAAGGGCATCGCACTGTTAGACCAGTCCAGCAGTGTGCCGCGTCTGCACTATGTCTTTGATGTGAGCGACACCGGGGTACGCCGCAATTCCCGTGACCCGGAAGTGTGGCAGCTCAACCCCGATTTGGTGCAGCCGGTTTCGGAAATGCTCGCCGCCACCTACGGCATCAGCGGGGAGCGTGTCAGCCAGCAGCTTGCCGATGTTGCCGGGAAACTGGTGGCGGATTACTGGGACAACAACGGCGGGGACATTCGTGCCATCGTTGACGGTTCGCTCTTGATGGATTATGATGAAGCCGGGGTGGAGATGCAGTTCAAGTCCGCCGCCGCCATCAGCGTCACCTACACGCTGCTGGAACGCTGCGGCTTTGAGCCGACAGGGTGGTTCGACAAGGACGATTTTCAAGCAGTCTACAATTTTTCCACCCCGGATAGTGTCTACGCCCTCGGCGCAGCCGTCAGCGACATGAGCCGGGAGGTGCTGCGGAACATCGAGCGCACCGTAAAAACAACCATTCGCCGCCGCAATGCAGAAAGGAGCCAATATGAATACGAACAGCAGGAACGTGACCTACTCGACCGTCGGGGACTACCAGCTCCCGAACCTGACCCTGCCCCAGCAGGAGAAAGCACTGGGCAAATACGGCAGACTGCGCCGGACTTACCTGATGAAGCATCGCCCGGTGCTGTACAATTCGATGCTCCTGTCGGGGACTCTGCATCCGCACCTGTTGGAAGTGGAACAGACCGCAGAGAGCCGGATGCAGCAGACCATGCAGGAACTGCTGAAACAGAACCCGGCTCCGAACAAAGAGCGGCATCAGATGGAGTGGGTGCAGCACATGAACAGCCTGAAAGCACAGGCCGAGGAACTGGTGATGAACGAGCTGATTTACAGCTAAGTTTCTTCGATGTGGCTATTCCCACCGAAGCCGAACAAATTGAATCCATCGACCAAGCAGAGAGCGAAAAATCGCCCTCCGCTTTTGTTTTGTCTCAGGCCGAGATTGAAAATGCGCTGCGGAGAGGTTCCAATTTTGAAGATAGCAAACTTCGGATATGGCAAATTTATCAGATGCAACCTGACCGAAAGCTCCGGGCAAAAGCTCTCGCCAAAGAATACGCACCATACGGCCCCGGTGGTTCCTCGCACACTTATCTGGACGGAAGCAGTGGTTGGCTTGACCATGACAGCAAGGGGCTGACGTTTGAGCATTATCCCGACCATCGGAAAACGCTCCTCCGCTGGGATCGGGTTGAAAAGTATATCGACCTGATGATTCAGTCTGACCGCTACCTGTCGGACAAAGAAAGAAGAGCCAGCGACTTTCCCCTTGAACTGAACGCCGCCAGTGCAGCCGAATACACTGCATTAAAGGTGCAGCACCCGGATACTCTGGTTGGATTTGAAGCTGGCGGCAATTTTATGTTCTATGGAGAAGATGCTGCCAAGGTCGCAAAAGTTCTCAACAGTGCTTTGTTCACGAGAGAAACAGCACTGGGCGAAGTTCAGGTCACAGGCTTTCCACCTAGCTTATGGGCAAAAAAGTCAAAAGAATTGTGGTCTGCGGGCAACGATGTTTACCTTGCCGGATTGAACGAAGATGGGACTCATCACCAGACTAAACATCTGCACAAAGAGGACTATCTGCCCATCGGCTCCGTTATCAAGATGGATGGCCGGGAATTTCGGATTGATGGTGTGGACTTTGATAAGGGCAAGGTTTCCTTGCAGGATATGGCACTAGCCGATATGCGGATGCCGATTTTCCGGGAAGAACCGCTGGCTATTGTCCGGGAATTGTACGAGCAGCAAGATGAAACCCTTGATGCTGCTCCCGAAAAGGTCGTTGATTACAAGGTCGGGGACGATGTTGTGGTAGACCTTCCCACCCGAACCATCGAGGGCAAAGTTGGTTATGTGGGCGAAACCGATGTGCGCATCGACACCAGCGCGCAGGGCTATTCGTGGAGCAATGAGGTACTGAACAAGCAGCAGTTCGAGGACGGTCTGCGGCGGGATGAGCAGGAACTGTCCGATGAAGAACTGGACAAGCTGCCTATTTCGGTGGAAATCAACGGCGAATGGCAGACTTTCCCGGATGCAGCCGCCGCAGACGAAGCCCTGAACGCCGAACCTGTGCCGGAAGCTGCCGGGAATTTCCACATCACGGACGAGCATTTGGGCGAGGGCGGTGCAAAGCAGAAATTCGCCCGGAACATCGAAGCCATCCGCACCCTGTTTCAGTTGGAACAGGAACACCGTGGAGCCACCGCCGAGGAACAGGAAGTGCTTTCGCAGTATGTGGGCTGGGGCGGCTTATCGGATGCTTTTGACCCCAGCAAAGATAGCTGGGCAAAGGAATATACGGAACTGAAAGGGCTGCTCTCTGAGGATGAATACGCCGCCGCTCGCGCTTCTACTCTGAACGCTCACTACACCAGCCCAACCGTAATCCGTAGTATTTACGATGCAGTGGAACGCATGGGATTCCGCAGCGGCAACATTCTGGAGCCGTCTATGGGTGTGGGCAACTTCTTTGGAATGCTGCCGGACACCATGCAGGGCAGTCGGCTGTACGGCGTGGAGCTGGACAGCATCACTGGGCGCATTGCGAAAAAACTGTACCCGCAGGCTGACATTACCGTTGCCGGATTTGAAACCACCGACCGCCGTGATTTTTATGACCTCGCTGTGGGCAACGTGCCCTTTGGTCAGTACAAGGTCAACGACAAGGCGTACAACAAACTTGGCTTTAGCATCCACAACTATTTTTTCGCCAAGGCCATCGACCAAGTGCGTCCGGGCGGTATCGTTGCCTTTGTCACATCTCGCTACACCATGGACAGCAAGGACAGCACCGCTCGCAAGCACATGGCAGAGCGTGCTGACCTGCTGGGTGCTATCCGTCTGCCGAATAATGCGTTTCGCGCCAATGCTGGCACGGATGTTGTCAGCGACATTATCTTTTTGCAAAAGCGTGACCGCCCCATTGACCATGAGCCGGACTGGGTGCAGCTTGGCAAGACCAAAGATGGTTTTACCATCAACCAGTATTTCGTAGACCACCCGGAGATGGTGCTGGGCGAACTGACCACCGAAAGCACCCAGTATGGACGAGAGGAATTGACCGTTTCGCCCCTTGAGGGCACCAGCCTTGCCGACCAGCTTGCAGAAGCGGTGCAGCACATCGAGGGGCAGTATACCGCCGCCGAGGTGGATGCCCCCGACATTGCCGAGGAGGAGACCGCCCGGTGCACCCTGCCTGCCGACCCGGATGTAAAAAACTTCTCCTACACCGTGGTGGACGGCGAGGTGTTCTACCGGGAAAATTCCGTGATGACGCAGGTGGAACTGTCCGACACCGCTAAGGGACGTGTCACCGGCATGGTGGAACTGCGGCAGATCGTCAACGACTTGATTGACCAGCAGTTGAACGACTACCCGGACGAGGATATTAAAGCGACACAGGCAAAGCTGAACGCCGCTTACGATGCTTTTACCGCAAAATACGGTCTGCTGAACGACCGTAAAAACGGGCGGTTGTTTGAGCAGGATTCCTCGTATTATCTGCTGTGTTCGCTGGAAAATCTGGACGAGCAGGGGCAGCTCAAGAGCAAGGCGGCGATGTTCACCAAGCGCACCATTCGCCCGGAGCGCACCGTCACCAGCGTGGACACCCCCAGCGAAGCGTTGGCGGTATCTATTGGTGAGCATGGCAAAGTGGATTTGCCCTATATGGCAGAACTGCTGGGCACTCCCGGTGAGTACGGGCGCATTACCACCGAACTTTCCGGTGTGATCTTCAAGGACCCCGCCGCCGACCCCACTGACCCGGAAGCCGGCTGGCAGATGGCAGACGAGTACCTTTCCGGCGATGTCCGGGCAAAGCTGCGGATGGCACAGTTCGCCGCTGAGACCAACCCGGAATTTGCGGTCAATGTGGATGCACTGACCAAGGCACAGCCCAGAGAACTGGAAGCTTCTGAAATTGATGTGCGCTTGGGTGCCACATGGCTTGCACCTGAGATCATTCAAAAGTTTATGACCGAGACCTTTCAGATTCCCTACTATCTGCGTCATGCAGTCAAGGTGAGATATTCTCCTTATACCGCAGAGTGGCGTGTGGAAGGTAAGACCGCTACGGGGCGGGGCGACATTATCTCTTCCGAAACCTACGGCACATCCCGTGCCAATGCCTACAAGATTCTGGAGGAGACCCTGAACCTGAAAGATGTCCGCATCTACGACACCATTGAGGATGCCGAGGGCAAGCCCAAACGTGTGCTGAACAAGCGGGAGACTATGCTGGCACAGCAGAAACAGCAGGTCATCAAGGACGCTTTTGCCAACTGGGTCTGGCAGGACCCCCAGCGGCGCATTGCGCTGGTAAAACAGTACAATGAGTTGTTCAACAGCACCAGACCCCGTGAATACGATGGCTCCCACATCAAATTCGTGGGCATGAACCCGGAGATCACCCTCCGGGAACACCAGCGCAACGCCATTGCCCATGTACTTTATGGCGGTAATACGTTGCTTGCACACGAAGTCGGTGCAGGCAAGACCTACGAAATGGCAGCATCCGCTATGGAAGCAAAACGCCTTGGTTTGTGCCAGAAATCGCTGTTCGTAGTGCCCAACCATTTGACAGAGCAGTGGGCATCGGAGTTTCTGAATCTCTACCCTAATGCCAAGCTGTTGGTGGCACGGCGCAAGGATTTTGAAACTGCCAACCGCAAAAAATTCTGCGCCCGCATCGCCACTGGAGACTACGATGCCGTTATCATTGGGCACAGCCAGTTTGAGCGCATTCCGTTGTCCTTTGAGCGGCAGGAGCGTATCATTCAGGAGCAAATTTATGAAACGCTTGCCGCCATCAATGAGCTGAAAGTCCACGCAGGCGAGAATTTCTCCATCAAGCAGATGGAAAAGACCCGGAAGACGCTGGAAACCAAGCTGGAAAAACTGCGCTCCGATGAGCGTAAAGACGATGTAATTACCTTTGAACAACTGGGCGTTGACAGGCTTTTTGTGGACGAGAGCCATTTTTACAAGAACCTCTTTTTGACCACAAAAATGCGGAATGTCGCAGGATTATCCACCAGCGAAGCGCAGAAATCCAGCGATATGTTCGGCAAGTGTCGCTATCTGGATGAGATCACCGGCGGGCGGGGCGTGGTGTTCGCCACGGGCACGCCCGTGAGCAATTCCATGACCGAGTTGTACACGGTCATGCGGTACTTGCAATACAGCACCTTGCAGCAGAAAAAGCTGACCCACTTCGACTGCTGGGCATCCACTTTTGGAGAGACCACCACTGCAATCGAACTTGCCCCGGAGGGTACCGGCTACCGTGCCCGCACCCGGTTCGCCAAGTTTTTCAACCTCCCGGAGTTGATGTCCATGTTCAAGGAGGTTGCGGACATCAAGACCAGCGACCAGCTCCATCTGCCGGTGCCGGTCGCAAAGTTTGAGACCGTGGTGGCAAAACCCTCGGAGATTCAAAAGGAAATGGTGCAGGAACTGAGCAAACGTGCTGCAGAAATCCACTCCGGTGCAGTAGATGCCTCCGTGGACAATATGCTCTGTGTCACCAACGACGGCAGAAAGATCGGCTTGGATGTGCGCCTGATGAACCCCATGCTGCCGGACGACCCCAACAGCAAATTGAACGTATGCGTTCAGAACGTGTTGAAGATCTGGGAGGAGGGCAAAGATCAGAAGCTGACCCAACTTTTGTTCTGCGACCTCTCGACGCCGAAAAACGACGGCAACTTTAACGTGTACGATGACATTCGCAAGAAGCTGGTTGCCGCCGGTGTGCCAGAGAACGAGATCGAGTTTATCCACAACGCCGACACCGAAGCGAAAAAGGCGGCATTGTTCTCCAAAGTGCGCTCTGGCGATGTGCGAGTTTTGCTCGGAAGCACTGTAAAAATGGGAGCGGGCACCAACGTCCAGTCCCGGCTTGTGGCGGTGCATCACTTGGATGTTGGTTGGAAGCCCAGCGACATGACCCAGCGCAATGGTCGCATCATCCGTCAGGGCAATATGAATAAGGAAGTCAAGGTGTTCAATTACGTTACGGAAGAGACATTTGATGCCTACCTCTGGCAAACTTTGGAGAACAAACAGCGATTCATCAGCCAAATCATGACTTCAAAATCCCCGGTGCGCTCCTGCGAAGATGTAGACGAACAGGCACTTTCCTATGCGGAGATCAAGGCACTTTGCGCCGGAAATCCGCTCATCAAAGAGAAGATGGACTTGGATGTGCAGGTGGCAAAGCTGAAGGTGCTGAAAGCCGACCACCAGAGCCAGAAATTCCGCCTGCAAGACAAGCTGCTGACCAAATTCCCGGCTGACATTCGGGAAACGAACGCCTATATTGTTGGGCTGAAAGCGGATGCACAGCTTGCCGCCGCCCACCCGCAGGGCAAGGAGGAGTTCTGCGGCATGACCATTAAGGGTGTGGCCTACGACGAGAAAAAGAACGCCGGTGAGCGTCTGGTGCTTGCCTGTTCCGAACTGCCCAACGCCGAGGAAAAAGTCATCGGCAGCTACCGGGGCTTTGAGCTGTCCCTGCGGTTTGACACTTTCCGCACGGAGTATCAGGCACTTTTGAAAGGGCAGCGGAAATACACGGTTCCCTTGGGCACCGACCCGCTGGGCAACATTATCCGTCTGGACAACTCCTTGAACAATTTCCCGGAGCGCATTAACTCTGCTGAGAATGAGCTAGCCACTCTGCATCAGCAGCAGGCGGCAGCGCAAATCGAGGTGGAAAAGCCCTTCCCGCAGGAGGAAGAACTGGCAGAAAAGTCCGCACGGCTTGCGGAACTGAACGCCCAGTTGGATGTGGACGAGAAAAATCACGAGCCGGAACAGGACGAGGAAGAACAGGAGGATGCCCCTCGCCGCCCCTCGGTGCTGGCGGCGCTGGAAGAAAAGTCGGACAAGCCGGAGCCGGTGAAGCCCTTCCGCAGTTATTACGACAAGGATGGTGATGCCCGGTGAGGGAAAAGCGGGACGAGATCATCATCCTGAGAACCACAAAAGCCGAGAAGAACCGCATTTATGAGAAAATGCTGGGCATGGGCATCCACAGCCTGAGTGCCTATATCCGTAAAATGGCACTGGACGGCTACTGCCTGAACCTTGACCTGCCGCAACTGCGGCGCATGGCATATCTTTTGCAGATGTGCAGCAACAACCTGAACCAGTACGTCAAAGCCGCCAATGAAAATGGTCGGGTCTATGCCGCAGACATGGAGGACCTGCGGCAACGGCTGGATGAGCTGATTGATATTGGTCGGCAGATTCTCTCCCGGCTGGCAGAACTCTAAATTTTTCCCCGCAGTTGGAGGACTGCGGGGATACATAAGCGTTGACATCCTTGCAAAGCAATCGTTGATACCTTTATAATCGGGGTGAAAGAAAGGCGGGTGCTAGATATGAGGTTCGTTTTTAAGATGATCGTTTTCCCGTTTTGGCTACTTACGGCTTTCCTTGCGCTGATGCTGAAATGGACGCTGAACCTGTCGGCGTTCG
>OODK01000802.1_pt1 | contig 22960 bp, 19 predicted proteins | sample 1671371 | NCBI WGS metagenome assembly OODK01 (sample SAMN06348150, study PRJEB24527) | human gut metagenome | biome: human gut; feature: ankylosing spondylitis patient; material: feces | host: Homo sapiens | place: China | collected 2015-10 | reverse complement strand
AGGATGCCCGCCGCACCGTGCTTGCCCTGCGGGAGCAGTTTGAGGAAAGGGGCCTGACCCGGTTTTTCCCCAACATGGACGCCATGCTCTGCCGCATCGACCTGCACACCGGTCAGTTGGATCGGGCGGACGAGTGGTACCGCGCCAAGGCCCCCAGAGACCCCATCCACCTGAACGTGATGAAACGCTACCAGTATTTCACGCAAGCCATGGTGGAGATCGCGGACGGCCAGCCGGACGCGGCGCTGATGACCCTCTCTCCGCTGGGGCCGTATATCAAGACCTGCGGACGGTATATCGACGGCATTCACCTGAATGTCCTGACTGCCATTGCCCTGTACCGCAAGAAGGACGAGCGGTGGCGCGAGCGATTGACGGTGGCGCTGGACGCGGCGGCGGAGTACCGCTTCATCCGCACCGTCAGCGTATACGGCACGGCGGTGCTGCCGCTGCTGGAGGCACTGGACTGGGACGGCAACAAAGCATGGCGCAAGCGGCTGATGGCGGCGGTGCGGACGCAGGCGGCGTTCTACCCGCATTTTCTCGAACCCCGCCTTGCCCCCGGTGAGGAGTTGACGCCCACAGAGCTGCAAATTCTCCATCTGCTCTGCGCGGACAAGTCCAACGCCGAGATCGCACAGATCATGGATGTGAAGCTGCCGACCGTGAAGACCCATGTCAGTCACATCCTCGACAAGCTGGACGTGAAGCGCCGGGCGGAAGCCAAGACAGCAGCGAAGAAGTTGCATTTAGTGCAGGACGACCTGTAAAAACAGCATCCGGCAGATGTCGGATTTCCATATAAAGGCAAGATGATTTTTCAAGGAGGAAAGATATGAACAAACGAGTATTGAGTATGTTCATGGCGCTGGCCCTGTGCCTGACGCTCCTGCCCACAGCGGCTTTCGCCGAGGGAGAGGACGTGAGCATATCGGGCGGTGTCATCGGCGGCGGTGAGACCGGTGGCGAGGGCGGTGGGATCTATGTAGCCCCCGGAAGCCCGACAGAAGGGGGCGGCGGCACATATATCCCCAGAGAGGACACGCAGACGGAGATCTGGCGTGATACCACGTTGTGGACCGGGATCAGCCGCCCCTACGACGGCACGACGGACGGCAGCACGATTCCGATCACATTGACATTCACAGACGGCGCAAATTCGTTTGAACTCAAAGAAGGAACGGGCTTTACTGCCGTGAAGACCTTCGATTCCGCGGACGTGGGCGACCATACCGTCACTGTGGAAATCGCGCTAATCGGCGAAGCCGCAGCGAAGTACAAGCTCAAGGCGGGCGAAGAAAAATTTGAGATCGGCGGCAACATCAACAAGGCCTATCCCAAATTGAACGTATCTCTTTCCAAGACGACTTGTGCGGTGGGCGAAAAGATTCTGCCACTGCTGTCTGTCGAGGGTGCGCCGGAGGACGCCGAGGTAACGTATTATTATCTGGCGGCCGAACTTAAAAACTGGGCTGGCTCTTCCGATGCGGAAGGAGGCACATCCATGCCCGCAATCGACGAAAACACCGCAATCAGCAAACCCGGCACATATTACGTCTATGCCAAGACCGGCGAAACCAAGAACTACGAAGAGGAACGGTCAACAACTGCGGAACTCACAGTCAACGAGGCTGTCGTTGAGGCCGCTTCGGTAACAAAAGCGGACGGAACGGACGGCGGCACATACGCCTCTCTCCCGGCAGCACTGGACGCGGCGCAGGACGGCGATACCGTCACACTGCTAAGCGACGTAGACCTGGGCGAGACATCCGTGACCATCGACAAGAGCATCACCTTCGACCTGAACGGCAAAACGCTGTCCAGCTCCAAAGCGTGGTTAGATTACGGCGTTCTGCTGGTCAAAGATGCCACCGTAACGGTGAAGAACGGTACAGTAAAAGCCGCAGAAATGGGTAGCTGCGCCATCCGCGCGTACGGATCCGGTGCGAGCATGACGCTGGAAGACGTGACCGCCACAGTAACGAGCGATGAAAGCAGTGTGATGGTGGGCGACTTCGGCTCTGCTGTCATCAAAAGCGGCGACTATCAGGGACTGTACGTAGGTGCAAAAAGTCAAGTCACACTGGAAGGCGGTACGTTCCGCCCCTACATGGATACCATAACAACAAACGAGAATGTCAAAAGCATTTTCTGGAAGGTGAACGAGACCACCGACACCACCAGCCGCGACTGCATGGAACTTCTGGGAGATGGCTGTGTCTATGTGGGTGAGACCGGAACACAGGTGCGCACCGGCGGCGGCTTCAACACGGTCGTGACCGTTCAGCAGGGTACGGCCATAGATGCGCCGGTCGCAAAGATCGGAGATGTGGAATACGCTTCTCTGTCGAAGGCGATCAATGCTGTTCAGAACGGTGGAACCATCACGCTGCTGAATGATCTGGATCTGGGCAACGGCGCGGTGCTGCAGGTAGGTTCTCCCCGAAAGAACTTCACCATCGATTTGGCCAGCCATACCCTGAGTGCCGACGGCGACTGCCTGATCATGCTGCACAACGGAAGCCAGCTGACGCTGAAAAACGGCACGCTGGATGGCAGCAGATGCACGAGCTATGAGGGCGTTCTTTACATCTCATCCAATAGCGGCCCGAAGCTGACGCTGGAAAATGTGACAGCAAAGAATGTTCAACGGTCTGTCCCGTTGGTATATGTGACCAATGGCACGGTGGAGTTTGACGGCGGCACGTACACCGGCGGTGTGCTGTTAAAAACAGATGGCAACGCCGTGCTGAAAAGAGGCACGTTCCAGAAGGGCACTAACGACTACAGCATCAAAACAGAGGATAGCGGCAAGCATCTTTCCGACTATCTGGACGATGACAGCCAGTTTTGGGATGATAACATCCCGCTCGACCTGAGCAACGAGACCCAAACAGCAGACGAAGTGACCGTGCGCTCGTGCGAGCACAAGTGGGAAAACGGCAAGTGTACCGTCTGCCAGAAGGTCTGCGATCACGGCTCGGCGGATGGAAAATCCATGACGGAGGATCCCTGCCCCACCTGTGGGATGAAAGCCGCAGCGCAGGTCGATATCACCGGTTCGGACGCAAAGTATTTCCCGAGCTTCACCGATGCGCTCGTTTACGCGACCAAAAACAATGGCTGCACACTGAAGCTGCTGGCAGACGTGACCGGAATGACAGTGATGATCAACAATCCGTCCATCTTTGATCTGAACGGTCACAACGTCGATGCGCTGAGCGTGGACGCCAGAGCGACGATCAAGGACTCCGGCACGGAAAAGGGCAAGATCGGTAAGGTGACGGTTTCTACTCATAAGGTGACCGATCTGACCCTCGGCGATCTGCTGGAGGAGGGCTACGCCTTCAAGTACGGAAACGGTTACTGGGCGAATGACAGTTACCTCCAAACAACAGAGGGGTCGTTTGTCACCGTTGAGAAGGCTCCTATCCAGAGCGTCAATGTGTACGCAAAGGACAAGAACAATCAGAAAATCTTGACCATAGCATATGGTGCGACGGGAGAGGTAACACTGGTCTCAAGCTGCAAACTGAGCGAAACGAGCGGAGAAAACCTCAGCTGCGCGTGGTATAAACTTACGGACGATACGGCGATCCCCCCGCTGGAAGGGGCGGCTGGCACGAGTTATAAGTTACCCGCCGATCTTTCTGTGGGAGAGCACAGCTACCGCGTCACCGCCACAGCCGACGGCTATTCCAAGAGCGCCGACATCACCATCACCGTCGAAAAAATCGACCTCGCAAATGCCACGGTCACGATCGAGCCGTGGCACGCGGACGGAAAGTTCAGATTCTATCCCTATGCTTCTGAGACTGCTGCGCTCAGCTCTTTAAGCGTGGTCAAAGTGACAGCGAATGGTAAGGAGGATACGCTGAGCGCTAGTGACTTCACCTGCACAGGTGCCACTGCGACTCAGGTCGGCAACTATAAGCTGACCATCACGGCCACGGATTCCTGTGCGAACTACAAAGGCTCTAAAACCTTCGACTGGGAGGTCATTCCGTACCAGCTGTGGAGGCCGATCTTCCAGGGCAGCCAAACGTACACAAAAACCTACGACGGCACCACCACCCTGCCGGGATCGTATACATGGCTTGCCGAGTTCTTCGGCAGGGAGGGCACTGATCAGAACGTTACGTTGAAATCGGGCGATTACGAAGTGACCGCCGCAGAGTTTGTCTCCGCTGACGCGGGCGAGAATAAGCCCATCAACCAGACGATCACGCTGAAAAACGAGAACTTCGTCTTTTCCCCGACCGAGATTGTCAACGTCAAGGGAATCACGACCACTGACAAGACCTTAACCTATACGAATTTCACGCCGAAGGAGGCCTACCCGACGGGGGGAACGACCTTCAACATCGAAAAGGCAGACGCCCCCACGGCGCGGGAGGGCGCGCTTGAGGTCATCAACAATCACGCGGATACCTATACGGTCGATCTGGCCGCGCTGCTTCCGAATCTGGAAAGCCCCAAGAAATACGGCGAGGTGACGTATGAACTGGGTGCTGTCAGTATCAACGGTGGTTATTACAATGCAACGAAGGGGAGCGCGGAAGTCAAGGACGGCAAGCTGATTTTGCCCATTCAGGCCGTGGAAACGAAAGAAACAGGCAGCATCGGTTCTGTCAAGGTCAATGTCTCTACGACCAACTATCAAGACTTCACCCTGACCGTCAACGTCAATGCTGCCAACAAGAGCGGCTCTTCCTCCGGCGGCGGCGGTTCCTCCTCTGCCAGCAAGACGAGCACCACCACCAACGCCGACGGCTCCGTCACCAAGACCGAGACCAAGTCTGACGGCACGGTGGTGGAGACTACCACCGGCAAGGATGGCAGCACCACCAAAACGGAGACGAAGAAGGACGGCAGTTCCGTGACCGAATCCAAGGACGCCGCCGGTTCCACCGGCACGGTGAAGACCGACAAGAACGGCCAGACCGAGGCGAAAACCGCCCTCAGCAGCAAGGCCATCGAGGACGCCAAGCGCAACGGCGAGCCGGTGAAGGCCCCCGTGGAGGTCAAGGCTTCCCGCAACAGCAATACCGCCCCCACCGTCAAGATCGATCTGCCCGCCAATTCCGGCGAGACGAAGATCGAAATTCCGGTCGATAACGTCAACACCGGCACGGTGGCAGTCCTCGTCCACGCGGACGGCACCGAGGAGATCGTCAAGAACTCCCTGCCTACCGAGGACGGCATCCAGCTGACGGTCAACGGCGGCGCGACGGTCAAAATCGTTGATAATTCTAAGGATTTCATCGACACCCGGAGCCACTGGGCCAAGGACGCCATCGACTTCGTCAGCGCCCGCGAGCTGGTGAACGGCATGAACGATTCCATCTACGCCCCCAACAACTCCACCACCCGCGCCCAGCTTTGGACGATTCTGGCGCGGCAGAACGACGCAGATCTGAACGGCGGCAATACTTGGTACGAAAAGGCGCAGTTGTGGTCCAAGAATAAGGGCATTTCCGACGGCACGGAGCCCAACGCTGTCATCAACCGCGCCCAGATGGTCACCATGCTGTGGCGCACCGTGGGCCAGCCCGCGGCGGGCGGTACGGCGAACTTTACCGACGTCCCCGCTGACAGCTACTATGCAAGCGCAGTGGCCTGGGCCGTGGAAAACGGCATCACCGACGGTGTCGGCGACGGTCGCTTCGACCCCGCCGCCACCTGCACAAGAGCACAGATCGCAACCTTCCTCTGGAGGGCCATGGCTGAGTAAATCAAGCAACTGCCAGATCATTTATTCGCTGGCATAATTCCACAACAGGCAAAGGACAGCGCGGCGGACGGTCAACAACACCGGCCTCCGCGCTGTTCCCTTTTCGCCACAGGAAACTCTGTACGCCATTCACACGCTGACCATTCAGGCCCAGTCCTCCGGCGGATCTTCCTCTGGTGGCGGTTCGTCCTCTGACCGTGACAATTCCGGCAGCACCGGAAAGGTGGAGACCACCACCAAGCCCGACGGCACCAAGATCCAGACCGAGACCAAGAAGGACGGCGAGCCGGTGAAGGCCCCTGTTGAGGTCGAGGCCACCCGGAATTCCAATACCGCGCCCGTGGTGAACATCGAAGTATCCAAGAGTGCAGGCGAGACCAAGGTGGAGATTCCTGGAACCAATGTGAAGCCTGGCACGGTGGCCGTGCTTGTCCATCCTGATGGCACCGAGGAGATCATCAAGAACTTCGTTCCTACCGAGGATGGTATCCAGCTCACCGTGAACGGCGGCGCCACCGTGAAGATCGTGGATAATTCCAAGGACTTCATCGACACCCGTGAGCACTGGTCGAGGGATCAGGTGAACTTCGTTGCCGCCCGTGAACTGTTCCAGGGCGTGGGCGACAACCAGTTTGGCGTGGGGCGTCCCATGACACGCGGTATGGTGAATACCGTACTGGCGCGGCTTGCCGGCGTGGACACCACCCCCGCTGCCGGGCAGAACTGGTAATGATAAGGGCATTCGCGTGTCCGAGCTGCGGTATATCACCGTGGAGACGGCACTGGCGGGACGGGCCACCATCCCCCTCAACTGTGATTCACCTGTGACGCGGCAAAAAGTGACAAGGCACTATAAGTAAACACCGAATCGCACAGAGCAGGCATTTTGGTCTGATGCTGTGCGATTTTTTTACCGGGTAGAATGCCAATCTGCACAGGCGCTTACTATGCAGCGCCATTTTCAGCATCTACGCATAGTGCATCGACAGGAACATAGCGCATCGCGTCTCATACTTTGGACGGATTTACATTTTTCAAGGACTTCGCTACAATAAAACAAAAAGAAATTTATAGGGCAGAGGTTTATGACAGCGAGGGTACCCTCGCTGTCCCACGGGGTTCCCTGTGGGACAATTCCTCTCTGCCGCAGGGAGGGAAGTCCGTGACCGACAAAAGTGCCATCATCGTCAAGCCGTCTACCGCACAGGCGTTTGAGACCCTTTGGAAACGCGGCAGGGTGCTCTTTTGCAGCGCACCCTGCGGCTTCGGAAAGACAGTGCTGGCCGATACGCTGTTGGATGGGCGGCCCGTTCTGCGGCTGAACGCGGCAGATATCGGCTTTGCGCTGCCCTCTCTGGAAGATGCGTGGGACATCCTGCTGATCGACAACATCCAGGATATGCAGGAGGAACGGGACTGGCAGGCTCTGTGCGCGCTGATCCGCGAAAGCACCGACCGACGCTTCTTGCTGCTCTCACGCGGCATACCGCCCGCTTGCCTGATGGCGTTTCAGTATCAGAAAAGGGATGAGGCGCGGCGCGAGCCGCTGGCAGCAGCACTGGCGCTGGCGGAGGAATACCGCTTCATCCGCACCGTCAGCGTTTATGGTGCGGCGGTGCTGCCGCTGCTGGACGCGCTGGAATGGTCGGGAAACGCGAAATGGCACAAACGGCTGATGGCGGATGTGCGGGCACAGGCCGCCATATATCCTCGTTTTTTGCAGCTAAGGCTTTCCATGAGCGAGGCACTGACGGCAGCGGAGATGCAGGTGCTGCGGCTGATCTGCGCGGACAAGAGCAACGCGGAGATCGGGGAGATCCTGAACATCCGGGTCTCCACGGTCAAGAGCCATGTGAGCAGCGTGCTCAGTAAGCTGGGTGTGAACCGCCGCAGCGAGGCCAGAACAGCCGCGAAAAAGCTGTGGCTCATTTCCGAGGACCAATAAAACAATGCCCGCACAGAGCGGGTTTCATATAGAGGTATACACATATTCCGAAGGAGGATCATATGAAAAAACGAGTTTTGAGCCTGTTCATGGCTCTGGCGCTCTGCTTCTCCATGCTGCCAACGGCGGCGCTGGCGGAGGAAGCAGACGCGGCACCGGACGCCGCAAATGCCGACAGCACTTACACCACCGGTGAGAATGCCGGGCTGACTGGCGGCAAAGATGACAGCGTGCCGGAGGGCACGGACAGCGGCGAGGCGCAAGACGGCGAAGCGGATACTGCAGTGTCGGCGGTACAGGAAGCTCACCATGCGAGCCACTGCGTCTGCGGCGGGAATGGAGATGTCAACGGGCACAACCATGACACTGCTGGCACAGAGTGGAAAACTGCCGATTCCCTGCCTAATTCTGCGGGCAGCTATTATCTGACGCAGTCTGTGTCGGGCGACTGGACTGTGCCAGAAGGCGAGGTCAACCTCTGCCTGAACGGGCAGACGATCTACGGCAAAATCACCGTCGGCAGCGGTGCGAAGCTGACGCTGACCGACTGCACCGGCACGGGCAAGCTCCAGGGCAGCAGAAGCGGGAGCGGCGTGTCCATCAACGGCGGCACATTCAACCTCTATGGGGGCACGATTACCGGCTTTGTAAACGGTGTAGAGATTGGCTCACATAATGACATTAAGACTGGCTCGTCCTTTACCATGTATGGTGGTGCGATTACCAGTAATGAAGCAGGCAGCAGCGCCGGCGGAGGTGTGTTCCTTATCGGCACGACGAACTCCAATGTCACAGCGCCGAGCTTCACCATGCACGGCGGCACCATCTCCAACAACACCGCGGGTGCGTCCGACGGCGGTGGCGGCGGCGTGTATGTAGGCGAGAAGTGCAGCTTCACCATGGACGGAGGCGCCATCACCGGCAACACGGCGACCGCAGGCAACGGCGGCGGCATCTATATCCACTTTAACGCCGGCAATGTTTCGATCTCCAACGCCACGATCACCGACAACAAGGCGACCGCCACGGGGAATACAAGTTATGGCCACGGGGGCGGCATTTATTCGCAGAGAGGGGTAACCGTCAAGAATGTGACGATCACCGGAAACAACAGCACCTATGAGGGCGGCGGCATCTATGGAAAGGGCGCTATCGCCCTCACCGATGCTACCGTTACCGACAACAATCATTATGACGTTTACTACGACGGAGCGGAAAAAACAACTCCTGAGCTCACTGTTTCCGGCTCGGTGAAGGCCGGTTATTACGCCAATTATGATTGGAAGCTGCCCATTCTTGTATCAGGCGAATTGAGTGAGGATTCGGTCATCCGTGTGGGCGTGTATGAAGGCATAAAGCCTAATGCCGGCGGCAGTCTCCTCATTGCCGAACCGGCAAAGGGCGTGAAGCTCCGCGCCAAGAACTTCGAGTCGTACGCCGCCGACTGCGTGACCAGCCTGGGCGATGACGGCAATGTCTATCTTGTGCCCTGCACGCACGAGATGGACGATACCGGCTACACCTGCAAGAAGTGCCATACGCAATTCGACGCGCGCGTGGGCGAGAGCGCCTATTATCAGACGCTGACGAAGGCGTTTGATGCAGCCAGAGGCAACACCGTGACGCTGCTGCGGGATGTGACGCTCGCAGGAAATTGCTCTTCTTCTTACATCTACCCAGCGACGCTGGATCTGAATGGCAAAACTGTCAGCAGCGGGAGTTATCCCATTAGCGTCGGAGGCGGGAACAATCCCCGGACTCTGACGGTCAAAGATTCCGGAACAGGCGGCGGAACGCAGGCACTCGATGTCACGTTTTACGTTTCCTCCAACGGAACGCTGGCGGTTGACGACTCCTACACCGGCAAGATTTCGCGCGTGGAGCTGCAGGCCGGCGGCGCATTGGAGCGCTTTGGCGGAAAAATCGGCGAGTTGGTTTTAAGCAATGCTGCGTATGGCTCCACAAGTACGGGCTACGGCCTGAAGCTGTGGAAGGGCAATACAAACGCCTGCACCATCGGCAAGTTCACGGATAACACGACGAGCAAGAGCCTCACCGTTAAGGACCTGCTGAAAACCAACCATGCGAAGTGCGAGCTGTACGGCGAAAAGAACGGTGCATGGAGCATCGTTGATAAGAGCACTAAAATTGTGGACTTGAAGGGTTATACAGCGTACAAGGTGCAGTTCCCGGAGTGCGTCCATCAGTGCGCCGATGACAGCAACCCCGTATGCTCTGTGTGCAACAAGAAACTGTACACGAAAATTACCGCCCAGAGCACCGACGGCACGGCCAAGACTGCCTACTTCACGGAAGACAGTGCGCTGGAAAACGGCTATGTAGAGGCCATCCAGACCTTGAACGGCTGGAGCAATGAGGGCTGCACCGAGCCGACGCTGACCCTGCTGCGGGATATGTATGCTTTCGACACCTCCATGCCGCTGACCGGCACACTGACGCTGAAGGGCGGAACGCACACCGCCAAGAATGTGACGGTCGCTAAAAACGCGAATGTGACCTTTGCCAGCGGCAGCTATCGAGGTGCGACCATCAACGGCACGGCGACGGTGGAGGCGGGCGTCACATTTACCGACGCTGGCGTCACGGTGAATGGCACGCTGAACGTCGAGGGCGGTACCTTCAATGGTCCTGTCAAATTCAATGGCAGCAGCATCGCGAACATCAGCGGCGGCAGCTTTAATTGTGAAAAGAAATATGGCGGCGTTACGTTTGACTACAATGTCACGGGGACGATCTCCGGCGGCACGTTTGTCTTCGCGGATTTTTACACCACCAAAGTCAAGCTTTCCGGCGGCACATTTACGATGATCAAAACCAACGGCGACCGCAAACTCGCCGACCTGCTGGCGGAGGGCGCGGCGTATTACGGAGCAAGTGATAATCAGGCTGTGACCAATGATAGAGTGAATACGCTGGAAAATGTCAAGGTCACGTCACACACGCACAACGGCGGCACGGACGGCAACGGCACTTGCAGCATCTGCGGCAAGCAGATGGCGGCGTCGCTGACCGTCGGCGGCACAACGAGCTGGTACACGGCCTTTGCCACTGCCATCGAGGCGGCGAACGCGGCGGACGGTGAAAAGACCATCACGCTGTATCAGGATGTGAATGGCTATGCCGGCGGGCATTCGACCACCTATGAGCTGACCCGCGGGCCGGTGACGCTGGCGACCGGCGGGAAAACGGTCACGAGAGTAAACCTCACCGCCAAGGGCATTTCTCTGACGGTCACGGGTAGCAACGGAGGCTTCAATGTGACGGTGGACGGCAAAGACGCGGAATTGACCGTCAACGACAAGGATACGAAGCTCGCCATTGTCACGGCGCAGAACGGCGGAAAGCTTTCGCTGAGCAACGGCACCTTCAGCCGTGTGGCTGTAAAGGACGACGGCAGCAGCGCCAGCCTCAGCGGCGGCAGCTACGGCGAGATCGAGGGCAGCACCGGCTATGTCAAGCCCTACGCGCTGCTGGCGAAGGGGTACGCTTACAAAAGCACAAAGGATAGCAAATGGGTCTCCAACGCCAATATAACCCTGTCAAAAGTCACCGTTGAAGAAGCGCCCTTCGCGGTCGAAAAGATCTATCCGAATAGCGATACGAACTACACCGGAAACTCGGCGTTTGCGACGGACGGCAAGATCACGCTGACTGCGGTAATCGCGCCCGAAACGGAGAATGTCAGCTACCAGTGGCAGCTATTTAGAGAATCAGACAAAGATTGGCTCAGTAGTCCGTATTTCCACACAGTGAATAATGCGACGCATACCGGGGCGGAAAGCAAGACGCTCTCCATCAGCAATCTGCCGGAAAACAGCAGCTACCAATACCGCGTTCATGTGTGGAGCGACAACGGCTACCAGTGCGACAGCGAGCCGTTCACCGTGACCCGGCATCAGCATAGCTGGACGTACACAGCAAGCGGCGCGACCATCACTGCCACATGCAGCAAGTGCTCCGCCAGCGGCGGCAGCCCCCGCCGAGCTGACCTACAGCGGGGAAGCCAAACCCGCCACGGTGACTGCAAGCAGCGATTGGCAGGGTCCGGCGGCGAGTGGGATCACCATCAGCTACGAAAAGACGGGCACGTATGGTCAACAGATATTGGAAAGCGGCGCGCTCCCCACCGGTGCCGGTACCTACACCGCCAGCATCTACCTGGGTGAGGCGACCGCCAGCGTGGAGTATACCATTGCAAAGGCTGAGCCTACGGCGGAGGACTTCAACATCACCACGCCGGGTAATCTGACCTACGATGGCACCCCTAAGACCGCAACGGTCACTTCCTCCAAGAGCGGCATGGGTGCTGTCACGGTCAAATACTATCAGGACGACAAGCCGGTGGAAAAACCCACGAACGCGGGCAAATACATTGTCAAGATCAGCGTGGAGGAGGGGACGAACTACAATGCCGCAGCCGACCTGACTGTTGGCACTTTGGTTATCAATAAAATCAACTACCCCGGCGTCAAGACCGCTGCCGACACCGTGCGCAGCGGCCAAGAGACCACCGGTAAGACCCTGACCCTGCCCATCCTGCCCGACGGTGCAAGCTACGCTGCTTCCGGCACTGTGGGCGGCGCCACGGGGCTGATCAGCAGTCATAGCGTCAGCGGTACTATCCTGACTTACAGCACCACCAATCAGACGGACGGCACCGAGGCCACCATCACCATCTCGGTTACCGGTGCAACGAACTATAATAATTACAGCATTGTTGTTACCGTAACCGCCAAGGATAAAGCGGATGCAGGCGTGAGCATCACCACCCCGCCCACCAGCAAGACCTATGGCGATGCGGACTTCACCCTGACTGCCACCAAGTCTGCTTCTGCTCCCGATGACGGCACTTGGAGCTGGACCAGCACCGATACTGCCATTCTGGAGATTGTCTCCGGCGCGAATACCGCGATGCCTACTATCAAGGTAAAAAAGGCGGATACCACCGGCGCGACCTTGACGGTCACCTATGAAAGCGATACCCACATGGGCTCCGCCAGCGCGACCATCACCGTCGCGCAGAAGGAAGTGACCATTTCCGGCATCACCGCCAATAACAAAGAATATGACGGCAACACCAACGCCACGGTCAACGCCTCCGGCGCGACCATTACCGGCAAGGTGGACGGCGATGATCTGACGGTCAGTGTTGCCGCTGGCTCCACCTTCGACAGCGCCGATGCGGGCAGCAGAACGGTCACACTCGGTACCCTGACGCTGGACGGTACCAGTGCTGGCAACTATACGCTGGCCACCAGCGGTAATCAGGCCACGGCAACAGCGAACATCACGGTGCGCGACCTGACGGTTAAGCCCAACAGCGGTCAGCGCAAAAGCTATGGCACCACCCCCGATCCTGTGTTGGCCTACACTTCTACCGGTACAGTCACTGGCGAGACTGCAGCTTTCGATGGTGCGTTGAGCAGAGAAGCGGGCGAGGATGTGGGTCAGTACGACATCACAAAGGGTAGCTTGGAACTCAAGGACAGCGGTACCTTTAAGGCCACCAACTACAACCTGGTGCTGGACACGGCAGTGGTTACCTTTGAGATCACCAAGGGAACCTACGGCGGCTCCGCTCCCACCAAGACGGTGAATATTCTGAAGAACTATGCCGGTGTACAGACAGGTACGCTGACGGCAGCCGATTTCTTCACCACCGTCCCTGCCGAGGCGAAGATCACGGTACTGCCTTCTCCGGGTACCGTCACCATAATGAGCTCTGTGGCCGTGGATGCCTCTGGCAATCTCACCTACCGCAGCAAGCCGAACATCGCGGCTACAGCGGATGAGAACTGCGCTGTCACCATCAGCAGCAAGAACTATACGGACATCATCGCCACGCTGACCTTCAAGCTCGTGGATAAGACCGATGTCAATGCCCAGATCACCTTCCCCAACGGCACCCTGACCTACAACGGCGCGGGACAGAAATACGAGAAGGCCACCATCAGCACAACCGCAGCTGGCACTCCCGTATGGACCTATACCTATGCGACTGCCGATGCAACCGCTAGTCTGGACAGCGCGGGCCTCCCCAAGACCGCAGGCACCTACACCGTGACGGCCAAGTATGAGGATGACATCCACATCGGCACCAAGCCCGCCACGTTGACCGTCAGCAAGGCAACGCCCACCGGCGCGCCCACCTGCACCAAGATCACCACCAGCGGCAAGACGCTGGCAGACGCGCCGCTGGCCATCGGCACCATCGCTCCTGCAGGCGGTACGCTTGCGTGGGATATGGCTGCTAACACAGTCGTTGCGGCGAACACCGCTTACGGCTGGACCTACACCCCGGCTGATACGGCCAACTACAAAGCTCTGACCGGCTCCCTTACGCCTTATGCGGTGTCCTCCGGCGGCGGTGGCGGCGGCGGTTCCTACACCCCCAGCTACACCGTTTCCGTGGATAAGACCGTGAACGGCACCATTACCGTTTCTCCCAAGTCTGCATCCAAGGGCGACACCGTGACCATCACCGTGAAGCCTGACAAAGGCTATGAGCTGGACACTCTTAAGGTTCTGGATAAGAACGGCGATAAGGTAAAGCTCACCGAGAAGAACGGCAAGTACACCTTCACCATGCCTGCGGGCAAGGTCACGGTCAAGGGCAGCTTCGTGGAAGAAGCCCCGGAACAGATTTTCACGGATGTTCCCGTGGACGCTTACTTCTATGAAGCGGTCAAGTGGGCGGCAGAAAAGGGCATCACGGGCGGCGTCGGCAACGGCCTGTTCGCTCCCAATCAGCCCTGCACCCGCGCTCAGATCGTCACCTTCCTGTGGCGTGCGGCCGGTTCTCCTGAACCGAAGGCCATGAGCGCTTTCGTGGACGTCTCTGCGGATGCTTACTACGCCAAGGCTGTGGCTTGGGCTGTTGAAAACGGCATCACCGGCGGCACTGGCGACGGTAAGTTCAGCCCCAATGCTACCTGCACCCGCGCACAGGCTGTGACCTTCCTCTATCGCGCATCCGGTGCGCCTGCTGTCAGCGGCAATGCAGCCTTCAGCGATGTGGCAGCCAACGCCTACTATGCGGCGGCAGTCAAGTGGGCGGAGAAGAACGGTATCACCGGCGGCATCGGCGGCGGTCTGTTCGGCTCTGACAACAACTGCACCCGCGCGCAGATCGTTACTTTCCTCTATCGTAACTATCAGAGCAAGTAACCGTATACTAACCCCACAATAAGAATGGCGGCAAAGGATCACCATGTCTGAACTGCACCCCATTTGTTAGACAGTATGGTATACTATCTAACAAGTGGGGTGTTTTGCTATGCCAAAAGGAGTACCAAACGATATACGCCGAAATTCAAAAAACTGGTGATTGAAACCATGCAGGAGGAGAAATTGAGTTACAGCGAAACCTGCCGTAGATTTGAGGTAAACAGCAGAGATCGAATCAAATCATGGGAGCGAATCTACCTGGAGGAAGGGCCGGAAGGCTTTGCCGTCGAACGGCGTGGCCGCAGCAGTAAGGGTCGTCCGCCAAAGCAGTTGCCGAAGCAGGTAGAAGAAGATCTGCTGGCCGAAGTGCAGCGACTGCGTGCGGAGAACGATTACCTAAAAAATTTGCAAGCCTTGGTTTTGGAAGACGAGCGACGCCAGCACAAAAAACGCTGGTAGTTCAGAAGCTAAGGCAAAAACACGCACTCAGTATTCTGCTCTCAATCGCTCAACTGCCCCGTGCAACTTTCTACTATCATTTGAAGCAGATGCAGAAAGAAGACAAATATGCATCTGTTAAGCCTGCAAATAAAAAGTCAAGCCCTCAAGCGGACTTGACAAAAGAAAATATCGCAGGCAGCGGGCGGAGAAAAGCATAACACCAAAAGGCCGCCGCGAATGCGCCGACCTGAAGAGCCTGATTACAGCTGTTTATTTCGTGTGATGCAGGCCTGTGGAATCCACATCTACAGGCGGCAGATCTTCCAATGCAGCGAAGTATGCCATCACCTTGCCGTAATAACGGCGCAGAAATTTATTGCCCGCAGCTGTCATGTAAACATAGTACGACTTGCCCTCGGCACGCTTCTTGTCCATGAACTGGAAAACTGGTTCGTCTGCCGGAGTTCGAGAGGAAAGATCAGTTTCGATTGAACATCGTGGGCTGTGCTATGCTCTGCGCGTTCATTCTTTCCATGCCGCAGCGGCCGGAGGTGGAGCGCCTGACGGACTATTATGCCAAAGCGATGATGACCGTTCCTATGCGGTGGTTTTGCCGCATGAGCGGTAAACGCAAGTTCAGCGAAGAAAATATTGCGGTGATGAAGGCCGCCGCAGCACTGAAAGCCGCAGACCGTAACCCGTATTCCTGGAACATGGATTTTATCGAATACCCCGACGGAAGCGGCTATGAGGGACGCTTTACCAAGTGCGGCATCTGTACGCTGATGCGCGAGCTGGGACTGTACGACCTCACGCCTGCAATGTGTCATTTGGATTACACAATGGCAGAGGCAGGCGGTGCGGCAGATTTTGTGCGGGAGTATACACTCGCCTCCGGCGGCCCGTACTGCGACTGTGGATATAAAAAGAAAACGCAAGATTGATACTGCCATAAAAGCGCTATGCATGTATTCTGCTGAATAAGATTTGCTTTGCCGATTGACAGACCATTACGGATAGGAGACCCGCTCGTTTCGATAGGAAACGAGCGGGTTTTATGTATAAAAATCCACCTGCATGGAAAACTGAAATGAGAGTTTCAGGAAATATATATTATACCAGAAAGCTCAGAGAGGAGAGTTTTCATGCAGGGTATAGAGCAGGCAAAAAAACAGGCCGCAGAGGAGATCTGGCTCAGCTATTTCAACGAGCAGGCGTATGCGGCGGGACTGATCGACGAGAAAACGCGGAACAGGATTCGGGTGGCTCTGGTGCGGGCTAAAGCAAAGAAGCAGGGCACATAAGTGCCCTGCTTCTTTGCCGGCGGTACAATTTTCACTCGGTGATATGCTGCCTCTTACAGAAGTGTCAGGAAATCAACAGGCGTCCAAATGTGGTAGACAATCCCATTCTTCTTTAGAATAGCCTGTTTGCCGCCGGGCTTAACAGCGATATAGTTTTTTGCATGGTTATCATATTTGCCGGAGAAATAAATGTATGCTGCAGCGCCATTTGATTTATCGAAAAGAGTTCCCAAAACACTCCTTGAAGCATAAAGATGATTACAGGTTTCCAAGATGGTATTGCTGTGTTCTTGGCTCAATACACCATCGCCTGGTGCAGCTTTTTCAATAGAAGTTAGACCAATCTGCAAAGGTTCAGCATTTTGAAACATATTCCTGTGCGGAAAATAAAAAAATGCCAGGAAAGAAAAACAGCATAATAACAGAAACTTGGGCGCTCGGGAGGATTTCTTATCTGCTTTTCGACGCAGCAAACACGCAAGAGAAAAAACTGTAATTATCCAACAGATGACAGCGCATATACATAGGATCATAATCTTCCCTCCTCAATTTGTGTTTACGGTAAAAATTGGTTTGTGTATTTCTTTTGCAGAACGGCAAGCAGTGTTTGGACCGTTGTCGTGAGCGGGATAGCTATAATCATAATATATCATATTATCGGGAGAAAATATACGGGATATATCGAACTTGTAGGTCTTTTGATGATAAAGCTATAACAATGAGAAAATTGCTGTATTGGTGTCCAATATGCTGCTTGCCGGATGAGGTGGAGGCGAAAGTGCTGCTGTCTCAGCTTCGCGTCCAGCCGATGCGTATCTATGTTTACCCGGCAGGTTTACGCGGCACAGACACAGTACCAAAAATTGAAAAACGTATACTGCAGAGCAGTCTGACCGGACGGTTGGACTGCTCTTTTTTTCGTACTCATAGCAAATTTTACAAAATCAGTAAGCACACTGATAAGTTGCAAAAAATGCTGTGTTCCGACGTTCCGGTGTTCCGCTATATTTTTTGCGGCGTAAAAATTTTGTTTGCCATATACCCATAAAGACCTTGCGTATATGGGGGATAGTAACAAATTACGCTCGCGCAAACATGCAGGTAAACGCGAAATGCTTGACAAAGCACCGTTAATCTGTTAATAGGAGCGTGACGAAGATGAGCGCGGAGATGGAGAAGAAGAAAACAGCCGAGGTGGTATGGCTGGACTACTTTAATGAGTACCTGTTTGAGCATGGGTTAATTGATGAGATGACGCGGAACAAGCTGAGGATCAAGATCATCACAATGGAAAAGAAATCCTAATACATATATAGGAACAGTAGGAATAACACGGGATGGACAGGTTGTTTTCATGGGAACAGCCCTATTGAGATAGTTGAGAGCGTTCAATGTGTAATTAAGTGAAATTGAGTGACCTGCGTGAAAATATTCACCAAACGATGTTAACTTTTTACATTTGGATTGACACATTGATAAGGTTAATTATCGAAAGGGTGTAATAATATGGATATAAAACGCAAAATTAAGCAGGCAGCCAACATCATTGGCGTTGACGAGCTGCGCAAGTCACAGGTCAAGCCGATTAACGACATTTTGGAGGGTCGGGATACGATGGTGGTTGCACGTCCGTCTGCGGGCAAGTCGGCGATTTATCAGATTCCGGCGTTAGTGCATGGAGAGGAACGAACCATTGTAATCGAACCGCTGCTGTCGCTTATGCACGATCAGGTGCGCAAGCTGCGCGAACACGGCGTAGGAGCCGCCCGCCTGGATTCAACAATGAAGAAGTCTGAGCAGAAGGAGTGCCTGCAGAAGTTTATCCGTGGCGAAGTGAAGATGCTGTTCATAACGCCGGAGCGATTCATCAAGGAGGAATTTCTTTGCACGATGAAGGCGATGCCGGTCTACATGGTTGTCGTGGACGAATGTCACGCCGTTTTGGATTGGGGTTATTCCTTTCGAGATGCCTATCTGAATCTTGGACAGACTATCGACGAATTGGAGGCGCGTCCCATCATAACGGCCTTAACGGCAACCGCAACCGAGGACGATATGGCGGAGATTGCCCAGTGCCTGCACATGCAGAATCCGGCGATGTATAGGAATGATTTGTACAATCCAAAACTTGTATACATCAAACAGCATGCGGTGAACCGAGAAGAAAAACGTAAGCTGCTCTGTAAATATTTAAGCAAGTATCATGCCAATTCTTCAATCGTTTATTGCAGTACCCGCAAGGCGGTAGAGGCTGTCTATAAGCTGCTTGATAAGAAGTACAGCGGACAGGTAACCATGAGCCACGCAGGCCTCAAACCGAAAGCGCGAATGGCTAATGAGTCCGAGTTTCTGTCCGGCAAGAAGACGATCATGGTGGCAACTTCTGCGTTCGGAATGGGCATTGACCTTGACAGCGTGGACTTGGTTGTCCATTTCAACATGCCGCTGTCGTTGACGGATTATCTGCAGCAGAGCGGACGGGCAGGGCGCAACGGTCAGAAAGCACACGCGGTTCTGCTGTACAGCGATGAGGACTATTACACTAATCTGGAAATTCTTCACAATGGACACCCGACCTTGCGGGGCATGGGGCAGCTGGACATGATGAAGGAGTTTTGTGACGATAATGAGCACTGTATGGCGCAGCTGTTGCTAGAGTATTTCGGTCAAAAGATGAAGAAAAGCTGCAAGCACTGCACCGTCTGCCAGAAGAACAGGAGGAAGAAATGAGCAAGGTAAAACAAAATGCAGGGGTACATACGTATGCGATCGGCATGACGCTGACAGCGGCGCAGTATTACGAGATAAAAGACGGTCTGGGAGATTTCCTGCGCAAGAGCGATGGAAGCTACTGGAGCAGATCGGAGCATTACACCGTGGACGCTTTTCGCGAACAGGGCGTGTGGCTGTACCTCTCGCGGATGGATACCATCTATCGTGTAAAGGTGCGCATTGAACCGTGCCGGGTGCTTGCCGGCGGCGACCCGACGGCACTGTTTCAGGCAGACAAAAAGCAGTACCACGCAATGATAGAGCAGGTGGATTCGCTGCTGCAGCCGTGTGGCTTGCCGCGTTCAATCGACCGGATGAAAATCAGTCGGATGGATTTGACGTGCGATTTGACCTTTCAGGAGGCGGGAGTGGTGCAGCAATACATTCGCACTTTGCAGAAATCGTTTGTCTTACCCCACTACAAGCGGGTTTGTTTTCGAGAAGGGGACGGCAAAGCGAAAAATGCAAAAGAGGCGAATAAGCATTCCTGCAGACAGCAGTGCAGACAGGCGGCGTTCTTTGCATACGACAAGACGGCGCAGCTTCAAATGATCGGTCGGCTGCCGGAGGGGCGATTGGACAAGCGGGTGCTTCGGCTCGAGGCAGAGCTGAACCGCGGTGCAATGAAGCAGCACCTTGGAAAACAGGAATCTAATTACCGTTTGCTAAAGCAAGGTGTGAAACGTGTAAGCAAGGTAATTGACTGGTATTTAAAGCGGATTTACAAGGATAACACAAGTTCGCATTTGCGGTATGAGGATGCGGTCGCCTGCATTGCAGGACAGCGATGGAAGGATAAGACCAAGGAACGGGCAGCGTATCTGCTGCGAAAGGTCAGCGACAGCGAGAGTATGAATGCGGCGATTCGGAAAACCGCTGAGAGGTTTGGCATCAAGTGCCAGACAGCAATGGGGCTGGTGAAGAAACTGGAGCAGGCGGGAGTCAATCCGGTGACGCTGACAAATGCGTGTGAGTATGAGCGGCTGGAGAATCTGCGGAACATTTTGAAAAAGTGATATTTGTGTCAAAATAGAACGATTGTTCGGATTTTGATTGACGAAAACCAATCAAAGGTGTAAGATTAAGATAAGAAAAAGACGGTGATAAAGAGAAGCGATTTGAAGGTAGCGCAGGTGCATGTATAGCACGAGGTGAAAAATCTGCAGGGACGCTCGGCACGGCTGGATATTCTGGCGGTTGACGAAGAAAACCGCGTGTACAACATCGAAATTCAGCGCGATGACAGAGGTGCAAGCGTCAAGCGTGCGCGATATAACAGCAGTCTGATCGATGCGAATATCACAGAGCCGGGCGAGCAGTACGAGAATCTGAATGAAACCTATGTGATCTTTATCACGGAGCATGATGTGCTGAAAGGCGGACGTCCGATTTACCGCATTGAACGGACTGTTCAGGAAACCGGCGAATCGTTCGGAGACGGGACGCATATTCTGTATGTGAATGCTCAGATGAAAGATGATACGGCGCTGGGACATCTGATGCATGATTTTGCCTGCACGAGTGCGGATGAAATGCATTATCAGATTCTGGCGGACAGAGTTCGTTATTTTAAAGAAGATAAGGAAGGAGTTGCGACTATGTGCAAGATTATGGAAGATATGAAGAATGAAGCGGCGCATAAGGCAGAGAGAGAAAAGGCTATCAAATCGGCTCGTGCTATTCTTGCTTTGGGTAAATTGTCGTATGAAGAAATCGCAGACTCTTTGGAATTGACAGTCGATGAAGTCAAAGCTCTGGATGAGGGTAAGCCCGCCTAAGTGCCGATTTGATGAATGTGTGGCTGAACAGTCAAGCAGGGAGTTGCGACTATGTGCAAGATTATGGAAGATATGAAGAATGAAGCGGCGCATAAGGCAGAGAGAGAAAAGGCTATCAAATCGGCTCGTGCTATTCTTGCTTTGGGTAAATTGTCGTATGAAGAAATCGCAGACTCTTTGGAATTGACAGTCGATGAAGTCAAAGCTCTGGATGAGGGTAAGCCCGCCTAAGTGCCGATTTGATGAATGTGTGGCTGAACAGTCAAGCAGGGAGTTGCGACTATGTGCAAGATTATGGAAGATATGAAGAATGAAGCTGCTAAGCGCAATTCGATTGAAACAGCGCGTGTGTTGCTTGCAATGGGGAAACTCTCCTATGAAGAAATCGCACAGTCTGTTCGACTGCTGACAGTCGATGAAGTCAAGGCTCTGGACGAGGGTAAGCCTGCCTAAGTGATAGCTGAATGATATGCAGAAATAAGGTCTGTCGTGAGCGAATGCTGCAGCGGCAGAAAGAAGCAGGGGTACCATTTCACACGCATGAAATGGTACCCCTGCTTTTATTCATTTTCAGGTTAAAAATACAGAGCCGCATTGTTATATCAATAAGGATTCTCAAACAGCAAAGGCTGTGCTGCTCATTCAGTATCTGTAAGCGTGGGATTGCAGTCCAGATCGTTTTCGGCTTTGGGCGCGAAGCATGAGGGGCAGCAGGAGGCGAGAAGTTCGCGGCCGCGCGCTATCACCCGTCTCCGGATGATCGGCCCGACCCGTATGAAGGACATAGCGGCAGGGAAAGCACCGTAGAGATTGAAGTGGATGATTGAAGTGGCGTTCTTCGTATATATAGGCGCTTTGAACAGTGAATCGGCATAGAAAACGTGTACTTTTACAATCAAATCACTAACATATCAATAAGATAGCGTATGATACGATAGAATGCGTACAGCGCTGACAATATGTATAGTGAGGACGAGGCAAATGCGATATATCGATTACAAAGCAATGAAGGATTTTTATATGATCGCGGAGGTATGCGAGCTGTTCGAAGTGAATATGCAGAAACTGCGGCAGTATTCGGAGCAATACGACGTACAGCCGCAGCAGGATCAAATGGGCAGATGGGGATTTTCCAAGGTGCATGTTCGCAAACTCCATAATGCGATTTACAAGGCAGAGCGCGGCTGTTGTAAAAACGAGATAATGGGCAGGGAAAAGGGGCCGTGGGCATGAAAACGATTTTAACGGTAAAACAGGTGGCGGAGCTGCTTCAGGTGAGCATTCCGCAGGTGCGCCGGATGATTGCAAACGGGGAACTGTCGGCGATGAAGGTCGGCCGGGAGTGGCGTGTGCCGAAGGCAGCGCTCGAAGAGCTGTTTGAGCGGGAACTGCTGTGACAGGGGCTGTTCGTGTTGTCGTTGACGATAACGAAAAGCGGCATTTTACAAAAGCGGATATGGAACGGCAGCTGCGGCTTGCGGAGGTCAACCACTGCCTGAGTTTTGAACAGGTTTCGGATGAGTTGATCGAAGATTATAACATTTCAGATGGCACCTTCGACACAGTTGCGGAATGCTGTTACACGGTACCTTCTTTCACATCTATTGGCAGGCTGTATCAGGGGTTGGTGCTGTCTACGATGAAGAATGATGATGCGGCACAGGCGATACTGGATGCCTTTTCTTCCTTTATCAGTGATGAAATATCTGATTTTAATTCGAATGTATACTACACAAATCCGGACTATATTCGCTGCTGCTATCTGGAGGGTGAAATGCTCGCGTGACAGAGGAGCAGT
>OODK01000794.1_pt1 | contig 23292 bp, 22 predicted proteins | sample 1671371 | NCBI WGS metagenome assembly OODK01 (sample SAMN06348150, study PRJEB24527) | human gut metagenome | biome: human gut; feature: ankylosing spondylitis patient; material: feces | host: Homo sapiens | place: China | collected 2015-10 | reverse complement strand
ATTCTCCATTATCCATTCTCAATAAAAAAAGAGATTGGCAAAGCCAATCTCTTTTTGTGTTACTCCATCGCCTCGACTTCATCAATCTTGGTGAGGTACTTATTCTGATAGAATTTGAGCTTCTCCGCGAACTGCGGGGTCTCCTTGTACGCCTGCTTGACGTAGGCGTGCGTATCAAACTCGGCTGCGCCCTCGGCCAGCTGGATGGTATAAATGGCAATATTCGAGCAGTGGTCGCTGATCTTCTCAAGGTCATGCACAATATCCAGGAAGTGGATACCGGTCTGCATGGTGCACTCGTTCCGGCCCAGACGCTCGATATGGCGGCTCTTGAGACGCTCCTTCATCGTATCCACGACTTCTTCCAGCGGCTCGACCATACGGGCGGTCGAAACAGCCTGATTGTCATAGCCGTCAACGGTCATGTCGAGCACCTCGGCAACCGCTTCGCACATGGTGTGCAGCTCCTGCATCGCACTCGGCGAGAAGGACAGACCGGCCTCACGGAACTCGTCGGCGCGCTCGAAGATGTTCTGTGCATAGTCGCCGATCTTCTCAAAATCGGACAGCGAGTGCATCATCTCGGCCATCTGGCGGCGCTGATCGACCGAACGGATGTTGTGGATGGTAGTCAGGTAACGGCCAATCTCAACCTCTGCACGGTCGAGGAAGGCCTCGTGCTCGTGGAAGATCTCCTCGTTTGCAGCCGCGCCGCCGAACAGCGGGTCGGTTGCCAGATGGAAATTCTGCTTGGCAGTGTCGCCCATGTCGGCAATGCAGCGCTGCGCCTGATCGAGTGCCAGGGACGGCGTGGTCAGGAAGCGAGGCTCCAGCTTTGCCAGCGGGTCCTCCTGCGTCTCCTCGGCAGGCACACTTGCCGTTGCCAGCTTGACCAGCAGACCGGTGAACGGCAGGAACAGCACCGTACAGGTGAGATTGAACAGCGTATGGAAGTTTGCGATGCCGCCCTTGTCGATTGCGTTATCCCAGAAAGAGAAACCAACCGTGTACTGAATCGCGTAAATGCCGATCAGGAACAGGATGGAGCCGATCAGGTTGAAGTAGAAGTGTACCATCGCGGTACGGCGGGCATTCTTGGAGCCGCCCACCGAGGACAGGAATGCGGTGATACAGGTACCGATGTTCTGACCGAGGATGATCGGGATAGCAGCCGAATAGGTGATCGCACCCGTGGTAGACAGCGCCTGCAGAATACCAACCGATGCGGAGGACGACTGGATGATCGCGGTAACGCCCGCGCCAACCAGCACGCCGAGCACCGGATTGGAGATAGCAGCGAACAGATCCGCGAACTGCGGCAGATCAGCCAGCGGTGCAACCGCGCCCTCCATGACCGACATGCCGATGAACAGAATACCGAAACCGGTGAAGATATCCGCGATATCGCGGGTACGGCGCTTTTTTGCAAGCATCATAATGATTACGCCGACCAGCACGATGATATATGCCAGATTCTTCGGCTTGAGCAGATCCATGAACAGGTTGCCGCTGCCCTCGCCGCCGGACAGACGCAGGATCTGCGCGGTAATCGTGGTACCGATGTTGGCACCGAGGATAACGCCGACCGACTGCTTGAGCGTCATGATACCGGCGTTTACAAAGCCGACAACCATAACGGTCGTTGCGGACGAAGATTGAATGACCATGGTAACGACCATGCCCATCAGCAGAGCCGTAACAACATTGCCCGTCATTTTTTCGAGTGTTTTCTCCAGTTTAGAGCCTGCTGCGCGCTCCAAACCCTTTCCCATTGTCGTCATACCGTAGATGAACAGCGCAAGACCGCCGATCATCTGCACGATTGACAGCACATCAAAACCCATATGCTTCCTCCCGTTTTTTTACACAATCATTTTTATTATTTCTTGACGATTTGCATACATTTTAATTATATGGTTTTTACATGGTACTGTCAATAAAAATTGCGTTAATACGCAGGTTTTACACACATTTAACATTGAGACGAGATTTGTCAAGGTGGTTTTCTGCCAAAAATATTTGGAAAACAAGGTGATGTACAATATCAAATATTGCTTGTAATATTGATGCTATCAATACCGTTACTCAGTTCTCCTGTAGCACCGCACCAACTGCAAGTGACTATGTGAGACTTACCATTCCAGCAATTGAGTTTTCCGCAACTACAGTAAAAGAATCCTTTAGCTCCGCAATGGGGGCATCCGGGGTATTCTTCTCCTTGGGTCAACGCACCGGTAATAGTAGTTTTGTCGTAATCTTCATTAAGGGCAGTCTTTTCTTGAATAGGAAATGCCCAAGTATATTTCCAATCACGTCCAGTGCGCTCAAAACGAATACCATACGTTTTCTTTGCCTGAGAACATTTACTCAGCGCGATAACAGCAGTCATGATCTAACCTCCTTAAATGAACAAGGAAATGATAGAAATAATAACCGCCACAGCAACACCGCCCAAGGCAATGCCCAGCTTTGTATTTATGGACTTACTCATGTCCTGACAATACTTATACAGCTGATCCATGTTTGTAGCCTCGAGTTTGGCAACAAACGCATCATATTTTGCTTCAAGCTGTTGGCTAAGGTCTACAACATGCTTCTCGGTGTCGGAAAGCTGTGCCAAATGAGCATCCATCATTTTTTCAAGTTCTTTCAAAAATGCGCTATACTGCTGATCAGAGCTATCCTTAATCTGTCCCGGAATAGCTTGAATACTCTCAATCACAGCTTGAAGCTGTTTTGCAAACGCTTCATTTGCTTTTGCCAAATCTGCCGCGTACTGCCCTTGAATCTGCTTTAATCCTGCAATATGTTCCGCACGGGCTTTTTGCAGCTGAGCATCCAAATTCTCGGGAACATTAGAGATAGCTACCGTCGCATTAGCAACTCGAGTAGCATAGCTCTCCATCGAAGAAGTCAGCGTTTGAGAATAAGCAGCTTCTACCTTTGCCAATTCATCTAAATGGTGTTTTTGGATAGCTTCTGCTTGAGCCTCCAATACACCAGGCACCTTGGAGATTGCGGTTTCAGCTGAGGAAACCTTTTCGCTGTATTTTTCCATGAGAGTTGCAACAGCGGTTTGGTAGGACTGATGTTCATTGTGAACTTCCTGCACAAACTCCTCAATCTTCTTTTGGAACAAATCACTCAACTCAGGCGGCAGTTTCGCCAGTTCGTCTTGCAACGCCTTGGTACGAGTCTCAAAAGACTCCGTCTGCGTTTTTGTGAGCGAGGCGACAGACATCAAAATCTTCATCAATTCATTTGAATCTTTTATGTTTTTGTGGAACTGATCTATCTCTCGTTCCAACGCTTGAATAGTTGTAAGCATTTATGTTCTCCTCTCTGTCAGCAAAACTGCTTGTTCAGCCACGTTGCCAACATTCCATAGTAAACCGTATCCTTATCGGCGTTTTTATAAAGAGCATTGCATATACTGATTTCGTCACCGCCGAATAGAGTTTCGGTTTCACTCAAGCAGCGAATGGTCTCAAATCGTCCTGCGACATTCATCTTGGCGAAAACCTCGCTGATTGCATCCATCAGCTCTTGATTTTGCTTGGCAGGTGTATTTCTGATAATGCGTTCAAATCTGCTCTTATCAAAACGTGCATACAGCTTCAGATTGCCAAGGAACAAGAAACAATCCAAATTATACATATACCGATTGCTGTTGATTCGCTCTACATTAGTCAATGTGTTGCGGCCGATTCCTTGAGCGACCTTGTCTGCAATTTCCTTAAGCGAAAGCTTGGAGTAGTACATTTCATCGCTCTTAATTTCAATAAACGGCAAGGTAAAATACTCTCTGATCTCCTCTGTTACTTTCTCGCTATCGCTCTCTTTGTTCGCTTCTGCAAACTCAAGGAAGTCTAGGAACATTTCCTTATGATGGTAAAGGAACTTCGCATAATACCAGTCCACATAAATCTTGATTACACCGGGGATATCTGTGGCTCGTTGCGTTTTAACGATTTGTTCTCGGTTAGAGCCAAGAGAATCATAGTATTCTGTTGCGCGTTTCTTCACACGACCCAAGCCACAGTCATTGCCCAGCGTCATCATTATTTCAATTTGACCGCTGTTTTCATCCGTAGAATAGGAATACCATTCTTTAATGAAGCCTATTACATATAGCATGTATATGTATTTCTTGGCCATGTCAACCGTTGCGAGAGGATACTTCCGAGTATTGATATCGCGACCATTCCGGTTCAAATCGTCATAGATTTCCATGATTTGTCCGAGCAAGTCTTCCTTGGAGTCGATGTTGCTGTTGAGCTTCCGATAACAGTCGGAATAATCGTTGCTGATATCATTGAGAAGTCGAGCAATGTCAGGTATCTCAAGTTCACGTTTTATCAAAATTGGAGGAACATTTTCCGGAACAGGTTCGAGATAAAACACATAGGAATTTACAGCTTCATTAGCTCGTCCAGCCCGTCCAATCTCTTGGACAAATTCATTCTTTGAAACAGGCAGACCGAAGTGGATGATGTTTTGAACATTCGGCAAGTTGATACCAATACCAAGCTCTTCACTTGCAACCAATACCTTACACTTCTCGTCTGCAAACAAATGGTAAGCGTATGTGTTTTCTTTTTGGAAAACATCCGCCTCATAGCCAATCGCTTGGGCAACTTGGAAGGAGACCTCATCGTTCTTGGTAAAGACGAGAGTCCGTTCATTCCTCTGGATCTGCGCGCCAACAACTTCACAGACTCTTTCGACCATCTCGTTAAAGCTATGAAGCGCTTGGAAATGATAGGAGATGTTGTATTTCTCAAAGGCAATAGGGGAGAAAATGTTTTGCTGTGGAATTTTCAACTGCTGCTGAATGTCCTCAACAACTGTATAGTTTGCAGTCGCAGTAAAGCCGAGAAAGGTAACACGGTCTAAGAACTTGTTCAAAAACTTCGAGAGCATCAAATACTCCGGGCGGAAATCATGCCCCCAGTTAGAGAGACAATGGATTTCATCCAGTACCACATAGGAGATGGACGGCCCCGGAGCTACCTTGATTTCCTGCAGTATTCGAGACTGCTCATTCATGATGAGGTTATGTCCGCTATTGATGTACCGGCACTTCACCAACAAGTGCCTATTCTGGAAAGTGGTAGGGGTAAGGTACATCAAACTGTTTCGCATCTCAAATTTACTGAAATCATTATCAGTTGTCAGTTTCAGATGAGATACATTATCCATGTGATGGAACTTCTTTAGGTTTCTAATCTGATCGTCAATCAGAATCTCTGTCGGGGCAAGAATAAACATGGGCAGAGGCTGCAATAACGATGCAAAGTAGAAAATCAAGGACTTTCCGCTGCCCGTGGGCATAATACAAATGGAATGACCATTTGTCCCCAGCATGTTTTTCAAAGCAATGAACTGTCCTTCTTTGAAGGTATCAAAGGGAGAAATTTCTCCAAGCAAATACTCAAGGTCCGGAAGCAAGTCGGTATCGAGCTGGTAGTTGATCTTTTCCCCGAGCCAAAGCTCTCGGGCATTGCAAGGAGCCTTGTTTTCCTCAATGTAGACACCATTGATCTTCTTATCAAGAGAGATTTTGATTGCATTTTTGCTTTGGGCAGTTCTTTCGAGGACGCACTTCTTACTGACTCGCATAAGCCTCAAAAAACGCGCAACATAATCATTGATGATCGCAATGGCGATGTCCAGTTCTTCATCTTTGCCAGAGTAAATTAGGTCGAGTTTTCGGCCAACCACGCCATTCTTTATCAGCTGAAGAATTATCATCATCAACCGGAACACGCGCTGATAGTTTATTTGGAATGTGGTAGATATGGTGTTCAAATAGTGCGGGTAGTCCTCCGGTGTGATGCAGCTATTCCTAATGAGGTAGTTATACACCAATGCAAAAACAGTAGGAGCTTCACTACAATGCTTTTCGCTGATGCCGCAGATATAAAATCCATTGTCCGTATTACCTACGCCACAAGGGATGTATATTTTTCCTTGGATTTTATCCAAACGGACATTGGTGTAATAATCCACCTGTTCAGATTTATCTGTAAAATCTATTGCCGTCGGCTCAGAGGAATCGTCGTGCGAACTTGGAAGTTCCAAATCTCCCCACAAATCTTCTTGGCCTCCAAAGAGCCTTTCTTCTTTCTCTTTATCCAATTGTGCTTGTGCCGCCTGCATTTCTCTGATAACAGCGCCATCAACCGCAGCAATCCACTGATCCACAGCCCAAGTTGCCTTATCTTCAAGCATGGAGTGCTGCTTAATCAATTTGTTAATAGCATTGCTACGCTCAAGACTGCTGAGTGGGAAATGCGCCTGGATTGCCATAACGATACCAACATCATACGCGCTCATAAGCGCATTGATTTTAGGAATATCGTTATTAAATGCGTCACTCAGAATTGCCTTCGCAGACTGTCGTTCCAAGAGAGTGGCAGCATGACCATGCAATAATTGTTTAAGGTTCATATGCTCATCTCACCGTAATATATTCTTTCGGTATCATGCAGCGTTGCTTTTACAATCGCAAAAACAGGTGCAACGATACTCGCTTTTTTCATCGTCAATAAATCAGTTGGGAGGGCAGACAGCATCTCTTTACTTTGTATACACTCCGGGTGTTTCAGTATCACAAGTTGAAGATTTGTTATGTCTGCCCTCCTATACAGGTTGCTATTTATTCAAAAGCCTTTTGGCCTTCAGCGCCATTATCCTCATCGGGAGAGGGACTTACCATTTTGTCCGCAGGAGCTTCACTCACAACGGCACCATTTATACTGGTTTCAGTTGAGACAAATGGTTCATCAAAGTCTGCTGTCTCGCTTGCTTCATCAACAACGGGAACTTGCTCGGAAGAAGTTTCTACGCCCAATGCTTCACCCATTGTATCGTGCTGCATACCAGCATCATCAGCTACCGTAGTTGTTACTTCCGGTGCAATACTTCTTTGGTAAGCGGAAACAGCGGAAGAGAGTGCAATTTCAGCAGCTTCAAATCGCTTAACTGCATCTTCTTGATTACGTTGTGCCACTTCTGTAGCAACCGCGGCCTCCTCTGCTTTTTGTTTACACAGTTCAAAGTTTTTCGTTGTTTTTTCAAGCGCTGCAAGAATGTATTCCTTTTTCTCGGCGGTAAGCGTAACTTCACGATCTGCCTGCTCTCGCTGAGCTTTGGCGTTTGAATACTCGCACTGCGCTTTCAACACTTCGATAAAAGCCATAGAAAGGGTTGCAGTAACAATACCGGCAATAGAAACATCATCACCGCTGCCCTTGCGCGAAAGCCCCGGCAGAAATACTTTGACTTCAGCTTCACCCGTTTCACGACCATGTTCTGCGAAGATCGCGAGAATAGAGCGATAGAGAACATACATTTCCTCTGTGTTGGCATAAGAATCATCTATGCCGTCGGTTCCCATCAGCGTTGCAATAGGACATTCCTTTGTAAAATAGTATCGGAACTCTTCTATTGCTTCGGAATCACAGATAGAAGTGGTAATGTTTGCTTGACAATCCTCATCCCACGGAATAGGTTCACCCATGGAACCATCCTGTGAAATGCAGACGCATTTGCCATCTCCAATCTGCAGTCCGAACCAGTATTCTTTAGTCTGGCAAGCAGCAATCAAAGTTGTGCCATAAGCCTTTTCCTGCCTTTGACCAGACAAATATCTTTTCTTATACTTTTCAGAAACTTTAGACAGTTCTTCTTCCGAAAAAGGATATTTTTCCAAATCGGCATCAACAGCCGCATACCAATTAGCCAAGATATTCTTTGCCAGTTGCTCCAAATAGGAATCGCTGTCTGCAGAAATATCAATGGCGCTTTCTTCTACGGTTTTCACGAACTCTCTAACAGCGGTAATCGTAGCTTCAACAGCAAAACTCGACCCTCTATCCGTTCTTGGATAATTGTCACTTCCGTGTCCGTCAGCAACAACGACGACCGCCATTGAATCGTCGGAATAGCAGCCAGAAGAGTCCTGGCATACCTTGTCCGATTTGATGTGATTATATCCTTGTTCGGAAAAAGCGAAATCATACGTTGTATTCATTGCTTTCCTCCGAAATAGGGTTTACCAATCTCCCCAGCCGCTATCATCGACCTTGATAGGATTACCACTTGCGCCAGCCTCCTGAGAGATATCATCCTTAACCTCTTTAACGATGTTTGCGGAATCCTCTTCGGGAGTGGTCTCAACATCAGAAGCCTGCTTGCTATGGCTCTGAAACTCAGAAGCGCGAACACTGACCTTACGAATCAAAGCCTTCAGAGTATGCTTGTCGTTAACTGCGATAACAGACTCAGGAGTGCCTGTAAACGTAGCCAGAACATTTCTATCTGCATCTTCACCGATAGCGATAGCGATTTTAATAGCGTGTTTAAACCAGTTGTTCTTTTTCAACTGCTCCAGACCCTTCTCCCAATTATCAGTAGGACCGCCATCGCTGAACAGCAGAATGACAGGGGCGTATGCTCCTGTCTGAGACTCCAGAAACTCAGTTCTGGACAGTTTCTTATCAAGCTCGGTGCAGGCAGCGCCAAGATCGGTCAAACCATTGGCACAAAGGTCATTCCAGATCACGTCGCCGATGCTGATAGGACCGGAAGAAGGAGTAATCCAAGAGCAACCACTGGAGAACTGCATAATAGCCACACGAATTTCGGCATCGTCGTTGGCAGTGGAGATATCGGGAAGATCCACGGTGATCGCTTCTTCCATTGCAGAGTTTACGGAGCCGATCTTGTCGCCGGTCATACTACCAGAAGTATCGACAACATAGAACAGGGTCATGATTTTGCGAGGGGACGGAGTAACTTGATCTAACAGTGACATGATTTATACCTCTCTTTTTTATATTTTCATCGTTGCAGTAGACTGATTATTTCCAAAGAAGTCAATAACGAAGCCATCTTTTATCGGAACCACGTTTCCGGGAGCCAAAGGCTTCTGACTACCATTGGGCAGGTTGATCTTCCATGTGTAAGTGGAAGTGTTGCGGAAACCAAGCATCTGCGGATTTTTGGTGTTTGCTACAATTTCACCGGCGATAGTTTCAATATCTTCCAAAGTGGAATCGATGTGCCATAAGTAAACTTTCATACCGATGTAAACAGGCAGCTGATAGTTCTTAAACAGCAGGACAGCGGGTTTGTTGATTTTCTTTTTACATTCGAAACATTCATTCATACCCTCTGCAGTATAGAACATTTCATTTTTGCAGTAAGGACACTTACCGGTTTCGGCTCTCAAACGGAAGAAAGCATCGAGCCATTCTTTTTCGAGCACACGCGCTTTCTTTTTGTGCATAACCTCTTGGCTAAAAGCACGTACAAAGAGGTCACGAATGTACTGAGGGTAGATATTCCAGAACAGCTTCAGGTTTCGGTCAGTCCCAGGAATCGGTCTGTTCCGCATATCATTGGGGTCGTAGACAAAAATCGGTTCGCTTCCGTAATACTTCTTTTCAAGCTCCTTAGTCATGCAAGGCGGAGTAGAATACTTACCTTCCAGCGGATGATTGATGAACAACAGCCGGAACAAGACAACTGCGAGAGAGAAGCGGTCAGATTGTTTGTCTGGATCGGATTTGAGGGTAACAATTTCCGGAGCCATCCAACGCTGCTTTCCCATAATTCCAAGGTTTGTACCATAAGGAGATACATTATCGTTGTCGCAGATCAGAACCTTGCCGGTATTCGGGTTGATGAAGAAGTTGCCATTGTTGATGTCCTGATAGCTATAGCCTCTGTTGTGCAACTCTCTGAACGCCTGAATAATATTGATTGCAGCAGTAGAAATTGCATTAAATGATTTGAAGCGAACCTGCTGCTTCTTTTTGGAACCAACAAAGAAGTTGGTCAACTCCTCATATCCTGCAGGACGGATCTCCATAATGTAACCAAAGGAGCCGTTCTGCACTTCAGTAATACCAAGCGGCCACAGAAAAGCCTCAGTAGGAGCACCCTTTGCAATGTTGTTTTCAAGGTTTGCGTAGAACTCCTTTTCCTTACCCTTAAAAGCTCCGTTGTGATACCACTTCAAGGCATATTCCTTGCCATTGTAAGAAACCTTATAGACAGTACCTTGGCCACCTGCGCCAAACTCTGCCAATATCTTTGCGTCACCGCCATTTTTCATTTTGACGGTATCACCAATTTGCATTGCTCCCATAATCTATTTCCTCCATTACTTACATCCTCATGGAAAATCAAATCAATTGAAGCACAATGTGTGGAAGATTTCCATCTGGCACAAACAATTTCAGCGTTTCTTTACTGAACTGAAACTCAATGCAGTTGGCATACGGCATAACTGCTACGAGATCTTTCGCCTTGCGGTCGAATCCATCAGCCCCACCGACAAAAATAATCCGCTTCGTTGTGATATAGAGAACACCTTTAATGGTTTCGTATTTTATATCATCTTCTGTAACAGTATTGCCTCCACCCATATGCACTCGCGTTCCCTTAAAGAGACCAGGCATACTATAGCCGGTACCTTTTCTAACTCGCTTCTTATTTATGATTCGTTTTTCATAGATTGCGCGATCTGCATAATGGCAAGTCTCGCCATTCTTTAAGAACAGGTTATTGGGTGCGAGTGTAGGCAGCTGTCCACGGAGGATTTGCTGTCTTGCTGCATCTGGCAAAACACTCGGCACTGTCGGAGTAGTTGGTTGCGAATTTAAGAAATCAAAAAAGCCCACTATTCGTCCTCCTTACTCCATTGATTTCACAATAAACTGATGGTTGGCACCAGTTTCAAATGTATGTAACTTCAAGAAAGAACCTTCTTCAACGCGAACATACATCTTGTCCATAAAGTTTTCATCATCGTTTATTCTCTTTGGATTTTTACCTACTCCATAGAAAATACACAATTTGGGTTTGGTAATAATCTGAACAGATATCTCTCCCGCTGGGAAATCAGTACCCGCACGATACACTCCCAGTCCGATTTTATATTCTTTCGTGCTTGGAACGGTTGAATTTGGAGTATTCGCAGGAAGTTGATTTTGAGGTTGCAAAACAACCAACGCATCAGCAACCTTATCTAACCCTAAAATATAGCACCAAGTTTGGACAGCCCAAAATGCGGCATCTTTTGTAATTCCATAATTATTCTCAAGCTGGGAAATACAGTTCAACGCACTAAGGGTAACATCAGAACCCTTGTGAAGACTTTGGACAACATCATTATCGAACGCATTGAGCAATAAGTTCTGCTTTAACTTATTACTCGGTAAATAATCCGCCAACGCTGACCGGAGTATGGTTCTATCTGTCAAGCAGGCGGGTTTTCGCTTCGTCATATCACATAGTGATTGCTGTATCTGATCCATAAATAAAACCTCTTTTGGAGTGTTCTTATTCCGCGTCTTCTTCTGTCGGAACTGCTTTATCATCCGGAATGAAGTCCATCATATCTCCGGCGTTGCACTGCATTACATCTGCGATCTTGAGCAGTACCCCAAGTGTAACCTCTTGATTTTTCCTTAGCTTGGTAAAAGTTGCGGAAGATAAGCCGGCTCTTTTTCGCAGTTCAGCTTTGCTTGTTTCTCGCTCAGCACACATGACCCATAATTTTTTATAGCTGACTTTCATTTTATCGATTCACCTCAATTTGCGATTATAGCAACTTTTGTTATTATACCACACGGTTTGTGCGTCCGCAACAAACAATCTCGCATTTGCAATAATCTTCTTTTAGTTTCAGATGGCTTCCTCTCGAAAATGAACGCCTCCGCATAGAAATATGTCAAAAATTCAACATAAGAACGGCATGCGTTAGAGCTCTTGTTCGCAATGGGCAACTGTTCTCTCTTTCTTTGCTGGAAGTTTGCGATATTCTCGCAGGAATTTACGAACTGACTGCTTTTCCTCATGCTCATTCAGCATACCAGCAACATCCCGCTTGCCGTCGTACATCATCAGCGGATCGTACTTATTTCCGTAAGCAGATTGCACACGGTCAACCGCAGAACGCTCCATTGCAGGACGCAGGGCACACCTTGCGTCCTGCAATTCTTCTGGGTCAAATTCTGCCGTCTGCTCCTTCAAATCAGCATATTGCCGCAAGGCGTCGTTCAGCTCATCCGTGTACTTTTCTTCCTGCTGGGCCAGCTTTTTGAGTGCGGCTTCCAACGTGGAAATATCCTTTTTTACAGTGGCAATACCGGCATCGTCGCTACATTCCAGCGAGTGCAGCAGCATATCTTTCTCGGATTTCAGCTCCTCTAATTCCTCGGTCAGCTCCGTAATACGGCGGGACAGTTCACGCTGTTTCGGGATGAGATAGAAGGGGGTCTCCTTCTTTTCGGCAAGCAAAGACTTGCGTTCCTTGCTCTTGCCCTGAATTTCCTGAACCAACTCGGTATAGCGCACCAGCTTCGGCTGAACCTCGCGGATATACTCTTTCATGCGCTGCTTGCCCCGGCCGATATGCCGCAGCTGATAGTGAAAAACAATCATATTCGCCCGCAGCTTTTCCATCGCCTTGGCAATAGCCGGGATTGTATTCTTTACCGCCTGACCCAGCTTCTTGACCGCTTCTTTCAGTTCCCGCAGCAGCGCATTGTCGGCTTTGATTTGCCGGTTAATCTCGCGGCGGTCAGCAATCATGCCTTTTCGTTCCAGTGCGCGTGCGGTCACGCCCTCATGGATGGTGGGGATTTCATCCAGTCCCCGTGCGGCATTGCTGCGGTGGTCAATGCGTTCCTCCCGTCCCGCGCGTTCCAGATAGCGGTTGGTCACATCTGCCCATTCCTTGCGCCATTCCACAAGCTGTTCCTCGCTGTTCCAGCGTTCGGAGATGGGATTTTGTCTGCCGTAGCGGGTGCTTTTTGGATGTTTGTCAGCCCGAACAAGCCCCTGCGCATCTGCGGCAGACGGTGTCATATACACCTTCTTTTTGCCGACCTTGTAGGGATATTGCTTCTCCCAGCCCCCGTTCTGTGCTGTCCTGAACTCAGCAGCAGTGAAGCCGCGTTCCTCGCCGTTTTTCATGCAGAGATATTCCTTCTCGGTCTTGTACTGCCACTTGCCCCGTTCATCCAGCGGGCGCACCGTCAAGAGAATGTGGGTATGCGGATTGTGACCGTCGGTGTCATGGATGGCAGCGTCGGCGCACATCCCATCTGATACGAACTGCTCCCGGATAAATTCTTGCAGCAACTCGATCTGATTCTCACGGTTCAGCTCTATGGGCAGGGCAACCACAAACTCCCGCGCCAATCGGCTGTCCTTGGACGTCTCTACTTCCTCTACGGCGTTCCAGAGCTGCTCCCGGTCTTTCCATTCAGGCGGTGCCATAGCAGGGAGAAACACCTCCTGCCAGACAAGCCCCTGTTTTTTCGTGTAGTCGTGCTGTATCCCGTCGTAATCGTTGTAGAGGCGGGAACAGCTCAGATAAGCGGAGGCGGCCACAGCAGAGCGCCCTGCGCCCCGACTGACCACCTTCGCTTCCAGATGATAAATTGCCATGTCTCGTTTACCTCGATTCCTTTTTTCTGTTTCTCTTTCGCAAAAGAGAAAATGGACGGGCAGGAGGCCCGTCCATCTCTGCGGCAAAGCTGCCGGTGGCAGGTTTGCGCAGGCGGTTGGAGAAATAGCGTCGGTTGAAGCGACGGTATTTGCCCAATCGCGCAGACGATGACAGCAGCACCCCCCGCAGGTGCTGTGGCATTGTCTGGAGGCTGCCGCAGCAGCCGCAATCCCCCTCGGAGAGCGCACGATGCCGCAGGCATACCACCGCCTGTTTTACAGGTGGTGAGTAAGTGCGCCCTTCGGGAGAAAAAAGAGGAAGGCCCCCGGTTTCCCGGAGACCTCCCAGCGGATTCAATTGTGCTGCGACAGCTTCTGCATCAGGTAATCCTCCAGTGCAGACAACTCCATTGCCCGCACCTCCGGCAGCACCTTTTCCAGAATTGCACCCTCCTGAATGAGTCTGCGCGTTCTGGCTTTGCGCTCCTTGACCCGATTCCGTGCCTGCGCTTCCTCCAAACGGTGCTGCGCCTGAATCAATTTTTTCTCTGCATCTGTCATGTGAAAAATCCCCCTTATCTTCGTTTCTGCCAGACGATCTCGTACCCCAGCGCATCGGCAAGCTGGACGGCCTCGACATAGCGCAGGGATTCCCGCTGGAGCTTATTGGACAGGTTGGAAACGCTGTCAGACCAACCGTGTTCGTCCCGTAGCAGATCGACCACCTCCTGCATGGTCATTCCCTGACGGACGATGTACGACTTGATCTCATTTCTCAGATTGGATTTCATCAACTTTTTACCTCCATATTTTCGTGATATTGGTTTTTGAGTAAGTGAACTGTGTACGCTTTGCGGTGAAAAATCTGCCGTTCCGCAAATCCACTCAGATTTCCGTCCGTGATGCCCTGTTCATAACAACACCCTATCGGCTTCATCGTTCTGTGTGAGAACATACGAAGCGGCAGAATATGCCGCAATCCGGTGCAGCAACTTCACGCTTCGGTAAATCACCGGATGGTGCAGTGCGTTCGACTTGCGGCAAAAATCTTCACGGATTTCACAAGCATTGATTTTGGAACAGCAAAATCGAGCCGTCGGTGTACGGCTTGGTACGGCAAGCCCGCCTTCTGTACGTTGCTGTACGCCTGTTTTGCGTGCCAGCCGCCGATTCGACGGCAGGTTTTACACTCTACCGTGAAATGCTTCACGGTGCGCACAAGCAAAGACGGTTTTTGAGAATGGAATCAAAAACAGCCGTACAGGGTGTACGGCGTGTACGGCAATTTTGAAGTCCATTCCTCATTTTTAATACGGCGGCAGATTGACCACCTCAATGCCCACAAACCCCCGCACCCGCTTACCGCCGACATGGACATTGTTGGTGGCCTCTACATTGTAAAGCCGCTCATTTTGTGCAAGCTCGGAGCTGACGCGGTTGGCAGACATGGGCTTCTGTGCGTTATCGTCGCACCATCTTGTATAGGCTTCATAGATCCCCTTGGAGCTGGCTTCGCTGTCTGCCCGAAAGCGGATATATCCCTCGGATTGCAGAAACTCGATCACGTTATTGCTGCTGCGCTTGACCGTCTCCATGTTCTCTCTTGCCTTGCCGGAAATGCTGAACTGATAGTTGTTCCCGATCAGCCGGTGCAGCCCCTCCAGACACCAGAGGAAGATGCCCTCCTTTTCCCACAGCAGCTTATCCACCAGAAACGGATCGTCTGCTCTGCCTGCGGGCCGGTCTTTGGTGGTCAGCACGATCTGGCGGCGAAAGAAACCGTCGGACTTGTCGTGCAGGGCGGTGAGCGCACCGTTGCCGAAGCAAAGAAAACGCACATAGAGCTGGCTTTGGTAGCTCTGAACACCCTTACGCTCCATGTCCATTTTGCACTCGGAGGTCACGATGGATTTGATGTAGTTGGTCTTTGGCAGGGCGCTCATGTCCATATCGTCGTCCACCATCAGGAGCTTGTTTTCCAAGTCTGCACGGCTGAACCGGTTGCTCTCCACCTTTTGGATGCTGGTGGTATTCATGCTGTCCCCCAGCAGCGAGCGCATGACAAGACCAATGCGGCTTTTGCCCTCGCCGCCCTTGCCGATCAACATGAGCATTTTCTGCCCCTTGGTAGTCGGCAGCAGGCAGTAGCCGAGAAATTCCTGCAAGGTTGGAATGTCCTCCGGTTGCAGCAGCTCGGACAGGAATTGCAGCCACTTTTTCGGAGTGGGCGCGTCAGGGTTGTAGGCGCCCGTCAGCCGGTTGTTGCAGTAGCTCTTGTCGGCGGTAAATCTGCCGTCCATGAAATACGTCCCGTTAGCAACGTGGATGCGGTCCGTTTCAATGGGCAGCGGCGGCGAATAGGCTTGCAGTTTGATGCTGGCAAGCATATTTGTCACGACTTTGGACAGGCCAGAGGTCAGCACACCGGAGATTTCCTCCAGAATGAGATTGCCGATCTGCCCCTCGTCCTCAATCAGTCCATCCACAGTGAACAGCCGCCCACGCACACATTTCATGGGGTGCTTGTCCAAAAACTGCTGGCAGAACAGCACCTCATTGATGTGTCTGCCATCGTACCACTCAGGCCACGTCTGCGGTGTCATATCCATCTTCCAATTCCTCCTTGTGAATTTTCTCTAATCTTTGTCGCAGCTCATCCAGCTTGCCGTCCGCCATCTGCTGATGAATCACCTCGGAGCGTTCATAAGAGTTGCCGGAAGTGAGAATATCCAAATAATATTCCACCTCATCCAACTTGTGACAGGCTTCCACAAACCGCTTATCCGGTGCTTCTGCTGGTGACTGCGGCGCATACTGCACCTTCCAGTCCCGCAGGACACGGGCATAATCGGACAAAACGGAAAAGCACAGCCGCTCGTTTGCCTTGAGCTGCTGTGCTTCTGTTCGGATTCGTTTTGCGTGGAGCGCCGCTGCGCTGGGCGGTTTATCTGGGGAAAGGTGAAAGTCCGCTGCCAGCTTCTGCGCTGCATCATACAGTGAGAGCTGGAACAGCCTGCTCACAAAGTCGATCACATCTCCATGCTCCCCGCAAGCAAAACAATGATAGTGGTCGTCTGCCACATACAAACTGGGATGTCGGTCGTTGTGAAACGGGCAGAGGGCCATGCCGTAATGGTTGACCTCCACGCCGTATCGCTCCGCTGCCTCCCGGCAGCTCACGCCATATTTGACAATTTCAAAAAGATTCATTGTTCCTCCATTTCTGCGCAAAAAACGGCGGCCTGCCCGTTTAGGGGCAAGCCGCCGTTTGCGTCTTATCTTATGCTGTTTTCGTTTCTTTTTCGTTCTTAGCTTCTCGCAAGGCTTTCTTCCGCGCGCCCTGTCGCTTGATCTGTGCCTGATAACGGCAATCGTCACCGCAGTATTTGACATCTGCCCTCGTTGTTGTAAACACCCTGCCGCAGTTTTCGCAGGTACACTCCCGGCTGCGGCTCTCTGCCGCCTCCTGCCGGTAGAATTTTGACCGGCAGTTGGGGCCGCAGAACAGGGTGTTTGTCCGCTTGGATGCAAATTCCTGCCCGCAGCACTTGCAGGTCAGTGTAACCGGAACGCCAACCGTGCGCTCTCCGGACTTCAGCTTCTGATAGCGCTCCCGGCTGCGGATGCGTTCTTTCTTCAAAAACTCCTGCCGCTTGATTTCCTCCTCGCTCAGCTCTGTGACAGGCAACTCAAACCGCCCGATGAACCGCAGATGGATTTCTACCTCCTGCACCCGGTCGCCGTCGATGCGCTCCGGGGCGTGGACGATGATTCTCTCAATAAACTCGTTGATCATGGGCGTGGTCAGCTCGGAGAAGTCCGTGTACTTCCTTGCCAGCTCCAGAAACTGCTTGGCTCGGTCGGCGTCCTCGGCAAAGGCGGACATCTGCATTTCCATTTCGGAGACGGACGCTATCAGCGCTTTCTGCTCCGCCTCATATTCCGCCAGCAGACTGTCGAAGCGTTCGCCGGTAATGCGCCCGACGGCAAAGGATTCATAGAGCTTCTTGATGATGGTGTCCAGCTCAGAAATCCGCTTTTTCTCCTTGTTCAGCCTCCGCTTGGTTTCCTTGGCCGCTTCTGCCTGCCGCAGCTGGGAGGTGGAGCGCACCTTCTCCAGAAAAGCGTCCCTGTCGGAGATGGCAAAGGTGCTGGCAGCCCGGATGGTTTCCAGAATCAGCTCCCGCAGCACCTTGCTGCGGATATAGTGTCCGCTGCAAGCATGGGTGCGTTTCTGATGTGCCAGCGTATAGGTGGAACAATCGTAAAAGTCCGACGGATAAGGATTGTTCTCCGTGCCGCCCTTGAGCGGTGATTCATCATCTTTGCCCCGCAGTCAGCACAGAACACAAGCCCTGTCAGCGGATTGGCCTCGCCCAGCGTGTCGTGCCGCCGTGGTGTTTTCCGCAGCTTCTGCGCCAGCTCCCATGTTTCTGCATCCACGATGGCTTCATGGGTGTTCTCGAAGATCAGCCAATCCTCCTTGGGATTCATTACGGCATTTTTATCCTTATAGGACTGCTTGTGGGAACGGAAATTCACCGTATGCCCCATATACTCCGGCTTGGACAAAATCTGCCCGACGATGTAGCCGCTCCAGTTATAGGGGTTGGGGAACTCCTCCTTGCTTTTCCAGACGCCTTTATTCTGCTTGCCGAAGTAGACCGCAGGCGTGTCGATCTTGTCATCAAACAGGATGCGGGCGATGTCGTAAGGACCTTTGCCCTCGATGGTCAGATGGAAGATACGCCGCACCACGGCGGCGGCTTCCTCGTCGATCAGCCAATGATACTTGTTCTCCGGGTCTTTCTTGTAGCCATAGATGGCGCAGTTGGTGGTGGGCTTGCCGGATTCCCCCTTGACACGAATGGCGGTTTTCTGCTTGCGGCTCAGGTCACGAAGATACCACTCGTTCATGATGTTGAGGAAAGGTGCAAATTCATTGCTGTTCTGGTCATCACTGTCCACGCTGTTGGCGATAGCGACAAAGTGGACACTGTGCTGCCGGAAGAATACCTCCGTGTAAAACCCGGTTTGCAGATAGTCACGCCCCGCCCGGCTCATATCCTTGACGATCACATGGGATACCTTGCCCGCCTCAATGTCTGCGATGAGCTGCTTCCATGCAGGCCGCTCAAAATTGCCGCCGCTCCAGCCGTCGTCGGTATAGTGGCGGCAGTTGGTGTAGCCTCTCTGCTGGGCATAGCTTTCAAGGTATTTTTTCTGATTCACGATGGAGTTACTATCCCCGGCGTTGTCATCGTCGCGGGACAGCCGCTCATACAGAGCGGTGATTTTTTCCTCAGTCTGTTTCATGCGCATTCGGCGCTCCTTTCAGACTGACGGCTCATTTGTGGTGCTTCCATTATACCACAAGTGCCGTCGTTTGTAACCCCTTCATTGCGGATCATCCGCAGAATCTTTTCCTCCATGGTCTCCGCTGCCGTCTCGCTGAATGCGACCCTGACCTTGTAGGTGGTGCCGCCGATGCGCCGGATAATGAACTGTTCCTGTTGCGTTTGCTCCATAGGCTTCCTCCTTGCGTGATTTGTTGGTTTTTGGTATAATAACTTCGGTTCCGTTGGCTGTAAGCCAACTGCGTCTTTGCGCTGATTTTCCATACTTATTTCTCCTTTCTTTCCTCTGTGTTTTAAGAAAGTAATCTTAGTAACTTGCGTTTAGATTACCCTTTCACTAATAGGAGAAAAACGGGGTGTAAATCGGAACTGTTTTTGAGAAAAAGAAAAATATTTTTTCGGGGAGGTGAAGCTGTCGTGAAACCATGGGAGGATGAACTGCTGTGGGATGATGATTTTTCCGATGAGGAAGAAGATACCGAGGAGCAAATAGAGGAAGCCGACCTTGAAATGGATGAGGATAGCTTTGCCGATTGGAAGGATTCCTCTGACGGTGCGCTGGTGGATGAGACACTGGAGGAAGCGCTTGCAGAAGAACGCACGCTGGAGCTGGAGAGCGAGCTGGAGCAGGACGAGCATCCCAGAGACTATGCCGCCGAGCTGGAGGACGAGGAGGAAGAAGCCGCGCTCACCAGCGAAAAGCGGCTCAAACGGGAAATTCGGGCAGAGGCTCTGCGGCGGCTGGAGGAAGCCGCCCGGACGGAATCGGATTTTTTGACTGTGGTAGACGAGTGGAACAAGCTGGACAGAAATCGGGAACGCCGGGAGCGTGACCACGAAAACCTGCGCGGGGATGTGCCGTTGGAGTTTCAGGCTGTGCCTGATCCGAAGATCGTCCCGCTATGGATGAATCTGCCAAGGTTTCGTCAGCTCTGTCAGGGGAATTTTCTCGACATCATCTTCTCCTGTCCCTACGAGCTGCACGAGCTGACAGCAAACCGTTTTCTCTCTAAGCTCTTCTTCACCCTCAGTGATGAACAGAAGGAGGTACTGTATTACCTGTTCGTCAAGCAATACAGCACCACAAGGCTTGCTTCCATCCGTGGGCAGTCTGACCGGAACATCCGAAAGCTGCGCCTGACCATTCAGAAAAAGCTGCAAAGGCGGATGTATGAGCATCTGAGCGAAAAGCTGGAAAAGGACTACAGCATTACCCTGCGAGAGCGCGAGTTCGTGGAGGAATATGTAGCACTGCTGCAAACCATGGGCAAGGATGCCGTGATCCGCCGAGAGAACAAAACGCCTCCGAGGAAAAAGAAAACCGTCCTTGACGAAGCCAAGGACGGTTGATACAATAGTAATATGGTTAATATATAGTTGGATTACGAGTTGAGGGGATCGACGCCATGAAGAATCTCTTTGAGCAGTCCCGTTCCCATTGGGTGCGGTATGACCGCTATGAACTGAAAACCGCCGCAGACGGCAAGCGGTACATCACACCGGGGAAGAATGCCAAGCCCGACATCTATAATCCCTTGAAGGAAGCGTCGGGAATCGTGCTGGATGCGCTGAATGTGGGAATGCTGATGATGAACCGCAGCCCGGAGGACGAGGTGCAGAAGGCCATTCTGGAATTTGTGACCCATTACGGTCTGCTGGGCCTGATGACAGCGCTGCCCACCACACCGTCCTTCATGGATTATGAAGCGGTTTATCTGCCGAAAAATCATTTTATCAAAGAGGAATCCATGGAAACAGAGGACTATCTGGCACTATTCTATCCCTTTGACCATCTCGACGTGGTGAAACAAGGTGTTGAGTCCAGCTGGAGCGTGTCCGGTGACCGAACAATGGTGGCGCTGACCATGACCTTTGCGGATGAACCCATGGCGAAAACCATGAGCTTCCAGCGGGAGTATGCTGAAGCCTATGACTGGGTAGCGCAGCAGTTCAAGGACTGGGCCTTTACGCTGACCACATCTATTCTGTACTACAACGATTATGACCTGATCGATGAGGACACCCGCAATCTGTACCGCAAGGGCATGGCTGCCTTCGGCGGCATTGCACCCAGCTATCATATTGAGCTGCTGGACAAGCCGACCATCTATTGGGACTTCCATTCGTTGCTGCTGGGCATCCAGATGATGTTCAGCTTCCTGCTGGTGGACGGAGAGAAGCCCCTGCGGCTGTGCAAGCACTGCCAGAAGGTGTTCCTGAGCAGCCGCTCCAATTCCGCTTTTTGCAGCCCCCGGTGCAAGAATCAGTATAATGTCTATAAGAGCCGGGGAAAGAATAAAGGACAGGGGGATGAGGAAAATGATTGATCGCTGGATCGCAGAGGCAACAGAATGCGATTTCAAGGTTGCCTTGGAAGTGAAGAAGCCAAAAAGCTGGCTGAAAAGCGTCAGCGCCTTTGCAAATGGCATCGGCGGCACGCTGTTTTTCGGGATTGATGATGACAGAAATGCTGTCGGCTTAGACGATGCACAGACTGATGCAGAGGCAATCAGCCGGTTGATCAAAGAGCGTATCACGCCTTATCCGAGTTTTATCCTCACGCCAGAACGGGAGGACGGCAAGGATATTCTTGTGCTGTCTGTGTCCGCAGGGCGCTCCACACCGTATTACTACAAAGCAGACGGTATTATGGAGGCGTATATCCGTATTGGCAATGAAAGCGTGATCGCCCCGTCCTATGCGCTGAATCAGCTGATTCTCAAAGGGATGCACCGCACCTATGACGAGCTGATTTCCGAGTATGATTTTAAGGATTACGCTTTTTCCAAGCTGCGGGAGCGGTATAAGGCGTGGACAGGCAACAGCATGGAAGAAAAGCTGTTCGATTCCTTTGATATGCGAGATGAGAACAGCAAGCTGACCAACGCAGGCGCTCTGCTTGCAGACGATTCTCCCATCCGGCATTCCCGCCTGTTCTGCACTCGTTGGAACGGTCTTGACAAAAGCGGCGGCATGGTGGATGCACTTGACAGCGCAGAGTATTCCGGCAGTCTGATTATTCTGCTCAATGAGGGTGTCGGCTTTGTTAAGCGAAACATGAAAACCCGCTGGAAGAAAACTGCTGACTCCCGCATTGAAATGCCGGATTACTGCGAACGAAGCGTTTTCGAGGCGCTTGTCAATGCGCTGATCCACCGTGACTATCTGATATTGGGCAGCGAGGTACACATTGATATTTACGATGACCGTCTCACCATCTATTCTCCCGGCGGTATGCCTGACGGCACACGGATACAGGAGCGTGATCTGGCCAGCATTTCCTCCACGCGCCGCAACCCCGTCCTTGCAGATATTTTCGGACGGTTGGGTTATATGGAGCGTCAGGGTAGCGGCTTTAAGAAAATCACGGAAACCTACCGCGCCGCTCACAATTACCGCGATGAGCTGGAGCCAAAATTCTACTCTGATGTTACCTCATTCCAAGTGACGCTGTACAACCTGAATTATGGTCAATCAATAGATAAAATGAGTATTTCGGATGAAAACCAGTTGTTTGATGAGCAGAAAGCAGTTGTTTCCGAGAAAAACCAGCTGTTTGAAACATTCCTTTTAGGGCTGAAAGCGAAAGCAACCACCAAGGAAACAATGCTAAAGCTGTATCATAAATTTGGTTTTGACGCTGCATTTGCACGAGCGGATATTATGAAGCTCGCGGGTGTAACCTCCTCACCGGCAGGTGCATTGATAGATAAGCTCAAAAGTGCAGGACTAATAGAACCTGTTGCTGGTCAAGGAAAGGGCAAATACAAGTTTATAGCACCAAAAGAATAAAGATAATGCCCGTTATTGGCCATGCAGTCAATAACGGGCATTTGTCATTCATATACAAGCTCGGTCAAAACGATTTCCTCCGCTCGATTGCGGATGCTGTTCATGCGGCGCACCCATTCCATTTGGTCGGCGGCTTTGAGCGCTTCGGTCACATCTTCCTGCCTTGCCATATCGGAAATGATGATTTCCATACGCTCGTTGCAGGCTTGGTCGATCTCGGCAAGGTGCCGATGCAGCGTTCCGCTTGTGAGCAGGTTTGCGTAGAGAATGGGGCGATGTTCTTTCAGATAGCTGCGACGCATACGTCCATACTTGCCGATCTGATAGTCCGGCTCATCAGGCAGTGCAAGGTTTGGAATGAGGTAATCCCCCTCCTGACGGTAAGTGCCGCCCATTTCCTCAAATAGAGATTTCATATGAATCAGCTCCTTTTTGTGTTGATTTCCAGCGGTTATAAGGCTTTTTTGGCTCCTTTCCTACAACTGCTGTTCCATTCACCACAAATGAGCCGCAGTCATATGTATTAGGTGGGAGAAACCACCCTTTACATAGTAACTCTTGGTTTTCGATTGTATTGGGTACAACCCGAGTCTCGGTGATCTTAATTTATGAATATTCTGCACAGGGTTCGCCGCACCCGCGGCGGTGGGCAAGAGGGTAGACACCTGCGGTT
>OODK01000792.1_pt1 | contig 23354 bp, 15 predicted proteins | sample 1671371 | NCBI WGS metagenome assembly OODK01 (sample SAMN06348150, study PRJEB24527) | human gut metagenome | biome: human gut; feature: ankylosing spondylitis patient; material: feces | host: Homo sapiens | place: China | collected 2015-10 | reverse complement strand
TCTCCCTCTGAAAGTATGAAAACCGAGGTACACGCCCCCGGTTTTCATGCATTTGGGCTGCAAATGCTATTTCATACGCGCTGCCGCGCGACAGCATCTGCATCGCGAAAACGAACTTAATTGACAGCCTAAAAAGGAGTTCTCGTGAGAGAACTCCTTTTTATTTGTGCGGCGACAGAAGGATTTGTACCATCAGCACACAAATTTCAACCAGATACGCAGTATAAAGCGCAAGTATCACTTTGCCAAGCCGCAATTCAGCTGCAATCGAGAAGTACAGCAGAAACGGAAAGCTGACGAGTATCAGAAGCACGATCAGCGCCGCAATCTGAAATTTACTGCGCGGCAGTCGCCCCAATCGGAATACAATCATACCGATAAGAAAAATAACGGTAAATACCGCAAACAGAATCGCGAGCTGGCGGCGGCCTGCATGCAGCGCGTCTGCACTGACATCCGGTGAAACATCGGATAAAATACCCGTGAGATACCACAGCGGGAGCGCACATATCACGAAAAACGTGAGCGCGAGATGGTGCAGCGCCAGGCAGAATTCCTGTCGTTTGCTCATGATTTATGCATAAACTGTCCGGCCGACTTGGCCATCAGCCGCTTGGTGCCCTTCTGATCAAACGCAATTTCGAGCAGGGCATCGCCGCCCATCGGCTTTACTGACACGATCAGTCCATCGCCGAAGGCCTTATGGAACACGCGGTCGCCTGCGGCAAAATTCGGCAGCGGCTTGCTCTTGGCTGCCGAGGCCAGCGACGCGCTCGGCGCTGCATTTGCAGCGGAAACGTACCGCGCGCGCGCCACCTGCGGACGCGAAAGCGTCGGATCGGGTGCAGTTGCATTCGAGAACCGGCGGCTCTCGGTGATATTGCTCTCAAGCAGTTCTTCCGGCATCTCATCAACAAAGCGCGACGGATGCGAATACTGCGTGCGGCCGTACAGCAGGCGGCGCTCCGCACAGGTGAGATACAGCTGCTCCTTCGCGCGGGTGACGGCAACGTAGCACAGGCGGCGTTCCTCCTCCATGTCCTCGTCCTTCTCCATTGCACGGAAGCCGGGGAACAGCCCGTCTTCCATGCCCGCGAGGAATACGACAGGGAATTCCAGACCCTTGGCGGCATGCATGGTCATCATGATAACCGCGTCATCGTCCTCGCCGGACTGGTCGGCATCCGTGTACAGCGCCATGTTCTCAAGAAAATCGCCGAGCGACGGCGTTTCGGTCTTGTCCTCGTAATCGACAATGTAGGATTTCAGCTCTTCAATGTGCTCAATGCGGCTTTCCTCTTCTACACCGCCCTTTAGCTGCAGTGCACGGATGTAGCCGCTTTTGTCCATGAGTTCATCATACAGCTCGGAAAGCGAAACAAATTCCCTCAGCTTGCGCAGATTTTCGATCATTTCGCCGAACTTCTCCATTGCCGCGGCGCCGCGGGACAGGGCAGGGTACTGAGAGGCATGGCATACCACATCATACAGCGTCGTGCCGTACTCAACGGCAAGCTGCATGGCGGTTTCGACCGATTTATCGCCAATCTTGCGGGCAGGCGTGTTGATGATACGGCGCAGACGCAGCTCGTCCGCAGGATTTTCGATCACCCACAGGTAGGCGAACATGTCCTTGACCTCGGCGCGCGAGAAGAAATCGCGGCCCTTGTACACGCGGTACGGAATGCCCGCGCGGATGAATGCGGCGGCAATGTTATCCGACAGGACGTTATTGCGGTACAGAACGGCGAAATTTCCCCATTTTCGGCCCTGCTCCACGCCCTCGCGGATGGTGTCCGCGATGTAGGCGGCTTCGCCCTCCTGGCTGTCCGAGCGGTGCAGACGAATCTTTGCACCGTCACCGTGGTCGGTCCACAGCTCCTTGCCCTTGCGGCCGACGTTGTTGCGGATGACCTCGTTTGCGGCATTGAGAATGTTGCCGGTCGAGCGGTAATTCTGTTCCAGACGGATGGTTTTCGCGTCCTTGAACTGCTTTTCAAACTCCAGAATGTTCGTGATGGTTGCACCGCGGAATTTGTAGATACTCTGGTCGTCATCACCGACCACGCAGATGTTCTCATAATAACCTGCCAGCAGGCTGGTGAGCACATACTGCGCGTAGTTGGTATCCTGATACTCATCCACGAGCACGTAGCGGAACTGGCGCTGGTAGTATTCCAGCACCTCGGGGTTGTTCTGTAGCAGCAGAACGGTTTTCATGATAATATCGTCGAAATCCAGCGCACAGGCCTTTTTCATGGCTTTTTCGTAATCGCGGTAGACGTCTGCGACCTTTTCACGGAAGTAGTCACCGACGGCATCCGCGCTGAACTGACGCGGGGTCATCAGCTTGTCCTTCGCGCGGGAGATCATGCCCATTACGGTTCGCGGATCGAAATTCTTGGGATCGAGATCGAGCTTTTTCATTACGTTGAGAATGACGCGCTTCTTGTCGTCCTCATCGTAGATGGTGAACGCGCTCTCAAAGCCGAGCAGGTCAACGTGCTTGCGCAGAATGCGCAGGCAGGCCGTGTGGAAGGTGTACGCCCAGACAGCGGACGCGGCTTCCTCGTCGCCGAGGGCGAACTCCAGACGTTCGCGCAGCTCACGCGCGGCTTTGTTGGTGAACGTGATCGCAATCACCTGCCACGGGCGGGCGGGACTCATCGCGCACAGGTGCTCCGCGCGGGCGCGGTTCTCCGGCTTAGGATCGGTCAGGTATTCGGTCAGGAACAGAAGATCGTCCTCGGTCGCCCAGTCGGGCGCAAGTTCACTTTCCAGTCCATCACCGAACTTGAGAATGTTGATGATGCGGTTGATGAGCACGGTCGTCTTGCCGCTGCCTGCACCCGCCAGGATGAGCAGCGGACCCTCGGTCTGATAGACAGCCTCGCGCTGCTTGTCGTTTAACTTGGAAAAGCGCTGTTCGATGATCGCACGCCGGACAGCGGCATATTTCATATCAAATTTGGTCGGTTCCATAGGTTTCCTCGTTTCGTTTGAAGATACAGAAAATCAAATGCAGAGATAGTATATCATATTCGGGAAAAGAAAACAAATGTTCTATCCGGATTGCGTAAAAAAGTCGATCGGAGTATACTATAAAAAGAGGTGAGCGTAATGACAGACAAACAGCGGCAGGAAACCTATGCACAGATGCTCGTGCGGCTTTCGCGCTCGAATTTCCGCAGCCGTTTTCATTTGAAGGCACAGGACAAGCAGTACATCCGCGAGAAGGGATGGAACACGGTTGCCGACCACGCGGCAGATTTCGTTTCCAAGCGGCTTGCACCGGCCGAGCCGAAAAACGACGGCAAGCAGACACCCATGCGCGGGCATCCGGTGTTCATCGCGCAGCACGCGACCGCCTGCTGCTGCCGCGGCTGTCTGGCAAAATGGCATGGCATCCCGCAGGGCGTGCCGCTTTCAGCGGAGCAGCAGGTCTATATCGTTGGAATGCTGATAAACTGGATGAGGAGAGAAATGGAAAATTGAGAATTAGAGTGAGAGTGAAGAGAGACTTGCGGTTTACCGCTCTCCATAGAATAAAAAAGAGACGCAGTTGCGTCTCTTCTGCTATTTTGGCATATAGCTGCGGATAATACATAGTATGAGTGCGATTCCGCTGGAAACACCAATCAGGTATTGATGGTTGATATAATCGTCCATCGTGTGCGGTGTGTGGGCAGTCAGAGTGATCCAAACCGCAATTCCGACAGCAATCATGGCCGACAGGGCACAGAGAATATTGATAACGCTTTTTCGATTCATCACAGTAGCCTCCCATCATAAACGAGGTTAGTCGGTATATACACAGCATAGCACCGCGATAGGAAGAACGCAATAAATGTGATGCAGATGGTTATAGTAAATAGCGGTTATATAAAAGGTAAGAGGTACTAAAGATGAAACTCTCAGATGCCGTTCGTAACCACCGGGCCAGCGAGTTGCACGCCGCCGCGGGTGCGGCGAATCGCCCAGTCGTCCGGACGGCGCCCGCTCCATATCCGATAGTGGACAATTTGATGAGGATTTGTATAGCTGCAATAATCTTCATGATAAAAATCTACATTTCGTACAATCAATCTCTTGTCACAAACGACACGATTTGATAATATATAAAGTGTATTGCTGTTTTGCTTGCCAAATGACAAAACAGCATAATTGATTCTCTGCCGGGCGGCAGGGATAAGGAGGAAATTGAGGTTTCATGAGTAAGGTTGAGCAGTATATCACCAGCATTCCGGATTTTCCGAAGGAAGGCATCATCTTCCGCGATATTACCACCGTGCTCGGTGACGCGGACGGCTTCCATCTGGCGGTGGACGAGATGACTGCGCTGCTGGACGGCGTGGAGTTTGACGCAATCGCCGGTCTGGAATCCCGCGGATTCCTGTTCGGTGCACCGATGGCGTATAATCTGCATAAGGCATTCATTCCGATCCGCAAGCAGGGCAAGCTGCCGCGTGCAACGTCCCGCATGTCCTACGAGCTGGAGTACGGCATGGAGACCATCGAGGTACACCGCGATGACATCAAACCGGGGATGAAGATCGTCGTTGTCGATGACCTGATCGCTACCGGCGGTACGCTTGAGGCGGCTGTTCACCTGTTGGAGCAGCTCGGCGCAAAGGTCGTCAAGGTTGTCTGCCTGCTGGAGCTCAAGGGTCTGCACGGACGCGACCGCATTAAAACCTGTCCGGCGGAGACGGTTGTCGCTTACGAGGGGAAGTAAGTAAAATTATCATTTCACAGTAATCAAGGCGAAAGCCTGAAAATTTAAAAGGGGGTTATTCGATGTTTGAACGTGTTTTCAAGCTATCGGAACACAAAACCACAGTCAAGACCGAGGTCATGGCCGGTATCACTACCTTTATGACCATGGCGTACATCCTTGCCGTAAACCCGAGCGTACTCGGCTCCACCGGTATGGATACCACCGCGGTATTGCTGGCAACCGCTCTGGCATCCTGCCTGGGCACGCTGTGCATGGCGTTTATGGCAAACCTGCCGTTCGCGCTCTCTGCCGGCATGGGTCTGAACGCCTTCATGGCGTACACCGTTGTTGCAGGCTACGGCTATAGCTGGCAGGTCGCTCTGCTGGCCGTATTCATTGAGGGCCTGATCTTCATCGTCCTGTCGCTCACCAACATCCGTGAGGCCATCTTCAATGCCATTCCGCTGACGCTCAAAAAGGGTGTTTCGGTTGGTATCGGTCTGTTCATCGCCTTCATCGGCCTGCAGAACTCCGGTCTGTGCGTGGACTCCGCAACGCTGGTCGGCATCATCAGCTTCCCGGAGAATTTCCACACCGCAGGCATCTGCGCACTGCTGACACTGATCGGCCTGTTCTTCACCGCAGTATTCTATACCCGCAAGATGAAGGGCGCCATCCTGTACGGCATCCTGCTGACCTGGATTCTCGGCATGCTCTGTCAGGTGACCGGCCTTTACGTTCCGACGCCGGACGCAGGCTTCTATTCCCTGTTCCCGAGCTGGGGCATGACCGACTTCTCCAAGCTGGGTCTGACCTTCGGCCAGTGCTTCAACGTGGATTTCAGCGCGGTCGGCATCGTAAACTTTATCGTTGTCATCTTCTCGTTCCTGTTCGTTGATATTTTCGATACTCTGGGCACGCTGATCGGTGTTGCCACCAAGGCGAAGATGCTCGATAAGGACGGCAAGCTGCCGGGCATCAAGCCCGCTCTGCTGGCAGACTCGATTGCAACCTCCGCAGGTGCAATTCTGGGTACTTCCACCACCACCACTTTTGTTGAGTCCGCATCCGGCGTTGCAGTCGGCGGCCGTACCGGCCTGACCGCTCTGGTTACCGGCATCCTGTTCCTTGTATCCACGCTGTTTGCGCCGATCTTCACTGCCATTCCGTCCTTCGCAACCGCTCCGGCGCTGATCATGGTCGGCTTCCTGATGGTAGGCACCGTAACCGAGATCAACTTCGATCTGGACAACCTGACCGAGTCCATCCCGGCTTATCTCGCCATCATCGCTATGCCGCTGTTCTACAGCATCTCCGAGGGTATCTCTCTGGGCGTTATCTCCTACGTTCTGCTGAATGTTGCAGCCGGCAAGGGCAAGAAGGTTGCTCCGCTGATGTACGTTCTGGCAGTACTGTTCGTACTCAAGTATATCTTCCTCTAATTCAGAAATCGTAAAGATTGCAGAAGGCTGCCGAAGCTCGCTTCGGCAGCTTTTTTGTGGCATGAAAATCATGGTAAATATCAGAGAAAATAAGCGAAAACAGCGGGGATTGCAGTTAAACGGTGTCGATACTTGACAGAAAACGTAGGAGTTGGTAAAATATAAAACGACTAAATTTGGGCAGTATACCCGTTTATCTTGTATCCAAAGGGAAGGAGGCAGCGAATATGACACAGCAGCGCAAAAAGTGCAGAAAAGGCGGCTTTACTCTTGTAGAGCTGGTGGTTACGCTGGTCATTCTGAGCATTCTGTTTGCCATCGCTGTACCGAGCCTTCTGGGGTATATCCATCTGTCGCAGTTCCGAAAGAATGAATCGTACGCTAAGACCATGTATCTGTCGGCAGAATCTGAGCTGACCTACCTTCGTACCGGCGGTGAATGGGAGTCATTCTGCAGCAAGGTGACGAAGGAAGGCGTGCTGAATCAGTCGTTTGATGAGTCGGATGAGGACCGGAAAGATCTGGTCGGTCGTATTTACGGCATTCGTCTGGATGCAGGCGAATACGCAGAAGGCGAGCTGTCGGGTGACGGTGCGCTCGTCGGTGCGCTTCTTTCGCAGGATACCTACGATAAAAGTGTGCTGAATGCTGCAATCTGCATCGAAATCGACGTGGAAAGCGGTCAGGTTTATTCGGTTTTCTACGGCACAAACTGCAAGGGACTGTACTACGGATCGAATGAGGACAGCAAACCGGCGGATATGTCCGGCAGCTGGCTGGATATTGATTACAGCAAGCGCGACCGCGATACGCGCCGGGAAGAACGGCTGGGCTATTACTCGGTTCAGGATGCAGTCAATGCTGTCAGTCTGGATGCGACCAAGCTGAAGATCACCTCGATCAATCTGGTAAACGGTGAAACCCTGTCGCTGAACTGGTCGAGCAATGTGAAGGATCAGGATCTGGATAAGGTTTATTACGAGGTCAAGCTGTACAGCAGTGAGGATAAAGCGCAGCTCCTGTCGATCAATATTCCGGGCAGAAATTTGAAAACGGGTTCGCAGTCGGTTGCGGTTACGACCGAGGACAATGCGACGAAGGATTATACCTTCCCCGTGGAATACGACCGTTCCAACAAGCGGGCAACACTTGTGCTGGACGGTATGATGAATGCGAAGCTGTACGACCGGCTGGATAAGCTGTCCGCTGATAACACAGCAGCCTTCCGGCAGAGCAGCGATACCAGCATCACGCGCTTCGGCGGCAAACTGGAAAACCCGCTGAATGTTTACGCAGCCGTGCAGGTATTTCCGGACCCGAACGCAGAAAACACCGGCGGTGAGGAGTATCAAAAGAGTGATGCTATCGAATCCAATAAGGCGAACACGCTTTTCGGTGACGGCACCCGGTCGGATAACAGACGGTGCGAGATCGAAACCTTCCGTCATCTGTCCAATATCCGTTATATGAATACGGCGGCGGTATTTGCCGTTACCGCACGTTCGCTGGACTGGACGAGCGACAGTGTAAAGGTTTACGGTACGGCAGCCCGCGGCGCGCTTTCGGTCTCCGCCGGCAAGGATATCGGCTTCCCGAGTATCCCTGCGCTGCGCAGCAATCAGACACTGGACGGCACAGGCGGTCTGCTGAACCGCATTGCCGGCGTGTTTACCGGCGGGAATGTCATCAGTAATCTCAAGCTGGATGAGACCTCGATTGCCGATGACGCAGAATATCTTGGTCTGTTCCGGAAAAACGCAGGCACGATCCATAATCTGCGCTTGCTCAATCCGCAGGTGGAGATTGCCTCGGACAAGCTCAAGGGTGTCGGCGCAGTCTGCGGTTACAGCAATGGCTCTTTGAAGGGCGATAACGTGGACGGCACCCAAGCCAGGGTGGAGGCTGCGCTGACTTCGGCACAGGCGCAGGGCATCGGCGGTGTGGCCGGTGTGATTGAGGTCGGCGATTCTAAGTCAGTAATCAAGCTGTCTGCATCGGGTACCGTGACCGGTACGCTGCCGACCGGCGATACTGCGCGCGGTATCGGCGGTATTGCGGGCAGCCTGACAACAAACGGTGCCGCAGTCAAGACCCTGACCAACAGCGCCGCTGTAACGGGCAATCGCTCGGTTGGCGGCATTGCAGGCTATTTTTCCGGCAAGAATCAGGCCACGGGAAAAGATATGGCTGACTGCCAAAATGAGGGTCTGATTCTCAGCAGCATAGCCGCAGATGATCATTCGCTGGCAGGACATTATATCGGCGGCATTGTCGGCTACGCGCATAATGCGTTTCTTTCGGAATGCAGGAGCCGTGCCGGATATGCGGACGGCTACACCTATAAGCAGGAGGATAGAGACAAGCTGCGCGGCAGATATGTCGGCGGCATTGTCGGCTACGGCGAACAAAGTGTGCTGTATGACTGTGAGACCGAGGCAAACGGCTACGTTCTCGGCAGCGAGTATGTTGGCGGCATCATCGGTGCGCTGAATCAGTCTGATACGCAGACGGCACTGCTCAGTGAAAACGGCACCAGAACAACCGTTAACGCAAGCTATGTCATCGGCAATTCGTATGTCGGCGGTATCATCGGTGAGAATAAAGGCGGTTCGACGATCAAAAACTGCGTCAACACAGGTGTCGCTGCGGGATACAATGCGTATATCGGCGGTATTTGCGGTGCAAATGAGAACAAGGCGGCCATCATAAACTGTGCAAGCTATGTTTCAGACACCAATAATGCGATCTACAGGCGTGTCACGGACTGGGGAGCTGTCGGCAGCTATGCGGGCGGTCTGACCGGCTACAACAGTGGCACGATCACCTTCAGCGACAAGGACAACGCAGTCTCCAACCGGAGTGTGGCGGGTATCGTTGTCGGCAGGCACTATGTCGGCGGTCTGGTCGGCTATAACGACACGGGCGGCACGATCGACATCAATTACACGCTCATCGGCGGCCGTGTTGCCGCGACCGGAGATTGTGTCGGCGGTCTGGTCGGTCTGAATGCTTCGACGGAGCTGCTCGAGAAGAAGCTGACCATCAAGCCGAGCAGTGTGCAGGGACGGTACTATGTCGGCGGTGCGATCGGTGCAAATGTGGTCAACCCGGGAGAGAATGTCACGGTCAGCGGTCTCAAGGTCGATAACAGCCTTGGCACGGTCACTGCAGAGGCATTCTGCGGCGGTCTGATCGGTTATCAGCGCACCTACACGGAGAAAGACCGGGAAGACGGAACGCTGTATGCGCTTCTGCCGGGCATCGCGGCAAACGACAGCAATGTGCCGGGAACGGTCAAGGCTTCTACCAATAAGCATACCATCACCATCACAGCGGACGGCAACAGTGCAGGCAGGCTGTCTGCGGTTTCCAACAACATGACCATCCGCGCGTATGCGTATGCAGGCGGCATTATCGGCAGCTGTGAGCCGCAGACCCGAATGAAGGTGGAGCACTGCCTGAACGCAGGCGGCTTTGACCGTCCGGCAGAGGACACCTTCCCGGACAGCAAGCTGAAAACCGGTGTGGATATGGTATCTTATCTGCGGGCGCAGAAGTACACGGATGCCGCGAAGGCGCTCTCCGATGAGCTGGGCAGCAGCGAGCTGCGTGTTTCCGTCATCGGCGGTGTGATCGGCGTCAACGGTGAGAATCATGTGATAGAGCACTGTGCCAGCAAGGGTACGATGAACGGTCTGAATGCCATGGGCGGCGTGGTCGGTCTGAACGAGGGCATCATCCGCGGCTGCACGCTCTCCGGCAGCATGGGCAGCGCAACGCAGGATTATATCGGCGGTATCGCGGGTCTGAATGTCGGCGGCAGGACGGCGGGCACGATGGCGGGCACGATGGCGGGCACGATGGCGGGCACGATTGAAAACTGCACGACCGAGAAAAATTGCACCGTCACCGGACGGAACACGGTCGGCGGCATCGTCGGCTATAATCTCAGCGGCGGCAGAATACAGAACAACACCAGCAGCGCCAATGTCAGCGGTGCAGGCCGTGTCGGCGGTATCGCGGGCGAAAACGGCGGTGCGATCACGCTTTCGAGCACACCGGCAGGAAAGCGCCGTGTCAACGGCAGCGGCAGCGGTGTCGGCGGCGTGATCGGCGTGAATACCGCAACCGGCACGCTCAGTCCGGCAAGCGGCAGCGCACAGGGCGATGTCATTGCCGCGGATAACAGGCTGACCGTGCGCGGCAGCAGTATGGTCGGCGGTATTGCCGGCATCAACCGCGGCACACTCGGCGGCACGAGCATCAACTGCCTGACCAATCAGGCGGCAGAGGTCCGCGCAGCGGCGGGCAGTGCAGGCGGCGTTGTCGGCGCGCAGGAGGGCGCAAAGGCTGTTCTGCGGTACGCGAAGAATCTCGGTCAGGTGACCGCAAATGTCGGTGCGGCAGGCGGCATTGTCGGCATGAACAGCGCGAGCAGCACGGTCGAGAACTGTATCGGCAACGGCAGCGTCACCAGTAACGACGGCTATGCAGGCGGCGTTGCCAGCGAAAACTACGGTACGATCAAGAGCTGCAGCGTCGGCACGGATAACAGGGTAATAACGCTCATCACCCGCAACAAGACTGCGGCAGGCGCGATCTGTGCGGTAAACCACAAGGGCGGTACGGTTCAGGGAGCGGTACTTGGCGATCATATCACGATTTCCGGCAGTGCATTCATTCTGGGTGCTGTTGTCGGAGACAACAGCGGTACGGTCACGGAAACCGAGGTTTCGCAGCAGCCGACATACAGCGTTTCCGCAAGCACGCTGCAGGTCGGCGGTGCAGTCGGCATCAATCGAGCGGGCGGTATGGTCAGCAAGGTGAAGGTCACCTCGGATTTCAAGAAATTCACTAAGTATACCTATCTCGGCGGTGTAGTCGGGCAGAATAATGCAAGCGGCAAGGTAACCGAATGCACTTACTCCGGCACGATCGCCGAAGGAAAGAGCGCGGTCGGCAACTGCTACGGCGGCATTGCCGGACTGAACGGCGGTCTGCTGCAGGGCAGCACCGTTTCCGGACTGACACTGACGGCGGACGGTGTGTACACCGCAACCTCCACCAGCTCGGCGGCAGAGAAGGAACGCCTGTCCTCGCATATCGGCGGCATTGCAGGCAAGAATGATACGACCGGCATCATCGAGCAGTGCTACATAGGCAATACCGGAACCGGCACGATCACGGTCAAAAACGGCATGGTCGGCGGCGTGACCGGCTATAACAAGGGCACGATCACCATGTCCGGCGATAAGAGCACCGAAAAGCTGATGAAAAACGTCACCAAGGTGAGCGAGCTGCTGGCGAATGCCAAGGCACAGAAGCTGTCTGCGGATTCCACCTGGGTAAAGTGGGCAGACCGGACGGATGTGGAAAAGCTGTTCTACAACGGCGGCAGCAAGAGCGTAGCGGCAGACCGCACCATGCAGATCATCGTATCGAGCAACGGCAACCTTGGCGGCGTGGCGGGCTACAACGCGCCCACCGGCGAATTGAGCCGCTGCGTCAGCGGCAGCTGGCTGCTGGTCAACAAGTCGGACGGCATCGGTGTCGGCACCGGCGGTATTGTCGGCATGAACGAGAGCGAAAAGGACCTGTCGTTCCTGCTCAACCGCGCGTTTGTCGGCCGCCAGCTGAAAAAGCAGAATACCAGCCGCTTTGCGGGCGGTATCATCGGCACGCAGTCCAACAAGACCACAAGCGACTGGACGATTGAGAACTGCATCAATTATGGCACGGTTTACGGCTATCTGTCGCACTATTCGGGCGGCATTGTCGGCCAGTGGACAAATAACGGCGGCACGGTTGAGGATTGCTACAATTACGGCAATTTGCAGACCACTTATGCAGCCAACTGGGTCGGTGCATCCGGCGGTATCGTGGCACAGCTGTATCATGCGGACTCTGGTCAGGATTTCAATATTCTGAGCTGCCAGAACCATGGCAGTATATATGGCCGCTGGGGTAACAACACGAGCTACAGTGCAAATGACAGTGCCGGCATTCTTGGCAATATTACGGCGTATACGGCAAGTTCGGCCGCCATGGGACAGCAGTTCAATATCAATGTAGTGGACTGCCTCAATGCACCGGGTGTTAAAATTTATTCGGGCTCGATGGCTTCCGGTATCGTGGGCTTCTTCTCGGTTGATAACGCAACATCGAACAATGGTGCTTCCATCACGGCATCGACGGCGAATATCGTGCTGAATATCGACCGCTGCCGCAACTATGCGTACACGGACGATTTGGTGGGTACTACCTTCCGCGCCGGTATCTTCGGTGACCGCTACGGTTCGGCTGCGACACAGAATACTTATATCCAGAATTGCTATTCTGTGCCGATCAGGTCGGATAACGGCATTATTTCGTTCCAGACTGGCCGTTCTACGCGGCTGGATGCAAACCGGATGGGCAATAACTATTATTTCTTTGATACATGGGGGCTGACAGAGAGCGGGAATACAGCTGGCATTACTTATAAAACGGACGAAGCGCGCAACAACGGTGCAGGTGAATCGCGGCGTGGTTATGCGCGCATGGCTGCATATGGTGAGTTTGACGGAAAATTCTATGCGGCGATTGTTGGTCCGCGTCTGGATCCGACTTTGAACTTGACACAAAATGAGGATGCCCGGACAAAATGCGGCATTTATTACAACATGACAGATTCTAATACAAGGGTTGAAAATGGTATCCTGATCAGCAAATTCAATGATGGTACGGAAAAGATTACCGGACGAATCCTGTTTGAAATGCCGCCGGATTATTCTTATGATCAGGTACGCACATGGAATGCAAACAGCCTAATGCCTGCCATTAGCCAGAAAACCGGCAAACTGAACAACCTGTCAGGCGGAAAGATCATGGACGATTATGTTCGTGAGGCATACCGCACCATGGAGCACGGACAAAACAGCAAAAAGCTGGATGACTCGTTCACGGTTGACTTGAAACAGCAGACAGACGGCAGTTTCGATGTATCCATCGAGGATACGGACCGTCCCCTGTACTACGAGGGTACAGTGCTTGTTGATGGCAAGGAAGTAATGTCCAATCTGCGCTTTATCCCGAACCAAAAGGAACAGGGACAGTGGGACCCGAAGCTGAACGGCACACAGGCGTACGGCTCCGGCATCACCACCGGCACATTCCAGCTGCCGGCAAGCCTTGCGGCAGACACAGCAGGCAAGACCATTACATTGTCTGTTCGTGCTGTCAGTCTGTTTGAGGATACCGCGCCTTCTGCATGGAAAACTGCGGCGACGCAGAATGTGTCGGTGCTGCCGACACCGGATGTCAATATCCGACTGGTGAGCCATTGGAACAATGGCGCTAAATACCAGATCTCGCTGAAAAACCTTGCGGATTATGCGGTCTTCAGCAACTGGAAGGTCACCTTCAGGCTTGGCTCGCAGACCGCGACCATTGATCAGAACAACCATACCGCCGAGATCAGCGGCGACGATTTGAAGGAGCTGATCGTCACGGCAGCGGCGGGCATTACGAACGGCATTCAGCCAGCCTCTGTGACGGATACCATCCCGACGGACACGCCGAAGTACAAGCCGGACGGCAGTATTAACAAGCTGTCGGTATCGTACTCGGGCAGTACGGTGGATGATTGCACGGTCACGGCTGCACTGACGGTCAACGAGCCGCAGATGGAAACACCGCCGATTTACCGTATCGAGGTGCTCGGCACGGTTGGCACAAATGAGTATGTGTTTGCGTATGAGGATGTGCTGACCTCGGCGGGCAACACGGTTACGGCAAACTTCCGCGACCTGCCGAAGGAGTATTTCGCGGAGAATGTCACAAATCGTCGGGTGCGTGCATGGTACGCTGCCTCCGGTCTGGGACCGGTTTACACCTATGGCGATACCCAGCAGGCCGGCGATGCATCCGTTACGCTGCGGACTTACAGCGCGGAGGGCGTTCAGCAGCAGGACAAGACCATTTACAGCCATGTTCTTGGCCATGCGACTGACTTTGCAAACTACATTAAAGCCGCGGCGCTGAACATCAAGCCGCTGACGGCACCGGAGCTGAACGACCCGGTACTGATACCGGAAGATAACGGCAGTATCAGCTACCGGTTCTCGTGGACGCAGCCTGGGCAGGGGACTGCAGCGCCGCACTACAGCGTCAAGCTGACCGGCATTACTGCGGCAGGCGCAAGAATCGGCATTCCGGTCAACGAGGTTTACGGTACGCAGGAGAATCCGAATACTTCCCAATCGTTCACCATCAGCGCGGACGACTGGCAGTACGCCGAGGTTGAGCTGACCGTTACCCGTCTGGGACAGGAATACGGCGAGGTTGGCCTGAGTACGACGAAGAAGTACGCTGTCAAGCAGCGCCTCGAGCGTCCGGGACAGCCATTGGTAATCAACCCGGATACCAATGAGCTGGAATACACCATCGGCTGGAGTGCCATCGGCAGCGAAAACGGCTGTGCAGGCTATCAGATTTATGTGCAGCCGGAGGGCGAAACGGCCGCTGCCTTGGGTGAGCTTGTGCCTGTCAGGGGCGGCACCTGCTCGGTAAGCCGCAGTCTGGAGGATTACGCCGGCAAGACCATCGACCTCTATCTGGTGGCGGTGGCTGCTGATGATTCCGGCTACGCGGACAGCCCGAACGGTATCGTGTACACGATGACCGTGCCGATGCGTCTGAATACGCCGAGCGTCAAGTGGTCGTACAACTGGAATGCGACAGCAAACAACCCGATTCCGGCGGCCGGCTTCCGAAGCGGCGGCCTGCAGGTCACCGTTACGCCGGAGAATGAGGCCAGTGTACCGCCCGGCGGCAGCACCTATCTGCTGCGGGCAAAAATCACCGGGACGGGCGGCACAACGGTGACTTACCCCGTTTCCGCAATGAGCGAAAGCGGCGGCAGCTACGTCTGCAGCCTGACCGATCTGGATACGAAATACGCAGGCTGTTCTGTACGGTTCGAGGCTCGTATTTCGCAGTCGGCGGGACAGGTAAGCTCGGTCTGGGTATCGAGCGGCGATGTGGTATTCCCGCGTGTGAAGCTGGAAGCACCGAGCGCGTCGCTGGCAAACGTGAATGAGACGCTTACGGTCAGCTATGGCCCGATGAATCGTCTTATCAACACGGCAGAGTGGGCGGCACAGCTTACCGCGCTCTCGTGGGACGAGGTGGCAGAGGCTGACCGGTATCGGATTGAATTGACCGATAAGGACGATAATTCCACGATGGTTACCGTCGATATGAGCGGGAACCTGCCGGAGATTATCATAAATGGTCAAAATACGTTTGCAGTTGCAGGGGATGACTGGTATACTGTAAAACAGGGTAGTGCGGTCAACGGCAGATACAGCCTTACCAATGGCAGCATTCGTTATTACAGCTATCAGCCGGATACCATGCTGCAGGTGAAGGACGGCACATTTACCTTGAAGCTGCCTAACATTTTCTCCGTGGTAACGCACGAGAATCAGACCCTGCAGCTGACGAATGGTATACAGATCAGCAGGGTAACTGTCATTGCGGACAGCAAGAGCGACCGTTATACGGAATCCGATCCTGCTGAGCGCAGATTTTAGTTACGAAGGGAGGCGGCAGACATGAAGCGGATACGTCAGGGATGGAACACCCTGCGGCGCAGCAGGCGAAGCGGTGTTTCGCTGATCGTAGCACTTTGTGCTGTCGCCGTCCTGATCGGGCTTTCGCTCAGTATCGTGTATTCCTCATCCATGCTGCTCTCGCGGGCCAACCGCAAGATCGGCAGGGAACGCTGTTATCAGCTGGCGCAGTCCTTTGCACAGGTGCTGGACAGCGAACTGCAGGAATACAAAACAATAAAGCCGGAATTGGATACCAATTTTGCGCCGGAAGGCTGTTTCTACCGTGAAGTGAACAACATTTTAGCGGAAGATACGGGATTGGGTATTTACGATCCGGACCGTTCGGATGAAACCACTGCCTGCTATAATGCGGGTTCGACCGAGGATAACTACGGCAGGATTACGATTCTGCTTCGTGATGTTACCGATGTGCAGGACCCGATCACAGGCGATACCTTTGCATACGATGATCGAAACGAAGGCACCGAAAAGGCAGAGCAGACAACCTTTAACAGACATCAGGTTTGGGTGGGCGTCAAGGCGGAAAAGGGAGCGGACAGCTACATGTACACCACAGAATACCGCCGAAAGGACAGTTTTCAGCCAATCTACACATGGAAAGGGGAAGACGGCGTCAGCGGATCGTTCCAGGTCTACTGGGTAAACGGCCGCTTTTGCCGAAGTGCCAACGGCGAGGATCCGGTAAAACCCAAGGTCATTGGCGAGGGCAAGGATGCCCGTACGGAGCAGGTGGAGATCAGCTATACCTATGATATCAACAATCCGACGTACAGCCGATACGAACCCATTCACAAGCCGGCAGCCCGGACAACCGGAGGTGCAGCCGATGAATAGACTGATTCGCGTGCTGCGCGACCGCCGGGGCGAATCCATGGTGGAAATTCTGGTTTCCACGGTGGTGTTCATGCTGCTGCTGGGCGCGCTGAACGGCGCAGTCGGCTTTGCCTCAAATGCGCAGCGCAAGTCGGAGCAGCTCCGCAGGGACGCGACCGAACTGCAGGAAAGCGTGCGCGGGAATGCAGAAGTCGCGGACGGCGAAGCTGCCGCGTACGATTTTAAGGTGACGACGTCGAACGGCGAAGATACCGATATTGACGCCTTCCGCGTAAAGGTAAAAAAGCAGACCGTAAACGCCAAAACCGAGGACGGCAAAACCGTGCCCTTCTACCGGTTTGCGAAGGGAGAGTGACGGCATGAAACGCATTCGCTCAATCCTGCGCGGCCGGGAAGGCATGACACTGGTGGAGCTTGTGGTCGGTGCCGGACTGCTGTGTCTGGTCATCGGCATATTCAGCGCGTCGCTGCGGCCGGCGGCCGAGGTATCGCGCCGCACGCAGGAGCTGAACAGCGCCGAGCTGATCGCGGACGACCTGCTCGAAACCGTGCGCAGCAAGGTGGAGACCGCCACGGATTACATCAAATGCTATGACAGCGGCACGGACGTGACGAATAAAACCGGCTCGTCCGAAGGCTCGGCGATCGAGTTTGGCTATGAGACCGAACAGGGATATAACGCGGCGGAACTGCTGACGGCAGACGGCTGCGGACCAACCAAAATCGTGATTGCCGATAAGGACTCCGGTGAGCAGCCTCGAGTGGAAAAGGGTTATCTTGTCGAGCGCTATTATAAAGATGGCTACAGTCAGGATGCGGACGGCAATCCCATTGCCCGAGCCATGACGAAAACCTACGTAGAGGGCTTTTATATGGGTCTCCGCGCCGGACTGCATTTCAAAATCGACGAAGCAAAGCACACCGTTACCGCCACCGTGACAATTTACCGCGATAAGGATTTGACCGATAAAATCTATTCGGATTCGCTCATTATCGACCTGCGGTACGATATTCCGGTGAAAACCGAGGTAACGGCAACGAAAAAGCCGGTATAACGGCAATGTAATATGTGTAACTCTGCGGAGCACCGCCGCAGCTTACAGAGATAGAAAAACAAAAATGAAATTGGAGGAATAAGATCATGATGGAAAAAATGATCGCGCTGCAGCAGAAGCGCCGCAGCAAGAAGGGCGGCTTTACGCTGGTAGAGCTGATCGTGGTTCTGGTTATTCTGGCAATTCTGGCAGCGCTGCTGATTCCGGCGCTGACTGGTTATATTGATAAGGCGAAGCAGAAGAGAATTGTTGCTGAGACTCGCCAGTGTGTAATGGCAGCGCAGACGTTGCTGGATGAAGATTATGGTGCTGGCAACAATACGGGCGCGCTGTCCGATTTTGCTACTAACGGTAAGTTCACCAAGAATAATGTTGCACAGCTGGCAGAGGTTGATGCAAACAAGATTACTAGCGTAACGGCAAGTGGTGGCAAGATTACTAGCTTGGTATATACCGATGGAAAAGCCTGCACTTACACGGGTTCGGCTACTGGCTCGGGTACGTATGTAGTTGGCGATTAATGCCTAACCCCACTAACCCCCCCGCCCGTACCGCACCGTCTAACCACGGTGCGGTACGGTGGCTGACGGTGGTGACTTGATTCATACCGCTGTAACGAGGCGGAACACAGTAACGGTGCCTGCGTTCGGCTTGCGGACGGTATGGCGGGTCACAGCCCCTTAACGTTTAAGTGGCTGTGACCTGTCATGCGGTTTTTGTATGGCAGATTCTATTTGTAAAAAATCATTCCAAACCAACCCAACGAGGAGGAAACCAATGCTTTACATCGCCTATGCTGTATTATGGCTGTTACGGTTCGCATTGGGCGCATGCGTATTCAGCTTTCTCGGTGTGGTGGTATGGCGCCTGCCGCGCAGAGAGAGCGTGGTGAAGGGACGCAGTCACTGTCCGGTGTGCGGGCGCACGCTGTCGGCGGCGGAGCTGATCCCGTGCCTGAGTTATTTCCTGCAGGGCGGCAAATGCCGCGGTTGCGGTGCAAAAATTCCCGCAAGGGATTTCTGGATCGAGGTGCTCGGCGGCTTGTGCTCCTGTGCCTGCGCATACGCCTTCGGCGGCGAGACCGCACAGGCGGCGCTGGTGTTCGCCGTGCTCGGTATTCTGACGGTCGTGGCGCTCATGGACATGGACACGCTTGAAATCTACGACCGGTTTCCGGCGATGCTGTTTGTCTGCGGCATCGCTGCGCACATACTTATCCCCAGCCTGGGGATAAAATCGCGGCTGATCGGCTGCGTGATCGTCAGTGTGCCGATGCTGCTTCTGGCGCTCATCGTGCCCGGCGGCTTCGGCGGCGGTGATATCAAGCTGATGTTCGGCGCGGGCTTTTTTCTCGGCGCAAAGCTGACGGTCGTTGCCGCGTTCATCGGCATTCTGCTCGGCGGCGGCTTCGGCGCGCTGCTGCTCGCCCAAAAGAAGGCAAACAGGAAAAGCCAGTTCGCATTCGGTCCGTTTTTGTGCATCGGCATTGCGATCGCCATGTTTTTCGGAGAAACGATCGCGGACTGGTATATGGGATTATTGTAATGAATGGAGAGGAGGGTCAGCATGGCTGCATCCAACAACCACAGGCTGACCGTCACGGTCAAACCGAACAGCGGTCACACGCTGTTCCGCTACACGGCAAAGGACATAGACGGAAAGGTAGTCCGCGGCGCAATGGAGGCTGCGGACTATGACACGTTGTATACCCAATTACTCGCTCAGGGGCTGTATCTGCAGAGTGCGACCCGCCGCGGTGCGGGCCGCAAGCCGCGCACGCTGCGTCCGCAGGAGCTGAGCGACCTGTGCCGTCAGTTGTCCACGCTGCTGGCTTCGGGTGTCAGTCTGGTGCGCGCGCTGACGATCATCTCGCAGGATGAGGGCATCAGCGCGGGTCTGCGCCGCATTTACGAGAGTGTGCTGGGTGAAGTCCGGAAAGGCTCGAGCCTGTCTGCCGCACTCGAGGCACAGCAGGTGTTCCCGACGCTCATGCTCGGCATGATCCGCGCAGGCGAGGGCAGCGGCAAGCTGGATCAGGTCGCGGAGCGGCTCGCTATCCATTACGAGAAGGCGCACCAGATGAACCAGCAGGTCAAGTCGGCGCTCATGTACCCGATGATTCTTGCGATTCTGGCGGTCGCGGTCGTTATCGTTATCGTAACCTTCGTGCTGCCGCAGTTCAGCGATCTGTTCTCCACAATGGATTCGCTGCCGGGCGTTACGCTGGCGCTGATGGCGTTTTCTAATTTTATGGTTACCAAATGGTATCTGATGATACTGGGTGTCGCAGCAGTGGTCATGGTTATCCGCACGCTGCTGCGCATTCCGGCCGTCCGGCTGGAAATGGACCGGCGAAAGCTCAAAATGCCGGTTTTCGGTCCGCTCAATCAGGTTATCTGTACGGCGCGGTTCGCGCGAACCATCAGCAGCCTGTACTCGAGCGGTCTGCCGATCGTCACTGCGCTGCAGACCGCCCGAGATACCATCGGCAACGCCTACATCGTTTCGCAGTTCGATGATGTGCTCGTGCAGGTGCGTTCGGGCGTCAGCCTGTCCGCCGCCCTCGAGACCGTAGACGGCTTTCAGCGCAAGCTGTGCAGCAGCATTGCAGTTGGCGAGGAGACCGGACGACTGGACTCCATGCTGGATTCCATCGCGGATTCGATGGAGTACGATGCACAGCAGGCGAGCAAGCGCATGATGACCATTCTGGAGCCGATGCTGATCGTGCTGATGGCGTTTGTGGTCGGCTTTATCATTATCGCGGTCATGTCGCCGATCATCGGCTCGTACAGTGCGATTGAGAGTTCGGGGAACGTATAATCTCGGAAACGTGTAAACCTCACAAAAAGGGGAGAAATGAGAATGAACACAACCGTTTTGGCGCTGCAGGAGGAGCAGGTGCTTGTTGCGGTCGGCAAGTCCGGCGCACAGCCTTCCGTGCAGGCGCTTTATAGTGCCCCCGCACACGGCGGCGGCATGGAAAACTGGGAGAAGGCGATAGGCGCACTCTGGCAGCAGCACAGGCTGCCGACCCGCGGCATCACGCTCGTCCTGCCGGATGAGGCGGTTGCCACCAAGACGATCACCGCACCGAGCATGCCGGAAAACAAGCAGGAGGAGCTTGTGCGGCACGAAATGCGTCCGCGGGAGGATCAGCTTGCGGCGGCGGACTATGTGCCGCTCGGCACAGATGCCGAAGGCCGTCAGCAGCTGTTCTGCGCTGCCTGCCGCAAGGAAACGATGGAGGAATACCTTGCAATGACCGACCGGCTCGGCCTGCGCCTGCAGAGCGTTACCGTTACTATGGCAGGACGGCTCAAGCTCCTGCATGTCATGCAGTCCATGCAGGGCAAGACCTGTATCTGGCTGTGCTTTGAGGGCAGCAGCGTGCTTTCGCTGCTGGTCGAGAACGGCGAGTACCGTTATTCCAGCCGCAGCCGTATTTTCAGTGAGCCGGGCACGGTGGATTTCGGCACCGAGATGACGAGAAACGTTTCCGGCACCATGCAGTTCCACACGGCAAGCCGCTCGGGCGGCACGCTGACCGATGTGTATTACGCCGGCTGCTCGGATGATGATTTCGAGGTGTGTCTGGCGGGTATCCGCGGTCTGGGGCTGAAAGTGAGCCGTCTGCCCGAATGCCGTGCGTTCCGCGCCCTGCCGAACGGCGAGCGGCTGGACGACTGGCTCGGCTGTGCCGAAACTTTGATTCGAACCGTGCTTCGTGCAAACAAGGAGCTGGATCTGCTCCGCAGTTATCGGCGTTTGTCCCGCGGCAGCAAAGGGCAGACCGGCCTGCTGCACAGCTTCTACACACCGATTGCGGTGTGTCTGGTGGTGTGCGCTGCGGTCTGGTGTGTGTTCCTGCAGATGAACAGCAGCCTGAGCCACAGGACCGACGACATCAACGACTGGCTGAACGATCCGACCGTGATCGAGCAGTACAACGAGGCTGCCGAAAAGCAGCAGCGCAATGACAATCTGGTGCAGGGACTGCAGCAGGTGCGCAATCTGACGGACGCGCTTGCCACCTATCCGCAGGTGGACAGCGCCCTGATGAGCAAGATCGGCGCGGCAGGCGGTGCTCAGGTCAGCATGGTGCTGACCGGCTATGATGCGGCTACCGGCGCGCTGCAGTTCGATGCACAGAGCGGCAGCGTTATCGACATTCCGAGCTATGTGCTCAAGCTGCAGAAAACCGGCCTGTTCCGCAAGGTGGACTACACCGGCTATACCTATGAGGACGGCGTGTACGTCCTCAGCCTGAACTGTATCCTGCTGGGAGAGGAGGCAGCCGAATGAACATCGTTGTAACTGAACGTGATAAAAAGCTGCTCCGGCTGGTGGCCTGTCTGGCGATAATCGTCATTTTCGGCATGTATCTCATCCGTCCTGCGATGGAAAAACACGAAACGCTGCAGAACGAGTATGACGCCGCCGAACAGAAGCAGCAGGAATATCAGACGCAGATTGCCGCACTTGCGACGATTGACGACATTATCGCGCAGAATGAAGCCGCGCTGAACACGGCAAGCGAAAAATACTACAAGAGCGATCTGGAAACCCGTCAGATGGACGATATCATCACGGGTATCGCGCTCGAGAACGGGCTGTTTCCGCAGTCGCTGACGCTGACGGAAGCCGCTCCGGGTGCGGTCAGCGCGTATCTCGCCGAGCAGGAAGCTGCGCAGACGGACGGCAGTGCGGACACCTCGTCCGATGCGGAATCCGCCGATTCGACCGACGATACATCGGCAACGCTGATACAGCCGGTCAACTACGTTTATATCGGCACTGCGACTATCTCGGCGCAGGGCGCTGTAACCCAGTGGCTGAACTTCCTCGATGAGGTGGAGCACAGGTACAAGGGTCTGCGTGTGACCAATTTCAGTATTGCAGACTATGATTATGTGGCAAACAACACGCAGGCGGTCAGCACCAATCTGATCACCGGCACGCTGGAGATCTACATGTGTGTCAGCGACAAGGAGGCAGACGCATGAAAACCAATTTGCGTATCGGCGAAGTGCTGATGGAGCGCAATTACATCACGCAGGAGCAGATGGAGCAGGCGCTCGCCTACCAGAAGGAGCACCGTGAAAAGCGAGTCGGTCAGATCCTGATCGAGCTGGGCTTTGTCACCGAGACGCAGGTGCTCGAGGCACTGGCTGCCCGTCTGGGACTGGAGATCGTGAGCATCGGACAGATGCAGGTCGATCTGACCGCTGTCCGCATGATTCCGCGCGAGCTGGCGGAAAAGCAGAACCTGCTTGCGGTCGGCTTTGCGGACAAGAGCCTCGAGGTCGTGACGAACGATCCGCTCAACTACTTTGCCTTTGAGGAAGTGCGCCAGCTGACCGGCTGTCAGGTGGTCATCCGCTTGAGCGAAATGGGTCCGCTGCAGAGCGCAATCCGCTACTATTACGCCGAGATCGGTGCACAGCAGGCGGCACAGACCGCCAACGAGGACTTTGCAGAGCGCAATGTGGAGATGCTGCAGGTCGAAGAGAGCGAAAGCGGCGATCTGGAAGCGCCAATCGTCAAGCTGCTCAACAGCCTGCTCGACCGTGCCATCAGCACCGGCGCAAGCGACGTGCATATCGAGCCGTTTGAGGGCAGCACGCGCGTGCGCATGCGTATCGACGGCACAATCGTCGATTATGTAACGCTGCAGCGCAGTGTGCAC
>OODK01000787.1_pt1 | contig 23445 bp, 15 predicted proteins | sample 1671371 | NCBI WGS metagenome assembly OODK01 (sample SAMN06348150, study PRJEB24527) | human gut metagenome | biome: human gut; feature: ankylosing spondylitis patient; material: feces | host: Homo sapiens | place: China | collected 2015-10 | reverse complement strand
TTAAAATAAAATATATTTTCATTTAAAATGAATACAATCCTTTATTGTTTTTGTGATTTCAATTCAATTTAAAAAATTATCTTTCTATTAGTTTATATTTCTATCATATATAAGAATGAAAACAATATTTGTTATTTGATTATTCCATCTCGACCAAATAAAATAACATTATTACTATTTGGCTTTGTTTCATTATCTAGTTCTTCAATTTGTATAAAAATCGGCATACTTAGGGAAGTTCCAGATAATATACATTCACCTGGCGCTAATATTGTTAAAAAATTCAATGCATTTTCATCTAAAAATGCGACGGCTTTTCTAATTTGATTTAAATCATTAGGATTAACTAATTTATGTATAAAATAATTATGTAATTGGGAAAGAATTGTACTAGAAATATCACTTGGTCGTTGGCTAGAAACTGTTAAAAACACTCCAAATTTACGACCTTCTTTTACAATTTTTTCAAATTTCTCTAACAAATTATTATGTACTGCTAAATCATCTTCTTTATATAAAATATTATGTGCTTCATCTAAAACAATATTAATTATTGACTTTATTTCTTCACCTTGCTTTTTCTCCAATTGTCTTCGAAATATTACACTTGAAATTAAGCTAGGAACAATCATCGTCATATCATTATTGACATTTCCTAATTGTATAATTGCTAAGTTTTTATTTTCAAAAATATCTGAATTATCTTCAAAATCAAAAACTTTCTTTAAATCATTAAATATCTTTTCCGCTCTAGTTAAAAGTGGTAATAAAAATTCAGAATTCATACCATGTTCACATTCTCTTATAATAGAAAAACACAATTCAAATTTAAATCTATCTAATGGTTCAGCTGGCAGATTGATTTGAATATTATTTAACACTATAGAATCAAAATCACTGCTATTATTAAAAATACGAGTTCCATCATCTTTACTATAATAAAAATTTAATGCATTACTATGCCAATTGATATTATTTATATTTTTAATATATTCATTCAATCGAAAACGAATAGCAAAAAATAAATCCTTTTGATTATTTCTTATAGTATTTTTCACATACTTCAAATAATATTCTTCTTCATGTTCCTCTTTGAGACTTTTAAATGCATGCTTTATCGTGGGAATTTGTGTTTTTATAGAAGCATTTAATAGAATACTCATCTCATCTTCTGTAATATTTTCAAAACTAAATGGAATTCGCTTACTTGATTGCTTTCTTGTAGTTAAATTATAAATTACTTTATGTTGTTTGTTGCAAATAGAATTATTTCCATATTCATTATTTAAATCAAATAATAAAACTGTCGCATTACTTGAAACATACCCGTTTAATTCTTTTATATAGTGTGAATAAACATTTGCTAATGTGTTACTTTTACCACTACCAGTATTTCCAAAAATACCAATATGAGTTGGCATCAAATTATTAAAATTCAAATAAATATCTTTATTTATTTCAAATAAATCTTTTCCAATAAAAAAAGAATGGTCTTTATCAAAATCATATATAATTGCATAATCGTCATTATTTAAAAGTGATAAGTTGGATGAGACAATGGGTAACATTCTTAATCCTTGAATAAACTTTCCATGATCAATATAACCTTTTACCGTTAAATCAATATAATAATCTGTCGCTTTATCTTCTTTTTCTACATTGTATTCACCATTTACTTGACAAATTATTGTATCTAATCCAACCTTCGTTTTTACAAATGAATTTATTTTAGGTGCAGATACTACTATTCCATTATTAATTAAATATGGTGGTAATAGTCGAAATAATTTTGCTTTAACATTTATTCCTCTGACTTCTACAATTCTTCCAATATCTTTATCCATTTAATTTCTCCAAATATTCTGCACATATTCTCGTACTATCTATTGGATTATTATAATCTTTTTGATCAACTATAATTAATTGATTTTCTGGACAATTTTCCAAAACTTTATCGTTTAATCCAAATTTAAACCAGTAGATTACCAACCCATGTTTTATACAATCAAGAAGAATTTTATTAATATGTTCATCATTACAGGAATACCCTATAACAAACAGTACACTATTAAATTTACACAATTGCTCTTTCATCCTAAAGTTTATTTCAAAATATTCTGAAGCCAACGATGTTTTATACTTATCAAGGCCTGGATATATCGGTCTTTCAATATCTCCATGTAATTTTGATATCATAAAAGTTGGAACATATTTATATGTTGTATAATCGTACGCAACTAAATCCAAAAAATTTATATTTTCTCCCAAAGTACTAGCTGAAACCGAATTATTCATATATCCCTCAGAATTCAATATATTTTCAACTATATTATCATAATTTAATGTATAAATATTAATTTGTTTCATATCTCTTTGTCTATTTTCTGCATTTTCAACTATCTTATAAATTGTATTTAACATTTTTTTTAGATTTATCAATGATATATTTGTATAGTCTAATTCGTTTTCATAATTCTTAAATTCATTTGTAAAAATATCATAAACAACATCAATGTCCTCTTTTTTCATTTCATTAATACTATCTTCAAAATTATCGATTTTCCTAGATAGTATTTCCTCCATTTTGTTTACAGATTTCTCAAAACCATTTAATTGTGGAAACGCTTTTCCATTTACACCTGCACCAAATAAAAAATTAATGTGCGATGATGCAATAATATTCTTATTTATAAGTTCTTCCATATCATAACCCCTAATCCTTTCTTGTTTATATATCACATATATAATGAATATCTCATATTCTAATCAATAAAATAGAATGATTAATAGATTAAATTTTAAATATGATTTCAGCATATGCATTCGTTTCAATTTCTTGTTGTATTCTTTTAGAAACATTTAAAACTCTTCTAAATATTTTATTGGCTTCATATTGTGATAATTTTTCATTTAAATCATCTTTATAGTAACTGTACGCTCTTTCAATATCTCCATACTTATTTTTATCAGTTCTTTAACAAACGTATAATCCCATAATATAAATTTTATCACTAACACTATATATAAATGAATACTGCCTAAATATTTTTTCTATATATCTCATTTTTTATTTCCTTTGTTTTCATATATTTACCATTTTCAAATTTTCTAATAATTTTGTTGAAGCAAAAAAATTTCTAAAAAAATGTTTTTAACACTTTTCTAAACAAATCAGCAACTACACTAGCATTTTCATCTGTCAATTTAAAATAAGATTTAATAACTTTCAAAAATACCTTATAAGATTTTTGATATTCCTCTAACCATAAAAGTACTTTAGAAACAAGTTCTTTATCCAATTCTTCAGCACCTTTGAAAAAATGAAATAATTTCCATTATCTTCATATACTTCATAAGGAATATAAAAAGGATTTAAACAATCAGTTACTAAATTAATAAAATCTTCTTTAGTATATTCTTTATTTTACCTTTCATTCCTATATAAAATAAATAGATAACACCTATTATTATACAACTTGTGTTATCTATTTACTGTTTTCGTTCACGAACGGCTACTTTTCGTACATGAACGACATATATTTACTTTTATTTACAACCTTTTCTTAATATTCTATTACTTATCGATATACCTATTAAAAAGCCTAAACTATTATGAATAATATCATCAACATCAAACATTCCTCTACATAAAACTAATTGCATCCGTTAATCGGATTTCTCCTCCTGCTCCTTTTCCTTTGGTTTCTAACAATATAAAAGATTTGCCATTTATAACAATTTTCCCACTTTATTTACCAGAATTAAAAATTGTTCCAATTTTTTCTTTTGTACATTCAATTGAAATGTTCGCAATAATCTTTAATTTTTTTTTCTTTTTCAATAAATATTCTTCTAAATTTTCTTTTGTAAATTCAAAGTCTATGCCATCAGGATAAATATAAATATCATTTTCTTCATCATAGAAACTTTTTTTCTTTAATTTAGTTGGTTGAATTTGTACATCAATGCTATGAATAATGATCTTAATATTTTGACTATTTAAGGCAACAAAAATATTCTTTTCATAATAATCAAAACAAGTACAATTATCTTTTATATAATTATCTAGCTCTGCCCTATTTTGATACTTTATTGGGTTTATAGTTGATTTTCTCCCAAATATAAAATCATATTTCATATTCTTTAAATATTCTATCAATCCTGTATTATCAAGGATTTCTTCTTTTCTACTTTTTTCTTCCAAATAATTATACTGTTTTAAATAATTAACAATTTCTCCAATAAATAGTTTTTTAATTTCAAATCCAGATAAAATATCCCCTGTAATGTCTTTTGTATCAATATCATTATCAACCAAGTCAATTTCAAAACCACTTTTGTCATTATCATAAGCTATATTTTTAAATTCTTTATTTAAAACATCTTTAATGTTTTTTTCTATTTCTTTTTTCACTTTTTCTTGGTCAAAAGAATCATCTATTTTATTTACTTCTTCTATTTTTTTATTTTTTTCTCTTTTCTTTAATGGATTTGCAAACAAATTATAATACTTATCTCCGATATCTTCATTCCTTTCTTCGTCATTAAACAAAGCATCATATGTTATTTGAAAAGTTTTTTTAAGGTATGGTGCTTTTTCTCTAGACAAGTATCCCAATGCTTCATCCATTGTTATCCATTCTAAAACAATATTTTCATCCCATAATTTATCTGCTATTGATGTAATTACAAAAATATAAAATCTTAAAAGAGCACTTTCTATGATTGAATACTTGAACGGTTGATATGAATTGTATAACTCATAGTGTTGTAATAATTCTTTTAACAAATTATAAATATCATCACTCTTTATTTTTGATTTATCAAAAATTTTATATAGCATTTCTAATAAATTTTCATATTCTTGTTTTACATCACTATTTTTTAATATTTGTTGTGCACATTTCTTTATTTCTTCATGGCAAATACTTTCCTCATATCCTAAATAATATAAATAAGCATATATAGATAAAAAGAATACAATTTGATATATATTTTCAAAACGTATATGTTGATCTAAACATCTATTAAAAATGCTCTTTATAATCATGTTTTCTTCACAATTCATGATTAATCCATAGAAATACGCAAAATAAATCTCTAATAAATTTTTACTATATAGGTCCATCTTTGTTTCATCTAATTCAGCAGTAGTAAATGTTTCTCTTATTTCAAAAAAATTAATCCAATAAGGTTCATCGATAATGTGACGATTTAACCTTTGAACATGTATATATCCTCCTATAGATTTTGCTAAAGACTTTAAAATACGAATTTCAGAATTATATTCCAATGAATCATTATTTAATTCATTCATTCTAACATAAAAAACAAGAATATAATAAAAGAAATCATATAAATCAAAATCACCTCGTTCTATACAACGATTATCAATTCCATTTAATACTTCTATAAGTTCTTCACCAACTTCTCTAAATAAATGAAACTTTATATTTTGAAAATTAAAATTTAAATTATTTACAACTTCATCTTTAGAAATAGAATAAATTTTGTATATCAAGTCCATTCCCCTATACTGAATTATTGGATTATATGTATTTAAACATGATAAACATATCTCAATTGATTGATTTTGTAATATTTCAATTTCATGATAATCTTTTCTTTTCCAAATTTCAGTAATAAACTTTTCAAAAAAAATACACGATTTTTTATAGCTTAATTCATCTTGGCTTAAAATATTCCTCTTCCAATCATCACAAAAATGAATAAATAGTTTTTCTAATGAATCATTTGACAATTCAATTTGTTTTTCTAAATAATCTTCAATTTCATCATACTGGTCTATTCTTCCACTAAATGCTGAATATATATTGGTAACGGCAATCAATACACTAATTATCGTAACTATAAATATGCACAAAATAAATGAATACAATTGAAATGCATAGGAAATTACACTAATCAAAGATAACCCTAACACAATAAATATTATTCTTTTAAAATTTAATTTTTGAGGTTTAACGTTTAAGTAATAATGACAGATAGATATACCATAATGGCTTTCTTCCATATTACCAGATATAAGAGATATAACCGTAATAATCAAAATGCCAATTGTTGTTTGAATTTGTATGATAGTAAGTGATAAAGAACTAATATCATCAAGACAAACAAAATAAATTTTCATTTTATCACATATAAACCCAATAGTTAATACAACAATCATTAACAAAATAAATTTATTTTCTTTTTGACTAAAAAAATTACTTTTGTGATTCTTTGAATTTCCATTTGTATTTTGCATCGTCTTATCTACTCTTTTGTTAGTTTTTCGATTTATAATTTTACCTGTTGTCAAATCAGTATTATTGTTTTTTTTTGTTAATTTTTCAAAATCTTCAATATAACTTAAAATTTTTGTATAATTTTCTTTATTCATTTGACTAAGCATATGCAAAAAAGCAATAAATATAGACAATATAAGATACGCATATAAAACAAAACATAACACATTCTGCTTATTACTATATAATATACCAACAATAGAAATTACTATTGCAATAATAGGTATCAAAATTGTCATCCACTTATCGCAATGAACTATTTTTCCTCTAATATTTGCCTTTAAGTTTATTATTTCACTATTGGACATTTTTTCTAATTCAGACATTACATGATCTTCATTTTTTATCAATTTATTAACAATCTTTTTTACATCTTTATAACCCATCTATTCTCCTCCTTACAAAATAAATAATCAAAACATTCATCTTTCATAACCAAATGATTCTATACTTATTTTTGAAAAATAAAACGCATGCTTTTCCTAAACCTTATTAAAATCACATAATCTTTAATACATTTTACCTATATTAGAATTTGTAAATCTTTATTGGTAGTTATTTAAAATTTTAATCATTGACACTCTAATCATAATCATATAGTAAAATTAGATACTCGAATCACTAATATAGTCTTCTGAGTACCTAAAGATACTTGATATAGTAATTTTAGTTTTCTAAAACTACTATAATTTTTATAATGATTTATTCACTATTTTTTCTGACGCTTCCCCTTTAGAGCACACGTAAAGTGCTCATAATTTTTTCTTTATCTCATTTTCAATAATATTTAACTCTTTAATAATTTGTTCTTTAGATTTTAAGTTTTTATTTATAAATGTAGAATTTAAGCCATTGTTTCTAACTTGATCAATCCATAACAATGCCTTTTCCATCGGAACACCTTGTTGTTTAAAAATCTCTAATATATAACCATATTGATTACTTAAAGTCGTTGAAAACACACCTGGATCATCAGTATTAACGCTGACCATTACTCTATTATAATCATTATTATAGGAATTGTTTAACATTAATATCGGATGTGATGCCATTCCATGTATTTCACCAATATTCACATTTGAAACTGGATTTGTTTCAACAATAATACCTTTACGCGCAATTTTTTCAATCAAGAATTGTTGAATCTCTCTATAAATATTTATAATAATTGGGTCATTAACGTTTATCATTATTTTTCTTAGCATTTTATTTAAAAAATAATTACAATGTCTTGATAATAAAAGCATATTTTCATCCAACTGTTCATGTTTATTAAATATACAATTATTACTGCAAAAAACAGATGAACAATGACACCCTTCTCTTATATCTTTTAATAAATCTAAATCATCAAACTGTTTTTGATATGACTTAAATAAATGATGAATTGTTATATTCCCTATTAAATTTCCATTTTGATCATCATAAATAAAATGAACAATATCCCAAATTTTTTCTTCAAAATAAGAAATGGAAATATCAGAAAATAAATTATATTTAGATTTTAAATGATGCAACCATAACCAGTTATCCAATAATTCAATTGCTGGTAAAGTAACAATATTATGACTAGCTATATAATCATCGATTGAAATTCCTAAAACTGTTGCATGCCCTAATCTTTCACCATTTTGAAATCCAAAATATTCTATTACTTCATCTATATGTCTTAATCCACTAATAAAAGAATAAAATACCTCTCCAACGTGATAAGTAATTCCTATATTTTTTCTTAACTTCAGCTTTATACCATATTTTAAAGCTTTATTTTTCAATGTTTCCGAATACTTACTTTTTACACTTCTAAAAATAGGAGCAAATACCCATGGCTCTGTTAAAATCTCATTACTTGCAGTATCAATTCCTATCAAGTAATCTTCAATATAAGGGATTTCATCCCTAATGGTTTGAAAAATTATTAAATTAAGAAAACATTCTTTTTGATATTCTTTATATCTTATTAAAGAATCATCATCTAGTTTATAAAATTCTTGCCAACATTTATCAATTAAATCATACCGTTTATTAAAATGTAAAATTAATCCTACTTGAGGAATTTCTCCTTTATATACATCACTTATTCCTTGTAAATATTTTTTATAAGATAATACAAAATTTAAGATTGTCCTGTAAAAGATTTCTCTTAATTCATTTTCTTGACCATAAATAAGATTAAGTCCATTTTTTTCAGAAGAATTTTTAAATTTAACATGACCTATTCTTACTTCTAAAAATCTTACATTCTCATATAAATACGTTTTAAATATATTAGTAAACATATGCGAAGGTATATCAAATAATGTTCCTTGTCTTCTGAAGAAACTTTGAAATTCCAAAAATCCTTTAATATCTGTAGATTGTGTAATAAATGAGTGTATGAAATTTTTAACCCTGCAATAATACATAAATGCTCGCTTAAATAGAGTATCATCACTATTTTTAATATGTTTTATTGATAAATGTTGAAAAATATATTCAATATGTTCATTTAAATCACATTCATTTTCACAACAATAATTTTTCAATAAGCCTTTATACAATCGTTTAGAAAATGAATCCTCATTATCTTCATCATTAAATTCATAATTAATGTATTCCTTTTGTAAATCAATATTACTATAAAAATTTGATTTTATTACATCTAAAACATAATCAATGTTTTTAAAATTAAATTCTTCATAACTTTTTTTATTTTCTATTGAGCTTATTAACCTATACAGAATATTAATGTCCTTTCTATTAAAATATTTATTTCCAATTTCTTTAAAAAATTCTTCAAAAGTAACCAATGAATATCCTTCTTCTAATTTAGTCAAATAGATTACCATTATTAGCCTTATAGTTAATGCATGTTTAATCAAATGCACTAAACTATTTTTATAACCATATTTGTTTTTTTGAAATAATACACCTTTATTTTTTTCAATAGAATTCAATAATCTTTCTGCATCAACATTACCATCGTATATTTCATGAGCCAACCAATTCCATTGTCTTTCAAAAGGAATACTTCCTACAACATGTGTATGCGTTTCAGCAATTCCTTTTGATAAAACAAGATCTAATTGATGATTAACAACAGAAATTGGTTTAATCAAATTTCTTTGGATGCAATACTCTAAATCATAGTCATAGTAAACATTATAAAAAGCCATTAACAAACTATTAGGAATTAGTTTACTTATTTCTAAATAATCTAACACCTTATTATTAAACAAAGATACAAAAGATTTATCATCATAAGATTCAAACATATCAATGCATAATCTATTATCATGATAGGTTAATAATGTTTTAGAAATTTCAAACATTTTTATGTAAAAATCATTGAGTGTATATATATCTTCAGGATAATAAAAGTCAATTAAACTATCAACTATATCTAGACTACTGTATCCCCCATATCTTTGTAATGCATGGATTATTTTTGCTTTCAACATCTCTTTGTCTATCTCATCATCAAAAAAGAAACTATAATCCAAATATGGTATAAATAAAATTAGCATTCTAATATAATTTTCATGACTATTAGACAAATAATTACTCTTCATTTCCATATTCTATACCTGTTTTAAATGAATGAAAAAATCTTGTATCCTTATTTAAATATACTCGACAAGCTTCAAGAATAAAATTATATATATAGTAACTATTCATATTTTTTTCAAGAATCACCTCTATTATTTTTGTTTCATGTGGTACTAATCGTCTTTGTCTCCTTGTTGCTCTTAACAAATTTTCAATTATTTCATCAATACGCACATTTTCAAAAAGTGGTGATTGTTTTGATTCCATATAAAAATGTCTAATCAAATTTTTCAAATCACTCTCTAGCAATGACTTATTCCTTCCTAAACAATCAACCATAATATCAAATGAGTGCTCATTTATTATTTTTTCAATGACATCATCTGTTAATTTACTTAATGTATCATCATAATAATACATCAATTGTTTTTCCAAAATACTATCAAAATCTAGTTCTTCAACATAAATATTGTTTAGTCGATTCATTAAAATTTCAAATTCAATTTTAAAATCATCCAATAAATTAACCAATCTTTTTGAATTTTCAATCATTTGTTGATTATATATCTTCTTTTTATCAATATGTATTCCAAATACTTTTTCAATCTCATAGGCTTTTTTACTATTCGTTAATCTTGTAACAATTTCATTAAATATTCGTAAATAAAGATCTCGTTTTGTATTTTTCTCATATGTATTAAATTCTTTTATTAACTTTTCTCTTATTCTATTCAATTGAAGAAAATTATAATTTTCAACCTTTATATCACTTTCTTCTTGATATTCAATTGTTTTAAATAAATCATCCAGATATGCACTTATCCAAATAGGTTGCTTAAAGCCATCCAATAAGTAATATTCATTTCTGTTTCCATTTATACAAATTTGAATATATAAATCATCCAATTTTTCATACATATTCTTAATATTTACATTTGAAGCCAATTGTAAAAAATTATTTCGCACACTTTGTTCAACTTTACTAATATCTCTTTCCAATGAAAGAGCCATTTTGATTTTATCAAATAACCACTCTCTATCTAAATGTCTAAATATACTGTTCATATATATTGATATCTTATTTTCAATACGTTGTCTTACATCTTCATTTTGATACATGGATTCTTTATATAAATTATAGTCATTATAATTAAACAACATATTATTATTTTCTTCATTTATACTTGCTCCGCTACTTCCTAACAGTAATGTAGATAAATACAGTTGAACAATATACTTTTTGTTATTAGGATTTGAATAATTTACATCATAAGTTGTATTTAATGCGATTAATGATTCTAATGACATTCTCGTGCTAATTTGTTGAAATAAGCATAATGTTCTTCTCATTCCCAATTCAGTAGGCAATATTATTATTTTATCATTCAATGAATTAATAAACGTTTTAGTTAAAATATTCTTTAGTTTATTTTGAACACTCTCATAACGTTCTTGATACAAACTTCCATGAATAATGTAAAATAATTCATTTATTAAGATTGGTAACATAATTATTGATTTAATTTCTTCTTTTTCACGAGATGTATCATCATTTTCACTTAATTTAAACTTCAAATCAAATAATAATCTATCAATAATAATTTGTAGTTCTTCACAATCAATTCTTAACCTTGTATACTCTGCCTCTTTATCAGAATTGCCATAATTTCCAAGTTTTATTGATAAAAATCTATTAATTTCTTTTTCATATTTTAAGTAGGTATGTTTTGAATTGATTATAATTTGTATAAATTCGCTTAATTTATCACTTGTCCAATATTGTCTAACATTAAGTCTACATTTCTTAATAGTATATGCCTCTTTACACATGTAATTATATGCATTCATAAACCCTCTCGTATTGACACTAAAAATCGATAAATAAGCATATAAATAATTTGTTTTATAATTATTATCCATTACACTGATTGGATTTCTAAAATTATAAAAATCATCTTCAATTGAAATTTTCTTTGATTTATCAGTAAATCTATTTCTTCTTGGATCATAATCATCAATTTTTTTAGAATCATTTCTTTCAACTTCCCGAAAAGAAATATTTGGCAATATAAACATTTTTAGAATAGAATTTACATTTTGGCCATGGAATCCATTATAAAATATATAACTTAATAATTGAAATACATTTAGACTTTCTATTGCATCATTCTTAACTTCAAAATAATGTAATTCAGCCTTTTGTTTATTATCAAAAAACTCATGAATATAATATCGATATGCTGGTGGTAATACTTTTTTTAAAAAATACTCTGCTCTATTTCCTGCTAAAGTTATTTCGTTAAATTTTTTTTCATCTGACATTTTCAAAGTAATGTCTTTTGTTTCATTTAAAAAGAATGTTTTGATACTATTTTCAAATACTTCGTAATCACCAGATATAAAAATTACGATATTTTGATGATAAAAATATGATAAAATATCTATTAATATTTTTATAGATTTCTTTGACGACATATCTAAGTCATCAAAGAAAAAATAAATTAATGGTTCTTGATCCACTTCATATGGTTTATCACTAAAAGCTCTATTTAACTGTCTTTTAGTATCTACTAAACAATCAATGAATTCTTCAAAAGCTGGATGTAATTCATAGTCATTAATTAATGTATCTTTTAAATTTCTTGAATAATCATTTACATTGACACTTCTATGTAATGCAACATGATTATACTCTTCACCACTAATTGAATAACAAGAAATGAGTTTATTTTTCTTTTCTTTTAATTCTTTTAATAGATCGTTTGGTGATTGTTCTAAAGAAAATAATAACTCACTATTTTTCTTTAACATATTTTCAATTTCATCAATTCTTTGTGATAAGGAAGCAATAACCCATCCTAAAATATCAGATTGAATATCTTCTGGATCAATCATAGGATTAATAATATCTATATTATTTTCACTATAATTTTCTTTAACAAATAGCCGACCATTCGTAATTTCCCTGATAATTGTAAGTAACGCTGATGATTTACCCATACCTCTATTCGCTAAAATAGAGATATTATTATTGAACTTCTCTCTACCATTTTTTACAGCTTTTTCTTTATTAAGATAATTAGGATTATTATAATTATATGCTACGCTTCTAAATTGATCTAACGTTGTATACAAGTCTTTTAATCCCGGTATACTTTGTAATAATACATTATTTTCAAGTTCCCTAGCCCCATGATGAACTCCAATATGTCTTTCTTCATCTTGATTCATAATTTCTTTTCCTCTCTTCCTTATTACTGTGATTTATTTCTACTGCTACATTATTTATACATTTATTTTCTTCGTTAGAATTTTCTATTTCCATATGCTTAACATAATCTATAAAATATGTACAAATGTAAATATTTACTTTAGAACTAAAAGATTGAAATCTTTTCTTCATCACTTTATAACCAAAAACACAAAAAATAATTAAAATTATACACGCTGATATTTTCACAAATAAGTAATATGGTATTTTAATTTTATTGCATAAATAAACTAAACATATAATAATATGAATAATCATAGCAAAAACAATAAATAAACATGCACTTCCTAAGTTCTTTGAAAAAGATTTACTAGAATTGTAATTATGAATTCTCGAATATTTAGAATCACTTTGAATAAGTGCACTAGCCATATCCCCGTATTTTTCTATATCATTCATATTAACAGTATTTTCTAAATATGTTTCTAAAGCCTCTTTATACTTTTCTAACAAATCTGGCTGTATATTTGTATTAACATCCTTCGTAGATTTATTTTTATTACTAAATATAATATTTCCAATTTCAGAAACAATCCACCCAACACAATAACTCACTACCAAAATTAAAATTCCTGAAACAAAAGAATTACCAATATCTTTATAAAAATGGTAAAATTCTTTTGCATAAATACTTACATATGATAATGTAACTAACAACCCTGGAATAATCATTGCTACAAAATCATATAAAGTTATTTTACCTAATAAATTATCCACACAAACACCCCCTTCTTTAATTGTGTTACCGCTTACATTTTATGTAAAATAAATAGATAACACTTTTTATTATACAACTTGTGTTATCTATTTACCGTTTTCGTTCACGAACGGCTACTTTTCGTGCGTGAACGTCATGTATTTACTTTTATTTACAACTTTTTCTTAATGTTCTATTACTTATCAATATACCTATTAAAAAACCTAAACTATTATGAATAATATCATCAAACTCAAATAACCCTCTACATAAAACTAATTGCAATAACTCAATAGAAGAAGAAATACCAATACCTATCAATAATCCAATCTTCCAATCTATCTTTTTACCATATGTTAATGGTAAAAAGATACCAATTGGTAAAAGCATAACAATATTTAATATATTTTCCAACAACAAATCATATCTAGAAGCTGTTCCTAATCTCCCTATAGGATGAATAATCTCTTTCCATGACCAAAATACTTCTAGTTGATATTTTCTAGTACTTGGTAATCTAGAAAATACTGTTGATCCATAAACATGTAAAAGATAAATAATAAATAAGATACTAAAACACATTTGTGCTTTAGTTATCTTATTCTTTTTATAATATCTTTCTAATATGATTAAACTGATGATCATTACAATGATTACAGTTATTAATTCTATTTTACTCCATTTAGGATAATGAGAAATAATGGTTTGAAATATATCCAATGCTTTAACTACTAATATATTGTATATTTATACAATATACTTTTTCCTTTCTGCCAACCCTAGTTGTTCGTCATTATTTGTATCTTATTATTGTACAAGATACAAATAATGTAAACATAAAATTTAGATCAAATACAAAAAAGCAGCCTCTAAATTTAAGGCTGCTAGCTTATTTTATTCATTAATAATACTTTGTTAATAATCACTATTCCTATTAAAAAACCTAAACTATTATGAATAATATCATCAACATCAAACATTCCTCTACATAAAACTAATCGCATCAACTCAATAGATAAAGAAATACAAAAACCTATCAATAAACCTACCTCCCAATCTATCTTTTTACCATATACTAAAGGTAAAAGCATAATAACATTTAATATATTTTCCAAGAACAATTCATACTTTGGATATGTCGTATTCATTGAATTTAATATTTCTTTCCATGACCAAAATACTTCTAACTTACATATTCTTTTACTTGGTAATCTAGAAAAAACAGTAGATCCAAAAACATGTAATAAATAGATAATAAATAAAATACAAAAAAACATTTGTATTTTATTTATTTTATCTTTTTTATAAAATCTTTCTAAAATAATAAAACTTATAATCATTACTATAACTACAGCAATTAATTCTATTTTACTCCAATGAGGATAATGAGAAATAACCGTTTGATATATATCCAATTTAAATTACCTTCCTATCACTACTTATTATTAACAATATCTTGAATATGTTTACTTACTTGATCATGTAAGTCTTCTCTGTCTAATGCAAAATCTATTGTTGCTTTGATAAATCCAAATTTATCCCCTACATCATATCTCTTTCCTTCAAAATCATACGCATACACTGCTTGTCTATCTAACAATCTTTTAATGGCATCTGTTAATTGGATTTCTCCTCCTGCTCCCTTTCCTTGTGTTTCTAACAATTCAAAGATTTCAGGTGTTAACACATATCTTCCTAAGACTGCTAGTTGACTTGGTGCTTTCTCTACTGCTGGTTTTTCTACCATATCCGTTAGTTTTACCAGTCTTCCTTTTGCTGGATGTGATTTTGATGGTTTTACGATTCCATATTTGCTGACATCTTTTTTATCGACTGTTTGTACTCCAATTACTGATGCTGATGTTTTACTATATTGTTCTATTAATTGTTTTAAAGCTGGTTTTCCTTCTTTATTGACAACCACATCATCTCCTAATAAGACTGCAAATGGTTCATCTCCTATAAAAGATTTAGCACAAAGTACTGCATGTCCTAATCCTTTTGGTTCCTTTTGTCTAATATAGTAGATATTGGCCATATCTGCTATATCTTGAATCATTTTTACTTGTTCTAGTTTCCCCGATTCTTTTAGTCTTTCTTCCAGTTCATAGTTTTTATCAAAATGATTTTCCATTGCATGCTTATTACTGTTTGTAATAATCAGGATTTCTTCTATTCCACTGTCTACTGCTTCTTGTATGATATATTGGATTGTTGGAATATCTACGATTGGTAACATTTCTTTGGCGATTGCTTTTGTTGCTGGTAGGAATCTTGTTCCTAATCCTGCTGCTGGTATAATTGCTTTTCTTACTTTCATAACTTCCTGGTATATTGTAATTGACCCATCTGAGTAGTCATCTACAATATACATTCCTTTCTATCAATCTTATTTATCCGCGATTGATTACGTTTTGTGTATTCTGTAATATTGAAATATGTGAATGTGGATTTGTATTTTACTCCTTGTGGCTTGACTACTTCGAGGAGGTCCTTACCACACCTTATTCCTGATTAATGATTAGTTAGATGAGTCTTGAATTCCTATTTTGAACCAGGTTTTATGGTCTAAGTGTTGTGGATACCATTTCACATAATTTATTTTGAAAGGATTTTTATTTATGAAATTAATTGGCATCGATATTGGAAAAAACAAACATTTCTTTTGTATCATGGATAAAGATTCTGGTGAGATTGTTTCTCAGCCTGCTTCCTTTTCCAATGATAAAGAAGGTTTTGATTTCCTATTACAAAAAATTAAATCTTATCCAAAGAATTCTGTACTCATCGGTATGGAAGATACGGGACATTATCATTTTGCTTTGTTGAAATACCTTCTAGACTTACAATATACTGTTGCTTTAATTAATCCTAAAACAACTGATTTCAATCGTAAGATGCAAGGTGGTATTACTAAAAATGATAAGCTCGATACAATCAATATCTGTGATGTTCTTGATACTCCTGAGCGTAAAAAACAATATCGTATCACTAAAGTCAACAACTTTGATCTTTATGAACAAAAACAGCTGACTAGACAGCATCACAATCTTAAAGAAGAATTAAATGTTTATAAAAACAGATTACAAAAATCTATTGATATTGTTTTTCCTGAATTTAACAGCTTATTTAAGTCCAAATATGGAACTGTCTACATGAATATTCTTAAAACATTTGGTAGTGCTGAAAATATCGCTAATACTGATATTAGAACTATCCGTAAATGTTTTGAAATCGAAGGCAGAGGCAATCGTATTTCTTTAACACCTGAAAGACTTAAAGAATGTGCCAGCTCTTCTATTGGGATTTCTTCATCAGCGGAAGTTATTCAAATAAAACATTTAACCGCTCAAATAGAACTGATTGAAGAACAGCTAACTGAAATAGATAAAAAAATAGAAGAGTTCTCCATCCAAAATAACTCTCCTATCCTATCCATACCAGGAATATCTCACTTCTCTGGTACTTCTATTCTAGCGGAATTAGGAGATATAAGCAACTATTCTAAGCCTTCTCAAATCATTAAATTTGCAGGAGTTGCTCCTTTACACTATGAATCAAGTCAGTTCAATGCACAACATACAGCTATTACCAAGAAAGGATCCAAATATTTAAGGAAGACCCTATATCAGATAATACTTCCTGTAATAAGACACAATCCTGTGTTCAATAAGTATTATCTGTTAAAGATTTCTCAAGGCAAAGGTCATCGTTGTGCTCAAGGACACTGTGTAAGAAAGCTGCTTAGAATCATCTATCATCTTTTAAAAACAAATCAACAGTTTGATCCTCAACTGTTAAGATAGCACTTGAAAATTTTAAAAATGGCCTTTCGAGGTCTTTTTCAGCATGTCCAAAATTACAAATCACTATTCACTTTTCAATGTTCTCTTTCATTTCTAACTGAAAATTCAAATTTTTAAATATTTTCAAACTTTTTCATAAAATCACTTGAATTTTATATAGTTAGCTCCTCAATATAATAATCAACAGTTATAAATTATTATTTTTTATTTTTTTGACATAAAAAAATAAAGTAATGTCGTTGAGTAAAAAATACTGCTGGTTAGTAATGATATAAATAAAAAGTTTTGTTTTTTTACCTATTATCGAATATCGATAATAGGTAAATGAGCTAATTGTATGATGCAGAAAAAAGACAAAATAAATATGTTGGAAAACTTACATACTTATTTTGTCTTTTTCATATTTTGAAGTACTTAAAAAGTATAAGTCACTATTTTATAGTTCTAAAATTAAATATTTTTAATCAGTTAAACCTAATAACCAGTCTCTTGCATTAATACGTCTAATACCATCATATTGAATTTTTGAATCTTCATCCATTGTTAAAATAACTTTAGGATAATGATCACGAATAGCTTGGAGTGGTCTTAATTCTCTTTGAAGTGTTTTTTCATCTCTTACAGTAAGAGCTACCTGATAATAAATTGTACCTTTATGATTTTGCGCAACAAAATCAACTTCATAATTATCAATTTTACCAACATATACATCATATCCTCTTCTCAATAATTCTAAATAAACAACATTTTCTAAAATATGTCCTGTATCCATCATTTTAGAGCCCAATAGCATATACATCATCCCAATATCCACAATATAATATTTTTCTAGTGATTTTAAATACTTTTTTACGGTCCTTGAATTTATTTTTCTTCCCAATGATGTCATTGTATCTGTTATATTTTTTCTATGGGCAATGTCTTTTACAACAATTGTATTATAAATACCTTCAAGATAATCACGTATTTCATTAGGTTGATTCTTTAACTGAAGAGCATATGGAAATGAACTATTTTGTAAATACTCTGTATATTTTATTCCTCTATCATTCATATTTCCTGTACTTTCCATATATTCTTTAAAAGATAACGGCAACATTTCTATTTGAATATATCTTTCTGAAATCATTGTCGCTATTTCACTTGATAACATATAAGCACATAAATATCTACATTATCTTTAATATAAAGACTATCTAATACTTTTGGAAATTGATCTACATTTTGAATTTCGTCCAAAAAGATATACGTCATTTTATTTGGTATAAGTTTTTCTTTTAAATAATTATATAATTTTTTATAATTTGTTAATTCTTCATAATCCAAATTTTCAAAGTTAATAGTTACAATTTGACTTTCTTTAACTCCGTTATTTTTTAAATAATCTTGATACATTTTTAAAAGTACTGGTTTTCCACATCGTCTTACCCCTGTTACAATTTTAATCAATTGTTTATCTTTCCATGTTATTAACTTGTTTAGATACTCTTTTCTTTCGATAATCATAAATGCATCATCTCTTTATCACATTGTAATACAATAAATATTTAAAATTAAAAAGTTTTTGTACTGTGATACAAAAACTTTCAAAAATATACATTCTATTACATTATTATCTATTAACCTATTTCATTAGCAGCATGATAAGCTGTTCTAATAGCACTTGCAATATCAGCAGTTCTTTCACCAGAACAATCACCTACACATACATGAGGAATTGTAATAGATGAATCATCAAAGATATTTTTCTTTGATCCTAAAGCATTAATAATTGTATCTGCTTTGATTTGTTCATTTGCTGTATAAACAATATTGTTTTCAATATGATCTACTTTTGTATTTACTAATTGCTTAACATTATGATCTGCAAAGTCTTTCATCATTAATGGTAAAACAGTTGTAGATTCACCAGCAGCAATTTTATCCATCATTTCTACAATTGTCACTTGATGACCTTTGTTTGCTAGATATTCAGCAGTTTCAGCACCTACTAAACCTCCACCAATAACCACACAATCACCAGTAACTTCTTGTCCGTTTAAAACATCCCAGCTAGAAACAATATTGCTGTTATCATGAGGAATTGGCATTTCCATATTATGTGCCCCTACAGCAATAATAGCATAATCATAACTATTGATATCTTTTGCTTTTTCATTTAAATGAATATCTACATTTAATGTAGGTAATACTTTTTGATAATATTCAACACTTCTTAAGATTTCATTTTTTCTTGGTGGAACAGAGGCAATATTGATTTGTCCTCCTAAATGATCTGATTTTTCAAATAAAGTCACTGTATGTCCTTTAACAGCAGCAACTCTTGCTGCTTCTAAACCAGCAATACCTCCACCAATAACAACTACTTTTTGAGGATTATTTGTTGGTTTAATTGAAACAGTAGCTTCATTTCCATTTTCAGCATTTAAAACACATGAAATGTATTGTCTATTTTGAATTGCATCAACGCATCCTTTATTACAGTTTAAACATTCTCTAATGCATTCTCCTTTTTTTGCTTTTAAAGCAATATCAGGATCAGTTAATAAAGAACGTCCATAACCAATCATATCAGCGTCTCCATCATTTAAGATCTTTTCACCAGCTTCTACACTTACTACTCTACCTACTGTTGCTACTGGAATAGAAACAACTTCTTTAACTTTTCTAGCAACTGGTAATGTCCAATTATATGGCACATCTCCCATTGGTGGAATCGTATCTCCCATATTTCCTGTATGGTTGGCTTGAGCTACTTGAATCATGTCAACGCCTGCTTCTTCTAGTTTTTTCGCAAAAGCAATTCCTTCAGCTTCTTTTAAACCACCTTTACCTCTTAAACTTCCATCTTTATTTAAAGTAATAATTGGAAGTTTATATTCAATTGTCAAATCAGGTGCGGCTTCTTTAATTGCTTTAACAACTTCTAAAGCATAACGAATTCTATTTTCAAAAGAACCACCATATACATCACTTCGATGATTTAATACTTCAGAACATAAAGAACCTAACAAACGATCGCCATGAACTTCAATCGCATCAATACCAGCAAGCATTGCTTTATGCGCACAACTCGCAATACTTTCTTTAATTTGATTTAATTGTTCAACTGTTGCTTCATTTACAAAATGTTGCATATCATGATGTAATTTAGCATAAGCATCTTTCGTAAGCTTTTGTGCTAATTCAGTTTGTTTTACAGCTTCTTCTTCATTTCCTTCAGCTTTTGCTTTAGCCGCATTTTGACGAGCTATTCCTGCTTCCATAATCATTTTTCCAACACCAGGAACATCATATTCTGGATGGAAGATTTGTAAAGCCACTTTACAATCATATTGATGTAATGTATCCGCAAGTTTTTTAAAGGCTGGTATTTGTTCTTCACTATAAAGTTTTGGTGTTGGTGATGCTGTACGTACAGGAGCTACGTCACCAATAACAACATAAGAAGCTCCACCTTTCGCTAATCTTTCATAAAAACTTAAACTTTTTTGACCAATAGATCCATCTCTTTCTTCATACCCTGTTGTAAGAGGTGGAAACATAATTCTGTTTTTTAATGTCATTTTCCCTACTTGGATTGGTTCTAATAGTTTCATATTATTATATCTCCTTTGTTATTTGATATGCATTTGTAATAGCATCTTTTAATGTTCCAATTTTTTGACAATCACCAATTAAATGAGCATTTTCAATTGGTGAAGAAATTGGATTATAACCTACTGCAAATACTAAAGTATCCACATCATCTAGAACATATTCTTGATGATTCTTTTCATATTTAATAGTATTTTCATCAACATAAGTGATCTTAGAATTTAATTCAATCTTCACACCTTTTTCCATCATACGTCTTGTAAGCAATGATTTAGTAGCTCCTGATTCACCTGTCATTAATCCTTTAGTCATTTCAATTAATGTAATATCTCTATTTGTAGGGAATAAATCATTAATCAATGGTGCTAAATAATCTGCTGTTTCACAACCAACAGAACCACCACCAATAATTACGATCTTTCTACCTGGAAATTTTTTACCAGATAAAATATCATCAGCCGTCATTGTTTGTTTAAAGACTTTATAAGGTTCGATTTCTTTAGGTGTTGCGCCTACAGTTGTAATCACTTCATAATCTTTAAATTCATTTTCAATCATTTCTTTAGTCACTGTTGTATTTAAACGAACATCAACACCTGTTAATTGGCTCTTCATATATTTAACTACTTTAGTAATTTCTTGTTTACCAATAGGCACACAAGCAATATTTAATTGACCACCTAAACGATCACTTTGTTCGCATAAAACAACATCATGTCCACGTTTTTTAGCGACATAAGCAGCTTCCATTCCTGCTGGTCCACCACCAACAACAAGTACTTTTTTCTTAACAGGAGCTTCATCAATTTCTTCTTTTTCAACAGCTGGATTGACTGTACAACTAATTGGTTTACCAAACATAATTCCTGTTAAACATCTTCCACAACCAATACATGGTCTAATTTCATCTGTTTTTCCTGCTTTTGCTTTGTTCGCAAATTCACTATCACATAAATTAGGACGACCAATCATACACGCATCACAAACACCATTAGCGATTAACTCATCTGCTACCCAAGGTTCGTTGATACGCGAAACTGTTGCCACTGGAATAGATACATGTTTTTTAATTTCTTCACTTGCATGTTTATGTGGTGCCGGAGCTGTTCCACTTGCTGGCATTGAACTTCCTTTTTTAATGGTATTTCCTCCAGAAACATGAATAAAGTCAACGGTTGCTTTTTCTAATTGTTTAGAGACATAGATCATATCATTAAGTGTTAAACCACCATCACTGTATTCATCTCCTGAAATACGCACATCAATGATAAAATCTCTACCACATTGTTTTCTTACTTCTTCAATAACTTCTAAAGTTAAACGTAATCTTCCATGAATATCTCCACCATATTCATCTGTTCTTTTATTATATAAAGGCGTTAAAAATCCTCCTAATAAACCATGTGCATGGGCTGCTTGGATTTCAACTCCATCTCCCCCTGCTTTTTTAAAACGTAAAGCAGCTTCACCAAATTGTTTAACAATTACTTTTAATTCTTCTTTTGTTACTTCTCGAGGGGCACTTTTAGCATAATATGGTCCTACATTTGAAGGAGCAATCAATTGTGGTGTCCCAGGAATTGGAAAAGCCATATAAGCTGGATGAAAGAGTTGTGATAAGATTTTAGTATCATATTGATGTACTGCATCTACAAGTTTTTTCCATCCAGGAATATAAGAATCATCATAGATTGACATATCTCCTGGTAAATATGTATATGTAGGTTCTACAGTTGTAACTTCAGTTACAATAAGTCCTACTCCACCTTTTGCTCTAGCTGCATAGTGCTTTACTAATGCATCTGTTACATAACCTTTATCTGCAAGATTAGTTGATAAAGGTGGCATAAAAATACGATTTTTTACTGTTGTATTTCCTATTTTAATAGGTGTAAATAAATGTTCATAAGTATTCATAATAAGTCTCCTTTTTCCTCATGTTTATTTTATCACAAGCATTTCCCAAAAACGTTATCATTTCTAGCTATTTACATCTATTTTTTGTCATCAAAAATAAAAGCAAGGACAAAATATCGTCCTTGCCAGCAAATACCATTAAGCTTCAAAATATTTTTTTATTTCTAAAACTTCATCTTCAGAAACTTTTAACAATTCAACTGCTTTTGAAAACGAAATACTTAAGCTATTCATCAAATTTGTTATTAATTCAATATTTTTCTTTCTTCTTTCCAATTTTTGTCCTTGTTCAAGCCCCATAGAATGTCCTTTTTCTATATT
>OODK01000775.1_pt1 | contig 23810 bp, 19 predicted proteins | sample 1671371 | NCBI WGS metagenome assembly OODK01 (sample SAMN06348150, study PRJEB24527) | human gut metagenome | biome: human gut; feature: ankylosing spondylitis patient; material: feces | host: Homo sapiens | place: China | collected 2015-10 | reverse complement strand
GGGTAACGTAGATGAAGGTGGTAGCCAGCTTCTTGTGCAGCTTGATGATCTCGGTACGCATGCTGGTACGCAGCTTAGCATCCAGGTTAGACAAAGGCTCGTCGAGCAGGAAGACGGCCGGGTTACGGACCATAGCGCGGCCCAGGGCAACACGCTGGCGCTGACCACCGGACAGAGCCTTCGGCTTACGGTCGAGCAGGTGCTCGATCTCCAGGATTTTAGCAGCCTCACGGACGCGCTTGTCGATCTCGTCCTTGGGCATCTTGCGCAGCTCCAGGCCGAATGCCATGTTCTTGTACACGGTCATGTGCGGGTACAGAGCGTAGTTCTGGAAGACCATGGCGATGTCGCGGTCTTTCGGGGGAACATCGTTGATCAGGCGGTCGCCGATGTACATCTCACCGCCGGAGATCTCCTCCAGGCCAGCGATCATACGCAGGGTGGTGGACTTACCGCAGCCGGAAGGACCGACGAAAACGATAAACTCCTTATCAGCGATCTCGAGGCTGAAATCAGGAACAGCAACAACGTTGCCGGGGTAAACTTTCTTAACGTGACGGCAGCTAATGGAAGCCATAATACGTATCCTCCAGTTATTTACAGTGGTTTGCAGCCCGGGTAGAGGGGGCTGTCTTTCTTGACAAGACTATAATAACAGGTTACAATTGGTTTGAAAATAGCATTTTATTGATATAGAGGTGTTGAAATTGATATTTGACCCGGAAATTTACTGCACCGCTGCCGAGACCCGTGAACTGGACGGAAAGGATGCCGTCACACTGGCTGGCGCCGGGCTGTGGGCAGGGGTTCTTTCCCGCGGGGAGTGCCTGTTGGAAGGTCTGGCCCGGCCGGGGCAGAGCGGGGATATTCTGTTAGGCCCCTCCCCGCTTGTGCTGACGCCGCAGACCGATTGCCACCTGGTGGCCGTGCGGCTGACCGGCCTGTGTGCCGACGCCTACCTACTAAGTATGGGCACGCCCTGCTGGGCCGATGGCGCGGCCTGTCCCGGCGCGGCGGAGCTGATCGCCCAGCTGCACGGCGGCGGCAGTGCCCCCCTGGCCTACGGCCTGCTGTGCGCCCTGGGCAAGGCGGATGAGACAGCCCGCCCCCTGCCGCCGCTGGTGGCAGAGGCGGTGGCGGCCATCCGGCAGAATTACATGGCACTGTACGGCGTGGAGGAATTGAGCGAACAGCTGGGCGTGACGAAGAGCCACCTGGTACGGACGTTCAAGCAGGAGATCGGCGTATCGCCGGGGAAGTACCTGACCAATGTGCGCATTGAGGCCGTGAAGGCACTGCTTTTGAGCGACGAGTACAATTTGGAGATGATTGCCGGGATGACGGGGTTTTCGGGGGCGAACTATTTGTGCCGGGTGTTTAAACGGGAGGTGGGGGTATCCCCTGCCGCCTGGCGGGCGGCAGCCGCGCCCTTGCCGGCGGTGCCGAAATTGCCGCCGAGAAGTGCGGAGATGTTTGTTTAATACAAACACAAAAGCCCGCAGAAAATCTGCGGGCTTTTGTGCATAGAGGGGTGGGAAAGTATATAAAGGTCAGTGAATGTCGTAAATTTATGCATCGCCATATTGATGCGTCGCTTGATTGATTACAGCTATTATTATAGCCTTTTTTCTTAATTTGTCAAACGTCCCCCTTGCAATTTGTTTTTAAAAACATTATAATAAACCAGTAAATGCTTAATTATATTTAGTTGCCGCCGAAAAAATCACACTTTTCCTATTTTGTCAAACCTCACAACGGCGCTTTTCTTCATTTTATTTTTTTGTGCGCATTATACAAAACTTTGTAAGAGGAGTCATCCCATGGACGATCTAGACCATAAAATCGTACAACTTTTATCCGAAAATGCACGTATGCCCGTCAAAGACATTGCACAGAAGGTCAGTTTGACCAGCCCGGCCGTGTCCAGCCGCATCCATCGGCTGGAGCAGGAGGGTATCATCGGCGGCTACACAGTGGTGCTGCGCAACCCCGGCGCCCCCGCCCGTGTGGAGGCGCTCATCTCTGTTTTGGTGGATGCCGCCACCCGCGCCAGCTTCCTGGCGATGATCGAGCAGGAGTCCCAGGTCTTGCAGTGCTTCCGCGTGACAGGCAGTTACAATTTTATTATTAAGGTAAGCTGCACCGACATCGACGCGCTGGAGCATTTGCTGACCAAAATGCAGAAGATGGGTTCCACCAACACCCAGATCATCCTGAACACTCAGCTGGACCGCAATCTGGCATTTTAACGAAAGAGGACGTTATGTACTTTTGCAAAAACTGCGGCCGCCTGGCCCATCCCGGCGAAGACCACTGCCCCAAATGCGGTGCTGCCCACATCCAGCCCGCCCCCGCAGCAGCAGCCCCCACCGGGCCTGCCGCCCCGCAGTATCACCCGGCTGAGGACGCCCCGGAGCAGGACGTTCCGGCCCTGGGCTTTGGCAGCACGCTGGGCACGCTGGTCATCTTTGCCATCCCTCTGGTAGGCTTTATCATGATGCTGGTGTGGAGCTTTTCCGGCGGCCCGGACAGTGCCCGCAAGCGCCTGGCCCGTGCTTATCTGGTCCGCACGCTCATCATCGCGGTTATCTTTGCGCTGCTGTTTTTGATCGGCGCGCTGAGCCTGGCGGCCGTTTCCCACAGCCTGTACTACGCCCTGCGCTAAGGAGGCCGTATGAAAGCAAGTGTCATTATCCCAAACCTGAACGGTGCAGGCTGGCTGCGTGACTCCATCGAGTCCATCTGGGCACAGACCGAGCAGGATTTTGAACTGATTGTCATTGACAATGGCTCCACGGATGAAAGCCTGGAGATTGCCCGCAGCTATTGCGGCCGCGACCGCTACACCCTGATTGAAAACACCGAGAATACCGGTTTTTCCCACGCCGTCAACCAGGGCATAGCCATTGCCAAAGGCGAGTACATGGCTCTGTTCAACAACGACGCCTTTGCCGAGCCGACCTGGCTGGCGGAGCTGCTCCGCACTGCTGAGGCAGACCCCAAGATCTTTGCCGTCAGCAGCCTGATGCTGCGCTTTTACGAGCCGGAACTTGCCGATGATGCGGGCGATTACGTGACTATTTTGGGGTTTGCCTGCAAGCGCGGCGACGGCCTGAAGGCAAGCCGATACACAAAACCCTGCCGCATCTTCAGTGCATGCGGCGGCGCGGCGCTGTACAGAAAATCCATTTTGGATAAAATCGGCGTTTTTGACGAATTGTTTTTTGCCTATTATGAGGACGTGGACCTAAGCTGGCGCGCGAACAACTTTGGTTACAAGAACGTTTATTGCCCAACGGCGCGGTGCCGGCACATCTGCGGTGCCACAACAGGTGCGGTGCGGTACAATCCGTTCAAGAGCATCCAGAGCGGACGGAACAGCATCCTGCTGCCCTACAAGAACCAGCCGTTGTTGATGATGCTGCTGAACCTGATCCCGATGGTGCTGGGGTATCTGCTGAAAGTGGTGATGTTCCGGTTCCGTGGGTTTGGCAACGATTATGCGAAAGGCTTCCACGAAGCCTGGGTAGCCCTGCCGAAGCTGAACAAGCCGAAGTTCCATTGGAAAAACCTGCCCAACTACATCTGGGTCGAGTGCAGTTTAATTGTCGGCCTGTTCCGCTACCTCATCTACCGCATCCAGCGCGCGCTGAAGGTGACCTGATTTGTCCCTTTTCTTGAAAAAAAGGAACCAAAAGATCTTTAAATTAAAAATGGGAGATACGGTCTGCGACCGTATCTCCCATTTTTGTTTAGAGTTTCTTCGGTTCCTTCTTTGCAAAGAAGGAACGAATCAGGCTGACCGCCGATGCGCACAGGGCGGGGTAGAGGATGAGGCAGAAGGTTTGATACCAGGTGGGGACAAGGTACTGCCACCAGGCGGGCAGAGTCGAGGCGGCGTTCAGGGTCAGGGTCGCCGGGGCAAAGGTCAGATCCACCGTCTTGTTCTCGTCCGGGCTGCAGGGGTCCAGGCGCAATGCCGCAATGCTCGTGCGGGGCAGCGTGTACAAGTACTGGCCGTTACCAAGGTTCTGCGGGAACACGCGGCGATCCTGGCTGTAATCCTCGCCCACTTTCGTGGTGTAATACAGGCACATCTCACGGGCGTCGCCATCAAACGTTACCGTGTAGCTCAGCGTGCGCACCACCTGGTCGGAGACATCCTCCAAAATCATCTGCGGATCACCGTTGGTGGTGGTCAGGGTCAGGGCCGACTCCGCGGTCGCCTGCTCCTCGGCGGGTTCCAGTCCCACCAACTGCCAGCTCTGCACCGGGATGATCTGCTCGGTCATGCGCCCCTGGGCCTTGGCCAGGGCATCGCTACCAGCATGGGCCAGGCTCAGCACCAGCCAGACGGCCACCGCCAAAATGTAACAGGCCGCAGGCACCGCGCCGCGGCGGGCGAAGAAAGTTTTTAACCGTTTCATGCGGCACCCCCTTGCATTTCCACCGGGGCATAGCCCGCATCGGTCACGCGGTACAGCAGGGTCTCCCCTGCCTGGGCGGCGGCCAATTTATCCGTAAACAGGTCGCTGTAACTTTGCACAAAAATATCGTCCAGTTTTTGGATGTACAACACCGTGCAGCCGTTGCCGCGCACGATGGCATCCAGTTCATCTGCCGTAAAAGCGTGATAATAGGTTGCTTTTACGCCCTCGTCGGGCTTGAGTTCCGGCAGACCAAATGTACCGCCACCGCCGTTCATTTCAGACATAATGCCGGAGTAATCCACCAGCACCGGGTAAAAATCAAACACGGCGCTGAACCAGCCCTCGCCGTTATCGCCCTGACTGACGTAGAACACACGGTCGTCGGGCTGCAAATTCTCGCAGACGTACTCGGCCTCGGCACGAGCCTGCTTGCGGTCGGCAAATTCGCTGTCCGCAAAGCCCAGTACGCTGAGCTGCGGCAGCACGATCTGATTCTGCCGCACCAGCATGGCAACAGCCAGCAGCAACACAATGCCCTGCGCCGCCAGCGGGCGCTTGGGGGCATAGCGGCTGGTGGTAAAAGCAGCCGTGGGGCCGTTGACTTTACTGACCGTCTCCAGCTGTGGCTGCAAAGCAATCATCAGACAAGCCAGCGCCATCAGGAACCAACCAATGTAATAACTTTCGATGTAACGGTTATAATCTTCCAGCCGCTCCGCCTGGAACGGCTTAAAGATAAAACCGTAGCTGAGCGCCAGTTCGAGGTTATACCCCAAAAAGCAGACAGCGGACAGCACGCCCATGCTGCCAATGCGCAGCCGCAGACGGCGGGAACCAGCCGTGGCCAGTGCCACCACAAACACAACGGCAATCAGCACCACGATGTTGCGGCCCTGACCGATCATGCCCAGTTTGCCGTCGCTGGTCCAGAACTGGTGGCCCATATCGGCCATCGCCTGGCGGAACTGGGGTTCGCGCTCGGAAAAAAAGCCGGTGACGGGCCGACCCAGCAGAATCTTGATGCCGTTGATGACCACTGCACCCATCGAGGCAGTCGTCTCACCGACACCGCCCTCGCTGGCGTTGCGGCTGACGAGCCAGCCTACGTAGCGGACGTTCCACAAATAATACACAGTCATGGGCGCGGCAAAGCAGGCCACGGCAAAGCCCGTACGGCGGGCAAGGCCCTGCTTGAATTTACCATCACAGAACAGCCAGACGTCCACGGCGATCAGCCCGGCCGCTGCCAGCGACAGCACAAAGTCATTGGCCTTTAAGTTTGCGGCCAGGGCCAGCACCGGCAGCACAGCCCAGCGGGGGCCATCCTGTTGGCGCAGGGCCAGCCACACAGCCACCGCACTGCCGAACACCAACCCGGCCGGGATGTCGCCGTAGGACGACAGGTAGACGGTAGTCAGGTAGATGGTGTGATTGTACACCGTGAAGAAAAACGGCGTGACCCACAGCACCGCAGCCATGGGCACGGCCACACGCCACTGCTTCCACGGCAGGACGCTGAGCACGGCGGCATACACGGCAAAGAACAATACATCGTAGGCGAGATAGATTTTCCAGTCTGCATACTGGCCAAAGAACTGGAAAAAGTAGCTGAGCAGCGGCAGGCCTGGGTTCTGCGTCACCGCCCAGGGCGTGCCCAGCGTGGCGGTGGAGTACAGGCTGTTATCCACCTTGGTAACTTTGACGGCGGTGGCCCAGAGGGAGAATTCATCGGACACCGTGGCCATGGGCTGGCGCACGAAGAAGTACACGGCAAAGGCCAATGCCAGCGCCCAGAAGGTCACGCTGCCAGGCGTTGCCAATTGCGCGTAGTAGCGCTTTTTGCCCTCTTTCGGCGGCAGCAGCGCCCACACGCCGCCTGCCGCACACAGGGCGTACACAGCCCAGGCGGCGGGGTACAGCACTCCGGCCATACCGGCCAGCGTAAGCACCGCCACGATGCAGGACAGCGTTACCAGCGGGGCCAGCCCGGCCGGGACCCGCGCTTTGAGCGTGAGCGCGGCGCTGCCCAAAAACAGCGCCGCCAGCGCTGCCATTACGCAGAGAATTTCCATTGTTTATCCTTGTCTGTTCCTTTTCTTATAAGAAAAGGAACCAAAAGAATTTTAATATAAAATACCGTTTTGTGGTTGGGGGTAAGTTGCGATGACGCGGGGAAAGCGAGGCAGAGAATGGTTGCAGGGGCGAACATTGTTTGCCCGCGTGTGTTTGCACTGCCGCGAGGTTGGCGGGCGCACAGTGTGCGCCCCTACAGATGCCGCTTATCCCTATTTTTGCTTTATTATGTTGCAAGTTTCTTCGGTCCCTTCTTTTCAAAGAAGGAACAAAACACTCCCGCAACAAACGCAGGGACAAACAGCAGTGCCAGCAGTTGGCCAGCGGCGGGGATAAAGCGCAGATACCACGGGGTGTCCGGGTTCAGCGTCACACCAGTGAAAAGCGTCGGCACGCCGCCTACGCTGTCGGGGTCGATGCGCAGACCCGTGACCCACTGGCCGCCCAGATCGAACGTGTACACGCCGGAGGCAGTGACTTTGGCGTAGACTTTCTGCGCCTCGGTGTAGTCGGTCTGGCCGGGCTTGAGATAGTACAGCGCCACGCCACCCGGGGGCAGACGGTGCGCAGCATCCAGCTCCACTGTTTCAATATAACCCTGCCCCTGCCAGTAGATGTGGGGGTCGCTGTCGGTAGAAAGATACCAGTTGGGATCGTCGTCCGGGGCGGTCCACCACTCGTTGCTGGAATAGGCGGCAAAACTCTCGGTGGTAAGCTCGTCAGGTGCCAGCGTGGCCTGGGGCATTTTGCCCTGCATTTTGTAGTTCAGCATCACGGCACTGCCCGCCAGGCAGCGCACCAGCCACAGCACCACCGCCAGCAGGTAAGCCAGCACCAGCGTTTGACGCGGGTTGAAGAGCGCTTTTTTTTGCATTATTCCACCCCGCTTTCTGCCACCGCGGCCAGCGTAAAGGGCTCGGCGGCGTCTGCGCCCTCAAAGTGGTAGAGGGTCGCGGGCATGTCGGCGGTCAGGCCGCCCTCAAAATAGGGGCTGAACTCCCGCTGCAGGTAGTCATCGGCACGGTCAATGAGCAGATAATCGCAGTCTTTCTCCTGCATATAGGCCACCAGCGTGGCGGGCACGCAGACGGCTTTATAATCGTACAGCGTCCAATTTTCGCTTTCGACCAGGTTCATAAAGTCGCTGTCCCAGCGATCCTGGGTCTCGCCCAGGCGGCCGTAAAAGCCGCCGAAGCCGTTGACCACCTGGGCCGTCAGCTCGTAGCGGTAGTAGTACCAGCGGGTGGCGTCGTCACCCTGGCTCAGCACCAGCACACGGTCGGGCCAATCCAGCACCGTATTCATCGTGTCAGCGCGGTCTTGCACGTCAGCACGCAGGGTGTACAGGCTGTCAGCATCCGACCAGAAGCCTGCTGCCGGGATGCCCCGCCAGCAGAAGATACCCACCACAGCGGCGGCCGCACAGGCCAGCACACAGCAGCTCCACCGGGCGGCGGCACTGCGGGCCAGCAGACAGAGCATAGCCAGCATCCACGCCTGGTAGTAGGGGCTTAAATAGCGGTCGTAGTCCTTGAGGGCCAGGCCCTCCACGTCCGAGAAATTGTAGTAATACAAAATGAGGTGGAACGCATACAGCGCGGCGAAGCAGAACGCGAACGCCAGATGCGCCATCAGTACACGGCGGCGGGCCGGGCCTTTTTCGGCGGCAAAAAACGCCGCTGCTGCGACCATGGTAATAACCGCCACCGCCATGATGCCGCCGCCCAGCAGGCAGATGCGCCGGGTGAAGAAGGCATTTCCCATGGCGGCCATAATTTGCGCAAACTTGTCATCGCGGCCAATGCCCAGCAGCTGCTTGACGCCGCCGGTCAGCACTGCGCCGTAGCTTAAGCCCGCGCTGCCCACGCTGGCGCCGGTGTCCACCGTGGGGGTCACGGCGGCGGTGTAGCGGCTCCAGCTTGCAAAGGCGGCCACCACGCAGACGGCCAGGCCGCCAGCGCGCAGAAACGCACGCGGGAACGATTGTTTGATCGGTTTATCGGCGGTGGCCAACTGGTCAAGGCCGATCAAAAAGGCAGCGATCAGCCCGTAGGCAAAGCAAATATCTTTCGTCAGGGTCAGCAGCATCAGCGGCAGAGCCGTCAGCCAGAATGCCCGCCTGCGGTGCCCTACAGAATAATACAGGCAGAGTGCCCCGCCAAACAGCATTGCCAGCGGCAGGTCCGCCATGGCGTTGGCATACTGCGGCGCATAGCTGCCCGCCGGATTGTTGGAGAAGAAGAACGGCAGCACAAACCCGGCCCCGAACACAAGGATGCCCCCCGCCCACTGCGGGCGAGGCAGAGCCGAAGCTGCCGCCACACAGGCCAGAGCCAGGGTGTCCAGCGCGGCCAGGCAGGCCCACTCAGCCCACGAACCAAAGGGCTGGAACAAGAACGTCACCAGGCTGGTGGCCGGGTAGGTAAAGCTGGCTTTCAGGTTGACAGGATCGGCCACATAAAACGCGGCGCGCTCCACCACCATTTTGGGCGCAAGGCCCCAGGCGGTGAACTCGTCCCACTGGGTAAACATGGGCCGGTGCAAGGCAAACAGGCACCAAATAAACGCAGCACCACCCAAAAACAGTGCAAAGCCGGGGCGGGTCAGGGCGGTTTTCACCGCCGTTCCCACACCTGCCGGGCGCAGGCGGACAACGCCCACAACTATCGCAGCACCCAACAGCAGCACAGCTGCCGCCGCGCCAATGCGCAGATTGCCCAGCATGCCAAACGGGTACAGCACCAGTGCGGCGGCACTGAGCAGCGGCAGCGGCAGTAAAGCGGCGTCACAATCCAAAAGGGCGGCCAGCACCGCACCGGCACCCGCCAGCAGAACCAGCAGGAACAGCCCCCAGGCCAAGGTCAGCACAGTACAAGTCACCCCCTGTAGTTATTGATAAATGACGTAGACAGGTCCAATAAAGTAATGCTGAAAGAGCAGCACCGCTCCCGCAAAGGCGTACCAGCCGCACAGCGGCAGGGCCAGGGTCTCTCCCCTTTCGGCGGTCAGGGCCGGTTTTAACGCGCGGCGGATCAACGCCGCCACGCCCACAGCCAGCAGCAGCCAGACGGGCAGGAAGTACCGCGTTTGCAGACCCACGATGCGCACCATGCCCACCGGCGTGTAGGTGATGTACATGGCGGTCATGGCGCCCACAGCGTAGACGGCGGCGAACACGCTCAGCCAGCCGTTGCGGCGGCGGCCCAAGGCGTTCGTCTTCGGGGCGCAGAGCAGCGCGGCAGCCAGCAGCACCATTGGGCCGGTCAAGTTGAGGAACGCGACGGGCATATCCTTCCAGCCGAAAAGCCCCAGCTGGCCCAGGAAAACATCATTCTCATAGAGTGTACCCAACAAAACCGCGATATAACGCAGCGGATTTTTCAGCACAAACAAAAGCTGTGCCCCGCCGTTGACGGTACTGCCGCCCTGCCGGGCGATGGTGCCGTAATTATGACGCAGCAGCGTGCCATATTGCTCCACAATTTGGGTCAGCAGCAGTGCGCCCACCAGCGTGCCCACGGTGTACCACACGCGGTTGAGTCTGGCTTTCCACTCGTTCTTGCGCACGACCACCAGCGGCAGCACCACCCACAGCAGGTTGATGTAGGGCTTGGTGCCGTTGGCAAACACGCAGGCGGCCGTGTAAACAGCGGCGGTGCGGCTGTCCCATTCCGGGCAGGTCAGCAGCGCCAGCATCAGATAATAGCACGCCAACAACGCAGCATCGTAACTTAACGAAGCCCCCATGTACAGCGACATGGGCAGCAGCATCACGGCCAAGAACGCCGGGCGGCACTTTTTGGCGCTGCGCAGCGCCGCGTAACACAGCAGCGTGTAGACCAGCAGGTTCATCAGCCGCCCGCCGTACAGGCAGCCCAGCGCGCCAAACCCAAACAGCCGTGCCAACGCCATGCCCAGTGCCCCGGGCAGGAACGGCAAAATCAGAAAGCTGATGGGTTCGGTGACGGAATCTGCCGCAGAATCGCGCTTTTCCCAGTTGATGTACTGGGTAAAGCTATCCCAGATGCTCTCCACCCGGCCGTCTTTGCCATACTGTTTTAAGGCGTAGCCTGCGGTGTTGTAGGGCTGCTCGGCATTCGTGTCAGGGTCAGTGCCCAGGCCCGCTGAGGTGTGGGCATTGACCCACGCGCCAGGGAAGGCGTCCATCAGCTCGTTGACATCCTCGGGGTAGCTTCGCTTAGCGTCAAAGTCAAAGCGGCCCATAGAGATAGCGTAAGTCCGCAGATAATGGTCGGTTTCATCGGGCGTTTGCAGGGGCGGATTGGCAAAGGCGAACAGCGCCCCGCACAGCAAAATGCAGCAAGCCCCCCGCTTGGCGAAGTCCTTACAATGCCGCAGCAGCAGCGCCGCCGCACCCGCCGCCATGGCCAGCACCACGCAAAGGCCGGTGATCTGCAGCGGCGGCACACCCCGGGCATCCAGCCCGTAAAAGACACGCCAGTAGTAGCTGACGATAACGCCCGCCACGGCGCACAGCCCCAACACGAAAGCCCACCGTGCGGCGGGGTGCCATACGGTGGGTGAAAATTTGCGTTTGTTTGACGAATTTTCCATAGATTACAGGATATACTGGCCGACCTTGTACTGGTCCAGGTTGCCGCGCAGGAACTCGATGGTAGCGGCAAGCCCCTGCTCAAAGGTGTACTGGGGCGCCCAGCCGGTCAGGTTGCGCAGCTTGGTGGAGTCGCCCAGCAGGCGGTTGACTTCGCTCTTTTCGGGGCGCAGGCGCTCGGCCTCGCAGACGATCTTGGCGTTGGGGTTGATCTGGGCGATCAGCTCGTTGGCCAGGTCACCGATGGAGTGCTCCACGCCGGTGGCAATGTTCAGCTCCTGACCGATGGCGGCATCGCAGTCCGCGATGGTCATAAAGCCGTTGGCGGTGTCTTTGACATAGTTGAAGTCGCGGGTCGGGGTCAGGCTGCCGAGTTTGATCTCGGTCTGGCCCGCCAGCAGCTGGGTGATGATGGTGGGGATGATGGCGCGGCCGCTCTGGCGCGGGCCATAGGTGTTGAAGGGGCGCACGATAGTGACGGGCAGGTCGAAGCTGCGGTAGAAGCTTTCGGCCAGGCGATCAGCACCGATTTTAGTAGCCGAGTAGGGGCTTTGGCCCTGGAAGGGGTGCTTTTCGTCGATGGGCACATACTGGGCTGTGCCGTAGACCTCGCTGGTTGAGGTGACCAGCACGCGCTGGGTGTCCAGCTCGCGGGCGGCGTTCAGGACGTTGAGGGTGCCCTTGATGTTGGTGTCCACGTAGCTGTCCGGGCTGTGGTAGGAGAACGGAATTGCGATGAGGGCAGCCAGGTGGAAGACACGCTCCTGCCCGCGCATGGCGGTGCGCACGCCGTTGGGGTCGCGCACGTCGCCCATGAAGATGTCGATCTCGTTGCGGATCTCCGGCGGCAGGGTGTCGATCCAGCCCAGCGAGCCGAAAGAGTTATACAGGCAGAAGGCGCGAACTTTTTCGCCGCGCTTGACAAGTTCTTCGGTGAGGTGGCTGCCAATAAAGCCGTCTGCACCGGTAACCATTACGGTATGTGCCATTGTTTGCTCCTTACTCTATAAAGGGTCATCCAGAAGGTGGATTCCCCCACAATTTCAATTATTACAAAATAGTATAACCGATTTCGGCAAAGATTTCAACTATAAAGTAAAAGCCCGCCGGGGCGGGGCGTTGTCCCCTACCAGGCGGGCATGATTTTGTGGTAACTTTCCCAAAGGCCTCTTGGCTGCGCGGCAGCGCAGCCTGGGGGATTGAAGCGTTTGGATGGTAGACCGCGTTGTAACGCAGACGGGGCAATCCCTCAGTCAGCCTATCGGCTGACTGCTCCCTTTACACAAGGGAGCCTTTATACCTTGCAACCCGTTCGTGGGTCTATTAGTTCTTTTAGTTACTTTTCTTTCAAGAAAAGTAACCATTAAACAATTAGATAATCTCCACTTTCTCCATCACGACCGGCGTGCGGGGTTTGTCGTTCCAGTCGGTGGAAACGGCGGCAATCTCGTCGACGACGTCCATGCCGGAGACCACGTGGCCGAAGGCAGCGTAGCCGCCGTCCAGGTGGGGTGCATCCTGGTGCATGATGAAGAACTGGCTGCCGGCGGAGTTCGGGTCCATGGCGCGGGCCATGCTGATGACGCCGCGGGTATGTTTAATGGGGTTGACGACGCCGTTCTGCAGGAACTCACCCTTGATGTGCCAGCCCGGGCCGCCCATGCCGGTGCCCTCGGGGCAGCCGCCCTGGATCATAAAGCCGGGGATGACGCGGTGGAAGGTCAGGCCGTTGTAAAAGCCCTGCTTGACCAGCTTCTCAAAGTTTTCGCAGGTGATGGGAGCTGCCTTGGGGTCCAGCTCAATGTCGATGGTCTTGCCGTTCTGCATCGTGATACGGATCATGTTGTTGTCTCCTTTTCGTTGGCGGGGTCGCTGGCGGGTGTCACGCAACCCTCGGTATAACTCATACTGCCGATTTTCTCAGCAAATTCGGCTTCGGTGTACTTGTCCAGCCAAAGCAGCAGGGCTGCGCCCATAAACTCCTCGCTACGGCGCTCGGCCTTGGGCAGCAGGGCAAACACGCCGCCGGTATGCTCGGTGCCGGTAAAGGGGTCGGTCCAGGCGTCCGGCATGTCGGGGGCCAGCTTGCGGGGCGAGATATGCCCCGTTATGAACCCGCGCCCGCCGAAGAGCGGCTCCACCAGCCAGAAGAACCCGCGCTTCAGCGGATTTTTTGTGGGGAACAGCCCGCGCAGCACCTTGGTGTGGTAGAACGCATCGGCCAGGTACTCCACCGAGACATCCACACCGTAGACTTCCAGCAGGCATATGTGCAGCAGCGCCGTGATGTCGGCCAGTTCCTCACCGGTGGGCAGGGGGCTGACATCGTTGACGGGCACCAGCGCACTGCCGGTGTCCTCCTCGTGCAAGGTGGAGTCCAGCGCGATCTCCAGGTAGCCGTGCCCGCCGGGGCCCGCGTAGGGCTGGCCGGGCTGGCACATGGCGTACACGAAGGGATGCACCACCGTGTCGGCGGCGTAGTGGCTTAAAAAGCCCAGGGCATACTCCACCTGGGGGCGGCTTTTTACGTGGCGGCACAGGCTGCGCAGAAATTCGCCGGTCTTTTCCTCGTGCATGCGGTTGCCCAGGGTGGGCAGGTCAAAGTGGCGCTTGGCGCGCTTTTTCCACACCTCATAGCAAAAGAAACTGTCCGGCCCGTTGGCGCCCGCTGCAAAGGCAGCGGGGCACTGCACCTTATAATGGATGGCCGTCGCGGCCTTTTGCGCCGTGCGCACATGGGTATAGCCTTCCGGCATGATGGTTCACTTCCTGTTGTTCAGCATGCAAACTATTGTAAGCTTTCAAGCGCGCTTTGTCAAATCTTGCGCTGGTCGCCTTTCAGGGTGCGGGGCAGCACGGCAAAGTAGAGCACCGCACCCGCGATGATGATGAGGATGACCGACAAAATGCCGTAGGGGCTGGCAGCCTTGTTGATGGCGTCTACCTGCTCAGCCGTGGCGGTCACGGCGGTCAAGCCCTGGGCGGCCATCATTTTGCTGGCAGCAAAGGCGCTGACGGCACCCACCAGCGTGGGGCCGAGGATGGAGGAAAACTTACCGAAAATATCAAAGAAACCGAAGAACTCGCCGCTGCGGGCCTTGTCCGGGATGAGCTTGCCGAACATCGAGCGGGAAAGCGCCTGGATGCCGCCCTGGCTGGTGGCGCAAAGCACGGCCAACATCCAGAACTGCCACAAGCTGTTCATAAAGTACGCAAAGATGCAGATAAACATGTACACGCAGATGCCCACGCCCACCATGGTGCGTGCGCCGAACCTGGCGGCCAGCTTCATGTACAGCAGGCAGAAAGGCAGGCCCAACACCTGCACCAGCAGCAGAGCCAGCAGCATACCGGCGGAATCCAGCCCCAGGTTGGTGCCGTAGCTTGTGGACATGCTGATGATGGTATGCACGCCGTCGATGTAGAAAAAGTACGACAGGATGTACACCAGCATAGGCTTATCCGCGCCGATCTCCTTCATGGTGGTGAACACGTTTTTGATGCTGGCGCCGATGTCGCCCTTCTCGTAGGGTTTGCCGGTGGTCTGCTCGCAGTTTTTCAGCAGCGGCAGGCTGAACACTAGCCACCATACGGCGGTGATGGCAAAGATGATGGCCAAACTCGTCAGCATCGGCACGCCGACAGCGTTCATGATGAGGAAGATCAGCAGCGGGATGGTGGAGCCGCCGATGTAGCCCAGGCCGTAGCCAAGCGTGGAGACGGAATCCATGCGGTCCTCGGTGGTGACGTCAGTCAAAAAGGCGTCGTAATAAATGCAGGAGGCGTCAAAGCCGATGGTGCTTAAAATGTACAGCACCAGCACCAGCATGGCCACCTTACCGGCGACAGCGGTGGAGGAGGTAAAGTCCATCAGCGGCGTAAAGGCCAGGCCTGCCACCGAGACAACGCCCAGCAGTAAAAAGGCAGTAAACAGCTTTTTGCGCATGCCGCGGATGTCGCCAAACACGCCCAAAAACGGCGCGGCCAGGGCGACGATGGCCATGGCAATGCTGGTGGCATAGCCCCAGATGGACATACTGGAAACGCTGTCCGCCGTGCAGCTGGCCACCGAGTCAAAGAAGATGGGCAGGATGGTAACGACGATGACCGAGTGGGCGCTGTTGGCCCAGTCGTACATCATCCAGCTGATCTCCTGCTTGGTAAATTTTTTCAAGAAGCCCATGGTAGGTTCCCCCTGCTGGTTATTGCACGCATTTTCGTTACGTGTATAAATATTGTACCATGTCCCCGCCCCAAAAACAACACACCCCGCCAGGGTTTTGGTCAGCGGGGTGTAAAACTTTTGTCATTTTTTTGTGGCAGGTTGTATACTATTTGGCACGCAGCTGCCAGAAGGCCACGGCGCTGGCGGCGGCTACGTTTAGGCTGTCCACGCCGTGCTGCATGGGGATCATAACGGTGTAATCGCACCGGGCGATCGTGTTGGCGACCAGGCCGTCGCCCTCGGTGCCCAACACGATGGCCAGCTTGTCCTCGGCCTGCAAAACCGGGTCCTCCACGCTGACGGCGCGGTCGTCCAGCGCCATGGCGGCGGTCTTAAAGCCCAGTTTGTGCAGGCGGTCCATACCGGCCGTGGGCCATTCGGTGTTTTTCTCCCCCAGCCGTGCCCAGGGCACCTGGAATACCGTACCCATGCTGACCCGCACCGCACGGCGGCAGAGCGGGTCGCAGCAGGAGGGCGAGAGAAGCACGGCGTCCATGCCCAGTGCAGCGGCACTGCGGAAGATAGCCCCAATGTTGGTGGAGTCAACGATGCCTTCCAGCACAGCCACGCGGCGGGCGGTCTGGCACAATTCCTCGACGGTATGCTGTTTCGGGCGGCGCATGGCGCACAGCACCCCCCGGGTCAGGGCGTAGCCAGTCAGCGTTTGCAGGGTCTCGCGGGGGGCGGTGTACACGGGGGTATCGGGGCAGCGGGCCAGCACGGCGGCGGCCGAACCTTCGATGTGGGGACGCTCCATTAAAAAGGAAAGCGGCACACAGCCCGCGTCCAGCGCGGTGCCGATGACCTTGGGGCTTTCGGCGATGAAGATGCCTTTTTCCGGTTCCAGCTTGTTGCGCAGCTGCGCCTCGGTCAGTTTGGTATACACGGCCAGCTCCGGCGCGGAGAGGTCGGTGATTTCGATGATGGTGGGCATGGGAAGGCTCCTTTACGGGGGTTTTATTCCTTCTTTGAAAAGAAGGAACCGAAGAAACTTTTAAACAAATAATACCGCAAACCCGCCCCAAACGCAACCCACAAAAACACCGCCGCACCCGGACTTGGCGTACCGGGTGCGGCGGCTATTAAATCCCTATTCCCTCTAAAAACTGTTTACAAATTACTCAACCGCGTTCAAAGCCTGGTCCAGATCGGCGAGGATGTCGTCGATATGCTCGGTGCCGATGGACAGGCGGATGGTGTTCTCGTGGATGCCCACATCCTCCAGCTCCTCGGGGGACAGCTGGGCGTGGGTGGTGGTGGCCGGGTGGATGACCAGGCTCTTCACGTCAGCGACGTTGGCCAGCAGCGAGAAGATCTTCAGGTGGTCGATGAACTCAAAGGCTTCCTTCTGGCCGCCCTTGATGTCGAAGGTGAAGATGGACGCACCGCCGTTGGGGAAGTACTTCTCGTACAGGGCGTGGTCGGGATGGTCCGGCAGGCTGGGATGATTGACGTGGGCCACCTTCGGGTGATGGTTCAGGAACTCCACGACCTTCTTGGTGTTCTCGTTGTGGCGGTCCAGGCGCAGAGACAGGGTCTCGGTGCCCTGCAGCAGCAGCCAGGCGTTGAACGGACTGATGCAGGCGCCGGTGTCACGCAGGATGATGGCGCGGACGTAGGTAACAAAGGCGGCGGGGCCGGCAGCATCCACGAAGCTGACGCCGTGATAGCTGGGGTTCGGCTCGGAGAAAGCAGGGAACTTGCCGCTGGCCTTCCAGTCGAACTTGCCGGAATCGACGATGATGCCGCCCAGGGTGGTGCCGTGGCCGCCGATGAACTTGGTGGCGGAGTGAACAACAATGTCAGCGCCGTGCTCAATGGGGCGGATCAGGTACGGGGTGCCGAAGGTGTTGTCGATGACCAGGGGCAGGCCGTGCTTGTGGGCAATCTCGGCAATGGCGTCAATGTCGGGAATGTCAGAGTTGGGGTTGCCCAGCGTCTCCAGATAGATGGCGCGGGTGTTGTCCTGAATTGCGCCCTCGACCTCGGCCAGATTGTGGGCATCCACAAAGGTGGTGGTCACGCCGAAAGCGGGCAGGGTGTGCTCCAACAGGTTGGAGGTGCCGCCGTAGATGGTCTTCTGGGCAACGATGTGGCCGCCGTTCTGGGCCAGGGCCTGGATGGTGTAGTTGATGGCGGCAGCGCCGGAAGCAACGGCCAGAGCGGCAACACCGCCCTCCAGAGCCGCGATGCGCTTCTCGAACACATCCTCGGTGGTGTTGGTCAGACGGCCGTAAATGTTGCCGGCGTCCTTCAGGTCGAAGCGGTCAGCGGCGTGCTGGGCGTTATGGAACACGTAGGAAGTGGTCTGGTAAATAGGCACGGCGCGGGAATCGGTGACGGGGTCAGCCTGCTCCTGGCCAACATGCAGCTGCAGGGTCTCAAAATGGTATTTACGCTCGCTCATGATAAAATCCTCATTTCTGTTATTTGTTATTTTTGATAAAGAAAAAGCCGGGGCTCCCGATGGGTATAGCTCCCGGACAGAATAACAGGACAGCGCCGTTTTTACCGACAATGCAAAGCGTACCGCGCCCTGCACCCGACCTGTTCCGCCCGGGAGCAGCACATTCGGCCACAACGGAAATTCTGCCGCAGCAGGCTGCCGAACACAGTAGTCATACGCTTTGCACCTCCTTTTTGTAAGCACATACAGGGTTCTCGTAAGAACAAACCTATGTGATTTGTAGGTTGTTTGTATCATATCATGGATAAACCGCCTTGTCAATAGGAAAATAGGATTTTTACGCAAAAAATGGCAGTGCCGGAGGGGGGCTTTCACGGCTCATTTAACAACTAACGTTAACCCAGAGGTGGGGCGGGGGATGTGTTAAAGCTCCGGCCTCTGTTGAATCTGCCACGCAAAAAGGAGGGGACTTGCCCCCTCCCTGCGATACCTATTTGTATTCACAAAATCGTGCCGCCGCCTACTACGATGTCGCCATCGTACAGCACTACGGCCTGGCCGCGGGTGATGGCGCGCTGGGGCTCCTCGAATTCCACTTCCACCTTGCCGTCCGGCAGCGGGCGCACGGTGGCGGGCTGCTCGGGCTGGCGGTAGCGGGCCTTGGCCTTTACCCGCATGGGGGCGGTCAGTTCGGGGATAGAGATCCAGTTGAAGTCCCCGGCTACCAGCGTGGTGGTGAACAGTTCGCTCTCGGGGCCGACAGTGACGGTGTTTTTCTCCATGTCCTTATCGCAGACGTAAACCGGCGCACCCAGAGCCAACCCCAGGCCCTTGCGCTGGCCGTTGGTGTAGCGCACCGCGCCGTGGTGGCGGCCCACCACCTTGCCGGTGGTATCGATAAAATCGCCGTCCGGGTAAAATTTGCCGGTGTATCGTTCCATAAAACCGACATAATCACCGTCCGGCACAAAGCAGATGTCCTGGCTGTCGTGCTTGTGGGCGTTGCAGAAGCCGGCCCTCTCGGCCAGCGCACGGATGCTGGGCTTGTCCATGCCGCCTAAGGGAAACCTGGTGTGGGCCAGCTCGTCCTGGGTGAGGACATACAGCACATAGCTCTGGTCTTTTTCACCGTACAGCGCCTTTTTCAGCAGCCAGCGGCCGGTGTCGGGGTCCTGCTCGATGCGGGCATAGTGGCCGGTAACGACATAATCCAGGCCGTGCTCCCGGGCGAAGGCCAGCATTTTATCAAACTTCATGTAGCGGTTGCAATCGATGCAGGGGTTGGGCGTTCCGCCAGTTTCATACGTAGCTATGAACTTTTTTATGACCTTTTCGCGAAATTCATCGGTGTAGTTGATGACCTCAAAGGGAATATCCAGCTGGAAAGCCACGTCGGCGGCGTCCTCCACATCTTTGGCTGAGCAGCAGGTGTGGAAGCCGCATTGGCCCAGGTCCTCATTCTGGTACAGGCGCATGGTAGCGCCCATGCAGCGGTAGCCCGCCTGCTTCATCAGGTAGGCAGCAACAGAGCTGTCCACGCCGCCGCTCATGGCGATCAGCGCGCCGGGTGTGTTTTCCATAGGGAACCCTCCTAAATCATGCAAAAAAGGGGCAGACATGGGTCTGCCCCTTGCATTATAGCAAATTATTCAGTTAGATGCAATCAGTCTGCAAACAACGGGGTGGACAAGTAGCGGTCGCCGGTATCGGGCAGCAGGGCCACGATGGTCTTGCCGGCGTTCTCGGGGCGCTTGGCCAGCTCGATGGCAGCCCAGACAGCAGCGCCGGAGGAGATGCCCACCAGGACACCCTCCTTGTGGCCGACCAGCTTGCCGGTGGTGAAAGCGTCTTCGTTGGCAACGGGGATGACCTCGTCGTAGATCCTGGTGTCCAGCACGTCGGGCACAAAGCCAGCGCCGATGCCCTGGATCTTGTGGGCGCCGGCAACACCCTTGCTCAGCACAGGAGAGGTGGCAGGCTCAACAGCCACGACCTTGACGTTGGGGTTCTGGCTCTTGAGGTAGTCGCCGACACCGGTCACGGTGCCGCCGGTGCCGACACCGGCAACGAAGATGTCGACCTTACCGTCGGTGTCCTCCCAGATCTCGGGGCCGGTGGTTGCCTTGTGGGCGGCGGGGTTGGCCGGATTGACGAACTGGCCGGGCACAAAGGCGTTGGGGATCTCCTTAGCCAGCTCGTCGGCCTTGGCGATGGCACCCTTCATGCCCTTGGCGCCGTCGGTCAGGACCAGCTCAGCGCCATAGGCCTTCATCAGCTGGCGGCGCTCCACGCTCATGGTCTCGGGCATGACGATGATGATGCGGTAACCGCGGGCAGCAGCCACGGAGGCCAGGCCGATGCCGGTGTTGCCGGAGGTAGGCTCGATGATGACAGAGCCGGGCTTGAGGACGCCCTTGGCCTCGGCGTCATCGATCATGGCCTTGGCGATACGGTCCTTGACAGAGCCGGCCGGGTTGAAGTACTCCAGCTTAGCCAGGATCTTGGCCTGCAGGCCCTCGGCAGCCTCGATATGAGTGAGTTCCAGCAGCGGGGTATGGCCGATCAGCTGGTCAGCGGAAGTGTAGATTTTGCTCATGGTGGTGTCCTCCTAATTTATATAAGGTAATTGTTTATGTTATTGTATGTTCATAAAGGCTCCCTCTGCGAGGGTGACTCCCCACAGTGCGGGGAGATGTCGCGAAGCGACAGAGGGGGCCTTTGGCTAAGCGGCTGCTATCAACATCGAAACATGTAATTCGTTTTCATATATTCATACCTCACTTGTAGGTTGATTGGATTGTACCGCATAATTTCCTATTTGTCAATAGGGTTTGCGGGAATTTTTGCAGAAATATTTTGCCCGCCCCTGTTGCATTCCCATTTACCGACCTGTATAATAGGAATATAGAACAAAGGAGTACCACACATGATGATTTCAACGAAGGGCCGTTATGCGCTGCGGGTCATGGTCGATATTGCCGAGAACCAGCGCGATGGCTATATCCCCTTAAAAGAGATCGCCTATCGGCAGGACATCTCGGAAAAATATCTGGAGGCCATCGTAAAAGGGCTGGTGAAGGAGCGTTACCTCACCGGCCTGCGGGGCAAGTCCGGCGGTTATCGGCTGACCCGTGCGCCCGAGGATTACACCGTGGGCGCCATCCTGCGCATTACCGAGGGCAGCCTGGCCCCTGTGGCCTGCCTGGAGCAGGAGCATGTGGACTGCCCCCGCATGGCGGACTGCCGCACCCTGCCCATGTGGCGCAAGCTGAACACGATGATCCAGGACTTTTTCGATGGTATCACCCTGGCCGACCTGATGGACACGGATCAGGTGGGGAACGATTACGTTATTTGATATGGAAAGGCTCCCTCTGCTAGACAGCCTCCCCCGATACGGGGGAGGCCAGAGGGGGTCTTTTTTATCGGCATCCAATCCCCCCTTTTTTGTCTCATTTGACAGTTTTCGACTTTTATTTACCGGTTTCTATTGCTTTTTTGTCACATCGTATACTATAATAAGGTATAAAACTGTTAAATTTACCGCAAAAGAAACTGGGGTACTGAATGAGCGATAAACAACGGATCTTAATAGCTGACGATTCAGAGATGAACCGCGCCATCCTTACCGAAATGCTGGGCGAGGAATACGAGATCCTGGAAGCAGAAAACGGCCAGCAGGCCATCGAAATGATCGAGAAAAACAGCGGCATTGATCTGCTGCTGCTGGACATCATGATGCCGGTAAAAGACGGCTTCGATGTGCTGACTGCCATGAATCAATATCACTGGATCGACGAACTGCCGGTCATCATGATCTCGGCCGAAAACGCCACCTCTTTCGTAGAGCGCGCCTACAATCTGGGCGCGACCGACTATATCAGCCGCCCCTTTGATATGGCGGTGGTGCACCGCCGTGTGGTCAACACCCTGATGCTGTACGGCAAGCAGAAGCGCCTGATGCAGCTGGTGGCCGACCAGATCTACGAAAACGAAAAATCCAACTCGCTGATGATTACCATCCTCAGCCATATTGTCGAGTTCCGCAATGGCGAGAGCGGCATGCACGTGCTGCACATCCGCACCTTCACCGAGATGATCCTGCGCAAGCTCATCACGATGACCGACAAGTACCCGCTGACCGAGACGGAGATCAGCCTCATCACCATGGCGTCCGCCCTGCACGACATCGGCAAGATCAACATCCCCGAAACCATCCTGAACAAGCCCGGCAAGCTCACGCAGGAAGAGTTCGAGATCATGAAGACCCACACCACCATCGGTGATAAGATTTTGCACGAGCTGCCGTTCGAGCAGGACGCGCCGCTGGTCAAAACCGCGCGTCAGATCTGCCACTGGCACCACGAGCGCTACGACGGCCGCGGCTACCCCAACGGGCTGAAGGGCGACGACATCCCCATCGGTGCCCAGGCCGTAGCGCTGGCCGACGTCTACGACGCCCTGACCAGCGAGCGTTGCTACAAAAAAGCCTTTGACCATGATACCGCGCTGCACATGATCTTAAACGGCGAGTGCGGCGCCTTCAATCCCCTGCTGATGGAGTGCCTGGTGGAGATCAGCGAGGATCTGCGCAGCAAACTGCACAGCGGCGCGGTGGACCACGACTACCTGGCCGAAGCCCAGCAGATCTCCGCCAAGGTGCTGCACAACAGCAACCTGCCCGAGCAGGACAACACCAGCCGTGCGCTGTCGGCATCCTCCATCAAGACGGATTTCTTCCTCCACCACACCCACTCGGTGCAGTTCGACTACAGCGCCGCCACCAATGTGCTGACCCTGTCGGACTACGCGGCGCGGCATCTGCATGGCCCCCAGACCCAACAGCTGACCGAGGCGACCTCGCAGTATTTCTTCTCGCAGGATGATATGCGCAAGCTGCAAAAACTGTTGCATGCCACCACCCCGCAGAATCCCGAGGTAAAAATGCGCGCCCAGCTGCCGATGGACGGCAAGTACCGCTGGTTCCGCGTTTACGCCCGGGCCATCTGGTTGGACGATACCAACCCGGTCTATCTCGGCGCAGTGGGTGAATGTCACCCTGTGCAGAGCACAGAGCTGCCGGACAAGGGCGAGAATGTCAACCTGGTCACCACCGAGGGTGTGCAGGCCATGATGCGCGGCATGGAACAGATCTTTGACGTAGTGCGCCTGGTGGATGTGAAAAAGAATACTGTATGGACTTTTGATGAAGCCGGCAAGTTGAAACCCACCAATCACCCCTGCCATGCGGTGTGGAACAAGAACCTGCCCTGCAGCAACTGTTCGTCCTTCCGCGCCTTTACCCAGCATAACCAGATCTCCAAGCTGGAGTTCAACGACGGCAAGGCCTATCAGGTGCTTTCCAAGTATATTGAGGTGGACGGCACCCCCTGCGTACTGGAACTGGTAAGTAAGCTGAAAGAAAACCCGCTGCTGACCGTGGACGGCCGCAACCTGCTGAGCAATAACATGAGCGCCTACAGCCAGGCCCTCTACCGCGACCCCCTGACCAACGCCTACAACCGCCGCTATTACACCGAGCAGAGCGAGGCTTTCGCCAATGCCGAGGGCGTAGCGATGATCGACGTGGACAATTTTAAGGCCGTCAACGACACCTACGGCCACCAGGCCGGCGACGAAACGCTGCGCCTGATCGTGCGCGGCATTATCGACTGCATCCGGAGCAGCGACATCCTCATCCGCTACGGCGGGGACGAGTTTTTGCTGTTCTTCCCCAGCATCCCCTCGGACATTTTTGCTTCCCGCCTGGAGGAGATTCGCCGCCGGATGGAGAGCATCACCGTGCCGGACTGCCCGAACTTCAAGCCCACCGTCAGCATTGGCGGCGTGTACGGTGCCCACCCGCTGGCCGATGCCATCCACCGTGCCGACCTGAAAATGTACGACGCCAAGCACGAGAGAAACCACGTGTCCGTGTCTATTTTACCCCCCCACAACGGGATTTTGATGTAGAATAAGGAAGTTTAAAAGGAGTATTCACGATCATGACCCTGCAGGAATTTTACACCCGCATTGGCGGCAATTACGGGTTATAGGACAAAACGTGTTGATGGGTTAATCCCATTCAACAAACGTTCTGTC
>OODK01000773.1_pt1 | contig 23889 bp, 21 predicted proteins | sample 1671371 | NCBI WGS metagenome assembly OODK01 (sample SAMN06348150, study PRJEB24527) | human gut metagenome | biome: human gut; feature: ankylosing spondylitis patient; material: feces | host: Homo sapiens | place: China | collected 2015-10 | reverse complement strand
CGGTCGTGGGACTTTATTTCTCCCGCGTGTACGGTGCGGCGGGTATTGTGGTGTGTATCATCCTGCGGATTGTTTCGCTGCGTACGAATGCGGCACGGCAGCGGCAGGTGCAGGAACTGATGAACAACATCGAGGTAGACGGCGGAGAGATCCGTCCGGCGGTGACACGCTCGCCGCTGCCGACAGCTGTCGCGCTGGCTACCACGGGTGAGATCGTATGGGCGAATGACGCATTTGCGGAAATCAGCGGTCGAGGGACTGCGGTAAGCGGCGTTCGCATGGGCGAGATCGCACCGACGTTTGAGACCGGCTGGCTCATCAAGGGCCAGACCGCGTTCCCGGGAGAGCTTGGCATTGGCAAGCGGCAGTACCATGTATTCGGCAGTCTGGTGCAGAGCGGTGCGGGACAGCTGATGATGCTGCATTTCATCGACTGCACTGAGTTTGTCCGTCTGCGGGATGCGGCTGAGACTACCCGTCCGGCTATCGCGGTTATCGCAATCGACAACTACGAGGAGCTGGTCAAGAACACCACCGACTCGGAAAAATCCAACATTCTGGCGGGCATTGATAAACGTCTGTTTGCCTGGGTGAAGGACTCGAGCGCCGTACTGCGCAAGTACGACCGTGACAAGTATATCTTCGTGATCGAAAACGCCGAGCTGGACAAGCTGGTCGCGCGCAAGTTCTCCGTTCTGCAGGAGGTGCGCGAGATTGAGAACCACGAGGGCGTTGTAGCTACTCTGTCCATCGGTATCGGACGCGACGGCGAAACGCTTGCGGAAAGCTATCAGTTTGCCGGACTCGCTATCGACATGGCGCTGTCCCGCGGCGGCGATCAGGCGGTTATCAAGAATAAATTTAACTTTGCCTTCTTCGGCGGACTGAGCGAGGAGGTTGAGAAGCGCACCAAGGTCAAGAGCCGCGTGGTTGCCAACGCACTCAGCCAGCTGATTCGAGACTCGTCTCAGGTGCTGGTCATGGGCCACAAGAACAGCGATATGGACGCCATCGGCGCTGCTGCCGGTATGGTCTGTGCCGCGCGCGTCAAGGGCAGACCGGTGCACATTGTTGTGGACCGTCAGCACACCATGGCAAATGACCTGATCGAACGGCTGGAAACCCAGTCTGAGTACAAGGGCGTGTTCATCAGCGCCGAGGATGCGATGATCGCGTGCGATTTCAACACGCTGCTTATCGTGGTGGACGTAAACCGTCCCGGCTATGTGGAGAGCGCGGCGCTGCTCGAATCCATCAACAAGATCGCAGTCATTGACCATCACCGCCGTGCGGCGGATTATATCGAGAACGCAGTCGTATCCCTGCACGAGCCGTATGCGTCGTCCGCATCCGAGCTGGTCAGCGAGCTGCTGCAGTATCTTGTGCCGACCAGCGGCATCCTCACCTGCGAGGCGGAAGCCATGCTGGCAGGTATTTATCTGGATACCAAGGGCTTTGTAACGCGCACCGGCGTCCGCACATTTGAGGCGGCAGCGTATCTGCGCCGCGCAGGTGCGGAGTCGAGCGATGTCAAGCGCCTGTTCCAGTCCAGCTTTGACCAGTATATGGAGCGCCAGAAGCTGATCTCGTCCGCGCGCGACTGCGGTCAGGGCGTTATCTTCGCTATCACCGGTGAGGAGGTAGACCGTATTGCGGCCGCACAGGCAGCAGACGAGCTGCTGTCCATCATCGGCACACATGCAAGCGTTGTTGCGTTCCGCAGCGGCAATGATATGGCGGTTTCCGCTCGTGCGGCAGGCCACGTCAATGTGCAACTGCTGATGGAGAGACTCGGCGGCGGCGGCAACCATTCGGCGGCCGGTGCACAGCTGAAGAATACCACGCCGGAGGAGGCCGACAAGCTGATCACGGAAGCCATTCGCGGCTACTTCGACGATCAGCGGACCGAGAAGCAGGACGACAATAAATAAAACCGAAAAGCAGGCGAAGCTGTTCGCCGCATTCGATATAGCAAACACAAAAGGAGTAATCACCATGAAAGTAATTCTCAAGGCCGACGTTAAGGGCAAGGGCAAAAAGGGCGAGCTGATCGAGGTCAGCGAGGGCTACGGCCGCAACTTCCTGATGCCGCGCGGTCTGGCAGAGCCGGCAACCGCGGATAACCTGAACGTCAAGAAGGCGCAGGATGAGGCACACGCACGCAAGATTGCACTCGAGCAGCAGGCAGCCCGCGAGGCAGCCGAAAAACTCAAGGAGAGCCCGGTAAAGGTTCCGGCTAAGGGCGGCACGGGCGGCCGTCTGTTCGGCGCTGTTACCTCCAAGGAAATCGCTGAGGAGCTGAACAAGCAGTACGGTCTGAACGTACCGAAGCAGAAGATCGTGCTCGAGGAGCCGATCAAGACCTTCGGTGTACACCGCGTAAAGGCAAAGCTGTATCAGGATATCGCAGGCGAGATTCTGGTGCAGGTAGTCGAGGCGTAACCTGCACCTATAGGGGACTTCAAAAGTCCCCTATATACGAAATGTGGTTCCGGAGAAACCACATTTCGATACCCGAATGTCGCGCTCCAAGAGCGCTGGGTCGGGGTGTAAAAAGTCACGCGCATGTCGCGACTTTTTACGGACACGGCAATGCCGTGTCCTATTTCATGTCGTGCGTGGAACGCACGGTCGCTGCGGCGGGACCGAGATGCTTGCCGTACCATTCGGTACGGCTGCATCTGAGGTTGCGCTTTGCAAGCAAAGCGGGATTTGATTGACGCAGGCGATGCCTGCGTTGTCATTTTTTGTTCCTCATTCTCAATTCTCCATTTTCCATTCTCAATTTGTTAGCGGAGGAAGGTAAGTAAGTGCCCGACGAACTTTTGATGCGGCAGGTGCCGCAGGATCTGACTGCGGAGCAGTCGCTTTTAGGCGCGATGCTGGTCGATCCGAATTGCATTCCTGAGGTCATCGAGCAGGTGCGCGCCGATGATTTTTACGCGGAAGAAAACAAGCGCATCTTTGAGACTATCTACTCGATGTTCAACGGTGCACAGCGTATTGACCCGGTAACCGTTCTGGATATGCTCACGCGCATGGGCTACTACGACGAGGCCGGCGGCCGCGCGTATCTCTTTCAGCTGATGGAGGTCACGCCGGGTGCGCGAAACGTCAACGAATATGTCCGCATCGTGCGTGACAAGAGCCTGCTGCGCCAGCTGGCGGATGCGGGCAGCGAGATTCAGCAGAACGCCCTCGAAGCCCACGGCGAAGCCTCCGGCATTGCCGAGCTGGCGGAGCAGCGCATTTACAGCATCCGGCAGGGACGTGAAATTAAGGGCCTGTCACGGCTTTCTGAGGTTATCGCCGATCTGTATACCGAACTGGACGAGCGCGCCCGGTCGGACAGTGAAATTCCCGGCATGTCCACCGGCTTCCACGCGCTGGACACGGCACTGACCGGTCTCAATAAATCCGACCTGATTCTCATTGCGGCACGACCCGGCATGGGCAAGACCGCATTTGCGCTCAACGTGGCGCTCAATGCGGCTAAGGCAAGTGTCAAGAATAAGGAGCGCGGCGACAAAAAGGGCACCGGCGTGTGCGTGTTCCAGCTTGAAATGGGCAAGGAACAGCTGGCCAGCCGTTTTCTGTCGAGCGAGGCACTCATCGAGTCGCAGAAGCTGAAAACCGGCAATCTGGACGGTGACGACTGGGTAAAGATCGCGCGTGCGTCCGGCGTACTGGCAGGACTGAATATCTATGTGGACGACAATCCGGCCATCACGGTTGCGGAGATCAAGGCGAAATGCCGCAGACTGGGTGACGAACTCGGTCTGATCGTCATCGACTATCTGCAGCTGATGCACGTCGGCGGCCGCCACATGGATAACCGTGTGCAGGAGGTCGCAGAGATTTCGCGTTCGCTGAAAATTATGGCGAAGGAACTCAATGTTCCGGTCGTGTGTCTGTCGCAGCTGTCGCGTGCGTCCGAGCAGCGCTCGGATAAGCGCCCGATGCTGTCCGACCTGCGAGAGTCCGGCGCGATCGAGCAGGACGCCGACATCGTTATGTTTATCTACCGCGACGATTACTACGATGATGAAAGCGAAAATAAAAATATCGCAGAAATTATCATTGCGAAAAACCGTCACGGTGCGACCGGCACCATTGAGCTGCAGTGGGTCGGTCAGTATACCACGTTCTCCAATCCGGACCGCATTCACGAGGAGTAAGCCATGCTGGATACGGTAAAACGGACGATTTCTGACTATATGATGCTTGAAACCGGCGAAAATGTGCTGGTTGCCCTGTCCGGCGGTGCGGATTCCACAGCGCTTCTGCTGAGTCTGCGCGAGCTGGGGTATCCTGTGCGGGCATTTCACCTCAACCACTGTCTGCGCGGTGCAGAGTCCGACCGGGACGAAGCCTTCTGCCGCAGGCTGTGTGAGAAGCTCGGCGTGGAACTGACGGTCGAGCGCGTGGACATAGCCGCTGCCGCAGGCGATTCCGCGGTGGAGGAGACCGCGCGGCGTATTCGCTATGCACGGCTGGAGCATGCCGCGCACGGAGCCAAAATCGCGGTGGCGCACAATGCGGACGACAATCTGGAGACCATGCTGTTTCATTTGGTGCGCGGCACAGGTGCGAAAGGTCTCACGGGCATTCCGCCAGTGCGCGGACGCATTATTCGGCCTCTCATCGAGGTTGAACGGCGGGAAATCGAAGCCTTTCTGCGCGAGCGCGGACAGGATTTCGTCACGGACAGCACGAACGCGGACACGGCTTATACGCGCAACCGCCTTCGTCAAGAGGTCGTTCCCGTTCTGCGGGAATTGAATCCGCAGGCGGCGCAGGCGGCAGCACGGCTTTCGCGTCAGCTTCGGCAGGACGAGACTTGCCTGCAGAGTTATGCACAGACCTGTGTACAGCTTTGTGCAGTCGGGAACGGCGCGTGGAAGATTCAGCCTCTGCGGGAAGCCGCACCGGCGGTTCGCAGCCGAGCGCTGCGGCTGCTGCTCGAAAATGCGGATATGCCGCTTAAAGACGTAACCGCAAAGCATATTACTGCGCTCGAGCATCTGCTGGAAACCGCGTCTCCGTCTGCGGAAACCGATTTGCCGAACGGCTATTTCGCAAGACGTGAATATGACGTTCTGCGCATCATTCCCAAGGCTGAAACTGCGGTCGAGCGGCCGGAAATCCCGCTTACCCTACCATTTGCAGGGACAATCTGGAAGGACACGGTAAAGCTCGCCGCAAAAAAAATAGAAAAATCCGAAGTTTTTTACAAAACATTCAATACTTTTTGTCTGGATTGTGGTACAATAGATTTTGAATCGCTGTGTGTTCGCACGCGGCGCACCGGAGATACCCTGCGGCTGACCGAAAACGGCGGCAGCAGATCGCTCAAAAAGCTGATGATCGACCGAAAGATTCCGCGCTATATGCGGAATGCGATGGCCGTCATCGCAGATAAAAACGGCGTGATCGCGGTGCAGGATATCGGTGCGGACTGCAGCAGAACAGCCAAAAATAACGCAAATACACTGCAGATTACAGTAAAGGGGTTATCGAAAAATGGCTTATAATATGCGAGATGACATCAAGGAAGTTTACTTTACCGAGGAGCAGCTTCACGAAAAGGTAGCAGAGCTGGGTGCGCGTATCACGGAGGACTACCGCGACAAGAACCCGCTGATCGTCAGTGTGCTCAAGGGCTCCTATGTGTTCATGGCCGACCTGACCCGCGCCATTGATACGCCGTGCAACGTGGATTTCATGGTCGTATCCAGCTACGGCAAGGGCACCAAGACCTCCGGCGAGGTGCAGATCATCAAGGATATCGCACAGCCGATCGACGGCCGCGACCTGCTGATCGTTGAGGATATTCTGGATTCCGGCGTAACGCTGCATTATCTGATGCAGATCCTTGCAGCACGCGGCGCAAATTCCATCCGCCTGTGCACGCTGCTCTCCAAGCCGGAGCGCCGCAAGATTCAGGTTGATGTGGATTATCTCGGCTTTGAGATTCCGGACGAGTTCGTAGTCGGCTACGGTCTTGACTACGCAGAAAAGTATCGCAATCTGCCGTATATCGGCATACTTAAGCCGTATGTTTACGGCGGCGAGTAATTTAGGGAAGAGGTGTTAAACCGATTTGAAAGGCAAAATGAAAGGCTTCGGCCTTTACTTGATCATACTGGTGTGCCTGCTGGCGGGCGTCAGCTATGTGGTCAGCCAGACACAGCAGACAGAAACGCTGTCCTATAATCAGATCTACAACTACTTTATGGATGGCGATGTTGACCAGTACGACGTGGACGACACCACGCTGACCATGCATCTGAAAAAGGAAAACCAGACGTACACTTACGATTTGGGCGACTACAGAAGCGTGTTCTATAATGATCTGGGTGAGACTATTCAGCAGCAGATGCGGGATGGCACGCTGACCAAGGTCGATTACCGCACGGCGACCATTCCGTGGTGGGCACAGTTCCTGCCGTATGTGATCCTGATCGTGCTGCTGATCGCGTTCTGGTGCTTTATGATGAACAAGCAGTCCGGCGGCGGAGCAGGTCCGATGCAGTTTGGCAAGGCCCGTGCAAAGCTGGCGCAGGACGATAAGCGCAAGGTCACCTTCAATGATGTGGCAGGCGCGGATGAGGAAAAGGCCGAGCTGCAGGAAATTGTCGAGTTCCTCAAGAATCCGCAGAAGTTCGTGCAGATCGGCGCGCGTATTCCGAAGGGCGTGCTGCTGGTCGGCCCTCCGGGCACCGGTAAGACCCTGATCGCGCGTGCGGTTGCAGGCGAGGCGGGCGTACCGTTCCTGTCTATTTCGGGTTCGGACTTCGTTGAGCTGTACGTCGGTGTCGGCGCATCGCGTGTGCGCGACCTGTTCGAGCAGGCCAAGAAGAACGCACCGGCTATCGTGTTCATCGACGAGATCGACGCGGTAGGCCGTCAGCGCGGCGCAGGTCTCGGCGGCGGCCATGACGAGCGCGAGCAGACGCTCAACCAGCTGCTCGTTGAGATGGACGGCTTTGGTGCAAACGAGGGCGTTATTGTCATCGCAGCCACCAACCGCAAGGATATTCTGGATAACGCGCTGCTGCGTCCGGGTCGCTTTGATCGTCAGGTCTATGTCGGCGCACCGGATGTCAAGGGCCGTGAGGCTGTCCTCAAGGTACATGCCCGCAACAAGCAGTTCGACCCGGATGTCAAGTTCTCTGAAATTGCCAAGACGACCGCCGGTTTCACCGGTGCAGACCTCGAAAACTTGCTCAATGAGGCAGCGCTGCTTGCGGCACGCCGCAACAAGAAGCTGATCTCGCAGGAGGAGATCGAGGAGTCGCTGCTCAAGGTCGTAATGGGCGTGGAGAAGAAGAGTCACATCATCAACGAGCACGACAAGCGCCTGACCGCGTACCACGAGGCCGGTCACGCGATCTGCTTCCACGTTCTGCCCACGCAGGACCCGGTACACCATGTTACTATCATCCCGCGCTCGTCCGGCGCAGGCGGCTTTACCATGCCGCTGCCTGAGGAGGATCAGGCATACCGCACCAAGAAGTATATGGAGGAGTACATCATCGTTTGCCTGGGCGGCCGCGTGGCCGAGCAGCTGACGATGGAGGATATCTCCACCGGTGCTTATGGCGACATCAAGCAGGCGACCCAGATGGCACGCGCCATGGTCACCAGCTACGGCATGAGCGAGCGTATCGGACCGATCGACTACGGTTCGGATAATGGCGAGGTGTTCCTCGGCCGCGATCTGGCAGCCGGCAAGGGCTATTCCGAGGTTAAGGCGGCGGAGATCGACGACGAGATTCACCGCATTATCGAGCACGCATATCACGCCTGTGAAAAGCTGCTGAGCGAGCACATGGACGAGATGAAGTGCGTTGCCGAGTATCTCATCCGTAACGAAACGATGGACGGCGAGACCTTTGTTAAGGTCTACAACGGCGAGATCGTTCCGGATAAGATCGTCGGCGAGGATCTGATGACCGAGCTGCAGCAGGAGCTGCACGCCAAGGTAAGCAAGCCCGCGGAATCCGCAGAGGAGCTTGCCAAGGTCGAAGAAGCCGAAAAGGATCTCGACCCGGATAAGCAGGATCAGTAAACATTCACAAAACCCCACAGAAAATTCTGTGGGGTTTTTCCTTACCTGAAATGTCAAATACTCTTGACATTTCGCTGTCCGCCTGTTATCTTGAAGATGTAAAGAGAACTTTACATTTTAGCGAATGGCATCAAGGCAGGAGGTGCTTTTATGCGGTGGGATTTGTACACATCAGCCGAGAAAATGCAGGTATTGTGGGTCTGCATCGGTCTGCCGGTGCTCCTGCTGGCGGCATGGTTGGTAAGAGACTGGATGGATGCCGGAGGGTCGAAAAAGGCCCGCAAAGCCGCCAAAGCACTCGGTAGCAGGACCGATGAGATGGAGCACGCCATCAGCACACAGGCGCAGGCGGTCGCGTACCGCGTAACGCAGGCGGGAATCCAGACGTGCCTGTATTATCGGCTGTTGGTAAAAGGGCAGGCGGCAATGGAGTTGTGTGCGCTGCTGGTCGTGTCCGGCATGGCGGAGGTGGCTGTTATACTTGTGCAGACGTTCCGCAAAGCAAAGGACGACGAGGAGCATCCGCCGAGACTGGCTTTCCTTATCGCAAAGCTGACGTTCTGTGCGGTGCTGATCGGATTGGCCGTCGGAATGACGGTTCTAACGCAAAACTGGTAGGAGGTGCGCTTATGAGCTGGGATATGTACGATATGACACAGAAGGTGCAGGTTGTTGTGGTTGCGATTGTGCTGCCGCTGGTTATTCTTGCAGCGAGTCTGTGGCACGACTGGGTAGAAGAAGGACAATCGCCGCGAGCGAGAAAAATCATGAAGGACTGGGAATGGAATATTGATGAGATGGCGCACGCCGTCAATGTGAAGGGTCGCTTGATCGCTACCGTGTGCTGCAGGCCGGTGTTATCATTTATCTTGGTTACAGCCGCCTTTTCCGTGATTATCGCTCGATTGAACTCAGTGTCCTGGCAATCGTGTCCATTGTGGCTGAGGTGCTGTTTATTATCATCAAAACCATTCGCAATATGGCGGGCGATGAGGATAAAACGCAAATGTGGAAACAGATGGGACATAGTGTGTTCAATAATCTGATGTATCTGTGTATTGTGGTCGATGTTTTCTGGATGTAGGGAGGTGCACCTATGTTTACAACCGAAACCGGTATCGGCGTGGTCGTAATGATTGTTTTTGCGGCATTCTGGCTGGCTTTCATGCTCTGGGAGGACTGGGGTCAGGCCGGGAAAACCGCTCGTGCACGCGCTTCTGCGAAAGCTAACGGCTGGGAGCAGGACGAAATGCAGAACACGATCACACGCAATGGTGCGATTATCGCCTATCGCTTGATGACGGTCGGGCTGTTTGTGGTGATGCTGGTGGATATCATTGCATTCGGCAAAAATGTGAGCGAGTTTGCGATTCTGTGGTTCGTGTGCATGGTGTTCGAGGGTGTTTACAGAACAATCGTGACCTACCGTGTCGCAAAAGACGACGAGGAAGATCCGCCGTCTAAAAGTGCGCTTGCCGGGGATATTGTAAAGCGTATTTTCATTCCGGTCGTGATATTCGCAGATTTGATATGGAAGTTCTGGCGCTGAAGATGAAGAACAACATTAAAGAACTCCGTAAGGCGCGCGGCCTGCGGCAGGAGGACATGGCAAAGCTGCTCGGGGTATCGCGGCAGACCATCGTGGCGATGGAGAACGATAAGTACGACCCGACCCTCGAGCTGGCGATTAAAACCGCACGGCTTCTGGAACAGCCGGTGGAGAGTATATTCTTCCTCGATGAAGAATCATAAAAATTGAGAATTGAAAATGGAGAATGGAGAATGAAATCTTTACGCTCATTTTCCATTCTCAATTCTCCATCCTCCATTGCTGCACGAGATTGCACGAAAAAAGGACTTCCCGCAGGAAGTCCTTTTGATTAACGAGGTTTACCCAATACCGCCCGGGATAATAAAGCTGAAGAATACGACGAGTGCGGCAAGGAAGATATACACATATTTCGCAAGCGGCGCAAACGCGCGGCTGAGCGGCTTGCTGCGGCCGTTCATCAGCTCCTGCTCCATCTTGTCAATGCCGAGCACCCAGTACGCCATAACCGCACCGAGGATTGCGCCGATCGGCACAACGTAAATGGTAATCACGTCCATCAGCGTACCCATGAGCGTATCGCGCTCGATAAACAGGCCAACCGCCAATGCGGCGCCGCACGCCAGCAGGACAGCGGCCTTTCGGCTCAGCTTGAGGCGCGTCTGCGCGGCTTCGGAGACCGCTTCCAGCATATTCGCCAGCGAGGTAATGCCCGCGAACAGCACGGAAATAAAGAAGAAGAACGCGAACAGACGGCCGAACGGCATCTGCTGGAATACACGCGGCAGGGTGATGAACAGCAGCTTGGGGCCGGAGGCCGGGTCCAGACCGAACGCGAACACGCTCGGCAGGATGGCGAAGCCGGCCAGCATAGCCGCGCAGGTGTCGAGCACCGCCGTCATGCAGGACGAGTGAACGACATCCTCGTTCTTCGGCAGGTACGAGCCGTAAATGATCATGCCCGAGCCGGTGATGGACAGCGAGAAGAACGCCTGACCCATCGCCATGATCCATGTGCGCGGGTTCAGCAGGTACTCCCACTGCGGTACGAGCAGGTATTTGTAGCCTTCGATCGCATTCGGCAGGAAGGCTACGCGGACAGCAATAATGATGAACAGGATGAAGAATGCGGGCATCATCACCTTGTTGATCTTTTCAATGCCGCCGGACACGCCGAAGATCAGCACAGCCGCCGTCAGCAGGATAACCAGGGTGTGCCACGGCACACTGGAAAAATTCGTGCTGCTCATTTCCGTGAAGAACTGCTCCGGTTCGGTGCTCATCAGCGAGCCGGTCAGTGCGCCGAACGCGCTTCGGAGCACCCAGCCGACGATGATGGCGTAGCCGATGGCGATGCCGAGCGAGCCGAGCAGCGGAATCGTACCGAGGATGGCGCCGCCCTTTTTGCCGCGGGACTTCATCGCAAATTCATACGAGCCGATCGGACCTGTGCCGGTCATGCGGCCGAACGCGAACTCGCCGGACAGGCCGACATAGCCGAACAGCGCGATGAACAGCAGGTAGGGGATTAAAAAAGCCGCGCCGCCGTATTGACCGGTGCGATAGGGGAACATCCAGATGTTGCCCATGCCGACCGCTGAGCCGACAGCCGCCAGCACAAAGCCGACTTTTGAGGTAAAGGTTCCGTTTCCATTTTTCTGATGCATAATAAAATTCTCCGGTTTGTTTACAAGTGTATACTTAGTATAACACAAAATAAAGTAAAAAGCCACTTGTACTTTCAACAGGAAAAGCGGGAGCTTTTGACAGAAGTAACAAAACGCTCGTCGGAATTTAGGGAAATTTATCAGTTATTCTCTTGCGCTCGGTGGATGGATATGGTATGATAGATGAGCGTGAAAAAGACAAGTGTCTTTTTAGGAAGGACAGACATTGCATGGTAAAACCAAAGTATTATCTCGTGGAGCGCACCCTGCTGCCGGAGGTATTTCAGCGCGTGATCGAAGCGAATGAAGCCATCGCTTCGGGCAAGGCGGCTACGGCAAGCGAAGCGGCAAAGATCGCCGGTCTGTCGCGCAGTGCGTACTACAAATATAAGGACGGCGTTCGCCCTTTCTTTGAGGCGACTACCGACCGCATCGTCACCTACCATTTCATGCTGCACGATCAGCCGGGTGTTCTGTCGAGCATCCTCGGACTGATGGCACGCTCGGGTGCAAACCTGCTGACGGTGAACCAGTCCATTCCGATGAGAGGAATGGCATCGGTTACCATTTCGGCCCGCACCGGTGAGATGAAATACTCATCCGAAGAGCTTGTGCATCGCGCAGAAGCAATGGAAGGCGTCAGCAAAGTGGAGATTCTGGCATCTGAATGACCGTCCGACGGTATACAGAACGCTAATTTAACTGATGAAAGGAAATCAGCATATGATTAAAGTAGCAATCATGGGACACGGCACCGTCGGCTCGGGCGTATACGAGGTGTTTGACATGAACGCCGACAAGATCGCAAAGACCGTTGGCGAGCCGGTTGAGGTAAAGTACGTCCTCGACCTGCGCGACTTTTCCTCTCTGCCGTATGGCAATAAATTTGTAACCGATTTCTCCGTCATCGAGAACGACCCCGAGGTAACGGTCGTTGCCGAGGTGATGGGCGGCGTGGGCGCTGCATATCAGTTCACCAAGCGCTGCCTTGAGGCCGGCAAGAGCGTATGCACCTCCAACAAGGAGCTGGTTGCTACCAAGGGTGAGGAGCTGCTCAAGATTGCCGAGGAGCACGGCGTAAACTACATGTTCGAGGCCTCTGTCGGCGGCGGCATTCCGGTCATCCGCCCGATGCTGCAGTGCCTGGCTGCCAACGAGTTTAACGAAATCTGCGGCATCCTGAACGGCACGACCAACTACATCCTCACCCAGATGATCCACAACGGTGTTACCTTTGCGGATGCGCTCAAGCAGGCACAGCTCAACGGCTATGCCGAGAAGGACCCGACCGCTGATATCGAGGGTCACGACGCCTGCCGCAAGATCTGCATTCTGTCCGACCTCGCTTACGGCGACAAGTTCGACCCGGATAAGGTTTCCTGCGAGGGCATCACCAAGATCACCCTCGAGGACGTAGCAAACGCCGACAAGCTGGGCTGCGTTATCAAGCTGCTGGGCCGCTCGGTCCGCTGCGAGGACGGCACCGCTTACGCTTATGTTGCACCGCATCTCATCCACAAGGAAAGCCCGCTGGCCGCTGTTGAGGACGTATTCAACGCCATCATGATCGACGGCAATGCGACCGGCGAGGTTATGTTCTACGGCAAGGGCGCCGGCAAGCTGGCGACCGCTTCCGCTGTTGTTGCCGATATGCTGGACAGCATCGAGCACAAGGACAACCGCCGCCGTATCTTCTGGGGCGATGGCTCCAAGCACCTGCTCCGTCCGCTGGATACCCTGCAGAGTGCATGGTACGTTCGCTTCAAGGGCGCACAGAAGGATGTTGAGGAGCTGCTGCCGGTTGAGAGTCTGACCGAGCCTGCTGAGGGCGTATTCGTGGTTCAGACCCGCAAGCTGTCCACCGCAGAGATGAACGCCGCAGCCGAAAAGCTGAACGGACGCGGTGAAGTTCGTGCGGCAATGCGTATTCTGTAAAGGAGAGAAATACAATGGTTCGTGTAACCGTTCCTGCTACGAGCGCCAATATGGGCTCGGGCTATGACAGCATCGGCATTGCGCTCGAGCTGTACAACGTGATCGACCTCGCAGAGAACGATCATATTGATATTTCGGATAAAAACGGTCAGTACGTCCCGCAGGACGAGAGCAATCTGATCTATCAGTGTGCAAAGCGCGTTTACGACGAGTGCGGCAAGCCGCTTTCCGGCTTGACCATCGTTGAGGACTGCGCTATCCCGCAGACCCGCGGCCTTGGCTCGTCCTCGGCGTGCACGGTTGCGGGCATCATGGGTGCAAACATGCTGCTCGGTGAGCCGCTCGACCGCAACGCGGTCATTGATCTGGCGGCTACCATCGAGGGTCATCCGGATAACTCCACACCGGCGATCCTCGGCGGCTTCTGCGTGGCGTTGCTCGAAAACGGCCATGTGCATCACGTTCGTGTGCCGGTTCACGGCGCGATCGACTTCGTGGTATTCATTCCGGATTTCCAGCTGTCCACCGAAAAGGCGCGTGCGGCGCTGCCCAAGACCATCGACCATCACGATGCGGTTTACAATCTGGCGCGCGCAGCGCTGCTCGCGGGCAGCCTGACCACCGGCAAGCTGGAAAACCTTGATGTGGCAACCGGTGACTGTCTGCACCAGCCGTACCGTTTCGGTCTGATTGAAAACGGTGAGGACATCGTGCGTGAGGCCAAGAAGCTGGGCGCACTCGGCGCTTTCATTTCCGGCGCAGGCCCGTCCATCGTGGCGATCGTCTACAAGGGCGACCGCGACTACATCACCCGTGCACAGGAGCTGTGCGAGAAGCTGTATCCGCACTGGAAGGCCGTACAGCTGCGCTGTGATGAGGTCGGTGCGACCGTAAAACGACTGTAATAGGGGACGGATGAGTGCTCTCGTCCGTGTATATAAGGAGGAAACATAGTTAGTATGAGTCTTATTGTGCAAAAGTTCGGCGGCACTTCGGTTGCCAACACCGAGCGACTGAAGAATGTTGCGGACATTGTTACCAAGACCGCACAGGCAGGCAATCAGGTTGTTGTAGTTGTATCCGCGCAGGGCGATACCACGGATGATCTGATCGTAAAGGCTGCCGAGCTGAACGACCGTCCTTCTAAGCGTGAGATGGACGTTCTGCTCAACACCGGCGAGATGATCTCCATGTCTCTGCTGGCGATGGCTATCCAGAAGCTGGGCTTTCCGGTTGTATCCCTGACCGGCTGGCAGATCGGTCTGGAGACCAACAGCAACTACTCGGATGCCCGCATCAAGCGCATCGCAGGCGAGCGCCTCAAGGCAGAGCTGGATAACGGCCGCATCGTTATTGTTGCAGGCTTCCAGGGCATCAACCAGATGGGCGACGTGACCACGCTCGGCCGCGGCGGCTCGGACACCACCGCAGTTGCCATTGCAGCAACGCTCGGCGCGGATCTCTGCCAGATTTACACCGACGTAGACGGCGTTTACACTGCCGATCCGCGCATCGTAAAGGATGCCAAGAAGTTGGACGCCATCACCTATGATGAGATGCTGGAGCTGGCATCTCTGGGTGCACAGGTGCTGCACAACCGTTCGGTTGAGATGGCAAAGAAGTACAATGTCGATCTTGAGGTCGTTTCGAGCTTTACCCGCAATCCGGGTACCAAAGTCAAGGAGGGTTCTAACATGGAAAAATTGAATGTTTCGGGTGTTGCCCGTGATAATAACTGCGCACGAGTTGCCATCATCAATCTGGATGATACGCCGGGTACCGCGTTCAAGGTATTCTCGCTGATGGCGAAGCACCATGTCAATATCGACATCATCCTGCAGTCCGTCGGCCGCGATAACAAGAAGTCTATTTCCTTCACCATCCGTCAGGACGATGCAGAGCGCGTAGAGTCTATCCTGCGCGACGCGAAGGAGATGCTCGGTTATGAGGATCTGTCCATCAACACCAAGGTTGCAAAGGTTTCCATCGTTGGTGCAGGCATGGCTTCCGCTACCGGTGTTGCTTCCAAGATGTTCGAGGCTCTGGCTATGGCCGGCATCAACATCCGCATGATCTCCACCTCTGAGATCAAGATCTCCGTCCTCATCAACGAGGAGGACAGCGAGAAGGCTGTTAAGGCTATCCACGAGGAGTTCTTCAACGCCTAATTGGGGGCAATACCACACGATTGCATCGGCGGCGTTTGGCGGAAATTTTGTGCGCTGATTTTGTTGCGTTCCCTTGCAATACACAAAGTATTGCTGCGGAACCGCGCCGCATCAGCACGCAAAATTTACTCGCCAACCGCTCACCGCTGAATCGTGTGGTAATGCCCATAAGTGTTTTCCCAGATAGCCTCAAAGTCCCGAAATGTGCATTTCGGGACTTTTTTGCAACCGGAAAGACGTCCGCAACCGTCGGTTGACAAAAAGAAACGATGGGTTGGTGGCGTTTTTGCGGCATTTCAGGCACACTGGAGACAGAAAAGAAAGGCAGGTGGCAGAAATGACAACAGGTGAGAAAATCGCGGCGCTGCGAAAAGAGCAGGGCATGAGTCAGGAGGCGCTCGGCGAAAAGCTGGGCTTGAGCCGTCAGGCGGTCAGCAAGTGGGAGGCCGATCAGGCGGTGCCCACGATGGATAATTTAATGGAACTGAGCAAGCTGTTCGGCGTTCCGGTGGATACGTTGCTGCGTCCGGATGCGGAGCTAATGCCAAAGGCAGAGGACTCGGATGAATCGTGGCCGGGTGCAGAGAACCAGCCGGTCAGGAACGGAAACCGCAAGTGGAAAATTGCGGCAATCGCAGTGGCAGGGCTGCTGTGCGTCAGTGTTGTGTGCAGCGCGGTCAGCCTGTGGCGCGTGATCGCCATGCAGCAGCAGATCGACACGCTGCGGATGCAGAGCGGGCCGAGTACGATTTACTATCCGGATAATACGAGCGCTGAGAACAGCGATTTAGCCGACTGGTCGGAGAACGTGACCGTAGACCGGCAGAACACGGAGAACCTTCTTGTGACGGTGAGCGCGGTTCCGCGCAGTATGCTGGATGGCGAAACCGCAAAGTTTGTGGTGCGCAGCGGCGACCAGTCGTGGGAGTGCGACGCGGAGGATAATAACGGGTACAGCGGAAAACTGAGCGTGCCGTTTGTGGATACGTTTTCTGTCTATTTGACATTAACAGGCACGAACGGTGAGACGCGCAATATTCTGGTTACATCTGAATATGATTTGGAACAGCGGCTCCGGCTGAGTGTGACAGCGCATTGGAACAATGGTGGTATAAGCAGCACCGGCGAAAAAAATCCGACTACCACCGTCAGCGGCGGAGTAGAAGTGAGAGTTTACTGCAGCAGTGAGGATGTTAAGCCTGCCAGCAGCAATATTGTGCTGTATCGGAACGGAAAAGTGCAGGATATGCAGCCGATTGATATAAAAGATTTTACGGGCGACAGCACATTCTACACCGATGTAAACTGGCGCAATCTGGAAGGTGAACTGGGTGAATACCGCGTCAAGGTCGTTATGCTGGATAATTTCGATAAACTCTATACCGCAGACGTTGACTAACAAAAAAGACCGCTTATGCGGTCTTTTTTGTTATTTCCTCGGTGTAAATGTCGCAGCGAGGACATAAACGCGGCTTGCGCCCATCTCCCGCAGGACCTTGACGGCGGCCGCCGCCGTTGCACCGGTGGTGATAATATCATCGACCAGCACGACGGATTTTCCGGTGAGGTTCACGCCTTTCTTCGGCAGAACGGCATCTTTTGCGTTGCTCTGCCGCGCGGCGTAATCCTTCTGCGCGGATTGCTTGCCGACAAACCATCGCTTGCGCAGTGTTGCCTCGCACGGCAGAGAGAGCGGCTTGGCTACCAGCTTTGCAAGCAGCTCCGCCTGATTATATCCGCGTTTGCGGTAGTGCAGGAATCCAATCGGCATGTAGGTAATCAAATCCGGCTGCCAGTCGTCCAGCTGTGACGTGAGGGCCACGGACATTTGCGCCGCGAACCAGTCCGCACAGTAGGCGGCGCTGCTGAATTTGAACCGTTTCATGGCATTGCGTACTGTGCCGCGGTAATACAGCGGAGCGATCGTACCGTCCGCTCCAGCGATGGAGATGACCTCATTGCAGCGGTATTCCCGCCGGACTGCGGCGGCACAGTCCGGACAAAGCTGCAGCGTGCGGCTGGTCGTCACCGGAAAATCCACGCCGCATAAAACGCAGCTGTGACCATAAAGAATGCCCATCGAATCACCTCGTTATATACAAAAAAGCGACCGTTGCACGGTCGCTTTTTAATTCCTGCGCCGCAGCGCCATTTAATTAGCAAATGCTTTGCATTTGCGTAAAAAGTCGGGGCGTGTACCTGACTTTTTACACCCCGACTCAGTCGCCTTGGGCGCTATCCTTGTGCGATTTCTTGGTCGCACTGCGCGTGGCGTCATTCGGGTATCGAAAGGCGGTTTCTCCGGAACCGCCTTTCGTATATAGGGGACTTGCGCTCATTAAATTGCCGCACGGCGGCAGAATAAGGATAGTGGCCTACGGGCTGAAGTCTCCTATAACAAAGCTTACTTTGCGAGCAGCTTCTTCAGGCGCTCAGCAGCTTCCTTGGTGCGTGCCTGATCGCCGAAGGCGGTCAGACGGAAGAAGCCGTCACCGTTCTTGCCGAAGCCTGCACCCGGCGTACCAACGACGTTGGCATTCTCAAGCAGGTAGTCGAAGAAGGTCCAGGAATCCATGCCGTTCGGGCACTTGAGCCACAGGTACGGGCTGCTCTTGCCGCCAGTGTACCAGATACCCAGCTCATCGAGGGTCGCAGCGAGAACCTTAGCGTTCTGCTTGTAGTAGCCGAGGGTCTCCTTGATCTGCTTCATGCCTTCCTCGGTGAAGCAGGCAGCAGCGCCCTTCTGTACGATATACGGAACGCCGTTGAACTTGGTGGTCTGGCGGCGCAGCCACATCTTGTTCAGCTTGCCGTCCAGCAGAGCGGTCGGAACAACGGTCCAGCCGCAGCGGGTGCCGGTGAAGCCTGCCATCTTGGAGAAGGAGCAGAACTCGATCGCACAGGACTTAGCGCCTTCGATCTCGTAGATGGAGCGCGGCAGAGTCTCATCCTCGATGAAGCACTCGTAAGCTGCGTCATACAGGATAACGGCGTTCTGCTTGTTTGCGTAATCTACCCAAGCCTTCAGACCTGCGCGGTCGTAAGCAGCGCCGGTCGGGTTGTTCGGAGAGCAGATATAGATGATGTCGCACTGAACGGACTCGTCCGGCAGCGGCAGGAAGCCGTTTGCCTCGTTTGCGTCAGCGAATACGATCTTGCGGCCCGCCATAACGTTGGTATCAACGTAAACCGGGTAAACCGGGTCCGGAACCAGAACGGTGTTGTCAGTGCCGAAAATGTCGAGGATGTTGCCGAGGTCGCTCTTTGCACCGTCCGAGATGAAGATCTCATTGGTGGCAAGCTCTACGCCGTGGGACTTGTAGTAGCCGACCAGCGCCTCGTGCAGGAAGCCGTAGCCCTGCTCATCGCCGTAGCCGTGGAAGGTCTCCTGCTTGGCCTGATCTTCAACGGCTGCGTGCAGTGCGTCGATAACAGCCGGTACCAGCGGACGGGTTACGTCGCCGATGCCCAGACGGATGATATCAGCCTCCGGATGTGCTTCGGAGTACTCACGCACCTTGCGTGCGATGGTGGAGAACAGATAGCTCTGCTCGAGATTGTCGTAGTTCTTGTTAGTCTGCATTGTTGTTCTGGCTCCTTTTCAGAGATGCCGCGACGAACGCCTTGAACAGGGGATGTGCGCGGTTCGGACGGGACTTGAACTCGGGGTGGAACTGTACGCCGATGTAGAACGGATGGTTCGGGATCTCAACGGTCTCCACAAGCTCGCCGGTCGGCGAGGTGCCCGTGATCTGCATGCCCTTATTTTCAATCTCCTCGCGGAAATTGTTGTTGAACTCGTAACGGTGGCGGTGACGCTCGGAAATCATTTCCTCGCCGTAGGCCGAGGCCATGATGGTATTCGGACGGATCTTGCACGGATAAGCGCCCAGACGCATCGTGCCGCCCTTCTTGGAGATGCCCTGCTGGCTCTCCATCAGGTCGATGACCGGATGGGTGGAATCCGGGTCAAACTCGCTGGAGTTTGCATCCGCGTAGCCGAGTACGTTGCGTGCGTAGCTCATAACCGCGATCTGCATGCCGAGGCAGATGCCGAAGTAGGGGATACCCTGCGTGCGGGCATAGTTTGCTGCGCAGATCATGCCTTCTACGCCGCGTGCGCCGAAGCCGCCCGGCAGGATGATGCCGTCAACTTCACCGAGCAGCTTGTCCACGGTGGAGTCATTGATCTCCTCGGAGTCTACCCAGTCAATGTCAACGAAGCAGCCGGTTTCGTAGCCGCCGTGCTGCAGCGCCTCTGCAACCGAGAGATATGCGTCGTGCAGCTTGACGTACTTGCCGACCAGTGCAATCTTAACGTGGTTCTTGCGGGCGGCAATTCGCTCGAGCATTTCCTGCCACTCGGTCATATCGCCCTTGCCTGCGCCGATGGACAGCTCACGGCAGACGATGTCGGACAGATGGCTCTCCTCGAGCATCATCGGTGCCTGATACAGAACCGGCAGGGTGCGGTTTTCGATTACGCAGTCCTCCGGCACGGTGCAGAACATGGAAATCTTGCGCTTGATGTCGTCATCCATCGGCTGGTCAACGCGGGCTACGATGATGTCCGGAGAGATGCCCAGACCGCGCAGCTCCTTAACCGAGTGCTGGGTCGGCTTGGACTTCGGCTCATTGGAGCCGGAGATGAACGGAACCAGCGTTACATGGATGAACAGGCAGTTGCGGCGGCCAACCTCAGCAGCAACCTGACGGATTGCCTCGAGGAACGGCTGAGACTCAATATCACCGGTGGTGCCGCCAATCTCGGTGATAACAACGTCAGCCGAGGTCTTTTTGCCTACCGAGTAGATGAAAGACTTGATCTCGTTGGTGATGTGCGGGATAACCTGCACGGTCTCACCGAGGTACTCGCCAGCGCGTTCCTTGTTCAGAACATTCCAGTATACCTTGCCGGTAGTCAGGTTGGAGAACTTGTTCAGGTCCTCGTCGATGAAGCGCTCGTAGTGGCCGAGGTCGAGGTCGGTCTCTGCGCCGTCGTCGGTAACGTAAACCTCGCCGTGCTGGAACGGGCTCATCGTGCCCGGGTCTACGTTGATGTAGGGATCGAGCTTCTGCGCTGCAATTTTCAGGCCGCGGCTTTTCAGCAGACGGCCGAGAGATGCGGCAGTAATGCCCTTGCCCAGACCGGAAACTACGCCGCCGGTCACGAAGATGTACTTTGTCATATCTCGATTTCCCCCTTGAATACGGTCGTTGCCGCGCCCGTCATGAACACGGTTTCATCTGTATAGCGAATGGTGAGGTCGCCGCCGCGCAGGTGCACGACGATATCCTCGTTTTTGTTTGCAAAGCCGTTCAGACATGCTGCCACGCCGGTCGCACAGGAGCCGGTGCCGCACGCCCATGTTTCACCGGAGCCGCGCTCCCAGACGCGCATTTTCAGGCTGCCGTCCGGCAGGACATTGACAAACTCGGTGTTGACACGCTCCGGGAACAGCGGATGATGCTCGAACTTGGGTCCGATGCGCGTAAGGTCGAGGTCGTCCACATCTTCCTTCTGGAAGATAACGCAGTGCGGGTTGCCCATGGAAACGCAGGTCATGTGGTAGACCTTTTCGTCCACAACGATGGGTGCGCTGATGACATTTTCGCCGTCCATATCAACGGGAATCTCCCGCGGAGCAAGAATGGCTGCACCCATGTCCACGCGGGCGGACTGCATTTTGCCGTCCTTGACGGTCAGCTCAAGCGTTTTTACGCCGGAAAGCGTGTCAATGGTGATGGTAGTGCGGCCATCGGTCATGCCGTTGTCGTACAGGTACTTGCCCACGCAGCGGATGCCGTTGCCGCACATTTTTCCCTCCGAGCCGTCGGCGTTGAAGATACGCATCTGCGCATCCGCCTTGTCGGAAGGAGAAATAAGGATAATGCCGTCGCCGCCGATGCCGAAGTGCGGCTCACTGAGCTTGATCGAAAGCGACTCGGGATCGGGCACAGTCTGGTCGAAGCAATTAAAATAGATATAATTGTTGCCGCAGCCGTGCATCTTGGTGAAAGCCAGCTTCACACGGATTCCCTCCTTAGAAAATAACAAAAATGGCATATAGGCAGGGAAAGACAGAGCTTCTCTGCTCATACACCATTTAGTATATCATAATCTGTCGGGAATTTCTCTATAAAATCGAAAAAACCGAAAAAATTTTCGCGTGAGATATGAGATGTTTTTAAGCGGTATCGCACAAATCACGGCGTTTTTCCACCGATGATGTCCTCGGCGATATCTCGCTTGGAGCGACGCTGGTTCATAGCCTGCTGCTCGATGTAGGAATGCGCCTCCGGCTCGGTCATGCCGCAGCACTCGATGAGCAGACACTTGGCGCGGTCCACCTGACGGATATCCTCAATGCGCTTTTGAAGACGGCGGTTTTCGCTCTGCAGGCCGGTCAGACGGCTGCGCGCGGCGCGCGTCATGCGGAGCGCCTGCATGAACAGTACGCGCGAGAGCGGCTTGGGTACGACGAACACGCCGTCGTCCTCGACCTTTTCGGCAACGCTGTCCGCAATCTCGGCCTTAGCGAGCAGGATCACGCCGGAAAGCGTGTCGTTTGCAGCCTGCTGTGCCATATCATGCCCGAATTCATCGGGCAGCGGCGTGTTGACGAGTACGAGGTCGAACAGTCCGTCCACCAGCATGCGCCGGGCCTCCGCACCGGAGGAAGCAGGTGCAAGCTGAGCCTGTACGCCGCAGGATGTTAAAAACTGGGAAAGCATGGTGCAAGATTTTTCGGTTGCAGAAACGAGAAGAATGCGTTCCATGCGGTGTGCTCCTCCTTTCAAACGGTATTATGTGGGATTAGTAGCGTTCAAAATAGAGGGAGCGTTCGGTAGCTGTGCGGTCGTCGGCAAGCACGATGCGGTCGTGTTCGGCCTGCTTGGCTGCGAAAAAGGCCGTGCGTGCCTTTTCGGGCAGGTACTTGGTGATAAAGTCGCTGTCCTTGGCGATGCAGATCGCATCGCACAGAGCGCCGGGCAGCGTCTCGTAACGGGCGCGTACCTCGTCGGAGGCGGTGAACAGGTTTTCGTCGCAGGCGGGCGGCAGGGGCAGTCCCTGCTCGATGCCGTCCAGACCGGCGTGGATGAGCAGCGCAAATACGATGTACGGGTTGATGCAGCCGTCGAACGCACGCAGCTTGAAGCGGTGCGCCGTGCTGTCCTCGGAGAGCGGCACGGTGATGAGCGGACGGCTGTTCTGATGCGACCAGGTGATGTACTTGGGCGCTTCAAACTCGCCCAGACGCTGGAACGAGTTGGTGAGCGGATTGCAGAAGATGGTCATCTCGGCAGCACGCTGCAGAATGCCTGCCACAAAGCTCTGGCCCTCGGCAGATTTTTCAAACGAGGGCTGGAACAGATTCTTGCCGTTTTTGTTTATCGAAACAGACAGATGCAGTCCGCTGCCCGGCGCATGCGGGAGCGGCTTGGGCAGGAAGGACGCAAACAGGCCGCTTGAGGACGCCATGGACTTGACGACCCATTTGAAGGTGACGAAATTGTCGGCCGCTTCAAGGGCTTCGGCGTAGCGGAAGTCAACCTCGTTCTGGCCGGGACCCTGCTCGTGGTGCGAGGACTCCGGCTGGATGTTCATCTCCTCAAGCGTCAGGCAGATCTGGCGGCGCACGTTTTCCGCCTTGTCGAGCGGCGCAACGTCGAAATACTCGCCGTGATCGTGCGGAATGGTGGTTGGATGGCCGTTTTCATCCAGCTCGAACAGGTAAAACTCGCTTGCCGTGCCCATGGTCAGCGAGTAGCCTGCGCGGCGCGCACGGCGGTTGGCCTCACGCAGCAAATGACGGCCGTCGCCCTCGAACGGCGTGCCGTCCGGATAGCGAATGTCACAGTAAAAGCGCACTACACGGCCCTGAGCCGGCCGCCACGGTAGAACGGAAAGCGTTGCCGGATCGGGAAACAGCAGCAGATCAGACGCTTCTACATTGAGAAAGCCGCGCAGCGCCGCCGCGTTGAAGTGGATGCCCTGCTCGAAGGCGCGTTCCAGCTCGGTCGGCATGATGGCGATGTTCTTCTGGTTGCCGAAAATATCGCAAAACGCAAGACGAATGAACTTTACGTCGTTCTCCTGAATAAATTGTACGACTTCGCTCATGGTAGTGTCCATAAAGTCATACCTCCTTTAAGAATGGAAGATTTTCTTCAGAGTGAAGAGTGGAGAGTTGAGAGTGAAGAGTTGGTGTAAGGTAGGAGTTAGGAGTGAAGAGATAGGAGTTGACAGATAGGTGCAATTCGCAGGTGCCGTCCGCAATCTCCAGATAAACGAGTTGTGCGACACGGGTATGTCGCGCCTGCGTAGATGAAACCACCGGTGTAGCAGTAAGCTATCTGTGAACTGCGAATATTTCACGAAAGACACGCAATGGTAACCCGACTGCCGTTCTCCTTTTCGCAGCGGTCTCGCCTCTCCGATTTTCGCCGTGTTATGATAGGAAAGGGGTGATTCACAAGAGGGTACGCACTCAT
>OODK01000771.1_pt1 | contig 23931 bp, 17 predicted proteins | sample 1671371 | NCBI WGS metagenome assembly OODK01 (sample SAMN06348150, study PRJEB24527) | human gut metagenome | biome: human gut; feature: ankylosing spondylitis patient; material: feces | host: Homo sapiens | place: China | collected 2015-10 | reverse complement strand
TCTTTTCTATCCGGTGCATTTGCTGATTTTAGGAATCATAAGAATGTATCTTGGAATTTAAAAAGAGGGCGCACCGGCATTATTATTAGCTTATTTACGACCGACAATTTCGGTAATTACATCTGCATCACCTTTTGCTGCCTATGATATTCCCTTTATGAATTTTACAGAGTAATGTAATGACATATCATAATATAATATCAAGTTAAAACATTAGCTGGTATCGATTTGATACCAGCTTGTTTTATGATCAATGTTGATATATTTTTGTGCGTTGTATTTTGCAGTAATGTTTTTTCTAAAGCACTGATGTTGTATTCGGTTTTTTCGTGTTTTAAAAATTCTTTTTTAACGCAAGTTTCGTAAATTTCCTCTAAAATTCTTTTTTTCAGCTTCTCATTAAGTTTCTCCATGATTATACCTCCACATAATACGTACAGTTAATAAAAAAGGTTTCATATATAGTATACAGAATTAGAGTTTATAAACTGTTCTAATGTGATTGAAACATTGAAAAGAGTTCAAAAGAAATATTTTGAATGATTTTTGGGGATTTATTTTGAAATCGAGATATATTCGCCAATTTAGCCATAAGCAGGAAAATTCGAATATTTTCGGAAGATTCAATTTTTGTCTGCCTAGCAATGTGAATGAAGAAAAACCTCGATAGAAAAATAAGAGTTGTAGATGGCATAATAAATAGGGTATAATATTAAAAAGCAGTTATATAATCTACGTTGGGGAAGGAGGCCAGATGCCATGTGTACAAAAAGCCAACTAGAAGCGATAGAAGAAGAAATGGTTAATTACTATCGTTCTGTTTACGGAGACAGTATTGATACAATTATCTTATACGGATCTTATGCACGCGGAGATTACTCCGATGATTCGGATATAGATATTACAGCTATAGTAAGAGGAAATCGTGTGGAACTTCAAAAAAAATTAAAGAAAATGTGGGATTTTTCCACAGAAGTTGGTCTTGCATATGATGTTATCGTATCTCCTACGGTGATTCCATATGACGAATTTGAACAATACAAGGAAAAACTTCCTTATTATAGAAATATTGTAAAGGAGGGAAGAAAAATTGGATGATCTGGTATCTTATCGGATAGAGAATGCACGGGAAAAACTGGAATCGTCAAAGATACTGCTGGATGCAGGACATTATAAAGATTCCATAGGCAGATCATATTATTCTATTTTTACCGGAGTTCGTGCGGTTCTTGCGAAAGATGGGATTGATTTCAAGAAACACGCAGGTGTCATAGCGTACTTTCAGAAAGAATATATAAAAACAGGAGAATTTGATAAAAAGTATTCTAAATATTTACAGGCAGCTTTTCAAATTAGAAACAACTGTGATTACAGTGATTTTTTTATTGTGTCAAGAGAAGATGCAGAAGAACAATATCAGCATGCATTAGAAATGCTGAATGCAATTTGCAGCTATTTAAAAAAAGAATACTGAAAAATATTCGACCGGATAAAAATGAGGAGTGACAGTTGTGTGCAAAGCTATAGAAGAGATGAGAAATGAAACGGCAAGAAAAACTTCTCTTGAAACAGCTAAGAGTTTGCTTCTGATCGGAAAACTGACCTGCGAGGAGATTGCTCAGGCTACGAAACTTACCGTTGAGGAAGTAAAAGAGTTGGATGGAAAGAAAAGGGCATAGGTGATTGATTGCCTGCTGGCATATTGTGTAGTGACTACTACATCGTATGTTGGCAGGCTTTTTTGCTTTAATACACCGGAACAACAGACAGAAAAACTAAACAGTATGAAATTATCCATAAAACAAAGCATTTTGTTCATAAATATGATATCTCTTCCGGTCTTTTAAGAAAGTGGATTAGAACGTATAATGCCAATAGAGAGCTTAAGGATTACAATCCGAAACAGGAGGTCTATATGGCAGAAGCAAGAAGAAAAACAACATTGGAAGAACGGAAAGAAATCGTTGATTACTGTATCAATCATAATCGTAACTATAAAAACACTGCTGCAAAATTTGATGTTTCTTATAGCCAGGTTTATTCCTGGGTAAAAAAATATGACCAGTGGATCGCCCGGAAAGCTGATTCTTACATTTGCAATACCGTTGATGCTTGGGAACATTTTCCAGCAGCTTTATACTATAGCAGATACGATGATCGTAGGCAGGGTGATCGGTGTGGAAGCACTGGCAGCAGTGGGAGCTGCTGACTGGCTGGTCTTTGGGTCTTATATCTTTTGTATGTGTACCGACCTGCAATCCAGGGACTGGGAAATACCTGGATTCCTCTTGTCAGTGGAATTGCTGAGTTTTGCATGAGAGTTGGTGTGGCACTGATATTACCAAAATTTATTGGAGAAAACGGAATCTTCTATGCGGAGATCTGTGCCTGGAGTGGCGCTGCTGTTTTACTGATTTTGAGTTATGGTATTATCATACAGAAACATAAAAATAAAACAGATGTCCGATATATCCCCATGAAAACAGCACAGGGATATATCGGACAGAAAAAATTTCTTCTATATTAATATATACTTTTTTGTATCTTATGTTCCATGATTTTCCCACATTGTTGCATTTTTCGTGCAAATTTCAGACGGTAATCCCAATAGATAGAAGAATCCGGATCGGAAATGATATCCAACATTTCCTGATAAACAACGAGCATAGTGTCAATGGCAGCGATATCCCCGCGTAAAATAGCTTCTTCAAGATACTGCAAAGCGATATCGTAATTTCCTTTTGCAGCTTCTTCACTTCCAAGCGATACATAAATATCTGTAGGAATCGTATCAAACTTTTCCATATGAGTTCCTGAAATATAATCGGAATACAAATCTCTGGAATTTAGGGATGCGTTTTCTGCTAGTTTTAAACATATAGTTTTTAATTCGCCCAACATGTCACAAAGTTCCGAAAGGCTGTTTTCGGAAACAGGATCCGAATTGCCATGTACTAATTCATCAATAGTGATATCAAAGATATCTGCGATCGTTTCGATATGATAAATATCGGGAGTAGTTGAACCATTTTCCCACTTTGCATAAGCACTGCGTGATATACCACAGCGTTCTGCCATGGTTTCCTGAGTAATCCCTTTTTGCCTTCTATAATTTGATAAGTTCCTTGCTAATTTCATTTTCATTTTCTTATTACCTCCTATACTTTATGGTATCATTATAGCGTAGTTGGACGCCATATGAAATCAACCAGAAGGAACAATTTGTTCTAATATAGAACAATTATTCCATGTTATCAGAAGGTGTGCGGTTCTTGTAAAAGGTGGGATTGATTTCAAGAAGCATACGGATGATATAGCATGTTTACAAAATAGGGAATTTTATCAAGCTTACATAGATACTGAAAATATGGCAGAGAACATGGAGGTGGAAATTACGAAAAAATCAGGATATATGAAAATGCAAATTTTTTCATATATCCTGATTTTTTGTTCTAAATAAAATCCTATCGCATATATTAATAAAAAAGATGTCTTAGAATCTTCTTTTCTAAGACATCTTTACAACCCTAATATTAATCATTGTTCACAGATTTGTCAATCTTTTTCGGCGTTTTCTTAAAAATAGCTGGTTCTTCCGAACGATTTTTTATGCATTTTTAATCATCCCATACATTTTCTGCTCACCGATCGCCGTCAGGAAAGTTGTCAAAATTCTGTAGTCAGGAGGCTGCTTATGAGAACTGGTCAAAACATCTATAAACGCAGGGACGGACGTTGGGAGGCGCGTGTCCCGCTGGGGAAAAAGGCGGATGGCCGTCCATATTTTAAATATCTGTATGCATCCACTTACCGGGAAGTATTGCTTCAGAAAAATAATTACGAAAAGACGATTTCGTTAAAAAATACACAAGTCATTTCCACCGCATTATTTTCCGATGCCGCATACAACTGGCTGCTGAATTCTGTCAGACGTTGGAAACCATCTACCTATATTAAATATAAGAACTGTCTGGAAAAATACATTCTTCCCAAGTGGGAAAAACTCTATGTACGTGACATTCAGCAAGGCACTTATGATCGGTTAATGGAAGTTCTTCAACAGGAGCTTTCCGGCGGTTCTATCCGGACAATCAATACGATCATCAGCGGGATTTTGAAATACACATTAAATTATCTTCCTGTCAAATGCACAGGAACGGTTTCTGATCACGCAAAGAGACCTTTGGATATTCTTTCTGATGGGGAGTCCTGCAGGCTGCTAGCTTATCTGGAAGCCAACAACGATTTGATCTCTATTGGTATCCGGCTGACTTTGTTCAGCGGGATCCGTCTGGGGGAACTTTGTGCACTGACCTGGGCGGATATTGATCTGGAGGAACAGGTGCTTTATATCCGGCACACATTACAGCGCATCCAGAATCAGAACCCTTTGTCTGGGGATTCCAAAACAGTGTTGCATATCGGTTCGCCCAAAAACAAACGGGAACGATCGATTCCTTTGCACCCACAGATGATCCCGATTCTTGCAAAATATAAAAACAGTTATCCATCCTCTTACTATCTGCTGTCCGGAGCACTGTCTCCTGTGGAACCGAGGAGAATGACGAGACATTTTAAAAAAATTTTAAAAACCTGTGGTATCCGGGATCTGCATTTTCATACGCTCCGTCATACATTTGCGACACGCTGCGTGGAATCGGGTATGCAGATTAAAGCACTCAGCGAGATGCTGGGACACTCTACGGTCAAGATCACCATGGATCGGTACGTGCATCTGTCCATGAGTTTTAAACAAAGCCAGATCACCATCCTCCAGTTCCCGGATTCGGAATCGAAAACCCGTCAAAATTTCAGTCAGACAAAGTGGAAAGTGCTGGAAAATAGGGAAGATATGGATGACTTGTCTTAGAAAAGAAGAATCTAAGACTACCGTGCAATGATCCTATAGATATTATGACAGGATTTTCAAAATTTTATACGACGTGTTAAAGAGAGCATGCGAAAACGGAAGCCGGTTAGAATCCGGGACAGTTTCACCCTGCTGTAAGGACAACGAAAGATGTTATATGCCACTGAGTATTATTATTTGGTAAGGCACATCGAGTAGGCTAAGAGGTCCTGAGTCCAGAAGACGATCGCAAAAAAACTGCTTTAACATCAGGATAATTCGGAGGCCGAAACGAATTGGACGAGTAAACGGGCGGGAGATGCTATCTTCTGTTGTCAGTTGTGGTATAAGAAAAATCACCCCTTGTTCGAAAGTGAAATATTAGTTCGTATGACGACTTCTGTTGTACGGGCTTTTTTATTTGTCATAACAAATAAAAACTTTACAGGTCACACAGCGGCAACCATTCCCCACGCTGTGATGGCTTAACTAAAGGGGAAAACAAAGATGAAGGAGGTCATATAATATGACGAAAAAGAATCTTTTTAAGAAAATTGCTTCCATAGCAATGGCTGGGGCACTGACACTGTCCATGGCACTGCCTGTAGGTGCAGCAACAGAAGATCCGAATCTGGTAGTAGAACCGAATACTAAGTATTCTACACAGATTGAGGCTGGAAAAAGCGTTACACTGGGACTGATGCCTGCAAATGCTTACTATCAGAGAACTGGCTTTGATTCAGCAGACGATGCAGCAGAGGGTCTTGAGGTTAAATCGATTAATGTTGGTAGCGACAAAATCAATACAAAAAACTTTGAATATGGTTCTATGAAGTTAGCAGATGGTTCTTTTGCTGGTACTGTAACAGTTACTGGTGTAGAAGGTAAATATGGTCCGGCTAGTTTACATATCGTTAATACTTTTAATGAAGATGCAAGTATTGACATGACAGTATATGTAGAAGCTGACAAAACACAGGATGCGGTTGATGGTGTAACTGTACAGGCAGTTGATGTACGTAAAGGTGTATCTGAAAAAGCAGTTGGAACCAATTTAAGTGTTGCAGCAGCAACAGAAAAAACCTCTAATCCGTTTAACGGTGCAGATGGATCAGCTCAGACTTATCCGACAGTTGGCGATTCATTATATAGTCTGGCAGAAGCAAAAGGATTAACTTTCACACAGAATGATGGATATGTACAGTCAGTTACCACTAGCGATAATAAAACATTGGCAGCGTATTCAGATTCTGACTGGAATTATTATGGATGGAATTACTGTGTAGTTCGTGACGGTGCAAAAGTCACAGAAGGTGATGTAGTAAGTGCATCTGTACTTGAAGTAGAAAAAGGCGACAGTGTATATTGGGCATTCGGTACAATGGCTCAGGCAAACGAGTATTTTGCAACACGTGTAGCAAATAACTAAATAAAATATTTTTGAGGGATGGTTGAGGCGGGGAAGTACCGCCTCAACCATTTACTTTATACATTAAGTAGATGGAGAGCGCGAAAAATGAAAAAAATATTTCACTATCTGCTACTTACAGTGTGTCTGATAGGTTCTTTAAAAGTAAATATTAATGCAGCAGAAAACACAGACAGACTGATCGATCTTACAGGTATCAGCAATGTGAAAATATATACAGCTGATAAGAAAACAGAAATTCCGGTAAACGATAAGAGTTTTACTGCAACTAACGGTGAATATTATTATGAAAGTAGTTCTGGAGCTGGCGGTAAATTTGTAGTAACAGATGATACAACGGAGTTGAAGTTAGACAGTGTTACATTTGCACAGGTATCCCCGACATATTGGAATGAAGAAAAAAACAAATGGGAGTATCTTCCTGATTTAGGAACACTGACCTTGTATGATGAAAAACAGCAGAATGAATATTGGCATGCTACGGATAATGTTTATCAATATGTAGTTCCGGAAAAAGCTGGTGACAGCTATTATGTGTTTAAGTTTGCGCCCTTCGACGAGAATTATCTCTCCATCGAAGGGCATTTTTATGTCTATGGTGAAACAACGTTTGAAAGATTAAATCTTTCAGATTCTGGAAAAATTCCATATCTTAAAAAAAACTATATCACGATAAAAGCACCAGTAGGTATGGAAATATACACAACATGGCAGCTGAAATTCTATACGGCAAGAAACTGGGAATCCTATAAACATGAAGAAAAGGATGGATATACTTATTACTATGATGTTCCAGAAGGTTTTACCTATATGCTTTGCCAAGAGGGAAAAGTAACCAGGTATACCAAAAATCTGGATGGAGAATGGAACGAAGATCACACAGAAATAACACTATCTCCTCTAGAGAATAATCCCACACAAGTACATCGAGAACAGGAAGAAGATGGAATTTATGCCAGTATGTTGACAAATCTTCCAGAGAATAGCGAAATCGATTTGAATGTAGGAGATTATTTTGACTTAGTACCATTACGTGCATGGCAGGCAGTTGAAGATGGTGTTGCCAATGCACATAATGATCCGGAGTGGCATTATGTGGTTTTAGGTGGAACTAATATATCTGTTGAAGTTACGGAGGACGATAAGATTGGACAGTTCGGTCGTATTCATGCAAATAAAACAGGATCTGCCCTGGTAGCGTTTTACTATGATGCAGTAGAAACATCTTCAATTACAAGTGGCACGGGAAAATATACGTATAGTGCATTACTTCCAGAACTGACAGGGATTGCTGTTGTACGAGTAGGTGAAGAAGCTGAAACTCAGATCACTTCTAATATTGATATGATAGAAGGTCGTACCGTTTATTATCTTAAGAGCCAGACCGGCGTAGACGGTGTTACTTATGATATGAACGATTCAGCAGAGTATACCTTTACACCTACAGCAAAGACAGGCGACAAGGAAGAAAAAATCACATCAGTAAAAGTGCATACACCAATTACCGTAACGGATGGCATAATAAGCTGCGGTACAAGTACGAAATGGAATCCGAAGAGATGGTTAAAAGATGGTAAGTGGACGACATACAAGGCTACGGAAACGGAAGATGGTAAGCAGAGTTATACAGTTAAACTGTCAGAAGGGCGGAATATTGTCGAAATTAAAGCAGGTGATGCAACTACTTATCATGTGATTCTTGCACGTGGTGTTGATGTGACAATCGATAATGTATATCGACCAAACCAAGCATTGCAAGTAGGAGATACAGCAAAAGTAACGATAAACAATATGCTTCCACCATTATTTAAAATGGCAGCTATCTATAATCCAGGAGGTGTGGATTTCGAATGTAAAGCCAATGGAGTTGAGTATAAAGCGTCTTTTGGTCAGTATATGGTAGGAAGTAGCTTTCTACTAAAGATGCAGGAAGAAGATGCGGGAACTTATAAAATTACAGATGCGGCATTAACTACACATGCGTGGGGAGCTTCAAACGGTGCACATCGTAGGCTGACAAGAAATGCTATGTCAGGTTATTGGAATGGCGGAAATAATCCGGACATTGATTACGGGAAGATGGCTTATATTCCAGAGATAGCTTTTGAAGTTGAATCGAATGATGAGTATGAAGAAAGTACAAATCGTTCAGCAGGACTATTAAAAGCTTTGGGTGTCTCGTTGAACAGAACTGGAAATCCAATGACCAATAGTAATGCAATGTTTGCGACGTCTTATTCAGATGTAGCACAGAATACGAATCGTCCGACATCATTATCATCATTTTTATCGATGAATGTTCAAGTTGGAGCGGATCTACTTCAAAAAGATGAACAGGCAAAATTATTAATACGATATTGGCTAGGGGATGACAAAGACAATGCGCTTGCCCAAGAAATGAAATTCACGGAAGCTTATCAGGAAACAAATGCGATGGGTAGTAAAGAGTGGAAAATTATTGGTAGTCCATTGAGCTATACCGGTCAGGAAATAGCGAATAGTTCATCAAAAGATATTCAGATAGAAACTATTGTTATACCTGGAGAAGGAAGTCCTATGACATATGCTACATATTTGTATGATAGTAATGAGAAAGAATTGTCTGGATTCTTTATTCCGAAAAATATCACACTTTCTGCAGCTGACGGAAGCGAAGAACTCGGACGATGGGACGGGATTCTGGAGGCAGATGATATTGAATACAAAACATCTGATGGTAATACGATTACACAGGATCTTGGTTATGGATTTATTGGAACAGAAGAACACTTTAATGCATCTGTGCCAAATGGAACCGATAAGATTCTGGTAAATGTAGAAGGAGAAGTTGCAGTCAACATAAACTATCTGGAAAACTACACGATTTCTGTTGGCGATACCACATATGGAGAAGGGGATGAAATCCCTCTGGAAGTTGGTGTGAACAAACTGACTGTTACATGCAACGGAACCTATGGAAAAGCCCGTACATACACCATCGACGTCACCCGTCGTACTGCAGCCAAACAGACCACCTTCGAGATCCCGGACGGCGCATCCGTACTGGTTATGCAGGGAAGCAAAGTCATGAAGGCGAACGAGGATGGAACCTACACACTGGAAAATGGAACGTATACCTACCATGTATCTAAGACCGGCTACCTGACCAAAACAGACAACTTTGAAGTGACTGACGAAGAGACAAACCAGGTGATCCGCGTTACGGATCTGGATCCGGTACCGGAGCAGAGTGGAACGGTATCGGTACAGCTTGCAGGTCAGAGTACCGTATTCTGCCCGACAAGGGATGTTGAGATCCAGCAGACGGCAGAGGATCTGGCGGCAAACCGTTATGTTCAGTACAACCACGGAGGTTATACTGTCCTGCATGCACTTCTGGATGCAGCGAAAGCAAGCGGAACGGACTTCGAGTGTTACCGTGGCAAATTCGTTCTTGTAGACGATTCCATTACCGAAAGCAATGGAAAGAAAGCAGGATGGGTATGCAAGGTCAACGGTATCGAGTGCAGTGATCCGGCAAATACGCTTGCGAACGCAGATGATAAGATCGACCTGTTCTACAACTCCGGATGGAGTGGTATGAAACAGGCACGGCTGACACCGGAAACCGGGGAAGTGACACGGGGAGACAGCATCATCCTGACACTGAACGGAACCGCTGTACATGCAACGGATGCAGATGCAGCGACAATAGCAGGAGCAGAGATTTATGATGGTAATACTCCGATAACAACGACAGATGAGGAAGGAAAAGAGTTCATTGCCACAACCAATGAAAACGGGGAAGTGACAATCGACACCCGTACGCTGACGCTGGGAACACATTATTTTTCGGCAGTGCTGAAAGATGAAGACGGCCACAACATTCTGACTGCAACGATGAGTACGATCAATGTCAAGAAACCGGACAACCCGTCGGCAGACCCGACAAAGACAGAAGTAACCTTCCGCCTGATCGGTGATACTAAACACGGGGAAGAAGGAAGCGACAACGAAGCGGTACATGCCTACACAACATGGATCGCAACCGGAACCTATACTTTTGACGGGGATAACGTAACCGTTGGACAGGTCTTTGAGGCTGCACTGAAAGAGGCCGGACTTTCTTATGAAGGACTGGAAAAGAACTACATCAGTGCGATCACAGCACCGGAATCCTGCGGTGGATTTGAACTGAGAGAGAAGGACAACGGTAAAAACTCCGGCTGGATGTATACCGTCAACGGCGTACACCCGAGCATGGGAATGAATGACTGGTACGTAAGTACCGGTGATGAGATCATCTGGCATTACATTGATGATTACAAAACCGAACAGGCTGACATGAAGAACGATGACGGAAGCTATGGCAGTGCCGGTAATGCATCTACCTGGAACAAGTGGCTGGAAGCAGCAGATGAGACTCCGGGTGCAAAACAGCGTGCAGCAGCAGTCACCGGTAAGATCAACCAGATCGGTGAAACGATTGAACTGACGGATGAATGTGAAGCAAAGATCACAGCAGCAAGGGAAGCTTACGAGGAACTGAGCCGTGAGGAAAAGGGATATGTAACAAATTACGATGCCCTGACCGCTGCGGAAACAGAACTCGCAAGACTGAAAAAAGAAGCAGATGACAAGGCAGCAGCCGCTAAAGTGACAGATCTGATCGAAGCACTTCCGGCTGTGAAAGATCTGACCCTGGAAGATAAGGATGACGTCGTAGCAGCAAGAACCGCATACGGTAGCCTGACGGATGACCAGAAAGACTATGTGACAAAAGAAACATATGGAACACTGGTACTGGCAGAGGAGCAGATCGCAAAACTTCTGGATGCAGCAGCGGTTGATGAACTGATCAAAGAGATCGAAGCACTTCCGGCTGCAGAGAATGTAACCCTGGAAAATGAAACTGCGATCGCAAACGCACTGGCACATTACAATGCGTTAAGCGAAGAACAGCAGGCAGATCTGGAAGATAGATCTTCAGAAAGCCTTACCAAACTGAACGCTGTGATCGACTGCCTGAATGTATTAAAGGAAGAAGCAGCTGACCAGAAAGCAGTGGACGAAGTCAATGAAAAACTGAATGCACTGCCGGCAGCCGAAGATATCCTGTTTGCAGATGAGACAGAGGTAACCGAAGCGCGTAATGCGTATGAGGCACTGGAGGATATCAAAGAAGGCCTGAAAGACCGGGTATCTGCGGAAGCACTGGCAAAACTGACAGCAGCAGAAGACCGTCTGGATGCGTTACAGGAAGGCGTAGACCATGTGGCAGAACTGATCGAGGCCCTTCCGGCCGTCGATGACCTGACAGTAGCAGATGCTGACCAGGTACAGGAAGCACGCGATGCTTACGATGCCCTGAATAGCGACCAGAAACAGCAGCTGACCGAAAGCGGACTCTTAAGTGACCTTCTGGTAGCAGAAAACCAGATCGGATGGCTTCAGAAAGATGCAGAAGCGGCGAAGAAGGTAACTGACCGGATCAACAGCCTCCCGGCTGTCAAAGATCTGCGCCTGTCCGATAAGACCGCTGTGGAAGCAGCAAGATACGCATATGACAACTTAAGTGATGAGCAGAAACAGTATGTATCTGAAGATACCCTGAAAGCACTCGAAGAGCGAGAGGCAGAGATCAAACGTCTGGAAGAGGTAACCCCGAATCCGACACCGACCCCGGACCCGAACCCATCGGATGATCCGAAGCAGGATGAGGATGAAGACAGCGTAACACTGACCTACCAGAACTATCCGATCTCTGTAACCGGAAAACTCTCCGGTTATGAACTGCGCCTGACCGCCCTGAAAGCAGACGATGATGTGGTGAAACAGATGCAGAACATGATCAGTTCCAAAGAAGCCCTGATCCGCCTGTACGATGTAGCACTGTACAAAGACGGAAAAGAGGTGGAATGGAATGACAAACTTACCGTGAACTTCCAGGTAGGAACCTCCTATAACGGACAGACCTTAAGTGTACTGCACGAAGTAAACGGCAAGATCGAAACCCTGAGCGGAACCGTAAGCAATGGTATCTTAAGCGTAACAGCAACTGGTACCGGATCCTTCGGTGTGGTTGTACCTGCATCCACAGTAAGCACAGGAAACAGCAATAATGGTGGTTCTGCCGGAACGGTTACCAATGGCAACCTGGGTGGTGGAAGCACAGGAACTGGAAACGGAACCACTGCAGTATCCGGCACCGGAAAAGTCACAAGTGCGAAGACCGGAGATGATACCGATATCTTCTTCCCGATCGCAGGACTGATCACAGCGTCCGGCGTACTTGCAGGGATCGTTCTCTATTATAAAAAGAAAAAAAGAATCACAGGAGTTACGGAGGAAGAGTAATGAAAAATAAAGTCATCAGTCTTTTTCTGACGGCTGCCATGGTTCTCAGTCTTTGCCCGGCTACAGTCCGGGCTCAGACTGTTTCTGAGGAGTTTTCAGCAAACGTAGCCGAAGCGGCAGAAACAGAAGCCGTGGAGGGTACTGCTGATCCGACAGAAGAACCGGTGGTTACCGGAAATGAAGACACTGCCAAAACGGATACTCCACAGGCAGCGGAAGTTCCGGAAGAAGCAGAAGTTGTCAGTACGGGGAAAGATGAAAAAACATCCGTTCCGGAGACAGCAGGAGATAAAACAGAAGCCTCCGGGGATTCCTGGGAGGAAGACGAAGAACTGAAGCTGTACGGCACGGCAGATCAGGATGTGGATGAGAACGGACAGGTGCAGGCAGCAGCTTCCTATGACCTGGACACCGTGATCTCCCAGACGGTCAGCTGGAAACGGGGAACGAATACTACGGTCTTTACCGCGGATTTCCTGAATAATGTCAGCAGTACAGCGTCTGACTGGACCGTAGTATTCCTTGGACGGCTGGGAATCGGGGAGGAATACAATGCATTTTTAAACCGTGCAAATACGTATGTAAAAGATCAGTATGATGCGAACCCATCCACGGGACTCAGCGTCAATACACCGACCGAATGGCACCGTCTGACCATGGCCGTACTGGCAGCAGGCGGGGATCCGACGGATGTGGGAGGACATGACCTGATCGCAGACGGAACATACAAATGTCTGGCAGGTGCTCCATGGAACCAGGGAATGAACGGTGCCGCATGGGCGCTGCTTGCCCTGGATTCCAAAGGATATGAAGTACCGGAAAGGGCACAGTATACGAGGGAAGACCTGATCAGTTACATCCTTGGCAAAGAATTATCCGGTGGCGGCTGGTCTCTGGATGATAAGAAACCGTCGTTAGACCTGGACATCACGTCGATGGTGGTATATGCCCTGGCTCCCCATGCAGCGGAGGACGCGAAGGTAAAGGAAGCCGTCAATCGTGGACTGGATGTGCTGCGCAGTAAGATTTCCACAGACGGGGATTATAACTACGGTGGCACCTACAACTGCGAATCGGTGGCGCAGGCAATCATCGCTTTTACCTCGATGGGGATCGACCCGGCGACAGTGACCAATGCATCCAGTGGAAAAAGCCTGTTAGATGGTCTGTTGAAATACTACAGCACCGGAACCGGCGGTTTCCTGCATGCCTATTATGATGATGAGAAGCAGAACCGTCCAAACAGCATGGCAACTGACCAGGCAATGGAGGCAATCGCAGCTTACCGCCTGTATCAGCAGGGCATCAATCTTTTTGATTTCCGTGCAAACGCCAACACGACACAGTATGTGGTACAGGCAGACAATGGCAATGTATTTACCGCAGATGCCGGTACGGAAACTGACCTGTATGTGGGAGCAGATGTCAAGAAACTGACCTTTACCAACCTTCCAATCGGCAATTATGACGCGGCAGTTGTGACGGTGAATGGAAAGACTTACAAGAGCGGGCTCCGCGGATCAGATGGTCGTACACCGGTAGATGGTGAAATCACAGTCACAGACGGAACAGAACTTGATATTGCTGTAACCAAACGGGATGGAAATACAGAAAACCGGAAACTGACCGTACGCACCAGTGCGGATGCGGAGACGCAAGCGATCATCGACCGGATCGACAAACTACCGGATGCGGACAAGCTGACACCGGAAGATGCCGATACCGTAACTTCCGTGAAAGAAGCGTATGACAAGCTGACAGATAAAGAAAAGAGCCAGGTAACGAATGCAGACAAGCTGGAGAAACTGGTAAAGAAACTGGCAGAGCTGGAAAAAGAAGAAGAAAAGAAATTCGAAGAGAAGCGCAGCGCACTGGAAAAGAAAGTGGCTGCCATCGCCACACCGGTAAAGATCGGTGACAAAGAACTGATAAACCAGTACCTGCTGGAACTGGATACTCTTGGAGAGTGGGACAAAAAAGAATCCCTTTCCAAAACCCTGAACGGTTACCTCGGTGACATCGCCGCACGGAAGAAGCTGGTGGATGTCCTGGATAAGGATATTTGGAACCAGGTGGATCCGCTGCGGATCTGTCAGGATGATACTGCCACGCTCAAGAAACTGATGAGCCGGTATGCCGCACTCCGCGAGGATGAGAAGAAACTGTTGCAGAACGGGGAAAGCCTTCTGGAAGCCGCTGATGTGATCGAAGCACTGGATAATGGAATCGTACCGAAAAAGGTATTCGAAAACTTGATGGCGACAAAAGAAGCCTTTACCTATACGGGTACTCTGTCCGGCGGCAGCACTTACACACTGACCTGGGATGGAAAAACTGTAAAGAAAGCCAGTGATGTGAAAGCCGGTATCAAGATCGGTACCGGAAGCAACACAATAAACGGCACACAGGCGCAGGTGGAATTCTCCCAGAGCGGAAGCATGAACGGTACGGTCACACTGTCCGTAAAGACCAGTGTGAAGGACGGAAGCTGGAACCTGTACTGGCTGAACCCGGACAAGCTGACGATCCAGAGTGCGAAGACGGCAACCGTTTCTTCCGGTAAGCTCAAAATGAGTGTGACAACCGGAGGACGCTACTGGCTGGCAAGCAGTGCCCCGAAGATGGGGGAGGATACTTCCTCGGATGATAAGACCACAAAAGTCGGTTCCATCACTTCTTCGAAAAGCAGCGGTAAAAGCAACCGCACCGGAGGCATGTCAATTGCATCAATCCAGAGCAGGGGAAAAGTATCTTCTGCAAGTGGAAAGAGAAGTTCAGGTACAAAAAGCAGCAATAAGAGTAGCAATACTACTTCTGACACCACAAAGGCAAAGACGAAGGGAAAGATCACTTCCAAAGAACTGAAAAGTATCAAAGGAAAAGATGAAAACCTGCAGGCGAGTGGCAAGATCTCCGATTCCGTATCGTATACCCTGACGATCAACGGTGAAGATGTGAAACTGACAAAGGATTGGACGTACAAGCTGCAGTCGGACTGCAAGTACAAGGATGATATCGAACAGCTGGCAGTCAAACCACTGATTCTGTGTACCGAAGGATCCGGCACGTTCCCGGGACAGATGCTTGTGACACTGAAGACTGAACTTGACGACGATGACCTGTTGCTGTTTTCGTATGACACAGAGAACCGGAAAGCGGAATATGTCAAGAAGGTATCTGTAAAAGACGGCAAGATGGAATTCACCCTGAAAGAAGGCGGCCATTATTTCATCGCAAAACGTGCCCTGGCTTCTTCCCTGGATGAGAGTACGGATGCAGAAAAACAGGAGATCCAGGACGCATCGGATGCGGCTGAAGATGTGCCGTGGGATGCATCGGAAGAAACGGTAGTCCTTGGAAACGGGGACGATACGGATACCGGTGCAACGACAGCGGAGAAAAAGACCGCTATGGTACGCTGGGGGCTGATCGGACTGATCGCCCTGGTATGCTGTGCGGCTATTGGAGTGGTTGTATATAACAAACGGAAAGAAAAGGGGAAACCGGATCTTTCCAAAGAGAAAGACAGGAAGGACGGAGGAAAATGAAACGGAAAACGAAAAGCATAGGACTCTGCCTTCTGCTGGTTCTGGCGCTGCTGTTTTGCAGCTGCCAGACCAGCGCAGTAAAGGAAGAACAGGCTTCGGCAGATCCGACAGTGACCGCGGCTGCGAAAGATTCAGCAGAGGATGGAAACACCAAAGATTCGTCAGAAGTCAAAGAAGACAACAGTGACAAGGAACCTGAGTACATTGATGAAGAGTATGTAGATGAGCATTATGGATCGGATGAGGAAAAAGAAGATCTGAGTAAATATAAGAAAAAGAGTTCTTCTTCTAAGAAATCCGACTCCAAAAACTCAGACACAGAAGATGCAGACGGTACAGAGAGCAACGGAACGAACGGGAATGGAAGCACTTCTTCCGGTGAGGAAGCCAGTGCGGACAACTACTATACCGATCCGATCCCGGAGGGAAAACCGGATCCGGTGGAACCGCAGGATCAGACCGTGGACAGCAGCAAACAGCTGACCTGTACCCTGTATGTGGAGTGTTCCACAATTCTCAACAACATGGGCGACCTTACAGAGGGTAAGGCGGACTGGGTTCCGTCAAACGGTGTGATCTACGGTCCAAAGACCGTGACATTTTCCGAAGGAGAGTCAGTATATGACATCCTGCAGCGGGAGATGAAGAACAACCGAATCCAGATGGAATCCGAGTTTACCGCCATGTACAACAGTGCTTATGTGCAGGGCATCAATAACCTGTATGAGAAGGACTGCGGGCAGTGGTCCGGCTGGATGTATGAGGTGAATGGCTGGTATCCAAACTATGGATGCAGCCGTTACCAGGTACAGGACGGGGACAACATCGAATGGCATTATACCTGTGACCTGGGAAGAGACCTGGGAGCAGGCATGTCTTAACTGAAGATGGAAAGGATTAGGCGCCCCGGATTTCGGGACGCCTAAAACTGTATTTTACGTATACCGTGAAAAGGAATAGAAGTATACATGGAATGTTACCAGACGGATGCGTAAAGTGTAAACGTATGGACAAGGAGAAAAGAATGGATACTTTTTCAGGGTATCATCCACTGATTAATTTTACTTATTTTGTGATCGTCATCGGGCTGTCGATGTTTTATATGCATCCGGTATTTTTAGCGTTATCGCTGATCGGCTCGGTGAGTTATTCCATTTATCTGAAAGGGAGAAAAACCGTAAAGGTGTTCCTGTTCGGGATGTTGCCGGTCTGTCTCCTGGCGGCAGCTGCCAACCCGCTGTTCTCCCATGCGGGGGCAACGATGCTCTTTTACTTAAAAGACGGAAATCCCGTCACACTGGAGTCGATCGTCTACGGTCTGGCTTCGGGGCTGATGCTGGCGGGGGTGATCTCATGGTTTTCCGTCTTCCATGAGGTGATGACTTCGGACAAGTTCATGTACCTGTTCGGGAAGGTGATCCCGGCGTTTTCGCTGCTGTTATCGATGACCCTGCGATTTGTGCCACGGTTTACGGAGCAGATCAAGCGGGTGGCGGAAGCCCAGCAGTGTATCGGAAGAAATGTAAATAACGGGAATATCTTCCAGCGGGCGGCACATGGCTTGAAAATCCTCTCGATCACGACAACCTGGGCACTGGAAAACAGTGTGGAGACGGCGGATTCGATGAAATCCCGGGCTTACGGGCTTCGCGGGAGGACGAATTTCAGTATCTACCGGTTTGACCGGAGGGACGGGATATTACTGGCATTTTTATTGGGAGTATTTGGAACATTGTTATTCTGCATGCACCTTCGAAAACTGAAGATCCTGTATTTCCCGGTTTTTATCATGAATGAGACAACAGCGGGGGCATTAATTTTATATATCTTGTATGGAATCTTATGTATGCTGCCCCTGATATTAAATATAGCGGAGGACAGAAAATGGCGCTCTTTGAGATCAGAAATCTGACATTTACCTACCCGGATCAGGAGAAGCCGGCACTCACGGATCTGAACTTTTCCCTGAAACAGGGGGAGTTTCTGGTAGTTTGTGGCAAATCAGGCTGCGGCAAATCGACGCTCCTGCGGCATTTTAAGACAGCGATGGCACCTTACGGGGAACGGAAAGGACAGATCCTGTTTGAAGGCAGGGAGCTGGACGCGGTGTCGGTGCGGGAGCAGGGGGCGCGGATCGGCTATGTGCTCCAGAGTCCGGACAACCAGCTGGTGACAGATAAAGTATGGCACGAATTGGCATTTGGACTGGAAAACCTGGGATATGAGACGGGGACGATCCGGCTTCGGGTCGCAGAGATGGCAAGTTTTTTTGGGATCCAGACCTGGTTTGAGAAAAATGTGGAGGAGCTTTCCGGCGGGCAAAAGCAGCTCCTGAACCTGGCGGCGGTGATGGCGATGCAGCCGGATCTTCTGGTGTTAGACGAGCCGACATCACAGCTCGATCCCTTGGCGGCGGGGGATTTCCTGGCAACCCTGCGAAAGATCAATGCAGAATTGGGAACGACGATCCTTTTGATCGAACACCGGTTAGAGGAAGTCCTGGCGTACGCCGACCGGGTGCTGGTGATGGAAAACGGCGGGATCCTCGCACTGGATGCACCGGAAAAACTGCCGTCGCTGATCCGGGACAATGATATGTTCCAGGCGATGCCTGTGCCGATGCGGATCTTTGAGGAACTTTCCGGAGAGGGCGATAGTCCGGTGACGGTCAGGGAAGGGAGAGAGTGGCTGGAAGAGTGGAGAGAGGAAAAGAAAACTTCCGAAAGCAGTTGCAAGAACCAGGCAGAAACAGTTGAAAAAATGTCAGATGACAGGGATAGAGAATTAGCTGAAAAACTGTCGGATACACAGGAATCGGAAACGGTCGATACCCCAGAGAAAGGCAGAAAAACCTCTCTCTTCGGATTATTTTCAAAAAAATCAGCAAAGGGATCTGATGATCAGCAGCCACAGACTGTCCTGGAAGCCCGGGACGTATGGTTCCGGTATGAAAAGGAACTCCCGGATGTGGTACGCGACCTGAACCTGAAAGTACAAAAAGGCGAACTGTACTGTCTGCTCGGCGGCAACGGAACCGGAAAGAGTACGACCTTGCGCCTCCTGGGACGGATCAAGAAGCCCTACCGCGGCAAACTTTTTCTAAACGGAAAGGAACTGGGAACCTACCGGGAGAGCGAACTTTATGGAAAACTTCTCGGTATCCTTCCGCAGAATCCGCAGAGTCTGTTTGTCAAGGATACGGTCGAAAAAGACCTGCGGGAGATGTCCGGGGATACCGAACGCCTGCGGGATGTCATCGAAAAGACAGAGATCAGGCATCTGCTGGGAAGTCACCCGTATGACTTATCCGGCGGGGAACAGCAGCGGGCCGCCCTGGCGAAAGTGCTGTTGCTTGACCCGGAGATCATCCTTTTGGATGAACCGACAAAGGGGCTGGATGGATTTTATAAGAAGAAACTGGCACAGATCCTGAAAGGGCTGACGGCGGAAGGGAAGACGATCCTGATGGTTTCCCACGATATCGAATTCTGCGCAGAATACGGGGATACCTGTGCATTATTCTTCCACGGAAGTGTGGTGACGAGTGCACCGGCGCGGGAATTTTTTGCAGGAAACAGTTTTTATACTACGGTCGCCAACCGGATGGCACGAAAATGGTATCCGGACGCGGTGACAGCAAAGGATGTGATCGAACGATGCAGAGAATAAAACGGCTGGAAGCCAGTGACAGCAGCCAGGCGAGAGGCATGGACACCCAGGCGATGCTGCCGGTGCTTGCGATGGTGGCAGAACTGATTGCAATGCTCGGATTCCGCTGGGTATCCGTACCGGATCTTCGTTACAGCCCCTATGCACAGGCAGGGATGCTGTGGAAGCTGGAAGAGACAGCAAAAGGGATCGCCTGGAACTACCAGGTGCCGGAGGCGATGACCCGGGCGGCAGACCAGGCCGCCGGGTATCTGCGGATCGGGATGGCGGTGAGTGTGATCCTTGGTCTGTGCTTCATCCTGCAGGCGTTCCGGGTCAAAGTGAAAGCAAAAAGGCTTGGAAGACTCGCCTTTTTATGGAATACGGGGATGACGGCGGCTGTCCTGTGGTGGGCGACCGATACCAATATGGCACTGAACCTTTTGGAGGGGCGTGGGAACAATTTTATGAACCTGACGATCTACAGCCATGTGCAGCTGACCGCAGCGGCCTACCTGCAGATCGTGCTGGCACTCCTGATCGTTCCGTTTCTGGGGAAACTTCTGGATACCCGGAAGGAGTATGCAGCGGAATATTACCAGACCAGAATCGAGACGAAAGATACGGGGATCGGGAAGCGGACGATCCTTGCCTTTGTCCTGATCCTGACGGCGATCCCGGCGGTGATCTTTTTCGGGATCTTCTTTCTGAATGACCGGAGCGATTATTTTATCTCCATGTGCATCATCATTCTGTCGATGCTGCCGTTTTTCCTGGTTTTCGAAAACCGGAGGCCGCAGGCGCGGGAAGTGGTAGTAATCGCGGTGATGGCTGCCCTTGCGGTGGCAGGAAGGGCTGCGTTCTTTATGCTGCCCCAGTTCAAACCGACGGCGGCGATTGTCATTATTGCGGGTGTCGGGCTGGGCGCGGAAGCAGGATTTTTAACCGGTGCGCTGGCAGGATTTGTCTCAAACTTTTTCTTCGGGCAGGGACCGTGGACACCCTGGCAGATGTTTGCTTTCGGGATCGTGGGATTCCTGGGCGGCCTGATCTTTCGGAGAAAACGGGGAAAATGGAAACATTTTCATCTGTGGCTTTGCATCTACGGGGGACTGTCGGTGCTGGTCATCTATGGATTTTTGCTGGATACGGCATCCGTCTTTATGGGAATGGGCGGAATTAATAAGGCTGCGTTTTTAGCGATGTACGCAAGTGGCTTCCCGATGAACGTGATCCACGGGAGTGCCACGGTGATCTTTTTAGCCGTGCTGGGGGAACCGATGCTTGCAAAACTGGAACGCATCCGGAAAAAATATGGAATACTGGAGCCGTAGGCTTTGGTATGGATTGCGGAGGAAATAACTACTTTATGTGTAACTATGAAAACAAAAACGAGGACCGGAGGGTACTGACACAGAGAAATGCAGCGAGATACGGGAAAGAGGAAACCGTAAGGATCCCGGCGTATTATCAGATGATCGGTGTCAATGCTTTCCAGTCCAATATAAAAATGAAAAACCTGTTACTGCCAAATGGGCTGCAGGAGATCAGCACGAACGCGTTCCGGTGCAGCAAGGCGCTCCGGGAAGTAGCATTGCCACACAGTATATACCGGGTGGGGAACGGCTGTTTTGCCGAGTGCCCTTCCCTTCGTGTTGCGTATCTGTCGAATGGTCTGGAAGAAATTTCAGAGGATCTGTTCCGGGCTGACCGGCGGCTGCAAAAGGTTCTTTTTACCAAAGACAGTGAAATAAAAAGGATAAGAAAAAAGGCATTTTATGAATGTGCTACGCTGAATACCATCCTGCTGCCGCCAAAGGTAGAAACCATCGAAGACCGGGCATTTTATAAGTGCAAGGAATTAAAGAAAGTTCGTTTCCCAAAAGGACTGAAAAAGGTGGGAAAAGAAGCATTTTACTTCTGTGGCCTGGAAAGCCTGGAACTTCCGGATACGGTAGAGATGCTGGATGAAAAAGCATTTTTCAAGTGTATGTACCTGACTGAAGTAAAGCTTCCGGAAAGCATCCGGCGGATTGAAAAATGGGTATTCCATGGATGTGCCCGTCTGCAGGTACTGGAGATCCGGCATGATCCGGAATACATCGGTGAATGGATCATCAACAAGGCTGCAAGGATCCGCTGCTACCGGGGATCCAAAGTGGCTGCGTACTGCCAGGAGTCAGGATTTACCGTGGAGTACATCGAATAAGAAAGAGAATGTATATGGAAAAAGGGGAGAAGCCGGAATGAAGTATCAGATGAATTTTACAACATCGTTTGACGACGTGACCCGTTTTACATCAGCAGAGGATTTACGGCGGTTTTATAAAGAACATGGCTGTGACGGGCTGGAAGTAATGCCCCTGGCCTATTCTACCAAAGAAGCACCGGAAGTTTATCAGGAGGCCAGTGTGTGTCCACTGATACAACCGGACATGGTAACGGGTGTTCACTGCTGTTGCCTTCAGGACTGGATGAATCAGAACAAAGAGGAACTGATCACTCACTACCGGAAAGATCTGGACTATGCAACGCGTATGGGTGCAGAATATGTGGTCTTTCATGTGGTACAGGTAGACGGGGAAGAAAGTTTCACCTATCAGATGAAACACACGAACCGAGAAGTGATTGATGCCGCTGCATCTTTCATTAATGAACTTCTGGACGGGCAGACCTATCATTTCTGGTTCCTCATGGAAAACCTGTGGTGGCCGGGTCTGACCTTCGAGAATCCGGAAGATGCCCGGGCACTGCTTAAACAGGTACATTACGAAAAGAAAGGCTTTATGCTGGATACAGGACACTACCTGCATACAAATCTGGATCTTCACGATCAGGATGCGGCCGTGGCCTGCCTGCATCAGATGCTTGACAATCACAAAGACCTGATCCCTTACATCAAAGGCATTCACCTGCAGGAATCCCTGACCGGGGAGTATGTGAAACAATGGCTGGCAGATGCTCCACACGAACTGCCTGAAGATCCGGCAGAGAGCTTCCGGGTGGTCTATGAGCATATCTTTCAGCTCGACCGCCACGAACCGTTTACGGCTGCCGGGGTAAAGGGGCTGGTAGAACGGATCGATCCGCTGTATGTGACGTATGAATATATTACACGGAGCCGGAAAGAGCTGGCAGAGTATCTGGAGAAAGGAAGATTAGATAAAAATCAAATATAGAAGAAAAATTCTTAATACTATTACGGTAATACATTGTGTTTCTTTTATTAAAATGCTATCATTATTACAATGTTGTACGGATAATCTAATGAAACGATATTGTTGAGATATTATAGTATAATTATATATCAAGAAACAATATGCAGTTTAGTAAGTGCACGGAAGCAGATTTTATTGGATAGTAAAATTAAAACAATTATAAAAGAGGCCATTCAAACAACGGGGCATCATCCATTTTTGTTTGTTGTTCAGGATTAAGTAAACGCTACTTAGGATCTGAAAAATGGGACGAATTATTAAGAAAGTTTTGTACTGAATTTAGCAGTAATGAATTTCAATATGATGTGTATGCAAATATGGTTGACGAAAAGGACTATTATGGACAGCAGCCAGCTATTGCATATTTATTGGAAAAGGATTATAACAATAAAGTTCTTACAACAGATCAATATTTAGATTTTAGGAAAAAGCATACTCCAAAAGTATTAAATGGTAATTCTGAATTAAAGCGTTTAATAAGGATGTATGATTTGTTGAAATATAAATAAAAATATCCCGCCCAAATCATCTAATAGTGCGAACACCTAGAATCAGTGGTGGGATATAATTATTAGCTTTTGTAGATTATACCATCATGTATAGTACGAACACCACAATCAAGTACATACACAGTATATCAAAAGAAGATACATTTTTCAACTAATAAGAAAAAATTATAAGAATATATCAATTTTCAGCTACCTTCAAACACTAGAGAGAAGGAATAATATGTATAGTATCCCACTGTTTTATATATTTTTTTGTGTATTAGCAATTAGTTCGATATGGATTATTGTAATGCGCTGGAAAAGATATATGAAATATTCTAATGGAACATATAAAAATGCAGGACAGAATTTAATTTTTAAAACAGAACTATCTCAGAATGAAATAATTCGAAAA